>ERZ857801.892-NODE-892-length-36815-cov-2.992954_pt1 | contig 36815 bp, 22 predicted proteins | sample MGYA00519762_ERZ857801 | MGnify/ENA primary metagenome ERZ857801 (study PRJEB31778, sample SAMEA3449368) | human gut metagenome | biome: human gut; feature: human-associated habitat; material: faeces | place: United Kingdom | collected 2010/2012 ...
CCAAGTCGGGAATGCGATTTCCGTTTGTCTCTGCACTCGCCTTTCGCTATCTTTGCAGTTTGAACAAAATGAATAAAAAGAGAACGATATGATAGAATATATTACGGGAGAGGTTACCGATTTAACTCCCGCCACGGCGGTTGTGGAGTGCATGGGAATAGGTTATTTGCTTAATATTTCGTTAAATACTTATTCTTGCCTTTCGAAAGGGCAAGCTACACGTCTGTATGTTTACGAAGCGATTCGGGAAGATGCCTATCAACTTTATGGCTTTTATGACCGTCACGAACGTGAACTGTTCATATTGTTGATTTCTGTTTCGGGAGTAGGACCCAATACGGCCCGCATGATATTGTCTTCATTGAATCCTTCTGAGTTGGAGCAGGCGATTGTGTCGGAGAATCTAAATTTATTGAAGTCGGTAAAAGGAATAGGCGCTAAAACTGCACAGCGTGTAATTGTTGACTTGAAAGATAAAATAAAACCTACCGACAATCCGTTAGTAATAAGTACGCCCGCAGCCTCGGAAATTTACGAGGAAGCTGTGGCTGCGTTGGTGATGCTTGGATTTTCACAGCCCCAATCGCAAAAAACAGTTCAAAAGTTATTGCGTGATACTCCTTCGATGAGAGTTGAAGAGGTAATTAAGCAGGCTCTGAAAATGCTCTGATACCGGCGTCGTCGCCTTTTGAGTAAAGGCGGGAATTTGTGTAGGAGTATCGAATGAGAAGACGGATAAGGATTGGAACAATAGTTGTGCTAGCAGTGAGCGGATTAGGAGCCTATTCCGCTTTTGCTGCTTTGCAGTCGGCCGATCTGCAAAGTTCATCGAGCAGTATATCGGCAACGCAAAGCAATAAAGAATCCGATTCCATACAAGTCCGTTATCCTGTCACTAAAACATCACCCGAATCGTACGATGAAATCGGGCAAATAGCTCCGATGGATTTGAAAAATCCTTCCAATCTGAAAACAGAAGTAGAGTATGATGCCGAAACGAATTGTTATGTAATCCATACCCGAGTTGCCGGGGTTGATGTTTGTACTCCTTTCATGTTGTCGGCGGCCGAGTATAACGATTATACGTTGTGTAAATCCATGCAGCAGTATTATCGGGAACGGAATGCACAGAATTTTGCAGAGAACAGCAAATCGGAGTTTAATTTTTTGGATATGCAGTTCTCTCTCGGGCCATTGGAAAAAGTTTTTGGACCGGGTGGCGTACAATTGAAGACACAAGGATCTATCGAGTTGAATATGGGATTGAAACATAACAAACTCGATAATCCCGCACTGCCGATGAGTTCCAGAAAGAAGACTTATTTCGACTTCGACGAGAAGATACAGGCTTCGGTAACGGCGAAAGTCGGTGACAAGATGTCGTTCAATATGAACTATAACACCGATGCGACTTTCGATTTCGACTCGAAAAATCTCAAATTACAATATCAGGGAAAAGAAGACGAGATTATTAAGAATATCGAAGCCGGTAATGTGAGTATGACCACGGGGTCGTCGTTGATACGTGGTAGTACGGCTTTATTCGGTGTAAAGACGACTATGCAGTTCGGTAAACTGACGGCTACCGCTCTTATTTCTCAACAACAGTCCGAATCGAAAACGGTCAATGCGAGTGGTGGGGCACAGACCACGCCGTTCGAAATCCGGGCAGATGCTTATGACGAAAACAGGCACTTTTTTTTAGCTCATTTTTTTAGGGACAATTACGATAAATTTGCTTCCAAATTGCCTTATGTCTCATCGGGTGTGAGTATCAATCGAATAGAAGTTTGGATTACGAATAAACAAGGCAATTATGAAGAGTCGAGGAATATTGTCGGTTTTATGGATTTGGCCGAAAATGTTCATATCGGTAACGACCATTGGATATCGGCTACCGCGCAGCAGAATCCGATGAATAACTCCAACTCGTTGTATGCTGAGATTAAAAACGGTTATCCCGATGCTCGTAATATCAATTTGGTGACACAGGCTTTGGAACCTCTTTCTGTTTATGGTATCGAGGGGGGGCAGGATTATGTGAAAATAGAGAGTGCCCGGAAACTTACTTCTTCTGAATATACCTTGAATTCCCAATTGGGTTATATCTCCTTGAAAAGTAAACTGAATGCCGATGAGATGATTGCTGTCGCTTATGAATATACTTATAACGGACAGGTTTATCAGGTTGGGGAATTTTCGGGAGATGTTACCGATACGGATCAATGTCTTTTTCTGAAAATGTTGAAGGGTTCTACCATATCGACCTCATTACCCATTTGGGATTTAATGATGAAAAATGTTTATTCGCTGGGGGCCTATCAGGTTCAGAAGGATAAATTCAGGCTGTACATTAAATATCAGAATGATTCTACGGGGGTAGCTGTAAATAATATACCGGAGGGGAATATATCCAATCAGACTTTGTTGCAAGTAATGAACCTCGACCGTTTGGATGCGAATGAGTCGGAATATTCCGATGGTATTTTTGACTACATAGAGGGGTATACGATTCAATCTTCGAACGGGAGAATTATATTTCCGGTCATAGAGCCGTTCGGTAGTCACTTGGCCGAAAAAATAGGAAATGCGGCGATAGCGGAAAAGTATGTTTATCAAGAGCTGTATGATTCGACATTGACTATCGCCCAGCAAGTATCGGAGAAGAATAAATTTATTATGACCGGAGAATATAAAGCATCTTCGGGCGCAGAGATAAGATTAAATGCGATGAATGTACCTCGGGGATCGGTGGTCGTTACTGCCGGAGGTATGACTTTGGTCGAAAATTCCGATTATATTGTGGATTATGCGATGGGTGTCGTGACGATATTGAACCAAAGTATAATCGAGGCGGGTACTCCGATTAGTGTATCGCTTGAAAATCAATCGATGTTCAATATGCAACGTAAGACAATGCTGGGACTCGATTTGAATTATGCGTTCTCCAAAGATTTTAATGTAGGAGCGACGATTATGCATTTGTCTGAAAAGTCCCTGACAGAAAAAGTAAATATGGGTGATGAGGTACTGAATAATACTTTGTGGGGAGTGAATTTGTCTTATAATACGAATTTTTTATGGTTGACCAATTTGTTGAATAAAATTCCGACTGTAAACGCAACAGCTCCTTCTACGTTGGCTCTCACGGCTGAATTTGCCCAATTGATACCGCATAAATCCAAAAACGGCAGCTCGCAGGGAACATCGTATATCGATGATTTCGAATCGACACAAACAGGGTTGGACTTGAAGTCTCCTTATTCGTGGACGTTGGCTTCCACTCCGTACGACCCTTCATCTGATGCTTTGTTTCCCGAAGCTCGTTATTCCAATGATATTCGTTATGGGCAAAATAGAGCATTGCTATCGTGGTATTATATCGATAGAATGTTTACTCAGAAAAACTCGACATTGATACCGGCTCACCTGAAAAATGATTTGGACCAATTGTCTAATCCTTATGTGCGTGAGGTGAGTGTACGGGAGATATTTCCCAATAAGGAAATCAATTATGGAGAATCGACGACCTTACAGACATTGAACCTTTCATTTTATCCACAGGAACGGGGACCGTACAATCTCGATGCCGATAATATCGACTCACAAGGGCTTTTGTTGAATCCGGAGAACCGTTGGGGCGGGATTATGCGAAAAATGGATTATACCGATTTCGAATCATCGAATATCGAATATATACAGTTCTGGCTTATGGATCCGTTTTTAGATGAGAATCAGACTAATCATAACGGGGGAGAATTGTATTTCAATTTGGGAGAAGTGTCGGAAGATATTCTCAAAGACGGTATGAAGTCTTTCGAGAACGGTTTGCCGGTCGACGGTGATACAACACAGATAGCGACTACGGTGTGGGGAAAGGTATCCAAACGTCAGTCTTTGACTTATGCATTCGATAATACCAGTGGTGCACGGGCTTTGCAAGACGTAGGTTTAGACGGTCTGTCGAATGACGAGGAATATGGGTTCCCATCATATAGAGATTATTTGGACAAGCTCGAAACTAAACTATCTCCGGCGGTAGTGGAGGCTATGCGACAAGATCAGTTTTCTCCGTTTAACGATCCGGCCGGGGATAATTACCATTTTTATCGTGGACACGATTATGACGATGCCCAAACTTCTATATTGGATCGGTATAAACGATATAACGGAACAGAAAACAATTCCCGGTCTCCCGAGGAAATGAACGATTCGTATTATCAGTCTTCCAAAAGCGTTCCTGATGTGGAGGATATCAATCAGGATAATACGTTGAACGAATATGAAAGGTATTATCAGTACCGCATATCGTTATGCCCCGATAGCTTGGAGGTGGGGAAAAACTGTATTACCGATAAGCGGGAGACAACCGTCCGGCTCCGCAATGGTGAAGAAGGAAAAGCTGTGTGGTATCAATTCAAAATTCCTTTGTCTCGTCCTCAGAAGAAAGTGGGATCTATTCAAGATTTTAAAACGATACGTTTTATCCGCATGTTTATGACGGGTTTTGAGTGTGAGACACATTTGCGTTTTGCCACGTTGGAATTGGTTCGGGGTGAATGGCGAACGTATAACTATGCTTTGAATTTGAAAGGAGATGCTCCGGCTCAGGGTAAGATGGATATATCGGTGGTAAATATTGAGGAGAATGCAGGACAGGTTCCTGTTAATTATGTTTTACCTCCGGGTGTAACCCGTATCATAGACCCGGGGCAATCGCAAATAACTCAGCTTAATGAACAAGCCATGTCTTTGAAAGTAACCGATTTGCAGTCGGGAGATGCTCGTGCGGTTTATAAGAACAGTGGTATGGATATGCGTACATACAAGCGGTTACAGATGTTTGTACATGCAGAGAAACTGATTGACGATAAAACTAATTTACGAGATGGCGATGTGTCTGTGTTTTTACGATTAGGATCCGATAGTAAATCGAATTATTATGAGTATGAGGTCCCGTTGTCATTGACGGAGCCGGGTAATTATAGCACGTATAATGCACAAGATCAGGAAGCGGTTTGGCCACAATCCAATATGTTTGATTTCCCTCTTTCTTTGTTTACCGATTTGAAGCTGGAACGGAATGCAAAGAAACGTATGGATAATTCGACTGTGACGTTTCAAACCCGTTATTCCAGTTATGATCCCGATAAAAATCAAAATAAGGTGACTATCGTGGGGAACCCTTCTTTGAGCGATGTTCGTACGATGATGATCGGTGTGAGAAATAATTCGAATGCAGCTAAGGATATAGTCGTTTGGGTGAATGAAATGCGTTTGACCGATTTTGACCAATCTGGTGGTTGGGCTGCCAAAGCAAATGTAAATCTCGGTTTGTCGGATATTGCTACGCTGAATATCGCGGGGCATGTAGAAACTGTCGGTTTTGGGGGGATAGACCAAAGCCTTACGGAACGTCGATTAGACGATTACTATCAGTATAATATAGCTACGATGGTTGAGTTAGGGCGTTTTTTGCCAGAAAAAGTCAAATTGAAAGCCCCATTATTTTATTCGATTACCGAACAACGTACTTCTCCTAAATACAATCCGCTCGATCAAGATATCTTGTTGAAAGATGCTTTGGACAATGCGGGCAGTAAAGCCGAGCGTGACTCTATAAGTGATGCTTCGATAGAGAAATCGACTGTCGAGAGTTTCAGTTTGTCGGGAGTTTCTTTTGATATTAGGAGTAAGAATCCTATGCCCTATGACCCGGCTAATTTTTCTATCAGCTATTCTTATAATCGACAATCGAAACAAGACCCTACTACCGAATTTGAGAATACATACGATTATCGGGGTAGTTTCACTTATTCCTATACTCCTTTTGTTAAACCTTTTGTCCCGTTGAAGGGATTAAAGAGTAAATCTAAGCATTTGAAATTTTTGAAGGAATGGGAATTTAATTATTTGCCTAATAATATTGCGTTTAATACCAATATGTCGCGATATTATTATGAACAGCAGATTCGCGATGTGAGTGGATCGGGAGGAATGGCATTGCCGACGAGTGTAAGTAAAAGTTTTTTATGGGATCGGCAGTTCTCGTTGACATGGAATCTCACCAAGTCGATAAACCTTTCGTTGCAAACGATGACGAACGCTCATATCGAGGAGCCGGTCGGTGTGGTGAATAAACAGCTTTTCCCAGATGAATACGAAGCATGGAAAGATACCGTGTTGACCAGCATCAAGAATTTGGGAACACCGTGGAATTATAATCAAACTTTCAATGCATCGTATACGGCTCCGTTCAGCAAGATACCTGTTCTTGATTATTTGTCGTTTAATGCCAAGTATAACGCTACATACACTTGGGATAGGGGAGCCCAGATTTCAGAGGAAATAGATTTAGGTAACTCGGTGAATAATCAAGGGCAGTTGAGCTTTGACGGGCGTTTCAATTTTGAACAATTATACAATAAGTCGAAATATTTGCAGAAGATAAACAAACGTTTTTCTTCCAATAATAGAGCTGCGGCAGCGAAGAAAAATAGAAAATTCGAACGTACCATTTTGCTTCGGGAAGATACTACGGTTACTTTAAGGCATAATCTCAACAATAAGAAGGTAAAAGTTGTGGCGAGGGACGATGCCGGAAAGAAAGTGGCTCTGAGGACGAAAGTTCTCGATGCCAATAATGTAGTGATTCTCGATAAAGGAACCCAACGCTTGAATGTGATAATTACTCCTTCGAATAAGAATGAACGTAATTTCTGGAAAGAAGCAGCCGAATATTCTTTACGGGGATTGATGATGGTAAGAAATGCGAGCGTGCGTTATCGTAAGACCAATACTACTTCGTTACCTCTGTTTTCCCCGAATGTAGGCGATGTATTCGGGCAATCGACTTCGTATGGTCCTATGGCTCCCGGCCTCGATTTCGCTTTTGGTTTTACTGATGAGAGCTATGTATATCGGGCAAAAGAACGTGGTTGGCTTTTATGTGATTCCACGCAGATAAGTCCGGCGGTTATCGGTCGTACCGAAGAGTTTAATTTCGAAATAGCGCTTGAACCTATCCGGGGCTTGAAAATAAACTTGACAGGAAATAGAACAGACACGCGTAGTTCTCAAATGCAATTTATGTTTGACGATATGCCGACTGTACGAGGCGGAAGCTATACCAAGACACATATTGCATTGAAGACTGCATTTAGGAGTAGTTCTGCAAAAGACGGATATTCGTCGCAAGCATTCGATGATTTTTTGAAAAATCGGGAAATAATAGCGGCTCGGTTAGAAGCGCATTACGGATCGTTGGGCAATTATCCGAATAAAGGTTTTATTGCCTCTACCGGCTTTGGAGATAAGCCCTATGATTCGGCTAACGGCGGTGTGAATCGTAGTTCTGCCGATGTAATGATACCTGCATTTATTGCTGCATATTCTGGCCGTGATGCCCGTAAAATCGATTTGTCTCCGTTCCCGGGATTGTCGGCTATATTGCCGAACTGGCGAATTACTTACGATGGTTTCATGCAAATACCGTTTATAAAGAAACACTTTAAAGCGTTTACTCTATCGCATGCTTACCAGTGTACCTATGCTGTGGGATCATTTACTTCGTTCCTTAATTGGGTGGAATCAGACGGGGATTTCGGTTTCGTTCGCGATGAACTTACGGGCAATCCCATACCCTCTTCTCCATTCGATATATCATCGGTAATGATAACCGAGAGGTTCGCTCCCCTTATCGGGTTAAAGGTGACACTGAAAAATAATGTTACAGGCAATATAGAGTATAAAGATTCCCGCACGTTGACATTGAATTCGGCAGCCGGACAAATCGTAGAGGCGTCGACAACCGATTTTACAATCGGGGCCGGGTATAAGATCGCTAATTTTAATACGATTTTGAAATTGAAAGGGTCTCAAACAGGTGTTAGCAACGATTTGACGATCAATGCCGATTTTTCATTCCGCAAGAATCAGGCTCTCATTCGCCGTATCGAACAGAATTTTACGCAGGCAACCAGTGGTACTCGTACTACGATGTTGAAAGTAACAGCCAATTATGTATTGAGTAAACGTATTACGGTAGGGGCTTATTTCGACCATCAGATTAATACACCGTTAGTATCCTCTTCATCATATCCTATTACGAACAGCAATTATGGAATCTCGGTGAGATTATCGTTATTGAAATAAAAGGAATTTATATTTTAAGTTAAACAGGTCGTTTGTTTAAACTGTTTCTTCAATTATTCGTTTTTCTTAATTAAAGGAGGGATAGAGAAATTTTTGAGTCGGAGCTTAAACTCCTATCTTTGCAGTTGAGATGCTTCTCCGTAGTTTTATAAAACCCAAATAAATGTATTGAATAAATGAAACGACTGATTTTTATTCTTATGGCTTTGTTGTCTTATGGCATTTTGAGAGCCGAGACTTTGAAATCTCCTGACGGGAACATTGTATTAGATTTTGAATTGGATAATGGAGTCCCTGTTTATAAAGTAGATTATAAAGGTCGGCCGGTTATTAAAGAGAGTAAATTGGGATTAGAGTTGAAGTCGGGAAAAAATTTAACCGATGGATTTCGTTTGGCTGGTTCTGAGACATCGACTTTCGATGAGACATGGAAACCCGTTTGGGGAGAGGTAAAAGAGATTAGGAATCATTATAATGAATTGGAAGTAACATTGGAACAACCGTCGACCGATCGTCGTATGATTATTCGTTTCCGGGTATTTGACGATGGGGTAGGATTCCGATATGAATTTCCCGATCAGCCCAATTTGGATTATTTTGTGATTAAAGAAGAGAAGACGCAGTTTGCTATGGCGGGAGACCATACAGCTTTTTGGCTCCCGGGCGATTATGATACACAGGAGTATTCCACTGTGACGTCGAAATTGTCCGAAATCCGTGGATTGATGAACGAGGCTATTACACCGAATTCTTCTCAAACTCCATTCTCTCCTACGGGGGTGCAAACGGCTTTAATGATGAAAACCGACGATGGTTTGTATATTAATTTGCATGAAGCTGCATTGGTCGATTATTCTTGTATGTCGCTCGATTTGGACGACAAAAATATGATATTCGAGTCTCACCTTACACCCGATGCATTGGGGGATAAGGGATATATGCAAACTCCGGCGAAATCTCCATGGCGCACGATTATTGTTAGTGACGATGCGCGTGATATTCTTGCATCCAAAATGACTCTTAATCTGAATGAACCGTGTGTCTATGAAGATACGAGTTGGATAAAACCGACGAAATATATAGGTGTATGGTGGGAAATGATAACCGGGAAAAGTACTTGGGCTTATACCGATTTGCCTCATGTGAAACTCGATTTGGTCGATTATTCTCGTTTGACGCCTAATGGACGTCATGCCGCTAATACCGAGCATGTAAAAGAATATATCGATTTTGCCGCAGAACATGGATTTGACGCTGTGCTGGTGGAAGGTTGGAACATAGGGTGGGAAGATTGGATAGGTAAGTCGAAAGACTATGTATTCGATTTTATCACACCGTATCCCGATTTCGATGTAGAAGAAATAGAGCGGTATGCCAAATCGAAGGGGGTGAAAATGATTATGCATCATGAGACCTCGGGTTCGGTTCGTAATTATGAACGGCACATGGAGAAAGCATATCAGTTTATGAACGATCATGGCTATGATGCCGTGAAGAGTGGATATGTGGGAGATATTATACCTCGTGGGGAACATCATTACGGACAATGGATGGTTAATCATTATCTCTATGCATTGACCGAAGCCGCCAAGCATAAGATTATGGTGAATGCCCATGAAGCTGTTCGTCCTACGGGTTTGAGCCGTACTTATCCCAATCTTATCGGTAACGAGTCGGCGAGAGGAACCGAGTATGAATCGTTCGGGGGCAATAATCCCGACCATACCACTATTTTGCCATTTACACGGCTTATCGGAGGTCCGATGGATTATACTCCCGGTATTTTCGAGACGGATATTTCTAAACTTAATCCCGATAACCACAGCTATGTTCGTTCTACTCTGGCTCGGCAACTGGCTTTATACGTGACCATGTATAGTCCTTTACAGATGGCAGCCGATTTACCCGAAAATTATAATCGTTTCCTCGATGCTTTTCAGTTTATTAAAGATGTGCCTGTCGATTGGGACGACAGCCGTTATTTGGAGGCAGAGCCGGGAGATTATATTACGGTGGCACGCCGGGAAAAAGGGGGTAATAATTGGTATGTAGGTTCCACGGTCGATGAGAATGGGCATACGGCTCGTTTCTCCTTAGATTTCTTGGAGCCTGGGAAAAAGTATATTGCAACTATATATGCCGATGCTCCCGATGCCCATTATAAGGATAACCCGCAGGCTTATACGATTCGTAAATATATTGTGACGAACAAGACTCGTATCGTTCAGCCTTGTGCTCCGGGTGGAGGCTTTGCTATGAGTATCGAGGAGGCTACCGATCCAGCAACTTTGAAAGGATTGAAAAACTATAAACCGTAGATTGCGGTAAGATGAGAATAGTAGGGTAGGACTTATACAATAAGTCCTACTCTTTTTATATTAGTGTAACCGATTGCTGATGATGTTTTCGGAGTGGATATCGACAGATGAAAGATGGAAATCAGAGGAGACGTTCCCGCAAAGAATAAGCCTGAAATATTTATATGCCGGTCCTGTAAAACGCATGGGTAATTGTCCTGCTACTTTTGATGCGCTCGATATTTCACAGATTTTGGAAAAGTTGCCTTCGGCATCATTGCCTCCCCAAAGGGAAAGCAAGAGCTTTCCTTCTGACATTGAGAGCCGCCAGAAAACTTCTCTCCATTTTTGGTACTCTTCACTTTGGAGAGTAATTGGGCGGGATACGAGTGCGATTGGGGTTATCTCTGCTGATTCTTTTTGTAAATCGTAAACTTTTCCCTCTGCGTCTTGGGCGAGTAGATGACTGGCATCATAGAATAGGGAAGAGTACTGTCGGCTTATGCGATACATGTAGAGAGAAGGAATATGGATAATGAGACTATATTTGAGATCGGGCCTGCAACATATCAATTCTTTTTCGATTGTATTGTAGGCGATGATACTTCCTTGAATAAATTGAGATAAAGTCGTTTGATCGGTGGTTGCAGGAATTAATGTAGAGTCTATGTCGTGGTGAGTGATTGGGCTATTGTTTTCGCAGGCGGTTTCGTCGAACGATAAGAGCTGTTGTATTTCGGAGCCTCGTATGATAAATAATCCTTTTGCCGTAGTAAACATAATCATGTCTTCGAGAGGGACGATAGGGTTTTCCGGCAGTATGGGTTCTCGATTCAGTTGATGTTGTGCTCCGTAACATACGATTCCGTTTCCGTTTTGCAAAGCCCATATTCCTTCTTCTGTAAATACATATAAGGGAAATTCACCGAACTGTCCTTCCGATAAAGCTGCTGTAATGGTCGCTATGCCTGTAATCTCTCCGTTCGAGATGGTATAAGTTTGTTCGGACGGGAATACAAACGGGTTTTCGAGTTCCGAAACCCGCAGTATATTAGGCTGTGTGTAAGTGTCATTTTCGGACAAGGGTATATCGAGTGGGGTAGAGGCCGGCAGAGAATCGTTTTCCAATGTGATTGCAGAGAGTGTCTCGTCAAGATAATCGGCCCTATTTTCATATTCGGAGGCTGTCAGTAGAAAGCTCCCTTTGTATCGGGTTTTCTCGCTTTTTACGACGATTTCCATTTTATAGGCGTTACTGTCGGGGTAAGAAATCAAAGGTGAAAGTTGATTGAAGAAATAGTTCGATTTCCCGTGCCAAACGACTTTGCATTCTCCTCTTTCGGTTTTGAGATAAGTGCAGATATAAGCACTGACAGTCTCGGCATTTTTGTTTCCCACGTTGAACAGACTGAGGGGAAATCCGGGAAAAAGTTTTTTCTTTAAGTTGGCTATGTGTAGTCTTTTGTTGTGTATATAGCTGACATGTGCTCCCGTAGAAAGCAGTGTCGTATTATCTGGCGAAAGAACCTCCTCGTGTATGAGTAAATCTGGCCGTATTTTATTTTCTATGGTGTACGATTCACCTTCCTTCCAGTCGCTCCAATCCTCTATGGTCGCTATTTTATAAAATAGAGAATCTTGTAAGTAGCGTTTCTTTATCTCTTTCAGGTCGAGAAAAGAGATGTCTCCTTTCAGTAGAAAAGAGATCGTTTCGTTTTCTTCTGTACGTTCGATCGTAAATTTAAGGCCTTGTTGTTTTTGATCGGGTTCGAAGATCGTGGCTTCGGGAGAGACAAAAAAGTCTATACTTCTTACGATATCTTTCCAGTTGTCGAGATTGAATTGATGAATATAATATTTCAGGCTATAATTCCCGGCGATGATTTGTCCTTCATGAGAACCTAAGCAAAGATTGTTTGAATTTTTCAATCGTATGCTCATTTGATAGGGTTGTATGGGGTGTGGCAAAGAGACCATGACCGGAGCCGATGAAAAAATTCGGCTCCCATCATATAAAGTGAGGGCATAACGTATGAGTATGGGTTGTATGAAATAGTGCCGTTTCCATGCTTTTTCTTGTAGCTGAAAGAATGCATTGTAGTAAGCATCGTTGTAATAATTGATGTCTTCGGTGTCGAGTCGGGTCGGATTGCTGTATCCATGTTGAAAGGTATATTCGCTTACGAAGTAGGCATCGGTATATTCTACATAAGGGAAAAATGAAATTTCAGGTATGTCGGGCTTTTCACCCAAAAAGATATATTTTCCCTCTTTATAAAGTAAATAGTATATACTTTCGGTACAGATGATTATGAGTGTGTTTCCTATGGATTGAATAGACAGAACTTGTAGGTCGTTTAGCTCGAACAACTGGCTTGATTCTTTTTGGATATTTCCGTTTTCTTTTTTTATCAGAGCCTCATAATACAAGGTATTTTCATTTTCCGTTATATGATGCTCTCCGTCGTAGCAGATATGAACATAGACGAGCCGATGGTTTTTCTTTTCCGGAGTGTATAGATATTCCGGTGTCCCGACAGGTTTGAGGCAGTTTGATTGATTTCGTAAGTTGACAATAGCTGTGCAGTCTCCCGGCTGTGCCGAGTTCGGTGGGGAATAACGGTTCATGCCGTTAAATGTAATTCTCGATTTCATAGAGCTGGTAATTTTTCGTAAAGGTACACCCGGTATGCGGCTCTATTTTGGCATGATGATATTCTTTGAAAAAGAGACTCCTTCCGAAGCTATTGATTGAATTTTTGAAAATAAAAATAGGAAGGAGTCTCCTGTTTCCCGCTTTGGGGAAACTGCGCAATTGCCCAAGTATAACCAATCACTTCATTTATTGCGCAAATTTGTTCTTCTACTATGGTTTTCAAGGTAAAAACAAGTGATATTGAATGAAAGTTCATTTTTGGAGCGATTATAAATTATATGTTTTTGAATGAGACTTTATTTTTAATCGAGATGTTTTATTGGGGAAATGATTATCTTCGCTTATAGAATGAGAAACTTTATGGACAGACTTAATTTTGCGGCCATAGATATTGGCTCGAATGCAGTGAGATTGCTTATCAAAGGTATTTATCCGGGAGAGAGTGTATCGGATTTATCGAAAGTTTTTATTGTGCGTGTACCGCTGCGATTGGGACAAGATACCTTTACAAAAGGTCGTATTTCTACGGAGAAGACAGAAAAATTATTACGTCTCATGCATGCTTTTTCTCAGCTGATGCAGGTTTATAATGTCTTGTCTTATCGGGCTTGTGCTACGTCGGCTATGCGGGATTCTTCGAATGGAGCCGATATTGTCCGGTATATCTCGGAGAGAAGTGGAATAAATATCGAAATTATTAATGGTCTTGAAGAAGCACGTATCGTATATGACAGTCATATCGTGGACGAGCTGGAACAAGAGGGCGATTTTATCTATGTCGATGTTGGTGGCGGAAGTACCGAGATAAGTATAATTAGTGACCGTTCGTTACTCCAATCTCAATCTTATAATATAGGAACTGTACGTATTTTGAATAAAAAACTGAGCCGTAGTGAATTGTTCCGTATGTATAGGGATTTAAAGCGTTTGAAGGAAACGTATCGGCATATCTCTATTATCGGGTCGGGTGGTAATATCAATAAATTGCATCATTTGGCAGGAGTGTCTGCTCGGGAGCCATTGACTGTGGAGCGGCTTTTGACCCTGAGAAATGAATTGAATAGCTATTCGATCGTGGAACGTATCGACCGTTTTGCATTGAAACCCGACCGAGCCGACGTGATTGTACCTGCCGCCGATATTTATTTACAAATAGCGACGCATATAGGCGCACGAGAAATATGGGTTCCTACCATAGGAATCGTTGATGGTATTATTTATTCTCTTTGTTCCGATTACTTGAAAGAGAAAGAGAATTGAGACCTATTTCTTTTTCTCCCATTTGGGTAGCCCGTCTTTCTTTTGGATAAAATCGCGGATAAATATGGCTGTCTCTTCACTGCCCAATATAGAGGAATCGATAGAAAGGTCGTATGAAGAGGCTACTCCCCAACCCTTATCGGTATAAAAATTGTAATAAGAAGCTCTTAGTTTATTTTTCTTTTCGGCGAGTTCGATAGCCTCTTTTCGAGTCATTCCTTGTGAGCGGCTGATGATTCTCTCGATTCTGTCTTCAAGGGGAGCGTGTATAAATACATTGTAACATCGTGGGTATTGTCTGAGAATATAATCGGCGCAACGTCCGACGATGACACACGATTGAGTTTCAGCTAAATGACGAATGACGTCGGATTGAAATTTGAAAATGTATTCGTTCGATAGGCCTCCGTCGCCCCATATTCCTCCTGCTCCTGTGAGCCAGTTTATTGAAAAAGAATTTAATAAAGCGCTTGGAGCCCGCTCGTCGGCTTTCTCGAAATATTCGGTGCTGAGTCCGCTCGATTTCGAAGCCTCGTTGATTAATTCTTTATCGTAATAAGCTATGCCGAATAAATCGGCCAAACGTTTTCCTATTTCTCGTCCTCCGCTTCCGAATTGACGGCCTATGGTAATGATGAGATTGTCATTCATGATGGTTGTAGATTCGATTATTCATAAGCAAACATACATCAAAAAAATATTAATTCCTATATCAAATATCTTTTTTTGTTTACAGAAGTTGTTTTTTAGGGTTTCTTGAACTGTTTTTGTGAAATATTTTGTTGCGAAGAAAGTTTTTATTTAATTTGTGTCATTCAAAAGAGGTCAGCTATGAATAATGATTTGAAAAAAATATTGAATAGTGATACTGATGGATTGCTCACCTACGAATATATTGCCAATCATATGGGCTCTTGTGATGAAGATATGCCCGTCCTAGCCGATAATATAATACGGGTAGATATGACGGGGCAGATTACGGTGAGTGCCGCATTATATTTGCACGCTACGGGAGCTGAGAAATATAGGGAAATTATTGACAAGCTCATCGCGGCTTCTTTGTCGAAAGATAGAGAACACAAATATATTGTCGATTTGTTGTCGGGGATTTGGGGTGAAGACTATAAGTTGCATGCAGAGGAGTTGAAGCAAGAAAGTGATAATTTCAGGCGTATTTATAAGCGTGTTTATGTGAACGATATAATTTAGTTTTTTGAGAAATAACAAAGCGGAGGCTTTCCCTCGTTAGGGAAAGCCTCCGCTTTGTTATGGAACTTGAAGTATCGTTGTTGTTATTTAGAATAGATATTGTCTGTTTTTTTGTAAAAATTGTTATTATTTGTATAAACATTCGTTTTTTATAAAAAAATAAGAGTGTTACGATAATATTTTTGTTGAAATATATAGATATTAATAACAAATTCTTATATTTGCTGCAAATAAATTAATAGTTATAACATTTCTGTCTGTTGCATGTAATGTAAATTTTATAATGAACCTAATAAATTATTTACAATGACAAAGAAAATTACGCTTGTTTTTGTACTCTTCTTATTTGTGTTTGGATTGCGTGCCGAATCTCTGTTGAATGAGGGATTTGAAGGTTGGTCGACGACAAACTTTCCGACCGGAGGTTGGACTGTAATTAACGACACCCAAGAAGGGGCTATTAATCATTGGACTGTCGATAATAGCAAATCGGCATGTGCCGGTTCAGTGAGTCTTTATTGTAACGGTGGTGAGTGGGATCCTATTGAACCTGTGAAAGAAGAGTGGATAGTATCTCCATCTCTGACTTTGAGTGAGACGAATTATAATTTGAGTTTTCTGTGGAAAGGAGCTTCGGCATCTGCATTTAAAAACGAATATGATTTTCAAGTGCGTATCACGGAAGACGATGGTAAAAGTTGGAAAACTGTTTTCTCTTTCCTTGATCAAAGCATGGTAGAAAATAGCGGGGTTGCCTTTCCCTGGACTGGATGGGTTACAAACACTTCCAAGATAAGTTTAGGCGCTTATTCCGGTAAGACAGTAAAAATAGCTTTTGTACATTGTCTATTGGTCAGCGGCGCTGGTAAAGGTAATAGTATATGGGTTGATAATGTTGTCGTAGAAACGGGCGAAGCGATCGATGCTCCTATTGCAGATGTTAATCCCACTTCTTATATATTCGATGGAACCTACATCGGAGTAGGGAAATGGTCGGAGAAATTTGTATTGCGGAATAAGGGCGTGGGCAATTTGACGGTAAGTGGAATTTCTGGATTAGAAGGTTCCGACTTTTCAACCAATATGATTCCCTCGGAAGTTTCGTTGAGACCGAGTGTAGAGTATGAGTTTTATGTGAAATATACTCCCTCGTCTGAGTTGAGTAGTAAATCTGCTACGATGACTATCCATACGAACGGAGGTGACGTCTCTATCGTATTAGAAGGAACAAAGATAATTTTACCCGATGAATACAATCTGGAAAGTTTTGAGAGTGGAACGTTCCCGCCCGTAGGTTGGACTGCCGATAAAGGTTGGACCACAAGCAGAACTTATGCTACGTCGGGAGACTATTCGGCTTCTTGTAGTTTTGCAGAGAATAACCCGACTTTGGTTTCTCCTCGTCTCGATTGTTCGACGGGTACTCACGAGTTGCAGTTCGACTATGCGAATGTTTGGGAGCCGACGGCAGATGATGCTCCTGCTCCTGAAAGCGAATTTGAAGTCTATTTTTCAAAAAATGGCAAGGAAACGTGGGAGAAAGTTGCTACGTGCGATTCTATCAACCAATGGTGGCACATGAAGCTCGATTTGGGAAGCCCGGCATCCGATAATTGCTATATCATGTTTAAATATGTACTCGATGTCGATTTGTCGGGTGGTTGGGACGATGTGCCCGAGTATGCATCTACTTTCTTGGACGATGTAGTTTTACCTCCGTTCTATGGTAGAACTTCTGTTCCGGGAGCTGCAACTACCCCTTCTCCTGAAAATGGAGCAACCGATGTATTTAACGAAGATATTGTATTGTCATGGAACGGAGTACAGTTTGCTAAGGGCTATAAGGTATATGTTGGAACTTCTACCACAGATTTTTCGGTCGTGCCGGGTACAGAGGTAGAAGGTTGCTCTTATACGATTCCTGTGTTGGACTATGCTACTACTTACTATTGGAAAGTAGTTGCTTATAACGATATGGGAGAGACGCAAAATCCTTCGGTGTGGAGTTTTACGACGCTTGCCGACCAAACCGTGAACACATTCCCGTGGTCTGAGGGATTTGAAGGTGACGTATTTCCTCCGTTAGGTTGGAAGAGCGAGAAAGAGGGATATACAGCATGGGATAGATCTAATTATAATGCATACGATGGTAAAAATGCAGCTTATATTTCTGCTGGGGGCTCCAACGAGCAAGGCATTCTTCAAACACCGATGTTCGTGCTTCCTGCCGATAAAGATATGCAGGTTAGCTTCTACTGGGGAAATGCCGTTCCGTCTGGATTGACGAAATCGGTAAAAGAGACGATGACGATTAACAAAGATACGCTTTACTTCGAAATAAAATCCGATGGAACATGGCAGGAACTCGCCCATATTTCTTCCGCTCAGGCCGAAGGTCAAAAATGGGTTCGTCAGCGAATCGTTTTGTCCGATTATAGAGGTAAGAATGTGAATTTCCGTTGGCGTTATAGTGCAGTAGATTTTACCGGATCAGGAGGTGCTTTGGATAATATTTTGGTTGAAGAAGCTCCCGTTGGAGGAAAAGCTGTTATTAATGTGACTTCTTGGAATGCGGGTGATGTGAATTATAATAAAGCCGTTACCTCAAAGACATTGAATCTTTTGAACGATGGCGAGCAAACAATGAAAATCACCGATGTGTCATTTAAGAATAAGAATTTCTCTACTTCGTTGCACAAGGATTTAGTGTTAGACAGTCGTGAGAGCGTAGATTTCAATATCACGTTCGCTGCCGGTGAAACAGATGCCCTTGTAGAGGACGAGATGACTGTTACATTCGACAATGCTCCTGCTGTGACGTTGCCTGTTTCGGGTAATGCGTTGGGCATGTACACTCGTTATTTTAGTTTTGAAGATGATGAATTTGGTTCTGTGGCTCCCAAAGGCTTTACAACGGTAGATGCCGATCATAAAGCGACAGTTCAACCTCTTATGATAAACTATCCGAATATTGGGAATGCTTATGCCTATATTGTCATTAATCAACAACCGGAACCAGAAGGAGCCGATTGGAGGAATATCTATCCTCGTTCGGGAGACCAACTGTTAGCGACGATGGCGACTGCCGATGGGACAGAAGCCGTAGACTGGATTATCAGCGACCAAATGACGGCTCGAAATGATGCCAAGTTCCGGTTTTATGCTAAGTCGTATGATGGAGATAACACTTATCATCCGTGGGCTTATTTGACAGTATTGGTTAGTACGACAGATAACGCTGTGTCTAGCTTTACTCCATTGTCTGGATTTACATCGGTTCAAGTTCCTCACAAGAATAATAACGATAGTCAGACATCGTGGACAGAGTTTGATGTGGATTTAAGTGCATATGCTGGACAGAAAATCTATATAGCTGTTCGTAATAATACTCCGTCGAATGGTTTTGTGACTTTCTTCGATGATTTCTATTTCGAAAATTTTGAATATGTCAATAGTGACAATAGTGCTCCTTACTTTACTACGGTTCCTGAGACAACAGCAACGGTAGGGAAGAAATGGACTTATAACTATTCTGTGGCCGATCCCGATGGAGATCCGTTGACGGTGACCTTGCAGGGCAAACCCTTCTGGCTGAATCATACTCCGGGTACTAACGGCGGTACGATTACCGGCATTCCGGGGGCAGAACAAGAAGTGATTATGAAACTATCTGTTTCAGATGGTTCAAAGACAACTGTACAAGAAATTATTCTTGTTGTGACTGATGGTTCGGGAATCGAAGGCGTAAATGGTGATCGATTGACGGTTTATCCTAATCCTGTCGTTTCCACGCTCTATTTGAATGAACTGTGTGACAAAGTAGTGGTTACCGATATTTCTGGTAAACAGCTGCTTTTTGCCGAGCAAGTAGAAAGTGTAGACGTTTCGATGTTATCGTCGGGTATTTACTTTGTAACCATGCAATTGGGAGATCAAGTCAATACCACCCAAGTTATTAAAAGATAATTAATTCTATGGAAACTATGAAAAGTATGTTTTTCGCCTGTGCATTGTTGTTAGGCAGTGCAGAAACCTTTTCCGCTGAAAATCTTGTACTCAGCGAAGATTTTGAGAGCCAAACATTCCCTCCTTCGGGGTGGGTTGTAAAAGGTACTGAATTATCGGAAGATCTTGAATCGGGTTATGCGCATTGGAGCCTTAATTGGAATGAAGTGACGGGTTGCAGTATCGCTGGTTCGGGGTGTGCCGAAGTGATGAGTGACTTTAAAGAAGGACAGGCCGGTATTTCGAAGGAGGAGTGGCTTATTACTCCTGCCGTGCAGGTTGCTGATAATGCGTCGCTGTCTTTTACTTTTTGGTGTAACGCTTCATCGTTTATGACCAATAAATACGGAAGTTTTTTGGTGAAAGTTTCTACCGATGATGGAGATACATGGAGCGATTTGTGGAATGCAGCTTCTCAGGAAGATATTGAAAACTCTGGACTGACATGGCCGTGGAATAAAGATGCTATGGGGATAGAAAATAACTGGCAAAAGTTAACCCCTAATGTGAGCCTTGAAGCGTATGTCGGGAAGACGGTAAAGATTGCATTCTATTTTCGATCTATTCTTGTAAATAATTATACACAAGCGACATTGGCCGTTGACAATGTAAAAGTGGGAAATCAAGAGATTGAAAATTTGCCGGTTATAGAGGGCTCGACTTCTTACGAGTTTTCCAATTCTTATATTGGTTATTTGGCTCAATCCGAACCGATGACTATTCGTAATGTGGGTTATGGCACGTTGACGATAACCAGCATTGAGGGTATTGAAGGTACAGATTTTTCTACGACACTCGATCCCGCTTCCGTTTCTTTGAAGAGGGGAGAAGAGCTTTCATACCGCGTCAATTATACTCCTACGATTACGGGAGCCAAAAGCACGGTCATGAAAATAAATACGAATGGCGGAACTTTGTCGGTCGATTTGTCGGGAACCAAAGTTATGTTGGAAGAAGGATATACTTTGGAAAGTTTCGAAGGTGATATTTTCCCACCGGCCGGTTGGTCTCGTAATGAAGGCTGGAAGACGATGGAAGGTATGGCTACATCGGGTGTGAAGTCGGTTACAGTAGGCGGTATGATGACGTGTGATATCGTTTCTCCCCGTTTGGATTTATCGGCTGGAAACGGTAAAGTGAAATTCGATTATATCGAAACTACCGGTGAAGAATACATCGATGATTCGTTCTTACCGTCAACATATTTCATTCTTTATTATAAGAAAAATACCGATACCGATTGGACGGAGTTGTGGTGTTCTCTTGATGATAGTAAGTATAATGAATGGGTACAAAAAGAAATCGAGATTAAAGACGCAAATGGAAATTTCGTAGTGGACGATAATGTATACCTACGTTGGACCTATGAGTTTGAAATGGGCGACGGTGGTCTCGATAATATGGTGGTGACCGATATCTATTTCGATAATGTAGTGTTGCCTAAGCTATATGGAGAAGGAGAGCTCCCGTTGGCAATTACGACACCCAATCCGGTGAATGGCGTTTCTAACGTTGATTATAGCAGGTTGACTCTTTCTTGGGAGCCCGCTTTGTTTGCCGATGGATATGAATTGTCGGTAGGAACGGATAAATCCAACCCCACTTCTTTGTTGGAAAATGAGAAATTAGAAGGAAATACATCGGTGTCTTATACGATTCCCGAGCTTGAACCTGCTACTACCTATTATTGGAAAGTTGTACCTTACAATGCAGTAGGTAAAAATGAAAATGCTTCGGTTTGGTCGTTTACTACGATGGAAGATCAGTCTGTACGTGATTTCCCCTATACTATGGGATTTGAAGGAAATAACGGAGAAATTCCTCCTATGGGCTGGAAAAACGATCATGAAGGCAAAGGTATTCAGATGTGGAAATCTAATGAGATAGAGCCGTTTGCTGGAAAATATTCTGCTTCGGTATGGCATAATAATGCGGGCGAGGTTTCTGTCCTGACTTCTCCTGTGTTCGCAATCCCTGAAACCGGTGATATAGTTGCTTCTTTTGCTTGGGGTGGTGCTCTTTGCAATCGCCTTGAAAAAGGGTATGAAAATGAGGCGATCACCGAAGGGCCTATTTCCGAAGTTAATGATGCCGATGGAACTCTCTATTTCGAGATTCGAGCTGTCGATGCAGCCGATTGGACTCCTTTGGCTTATACTCAGGACCGCACGAAATGGCGTCATAAATATGTTTCACTCGCCGATTATGCTGGTAAGAGTGTGAATATGCGTTGGCGTTTTGTCGCTACTGAAAATGCCGGAGTTTCTTCGGGCGGGGCTTCTCTCGATGAGATATTTGTTGGAGATATAAAAGATATGCCTACCTTAGCCGTTTCGGAAATTAAGAAAGAAAATCTGACTGTATATCCTAATCCTACTTCCGATTATGTCTATTGGGCAGGAGGAAAAGCCGATGTGAAGGTATATGATTTAGCCGGAAATTGTATAAAAGATTTGACCGAAGTCGAGTCTGTGTCTTTGGAAGGTTTGGCTTCTGGTATGTATATCGTATCCGTATCGTGTGGCGATTCGGTTTCTACGGCCCGAGTAATGAAACGATAAAAGAGCCCGTTTAATCGGGAAATGTATACCAAAGAGGACTCCGTACTGAGGAGTCCTCTTTGTGCCTTTCGAGAAAGATTTGTAAGAATTTGTTTCAAAATTGTATTGAAACTATAAACCCAAACTTTTTGTAGAAAAAATGAAGAGAAAAATTTTGTGTTTTGTAACAGCTCTGTTAAGTTTTTTTATTGTTGAGGCTCAGCAACCTTGTACATTGACTTTGGAGGTTTCGGCTGTTACAGGAGAGGATATGGCTGGGACTCCGTTTCATTTGGAACGGGTAGAATCGGGATTGATTTATGACCGAGTACTAGGTGAGAATGGAACTTATACAATAAATAATATATATTCCGGTATACACCATTTGGTGATTGAAAAAGAGGGATTAAAGACTTATGATAATTCTGCTTTGGATATAAAAGGCGATACCGTGTTAAAGATTAAGTTGGAAGAACCGGTACGTACACCTTATAATTTGCAATCGGTTTTAGCCCATGATCCTAAAACGGGAGTTAATGATGCTTCGTTGGTTTGGAATGAGGAGACCGATTATTTCTTCGATGATTTCGAGAATTATACCTCTTTTACGCTCGATTTCGCTCCGTGGACCGGAATCGATAAGGATCAGGCAGAAGCTGCTATGTTAATGCAAGGAGGTTATCCGAATAGTAGCTTGAAACAATATGCGACTATTATTGCTCCCGACGAAGCTTATGTCTCTACTACGGGAGGTGACGTTTCATGGTGGTTTTATGCCCCTCAATTGAGAGCTTATAGTGGAAAGAAATATATGGGATTTATTCGTACGGCAAGCGGAACTACGAATAATGACTGGGCGATAACCCCTCAGGTACATGTCGGTGTAAATAACGTCGTTCGATTTAAAGCCAAAGCAGCGGATGCTCCTATTGAAAAATTCAAGGTATGGATATCGACCACCGGAACAGAGGAAAGTGATTTCAAACCTTTGACACAGGGTAATTATGAGTCAGTTAAATGGGAACAATGGCTTACGATGGAGTATGATCTTTCGAAGTACGAAGGACAAGATGTTTATATTGCCATTCAATATATTACACAAGCTGGTTGGATGTTGATGGTTGATGATTTTTATGTAGGGCCGGCAAAGTTAAATCCTTCGTCTATAAAAGCTCGTTTTCCGAAAACACGTCGTGTTCGCAAAGCAGCGGAGAGTGATGCCCCTCAAAGTTATACGGTTTATTTAGATGAACAAGAGATCGGGTCGGTTAAAACGAACTCGTTTATCTTTGAGAATCTTTCGGCTGGAATACATACGCTGGGTGTTAAGTCGGTTTATAAAGTTTCCGAGTCGGATATAGCGACAACGACGTTAGAAGTTCCGGCGACTTCGGATTATGCCGATGTAAAAGTAAAAGTTTCTACGAACGGAGGTTCTTCCGAGGGAGTGGCTGTGAACTATCTTTCCGGTTCTTATCAGGTGACCGATACAATCAAATCGGGAATATCTCATTTTGCTTCTTTGAAAAAAGGGGAATATATGATTAGTATTAACGATGATCGCTTTTTGGCGGTAGATACGCTCATTGATATAGACAAGGATATGGAGATAAATTTGTCGTTGGTGGAAAAAATTACTGCTCCATATAATCTATCTGTTGATTTTTCTTATCGTGACACGGATAAGAAGACCGATGTCTTGTTTAGGTGGAATCAAGATTTGGGTTGGAGCGATAGTTTCGAAGAGTATGATGATTTTGCGACCCAATTCGGTGGCTGGGCCACTTTCGATAAAGATCGTCTGCGTCCTTACGGTATAACCATAAATAATACGCATATATCTATTCCCGGACTTGAACAAGGCGAATCCCCGGTAATGGTATTCAATCCTGAAAAAACGACCCCCCGGTGTGATAGCGATGCATTTTTAAATACGGTTTTCGGGAAAAAATACATCATGTTTTTTGGAGTCCAAAGCAACCTGTCGGACGACTGGCTCGTTTCTCCGAAACAGAAAATCAACAAGGGGTATGTGGCTCATTTTTACGTGCATGTTTATCCGAGTATGGCTACGGTTTATCCCGAAACCATTAAGGTGTTGGCTTCCACAGGAGTCCAGACCGATCTTTCTTCGTTTGTCGAACTATATAATTATACTTTTACCGAGAGCGGTTGGTATGAAGTAACAGTCGATTTGAAAGATTATGTGGATCAGGAGGTTTATTTAGCGGTTAATTATGTTTCTAATGACGGGTGGATGCTTAAAGTGGACAATTTTTATGTCGGTCCTTCGGACGATGCTCCGGCTCCCGAAGTTGGAAATGCTACCTATGATATATATTTGAATGGAGAGAAAAAAGCATCTGCGATAACTGATAATTCCTATACATTCGAAGCATTAGATGATGGTACATATACAGCTGGTGTAAAAGCAATATATGAATCCGGGGAGTCTGAGGTCGAAGAGTATGTGTTTACAACTCAGTATAGCGGGATTGAAAATGTAGTTGTTCCGACCGTAAAGGTATATAGCCGAGACCATGCTATTTGTCTGGAATCGATAGAAGGCGAAAACGTGTTGGCGGAGGTTTATGGCGTTTCTGGACAGCTTGTGGAATTAGTAGAATTTGAAAACAGTGCCCAGATTTCTGTTTCTGAGGGGCTTTACTTGGTACGGTTGACAACACCACAAGGGACAAGTACAGTTAAGGTATTGGTGAAATAATTACTGTCTATTCATAAAAAACGTCATGAGAATTATTCTCATGACGTTTTTTTATCTACAAGTTTAAATTTCTTTTTCCCTTTGTTAATAATTTATTTAATTTTGTACCTTTGTATATATGATATATCAACGTTAAAAAGTAAATTTATTCGCTTGATTAGGCTTTGAGCCGATATTGATTTTATGAATGGGAATTGCTAAAACTGCAATTGTATGGATAAGACGATTTATTTTATTTTGTTATTAACTATAATAATCAGTATGAGTTGTGAGTCGAGAAGTCATAAGGAAACGGTTGTCCTTATGGAAACGTCTTTGGGGAATATAAAAGTAAAGCTTTATGATGATACACCTGCTCACCGTGATAATTTTATAAAGTTGGTCGAGGAAGGATATTATGACGGGACTTTGTTTCATCGGGTGATTAATGAGTTTATGATTCAAGGAGGCGATGGTACGTCCAAAAATGCTCCGGCAGGAAAAATGTTAGGTACGGGTGATCCGGGATATACTATTCCCGCAGAGTTCGTTTATCCGAAATATTTTCATAAACGGGGTGCTTTGGCCGCGGCTCGGCAGGGAGACCAGGTAAATCCAGAGAAGGCCTCTTCGGGTTCCCAGTTTTATATTGTCACGGGGAAAGTTTTTAATCCGGGACAGATTGACCAGCTGGAACGTCAAATGCAGATGCAGCAAGAGCAATCGGTTTTTCAGTCGTTGGCGGCAAATCATAGGGAAGAAATCATGAATATGCGTAGAAATCGTGATATGCAGGGACTGCAAGCGTTGCAAGATACATTGATCGCTCAAACTCATGAACAAATTAAGAAGGAAGGAAAGCGGACGCTCACGCAGGCGCAACGTGAAGCTTATACGACTGTTGGCGGAACGCCTCATTTAGACGGTGAATATACTGTTTTCGGTGAAGTGGTAGACGGAATGGAGGTTGTAGACAAGATACAACAAGTCGAAACAGGCTCTGCCGACAGGCCTAAAACCGATGTCAAAATCTTGAAAATGAAAGTGGTCAAATAGTGATATCGTTTCGTCGTCACATATTGCCTAATGGATTGCGCATCATTCATCATTACGATGGCTCTACGAAAATGACTGCGTTGAATCTGCTTTATGATGTCGGTTCGAAGGACGAATCGCCGGAGCGGACAGGATTTGCACATTTGTTCGAGCATCTCATGTTTGGTGGGTCTGTGAATATTCCCGACTTCGATACCCCTCTACAAAAAGCAGGAGGAGAGAATAATGCGTGGACAAGTAACGATGTGACCAATTACTATACGGTAGTACCTACGCATAATGCCGAGACGGCATTTTGGTTGGAGTCGGATAGAATGTTAAGCCTTGCTTTTTCTTCCGAGTCTTTGTCGGTACAGAAACAAGTCGTTATAGAAGAGTTCAAGCAACGTAATTTGAACCAACCCTATGGAGATTCGTTCTTGTTGTTGCGGCCGATGGCTTATCGGGTGCACCCATATCGGTGGCCTGTTATCGGGAAAAATACTTCGCATATCGGTAATGCATCATTGGAAGAAGTAAAAGAATTCTTTTTTGCTCATTATGCGCCCAACAATGCGATATTGAGTATTTCGGGAAGCCTACCATTCGATGAGGCCGTATTGCTTTGTGAGAAATGGTTTGCTCCTATTCCTCGAAGAGAAGTCGCTTGCCGCGATTTACCTCAGGAGCCGGTTCAGACAAAACCTCATAAAAAGATAGTGGAAAGAGAGGTTCCCTTAGATGCGATTTTTAAGGCCTATCATATGGTAGACCGTAAGCATCCCGATTATCAGGGGTATGATGCTCTTTCCGATGTATTGGCTTCCGGTCGATCCTCTCGGTTGTATAGACGGTTGGTGATGGAGAAGAAACTATTTACAGAAATAGATTCTTCTATTACCGGTGATATAGAGCCCGGTTTGTTTTTACTGAAAGGGAAACTATCACCGGGGATTTCGTTGGAGCAGGGAGAAGAAGCCATTGAAATGGAATTGCGACGAATGAGGGAAGAACTGTTGGAGCAAAGGGAATTGGATAAGGTGATAAATCGTTTTGAATCGAACGATTTGTTTTCCAATTTGCATTATCTGAATAAAGCCACCAATTTAGCTTATTATGAATTGTTGGGTGGGGCGGAAAGTATTGATACAGAGGTTGAAAAATATAAAAAACTTACCCCTTTCGATTTGCGGCGTATTGCGGAAAAATTGTTTGTCCCGGAAAATAGTTCTACATTATGGTACAAATCGGTACATGCAAAACGAGAAATAATAACAGATGTCTCTGATTGATAAAAGATATAGAATAGTACTATGCGTTTTAAGTTAGTGTTGTCGGTTAAATCGGAAAGTTTTGGTAGTGTTTTGCCTGTAAGCTACCAATACGAATTGTCGGCAGCTGTATATCGTCGTATTCGGGAAAATTTCGAGCTATATTTACACTGGCTTTCGAGCAACGGTTTCGCACCGATCGATGATTGCCGTAATCGCTTGTTTTCGTTTTCAAATTTATATATCCCCCGCATTCGGGTAGAGTATGACAGATTACATATTTTGGTGAAGAGGGTTCAAATGTGGATTTCTTTTTTGCCTGTTCGGGGAACTCACGAGTTTGTAAAGCAACTTTTTTCGGGAGAAACTTTTGTACTTGGGGATAGGCGTAGTCGGGTGGAGTTAGAGGTCGAAGATATCGTTGAATGTCCGGCTCCTGGGTTTGGAGAGGAAGCAGAGTATTTGGCTTTATCTCCAATCGTGTTTATGGTGGCTCGCCCCAATCGGAGCATGGAATATGTCGGGCCCGATTATCCCGGGTATGCCGATTGTTTTTATCGCTCGGTGCTGGGAAAATATGAAAAGATTTTCGGTCGGCCTTTTGATGGTGATACAGGATTTTCATGGAGTTTGCTTTCCGAACCGAAAAGAAAAGGAATTTTTATGATGCGGTTTACTCCCGAAGAGTCGAAAGTTATAGGATATATGTATAAATTCAAATTATCGATGAGTCCTATTCTCCATCAGATAATGTATGAAACGGGAATAGGGGAGAAAGTAAATCTTGGTTTTGGTTGTGTAGAGATTCTTCGTCAAGATACGACTCCTAATGACCAAAATTTCCTTTCTGATGAAAAAGACGATACTTCTGTGAAAATAATATGATTTTTTGTATGAAATGACAAAATATTTTTTTTAATTTGTATAGATAATAGAGAGTTTATTCCTCATAAAAATAGATTATACTATGACAACAGCGCTTGAAAAACCTGACATGAATACAGAAGAACTTCTTGCAGGTCAAACTATTACTCCCGCCGAGGAGGAACAAAATTCGGTACAATCGACTTCACGGCTTTCGAGAGAAGAAATTATAGACTCGTTGAGAAAACTGGTAGAAGGTTCGGTTGAAGAAGTCAAAGATGAAGTTGACGAACTGAAACAGGCTTATTATAAACAGAAAAATAATTTAAATAAATTGCGTACTTCTCGGCAGCAGGTCGAAGTTCAGCGAGATGTATTCCTTTTTAATATGAATTTGCAGGCGGCTCAGGAGAATGGGGATATCGCGCGTTTACGCAAGGCGATTGCCGATGACGACCGTATTGTGGCTCTTCGTCGGTCGGTACGCGAAGTGGCCGAGTCTAAATTGCGGAACGGAATTATAGATACCCATGACTTGTTGTCGAAGATTACCGACGAATCCACAGCCTCTATGGCTCGTAGCATGCGTGAAATAGAATTGCTGAAAGCAATTTATGAATATAAACATACCATTAATCGATAAATACAGCGTAAAATGAAAAGGATAGCAATTTATAGCGCCATGACTGTCGTGCTGGCAGCTTGTGGCAACGGTGGAGATTTTGATGCGACAGGAACGTTCGAGGCAACCGAAGTTCTCGTGTCGGCCGAAGCGGCGGGCCGTATTCTCAGCTTCGATGTCGAGGAAGGCGATACTCTTTCGGCAGGGAAACAGATAGGTGCGATAGATACCGTACAGCTCTATTTACAGAAGTTGCAATTGGAGCGTCAGCGGGCTTCGGTGCATAGCAACCGTCCCGACATTTCCAAGCAAGCAGCGGCTTTGAGGGGACAAATCGCCCAACAGGAGACAGAACGTCGCCGAGTGGAAAATTTGTTGAAAGACGGGGCGGCCACAACGAAGCAGTTGGACGATATTAATGCGTCTCTGCGGGTTTTGAACGGGCAGTTGGATGCTTTGCTCTCGACCTTGAAAAACAATACGTCGTCGATCGATGAAAATGCATCGGCTATTGATTTGCAAATAGCTCAGGTCGAAGACCGTCTTTCCAAGTGTCGTATCGTTTCTCCTATCGACGGTTCGGTATTGGTGAAGTATAGCGAGGCCGGGGAGTTGGCTGCGACCGGTAAGTCTTTGATGAAGGTTGCCGATATGGACCGATTGTATTTGCGGGCTTATTTCACATCGGATCAGTTGTCCGATTTGAGCGTGGGGCAGGAGGTTACCGTCGTGGCCGATTTCGGGGGAGATAAGCAGAGAGAATATCCGGGTCGCATTACATGGATTGCATCGGAGAGCGAGTTCACACCCAAGTCGATTCAGACCCGTGATACCCGAGCCAACCTCGTTTATGCGGTGAAAATCGCGGTCGAGAACGACGGCCTGTTAAAAATAGGCCTTTACGGAGAGGTGCGTCTTCATCAATAACAACTTAAAACAAATCAGAGAGATGGCTGTACGGAATGCCATAGAAATACGAGGATTGACCAAGCGGTACGGTTCGCTCACGGCAATCGAAAATATAACGTTCGAGGTGAGGCGGGGAGAGTTGTTCGGTTTGATAGGTCCCGATGGAGCCGGCAAGACCACGCTTTTTCGTCTGCTTGCGACGTTGCTGAATCCCGACGATGGAGTGGCGACAGTAGATGGATTCGATATTGTCGGGCAATATAAAGAAATCCGAAAACGGGTGGGATATATGCCGGGGCGTTTTTCGCTTTATCCCGATCTGTCGGTTGAGGAAAATCTTGAATTTTTTGCAGCCCTGTTCGGGGTAGGAGTGAAAGATAATTATGATTTGATCGCTCCTATTTACACTCAAATAGAACCGTTTCGAAAACGGCGTGCAGGGAAGTTGTCGGGTGGCATGAAGCAGAAATTGGCTTTGTGTTGTGCTTTGATTCACCGTCCGTCGGTGTTATTTCTCGATGAGCCTACGACCGGGGTCGATGCCGTTTCCCGAAGTGAATTTTGGGATATGTTGTCGGAGTTGAAAAGCAAAGGTATTTCGATTCTTGTTTCTACGCCTTATATGGACGAGGCTTGTCGTTGCGACCGTATAGCCTTGTGCAATAACGGAAAAATTCTGGGGATAGATACTCCTGCCGGTATTACGGCGCGGTTCGATGAACCTTTGTATGCGTTATCGGGAGACGATATGTACGGATTACTCGTCGAGGCTCGTAGGATAAAAGGCGTGAAGGAATGTTACCCATTCGGTGAGTCTCATCATTTAGTTGCCGATAGTATGTTCGATTCCGATGAGTTTGTGACTCATTTGAACGGACAAGGTTTTCATAATGTTTCGATTCGTCCGGTCGAACCCGGAATCGAAGATGTTTTTATAAAATTGATGCAGCATGAATGATATAATTATATCGGTTAGGGATTTGTGTAAATGTTTCGGCGATTTTGTCGCGGTCGACCATATAACGTTCGATGTGAAACGAGGGGAGATATTCGGTTTTTTAGGCGCTAATGGAGCCGGTAAGACCACAGCCATGCGTATGCTTTGCGGGTTGAGTTATCCGACATCGGGTCGCGGAATGGTTGCCGGGTACGATGTGATGACGCAGGGAGAGGAGATAAAGAAGCATATCGGTTATATGAGTCAGAAATTTTCGTTATACGATGACTTGACCGTTCGCGAGAATATCCGTCTGTATGCTGGAATTTATGGGCTGAGCCGTTACCAAATGCTTCGCTGGACGGTGGAGATGTTGAATCGATTGCATTTCCGATCGGAAATTGATACACTGGTAGGTTCTCTTCCCTTAGGCTGGAAACAGAAGTTGGCTTTTTCCATTGCGACTTTGCATCGCCCGGAGGTGGTTTTTCTCGACGAACCTACGGGAGGAGTGGACCCGGTTACCCGTCGTCAATTTTGGGAGATGATTTATGAAGCCGCTTCCGGGGGAACGACTGTTTTTGTAACTACGCACTATATGGATGAAGCGGAATATTGTTCGAGGGTATCTATCATGGTCGATGGAAAAGTAAAGGCTTTGGGTTCTCCGGCCGAATTGAAGAAACAATATGCTGTCGGGTCGATGGACGAGGTTTTCAGGATTTTGGCTCGCAGCGCTAAACGGGGAGAATAGATATGGGAGGATTTTTGTCATTTGTCAAAAAGGAGGCTTTGCATATTTTACGGGATAAACGCACGATGTTGATCGTGCTGTTGCTCCCTATCGTGCAGATTCTTTTGTTCGGTTTCGCTATATCGACCGAAATGAATAATAATATCGATTTTGCCGTAGTGGCTCCCAATCGTACGGAAACTATTCGACAGCAAATCGAGCGTATGGAGGCCAATCCTTATTTTACATTCAAAGGATATGTTTCTCAGGCCGAGATCGACGATGTTTTGCGGAAAGGCGATGTTACCGCGGTGGTGGTTTTTTCTGAGGATTATGATCGGTTGGTGACGAATGCCGGGATTGAGGGAGTCTCGGAGGCGGCGGTGCAGTTTATTCTCGATGCGTCGAACCCCAATAATGCAGGTACAGGTTTAGGATATTTGCAAAGTTCTTTTCAGTCGGGAATTTCCGTCGCGTCGGTCGCTCCGGCGACACGGGTGTTGTACAACCCGCAGATGAAGAGTTCTTACAATTTCGTGCCGGGAATCATGGGATTGATTTTTATTTTGATTTGTGCCATGATGACTTCTGTATCTATCGTGAGGGAAAAAGAGACCGGTACGATGGAGGTCCTGTTGGTGTCGCCGGTGCGACCGATATGGATCATCTTTGCCAAGATGATTCCTTATTTTTTGCTTTCGTGCGTGAATCTTGTCGTTATTCTGGTATTGGCGCGATACGTCCTCGGAGTACCGATGTCGGGCTCGATGGTTGGTTTAGTAGGGCTTTCTTTACTCTATTTGGTGCTTTCGCTGGCATTAGGGTTGTTTATTTCTACAATGGCTAATACGCAGGTTACGGCAATGCTCATTTCGGGTATGGTACTGATGTTGCCTATTATAATGTTGTCGGGAATGTTGTTTCCGGTGGAGAATATGCCCGGCATTTTACAGGCATTGTCGTGTATCGTGCCGGCTCGTTGGTATATCGATGCCGTGCGAAAACTGATGATAGGGGGCATGCCGTTCGCCGAAGTATGGCAGCAAGCCTGTATTCTCTTTGCCATGACGGCTGTTCTGGTGGGTGTCGCCCTTAAAAAGTTTAACGATAAACTCGAATAACGATGAAAACATTGTTTGTTTTATTAGATAAAGAGATACGACAATTTTTTCGGAATGCGTTCTTGCCGAAGTTGGTGATTGTTTTCCCTGTAATGGTGATATTGATTATTCCGTGGGTAACAACGATGGATGTGCGGCATATAGGCGTTTCGGTAGTCGATAATGACCATTCGGAGACTTCCCGGCGGATTATCCAGAAAATAGAGGCTTCGGACTATTTTAATTTGAGAGGCGTTACCGAAAGTTATGACGACTCGTTCGCCTTGTTGGAAGGGGGTGAGGCCGATGTGATACTGACTATCCCGAACGATTTCGAACTTTCGTTAATTGGTGATTCGCCCAAGCGGATAGGCATAGACGTGAATGGTATAAATGCTATGAAAGGAGGACTTGGTTCACAGTATATGGTACAGCTCGTCATGCAGACTTTCGGCGAATTACAGCAAGAGAAATCGGTCGTTGTATCTCCCGATTTGTTTACGGTGCAAAATCGGTATAATCCTACTCTCGATTATAAACATTTCATGATACCGGCATTGATGATTATGTTGCTGGTAATGATTTGCGGTTTTTTACCGGCTTTGAATCTCGTAAGCGAAAAAGAAATAGGTACTATCGAGCAAATCAATGTTACTCCGGTTAGTCGTTTATCGTTTACATTGGCTAAATTGATACCCTATTGGATTATCGGTTTTCTTGTATTGACCGTCGCTATGGTGTTGGCATGGTTGGTTTACGGGCTTTCGCCCGAAGGTTCTCCCGGCTCCATTTATCTGGCGGCTTTGCTTTTTGTGTTTACGATGTCGGGTATGGGGGTGACAATCGCTAATAACTCGTCGACCATGCAGCAGACCATGTTTGTCATGTTCTTTTTCGTGATGATTTTTATTTTGATGAGCGGATTGTTCACTCCGATAGAATCTATGCCGACATGGGCGCAATGGATTACGTACATTTTACCTCCTCGTTATTTTGTCGAGGTGATGCGTTCGGTTTATCTGAAAGGAACGATGTTTGTCGAATTATGGCCTAATTACGTGGCATTGGCCGTCTTTGCCGTTTTGTTCAATAGTATGGCGGCATTGACGTATAAAAAGCAGGCTTGATGCATTGGTGTGAGAATCGTGATTAAAAGATTGAATGATGTACGAGTTGTTGACTTTTGATAATTTATTCGACCATGAGGATAGAGAGGAGACTTATAATAGAGGTTTCTATTTTTTGTCGTGGCGGAAGGAGAACGCGATACAAAATGTAGGTAGGCATCTGCAATCCGAAGTTTTTTGCATTTTGTTATGCGATAGAGGCGAGATGAGTCTAAGCATGGGAACGGAGCGTTTCGACCTCTCTTGTAATTCGTTAGTAATTATTCGTCCGGGGATTCGACTAGTTATTCACGATTGTCATGAATTTGAGGCAAAGTGTATAGTTTTTAATCCTTTAATCGGGGCTTTTAATGCCATTCCGGTGCGATATATTACGGCTTTGTATACGAGTGTATTGAAAAGTCCCGTTATCGTTTTGTCCCACTCCGAACGAAAGCAGTTTGATGAATTGATCGGAAATTTTAGAAAAATATCCCAATACAGAGGAGCGACGGAATTTTATGATTATGCTATACAGAGTGGAATCGCAATGTTATTGTGTGTGATTTGTGATTTGATGCATGGGCGTAAAGTCGTATGTACTTATGGTGGTGGTAGGTACAATGAGTACTTCGGTCGTTTTTTACAATTATTGTCTGAAAACTTTAAGAAGGAAAGACAGGTGAAGTTTTATGCCGACAAGTTGTGTATAACACCTAAATATTTGACGACCATAGTTAGGGAACTTTCGGGGAAAAGCGTGTCGAAATGGATTCATGGAATCGTGATTCGAGAAGCTTGTTATAAACTGATTCATGGAGTAGAAAGTGTTCAGCAAATTTCCTATGATTTAAATTTCCCCAATCAATCGTTCTTCGGAAAATATTTTAAGAGTTATGTGGGGTGTTCTCCGAGTGAGTATCGTTTGCAGAACTTAAATAGTATTTGCGATTGATATTTTTGTCTCCATTTTATTTATATGTGTATTAAGATTTATTAATAATAATGAGCATATAGTATGCTCATATCCGACTCTATATTTGTATCGCTTAAAGATAGAGCGGAAAGAGAATGGAAATGAGTTTACCGGATTATACCGGGACACGGCCGATTTTCATGTCTTCGTCAGAGAAAAAATAGGTAATTGTCTATTCGGTTTTGATGGAAGGAGAGAGAAAAAGTGGTATATTTGTGTAATGAACAAAGGCAAGTGTGTGCGGTATAGATAGGACGGTTTTGTCGCTGTTTTCTTGTACACTATTTTTGTAAACTAATAGAATATAGTATGGCATTGAAACGAGGAGATAAAGCGCCCGAGATATTGGGTGTAGATCAGGCAGGTAAGGAGATTCGGCTAAGTGATTTTGCCGGAAGTAAATTGATACTTTATTTTTATCCGAAAGACAATACGCCCGGGTGTACAGCCGAAGCATGCAGCTTGCGGGATCATTACGCCGAATTACAAGCATCGGGCTATGCCGTGATAGGCGTGAGCAAGGACGGCGAGGCATCTCATCGCAAGTTTATCGAGAAGCAGTCTTTGCCGTTTTCTCTTATAGCCGATACCGAGTGTAAATTGAACGAGGCTTTCGGCGTGTGGAGGGAGAAAAAGATGGCCGGTCGTACTTATATGGGAACGGTGCGGACTACTTTTATAATAGATGAGAACGGTGTGATCACCGATATTATAGAAAAGGTGGATACAAAGAATCATGCTTCACAAATTTTGAAAAATAAATAAAAATATATCGTTATGGAAGAACAACAAGAAACTGCCGGCAAACGAGTGCCGGTTTCGTCTGAGAAATTGAAGGCTTTACAAGCGGCCATGGACAAGATAGAAAAGAGTTATGGCCGAGGTGCTATTATGAAACTGGGAGACGACTCGGTAGAGGAAGTCGCTGTGATACCCACCGGTTCCATCGCTTTGAATGCAGCGTTGGGAGTAGGAGGTTATCCGAGAGGCCGTGTCATCGAGATTTACGGACCGGAGTCGTCCGGTAAAACGACTTTGGCCATACATGCCATTGCAGAGGCTCAAAAAGCGGGTGGTATTGCGGCTATTATCGATGCCGAGCATGCGTTCGATCGCTTTTATGCCGAAAAGTTGGGTGTCGATGTGGAGAATCTGTGGATTTCGCAGCCCGACAGTGGAGAGCAGGCGTTGGAGATTGCAGACCAGTTGATTCGGTCATCGGCTGTCGATATAGTCGTTATCGACTCGGTTGCCGCTTTAACTCCTAAGGCTGAGTTGGAAGGAGATATGGGTGACTCGAAAATGGGTTTGCAAGCCCGGTTGATGTCACAGGCGTTGCGTAAACTCACGGCGACGATCAGTAAGACAAACACAACCTGTATTTTTATCAACCAGTTGCGCGATAAAATCGGGGTCATGTTTGGAAATCCCGAAACAACGACGGGAGGTAATGCATTGAAATTCTATGCTTCCGTGCGTCTCGATATACGTCGGGTCAGTCAGTTAAAAGATGGTGATGAGGTTATCGGTAACCAGACTCGTGTGAAAGTGGTGAAGAATAAAGTAGCACCTCCTTTCCGCAAAGCCGAGTTTGACATCATGTTTGGCGAAGGGATTTCCCGTGCAGGAGAGATTATCGATTTGGGAGTCGATAAAGGTATTATCAAGAAGAGCGGCTCTTGGTTCAGTTACGGGGATACTAAACTTGGGCAAGGTCGTGATGCCGCCAAGAAATGTATAGAGGATAACCCCGAATTGGCCGATGAATTGGAAGCCGCTATAATGGAGGCCTTGAAACCTGTAAAATAAATATATTGGGTAGCCTAAAAGAAAAAGAGCCGAATTTTTTCGGCTCTTTTTCTTTTTATAATGTCGGGTTAAGATAGATTGGAGTTTTCGGCACAGTAGGAAATCAGAGGGGATTGTGCTATCCAATCTTTTAACCCCTCTCCTCAGAAACTGTTGTTTCTTCGGTGTCTCCCCTATATTGCTGGCGCAACACAGGGGAGAAGTTTAAAATCTATCCTTATGCAGAAATAAGAAATACCATTTTTAATCTTCTCCCTATGTGGCGAAGCCAGGTAGGGGGAGTGGTTGAGATTTGATTTTGTTGCTGTTACTGTCGCTGTTTTTTAACCCCTCCGTCACTACGTGCCACCTCCCCTATATTTTGCTGCGCAAAACACAGAGGAGGAGGGTGAGATGTATTTCTCTTTCGCTTCTATTCCGATTTTATACGTGACACCCTGTAATGTTACGGGGCACGGCAATGGAGGAGCTTAAAAATGTTCGAAGTGGATTTCACCCTCCTCCTTGCTGAGCCTCATAGCCTTACAGGGTGTTTGTTGTCAAGTAAGATATAGGGCGGGTGTCGAGTAGTAAAGGAGGGGTTGATTTTTGTCAAAAATCTATTCGGCAGCTTGTTTAACCACTCGCC
>ERZ857801.916-NODE-916-length-36097-cov-8.379918_pt1 | contig 36097 bp, 19 predicted proteins | sample MGYA00519762_ERZ857801 | MGnify/ENA primary metagenome ERZ857801 (study PRJEB31778, sample SAMEA3449368) | human gut metagenome | biome: human gut; feature: human-associated habitat; material: faeces | place: United Kingdom | collected 2010/2012 ...
CGAAAATACGCATACCGTCGATCGCATTCAGCTTATCGGTCGCGTAACGAAGCAATCCGTCTTCATAGGCCGCTATATTATCCATTCCCAAACGTTCAACATAGCGCAAGGCTTCCGCCAAAGCCGTACTGCCTATATAATCAGGCGTCCCGGCCTCGAACTTGAAAGGCAGCTCGTTGAAAGTCGTCTTTTCGAAGGAAACGGAAGCGATCATCTCTCCTCCTCCCTGATACGGCGGCAACTTGTCCAACCACTCTTCCTTGCCATACAGGACTCCGATACCGGTAGGCCCGTAAACCTTATGACCGGAGAACACATAGAACTCGGCATCCAGATCCTGCACATCCACTTTCAGATGGGGAACAGCCTGCGCTCCGTCGATCAGTACCGGGACCTCGTGATTATGGGCTTCTTCGACGATCTCCTTTACCAGATTGATCGTACCGAGTACATTCGACACGTGCGTAACCGAGACAAGCTTTGTCCGTTCCGAAAAAAGACTGCGGAACGTATCCATACACAATTCACCCTTTTCGTTCATCGGGATCACTTTCAACGCAATCCCTTTACGGGCAGCCTGTATCTGCCAGGGGACGATATTGGAATGGTGCTCCATCACCGAAACGATCACCTCGTCGCCGGCCGACATACATTCGTCGGTAAAGCTGGAAGCAACCAGATTGATCGCTTCAGTCGTTCCACGTGTGAAAACAATCTCGTTGGAAGAGCGGGCGTTCAGGAATTGCTGCACGGTCTTGCGTGCTTCTTCGTGTGCTTCCGTCGCCGCCTGGCTCAGAAAATGAACGCCACGGTGAATATTGGCATTCACATTATAATAACCACTCTCGATCTTCTCCACCACACAGCGCGGTTTCTGGGTTGTCGCTCCGTTGTCGAAGTAAATAAGCGGCTTATCATATATCTTATGATCCAGAATCGGAAAATCCTTCCGGATAGACTGTACATCTAACATAACTGTAACTATTTAACTTAATAACAAACGTCAAAGATAGTATGTTTAACAGGGAAATGACCAATTGCTACAACTAAAAAAGCCTTCCGTAAGAAACGAAAAGCTTTTTTAATATCTGATAGAAACCTATACCTACTGATTTTTCCGATAGAAACGTACCCAGTCGATCTCCATCTCGACAGGTAGATCGGATGAGTCGACTGCCCCCACCCAGCTTCCACCTAACTGCATATCGAGCAACAGATAAAACTCTTTGTCCGCGAACGGGAACTGCCCGTCCTTGTCTGTTTCGATACGAGGATAAGCGAAGGTGCGGGTATCGTTGATAAAGAAGACGAGACTGTCCCGATACATTTCCACACTGTAGACATTATAGTCGTCGCGGTTGATCGCACCGATTCCTCCCTGCTTCGGATTGTCTTTGATCCCCAATACATGGGTATAGGCAGAATGAACTGTCTGATAGGCAATCGAATCATTATTCAAGCGTTCCATAATATCGATCTCACCTCCATCCGGCCAACCTTCTTTTTCCGGCAACAGCCAGAAAGCAGGCCATGCTCCGGTTGCACCGTGCAGCTTGGCACGGATATCCAAGCGTCCGTCGGAAAATCCGACCTTGCCCTTCGAATAGACTCCTCCTGTGATAAAGGGAGCTGTATCGGCCGGCAAGCTATAATTGACCAATCCACGCAAAACCAAATTACCATCGCGCATGGCATAACAAGAATCGAAGTCCGACATATAATTATTCCAGTCCGACTTTCCTCGCGGTATCTTGCTCCACGAAGCCTCATCGAAATGATTCTCTTGATCGAAGTTATCCTCCCAAACCAATTTCCATTCCTCCTGTTGCGGCCGGCAGCCCGCCATGATCGATAGGACGACCGACATTCCTAATGCGAATAATCCCTGTTTCATTATTAATCTATTTTCGTGTTTTTTCAAGAAAGTAATTCTTCCGAGTGCGAAGATACAAAGATTTCTGCTCTTTTTAAAGGCCTGACTCCGTATCTTCGCTTCTCGCAACTATTCCTTTTCCCCGAACTCAGACTGTTGCCGTTCCACTTCTTTCAACTTCAAGGCATTCAGCTCCTTGCGCAGAAGTTCCACTTCTCGTTCGGCATCCGTTTTGAAGGTGGCGGTTTGTCCGGCCGAAACACTGCCCAACGGGATGCGAGCAGCATCGGCAGCATCATAGACCAACGGGAAAGCAGGCTGTTTCGATTCGAGTTCCAGTTCACCGCTTACCGGCTTTTGCGAACCTTCGAACAAGACACTCGCCGTAATCCGTATCTTACCCGGTTTCAAGGTAGACTGAACCAAGACAGGCGCAGTCCCCCACTTTACGGGAGCCGGATTAGCCAGTATCTCAGCCCCCCCCAGCAAACGTCCTTCCCCTTCAATGGAGAAACGGATGTTGTAGTTATTCAGTCGTTTGATATTTCCATTCTTATCCGCAACAGCAGCTACCACCGTCACGAAATCGGAGCCATCGGCCTTCAGGTCCGTGCCTTCGTTGTCCACCCATAACAGAATCTTTTCAGGGCGGCGGGCGGGTACGACCTTATGTGCAGCCACGACCCGGCCGTCAATCAGCCCTTCGGCAAGCAGATAGACATCGTCCTGCTTACGAGCCCTTGAAAGCGCCTTGTCGACCATAAAATCATAGACATCCGGGAAGGTGATGACCGGCGAAGGCATTCCGGAACGGTTCTTGTCTTTCTTATAAGTATAAGTCTTTCCGCCCTTGTTAAACGTAAGGCGAACCTCGTCGCAATTGGAATAGACCGTCACATCCTTCCCGGAGAAGGGCGTCATCTCATGCGCGATATACACCATCGGCCCGCTTCCGGCAAGCTGTGCGCCTTTCACTGCCGGACGTTGTGCCATAAACATATAATACGAATATTTAGGCTGGCGAAAGACGTCCATCAGACCACCGTAGAACGGATCGGGATGGTAGCCGCGCTGGTGGTCGAACGAATGCCAAAGGCAACCGCCGACATGCTGCGGAGATTGTTTATAAAGAACATCGTAGCTGGTCACCGGATAAGAAGGGCTGGCATAATGCCAAGCCTGCACACGCATCGGCTGTTCACCCCAGTTACGGGCTACACGGCTGGGCGAATTGTGCGAACTCCAGTCATCCACATTGTCGCCCCATTCGCGAGTGAAATAGGTCTTCGTCGGATCAATCTCTTTCGACGCATTCTGCATATTGGCAGGATGTCCAAAATAGACCGGGAAATTTTCATGTCCGCGTGCCTCACTGTCACTTCCGCAGTAGCAATAGGGATACGGATATTCAGCGTCCACGATATCACGAGTGTTCTTGGCAAAGTCTGCCGGATACCAGGTCTCGTTCAGAATCGGCTCCCACAGCCAGACCGAAGGGTGGTTGCGATCACGACGTACGACATTGCGGATATCACTATACACGCGCTGCGCAAATTCGGGCGCATCATTCCAGAACTGCCAGCCGGGCGTATTGACGATCACGAACAAACCCAATTCGTCACAGGCATCCATGAAAGCCGGGTCCTGCGGGCAGTGGGCGTTACGGATAATCTCCATCCCTGCCTCTTTCAGTTTTTTGGCATCCCGCCAATGTATGCTGTTTGCGACAGCGTTTCCGACAACCGCAAAGTCCTGGTGGCGGTTGGCTCCGATCAACGGTTTGCCGTACGGTTTGCCATTCAGGAAGAAACCGTCTTTTCCCTTAAACTCGATACTCCGAATTCCGATACGGCGACGATATCCGTCGATCACATTCCCCTCATTGTCGAGTATCCGCACCAACAGGTTATACAAGGTCGGTGTCGAAGGAGTCCAGAGCATCGGCCGTTCCACCGATATCTTATCGGAAGAGGTTGTCGCTTTACCGGCTTTCACTCGGATTTTATCATTCAGATAAGCCACTTGTGTACCATCCGGTTGCAACAAGGTATACTCCACCACGCCGGAGAAAGATTTCTCTGTTGCGTTGCGTACCTGTATCTTCAATTGCACCTCGGCCGACTCATCCGACACTTTCCCGAAAGCGACAAACAAGCCCCCTCCCGCTATCTCATCCTCATAATTGGGATCGGTGATAAACACCTTATTATGCGCAATCAGCCAACAATCCCGGTAAATACCGCCGAAATAGGTAAAGTCCAGCACATCTTGCGCCTTTCCGGGAGGATAGGAAGGATCATCGCTGTTATCGGCCCAGACGGCAATCACGTTGTCGCCGTTCCAGTCCAAAGCATCCGTCACATCGACAATGACGGGCAGATAACCGCCAAAATGCTCCGTCAACAACCGGCCGTTCACAAACACCTTGCTTTTCCCCATTATGGCTTCGAAATGCAAGAAAAGTTTTTTTCCTTTCAGAGCGGCATCAGGCACAAAATGCTTCCGATACCAGACTTCCCCCTGATAATTGATGCAACCGCTCGCTTCGATCGGCAGATATTCAATGCCGTTCGGCAAAGAAACGACCGTCCAGTCTTTATCATCAAACTCTTTTCTCTCCGAACCATCGGCGGCCCCTTTATAAAAACGCCAAGCCGGATTCATCGAAAACACTTCACGCCCGCTGTTGTCCAGCCGGAAAAAACCAGCTGTTGAAAATTCAGGCTGACGGGCCGCCCACAAAGAAAGGCTAAGCCATATAAACACAAAACTGAATATAATTTTCTTCTTCATTATGAAATTTACAATTTATCATTCAAAGGAGGCATACCCCAAAACCTCCGAAAAAAGTTACTTCATCCAAGCCCGTACTTTCCGGACCATCGGGATCTCGTAATAATACCACCAATCGCTATTGTACGTCTTGGAAGACAAATGATTATGATGGTTCAGATCAGAAACGAACCCTTCAGGCTGCTGCATGAAACGAGTTTCAGAATAAACCGACTCCAGATTAGCCCGCATGGCATCGAAGTAATCGCAGACCTCGGCTACTTCTGACAAAGCAATTTTCTGAGCCGCCTCGTCTTTCGCCGTGTCGTAGGCATTCAGAGCCAGAATCAGGCGTACCGGATAGTTTTGCAGATTGTTCGTCTGCTCATAGACCTGCAACGTATAGCGATTGCGCAAAGCTTCAGCCTTCGCAGCCTTGATTCCTTCAGTAATCTTCTCGTAACGTCCGGCCTCAATCCTTGCCTGTGTTATTTTATCTTTGTACAATTCACTCCATGTTCCCGGCTTCGCTTTATCCGGCAACTCCATCAACGTGAAAGCAGTCGTGCCCCACGCCGGATTACGGCGCCCGGAAGTCACCAGCGCACCGTCAAAGAAAAAGACCGCCTTTTCCAATTCATCCAAAAACGCCATCCGGTTATCTTCCGGACGAAAACCGTATTCACGCTGCGCATGTACCCGCTTGAACGTCTCTATATCCCGTGCCGACGGGTTCCAACCGAACTCGCCTTGGGCGATAAAGCCACGCCAAACCGTTTCCAGATGCGGTGAACCGTCATCCCAGGATGTTGCCAATATCCCTTCCAGATGGTTTTCGGCAACCAGCCTGTTGAATCCTTTCACATATTCCGAACGGGAATTCCGGCGCGGCATGAAAGGCGAATCTCCGGCAGCAGCAGCAGTCGCTCCCATCACCTTCAACCCTTTATCATGATACCATTTCAAAAGACGCTGATGGGCAGGCGCTGTCGCATCTTCATATTTCCAACGCATATACACGCATTCTTTCGGAAACAGATCGACCGCCTTATCCAGCTTGTCGGTGTTCCAGGCTTTCGCAACCTCCTCTTCGGATTTATCGCTTAGCACAAGTTCCCATATCCCGGCATATTTCAACGGCATATCATCCCAAAAGATGGGAACGCGACCATGATCTACAGCAAACTGACAGACTTTCTTCAACCAGATCATCTGCAATTCGAAAGCCGTTTTGCCGGTCGCCTTGCAACGTTCATCAACACCGATCGCCGTGATCTCGTCTCCTCCGACATGCAGATATTTCCCGTAAGGCATCGCTTCGAGCGCATCCAGATAAAGATCGAACTGAACTTCGTATGTACGCGGATCAGACGGGCAGAACTCCCAATCGCTTGCCGGATTCTCCCGCAGTTCCCAATGATGCTTCAGGATAAAACCGGCATGGCCGAGTCCCTGTACAAGCGGACTGATCTCTACATTCCGTTCTTTCGCATACCGGCAGAGCGCCTGCATCTCCTGCTTGCTGATCGCATTCGGGGCAGCGACTTCCGGACGGCGCGTAAAACGCAGCTTGTCTTCCAGTTCCCAGATAATAGCATTCACCTTATAGCGTGCCAGCCGGTCGACCATCCGGTAATAATATTCCATCCGGTCCAGATGATGCTTCGTATCGAGATGGACGGCGCGATAGGCGATAGCCGGATAATCGGTTATCTTCATCTGCGGGATCTCCCGTCCGAAATCGCGGCTGTCTTCCAACAGTTGCTCCAGTGTCTGGCAACCATAGAAAAGGCCGGCTTCCGTGCGTGCCGTCACCGTCACCCCCTTGCCGTTCACCTCCAAAACATATCCTTCGGGCGAATCGGGAACGTTCTGCTCGGACAGCTGCAGGAACAATCCTTTACCTGCACGTCCGCTACGAGGAAGAACATCCGTCAACGCTCCCAACACCGGAACCGGAGTACCGGGTACAACCGAAACAAACGTCAACTCATCATACATAAATCCCTTCCCCGCAAGCACCTCAACAGATTGAGGCTGAGGCAAGAGTTGAAACACCTTATCCAAACTGCGTGCATAAAGGTTTAGTGTAAAAAACATACACAAAGATAGCAATGAGAGAATTTTCATAAAGCCTGTATTATCAAATTATTTTCTATTAAATTTTCACTTTTCACTGTAATCTCTATATTACAATCCGTATGACCTCATTCGAAGCAGCTTTCACCACTTTTTTATTTTCCAAAGATACATCATTAAAAACAATTCCACCGAATCACAGTTTGTATAAATCAAAACTTAAATAAAAAGCCGTGACAACAAAATTTGGACAAATGTCATTTTATTATCTTTATTCGGATAAATCTGTACTTTATGAAAGGTTAAAAAATATTACCCGGTAGTGTAATTCCCAAAACATGGGGTACTAATCCGATTTGGAAGGGGTAGTAGTGACATTTTGATAATCTTAAATCATATTCCTTCATCACCCCAGATATGATATATTTCTGAAAAACAAGAGAAACTAAAAGAAAGGGCCGGACTGTTCAAATAAAATAAACACAGAACGAAGTTGCAGTAAACTTCCGTTATTTTGATAAAAATCTTATATTTGTGCACACACCGCAAGATTATGCAGGAAGATGAGAGTAAAATAAAATGGAGCCAGTTTTTAGCTGGTGATAACGATGCTTATTGTTGGCTATACAAAGTCTACATACAAATGCTGTTCCGTTACGGGCATCGTTTTACCTCCGATACAGAGCTTATAAAAGACTGCATCCAGGATGTTTTTACCGGATTATATAAAAACAGGGAACGTCTGGCCACGCCAGATAATATAAAAGTGTATCTCTTCGTTGCCACAAAAAACAGCCTCCTGCGTACTCTTTATAAAGAATCTATTTACGAAAGGAATACGATGGAACAAGTTCCATTCTCACTCGAACCGACAGTGGAAGAAGAGTTTGTCAATAATGAACAATACAATAATCAACAAAAGAAAATCAAAGAGATACTTTCCATACTAACTCCCCGTCAAAAAGAGATCATATATTATCGGTTCATTCAAGAAATGAGCATGGAAGAGATCTGTATACTAATGGATATAAATTATCAGTCGGCACAAAATCTAATACAACGATCGTTGAAAAAAATCAAACAAAATTATAGTTCTACCGGATTATTCCTTTTGCAACTTTACCTTTCAGCAATGGTTCGTTACAAATTTATATAGTGTTCAATATATTCATCCGACCATCCAAACCTATATCAACAAAACTCCTTCACGGAATTTTATAGGAAACATTGTTCGCTGTTCCTTTCTGTAACGATTAACGATTCGATCATTTTTTCGGAACAACATGATTTTCCTCTTTTTTTTAAATAAATTCTTTTTAGTGAGTATAAAACTGGCAACAACGTCTCTTTATCTATAAAAGCCCTTTAAGCAAATGGGAAAAGATTATACAAAATATAAAGCAGACGAGTTACTGAACGACGATTATTTCCTGTTATCGGAACTATATCCGACAGAGAAAGATCGAAAGTTCTGGAATCAACTTCAGCAAGCAGACAGCGTTCTTGCCGGAGAAATCGAATCTGCCCGTCTTTTCCTAAAAGACATAAAAAGAATATCTAATAATCCTATTCTTCTGGTGGACGAAGAAAAAGAATTATGGAAACGCATACAGATTACCAATGCACTATACGATAAACACAAAAAGAAGAACCGTTTCTTAAAAATAGCGGTTTCTATCGCTGCATCCTTACTGATAATCCTTACTTATGGCTGGCATACTTTATATAATCAGAAACAAGTGATTAATTATGAAGCAATGATTAGTACTATTCCACAGACCGACAATCCTTCGGAAAACGTCCAGTTGGTTCTTTCAAAAGAAAAAAAGATTTCTATTGAAGGGAAAGACATCCAATTGGAATATACAAAGGAAGGCAACATCAACATAAATTCAGAAAAAACAATCACAAAAAAAGAAGAAAGAAAAGATGATAAAATTCAAACTTTCAACCAATTAATTGTTCCGATAGGAAAACGTTCCTCCATTACATTTACAGATGGGAGTCAAATTTGGGTGAATGCAGGATCAAGAGTGATCTATCCCGCCCAATTTACCGTCGACAGCCGGGAGATATTTATAGAAGGAGAAATTTATCTGGACATTGTGCACGATACAAAAAGACCTTTTATCGTAAAAACCAGAAAAATGGAAATCAGAGACCTTGGAACTCAGTTTGGTGTCTCGGCCTACGATAACGAAGCAAACAGTCATGTTGTTCTGGTAGAAGGAAAAGTTGAAATAGAAACAAAAGGGGAAAGAAAAAGCACATTAAACCCCAATCAATTGTTCCTATACAACAACAAAAACAACGAAAAATCTGTACATCAAGTAAATACACAAGATTATGTTGCATGGAAAGACGGATATTATCAGTTCAATCACCAGAAGTTAGATATTGTACTGGAGAAACTTTGCAAATACTATGGAATCAAAATCCATTGGGACGAAAAAATCCATGAACTCACTTGTAGCGGGAAACTGGATCTGAAGGAGAACCCGGAGAAAGTACTCAATGCTCTTCAAAATGCAGCCCCGATCAAAGTAGAGAAAATAGACGATCAAATTTTTATTATTAAACATTAAAACTCAAAACATTATGGGACCTTAGATTTCAGAGGAACAAAATTTCAAAAATTTTCCCTCACAAATAAGTTACATGTATCAAACCGTATTACAAACTTAAATCGTTACACAATATGAATGAGAACACCAGGTTTCCTCAAAGGAAAAACCAATCCAAAAGATTAATACGCACCATGAAATTTTTTATGCTTTTTGCATTCTTTACTGTAGGATCATGTTTCGCTTCAGGGATATATTCTCAAGAGGCATCTTTCTCCATGAACTACGAAAATAAGACTCTTAAAGAAGTTATTAACGAAATAGAAAACAGCAGTGAATTCATCTTCTTTTACTTAGATAAATCAGTTGACCTGAACCGCAAAGTCTCTATTAATGTAAAAAATCAGAAAATAGAGACTATCCTCAGTCAATTATTTTCCGGCACGGAAAATAATTACTCCATATCTGATCGTCAGATAATCATTTCCCAAAAAGGAACACCTATAAACACTGAAACAAACCAGAAAGACACCCGTACAATTTCTGGTACTGTAAGAGATAACTTAGGACCGGTTACCGGCGCCAACATCGTTATCAAAGGGACTACTAACGGAACAATCAGTGACCTGGATGGAAAGTTTACACTGGAAAATGTTCCGGCAAATGCTATTCTGCAAATTTCCTACATAGGTTATCTTCCACAGGAAATTACAATCAATAACCAGTCTTTCTATAACATCATGCTGAAAGAAGACAGTCAATCACTCGATGAAGTTGTAGTTGTCGGTTACGGTACAGTTCGAAAAGCCGACTTAGCAGGTTCTGTGGCCGTTTTGGATAATAAAGCCTTCAAAGATCAACCGATCACACAAGTATCAGATGCTTTGCAAGGCCGAGTGTCGGGCGTTCAGGTACAAAGTAGTGGTGTACCTGGTGGAACTGCAAAAATCCGTGTCCGCGGTTCCGGTTCTATCAACCGTAGCAACGATCCTTTGTATGTAATCGACGGCATTGTTCGTGAAAGCGGCCTGACCGGTTTAAATCCTGAAGACATTCAGTCCATGCAAATCTTAAAGGATGCCTCTTCTACAGCCATCTACGGTTCTCGCGGAGCAAACGGTGTCGTTCTGATCACGACAAAAACAGGAAAAGCAAATGTCCGTCAAATCATGTTCGATGCACAGATTGGCGTCGGTACCGTAGCCAAACGTTACGAGACACTCAATCCGCATGAGTTTGCCACATTATATAATACATATCGGAAAGAGACATTCTCTCAGGAACAGTTATCCGCTTTCCAGAACGGAACAGCCGGAACGGACTGGTTGGATGAAATCTTTCAAAACGGCATAACCCAGGATTACAAACTGACTCTTTCCGGTGGTAGCGACAAAATACAGTATATTGTTTCAGGCAACTATGTCGGACAGGAAGGTGTTGTCAAAGAAAACACGAACAAACGTTACCAGGCACGCGCAAATATCACCTCACAGCTGACAGACTGGCTACACATGACTGCCGACGTAAATGTCTCTCACAATGTGAAGAAAAGTGCAGATTTCAGTGCAGCAAAAAGCAATATTGTCAACATAGCTATGAATTATGCACCCGTACTCGGGATCATGAATGACAACGGGACATACATGCGTGACCCATATAGTGCTATCACACAATTGAATCCGGTCGGCTTGCTCAATGAACAAATTGGAGAATCTATGAGAGATATTGTTAATGCTCATATCGATCTGAAATTCAACATTCTACCCGGTTTGACGTTTACTACCAGTAATGGTATCGATTATAACGATGTAAAAAATTACTCTTTCGCTACCACAAAGGTATCCAGTTCAAGCAGCATGGGAAACAATGATGCGTATCGCATGACATTGTAAACAACAAATAACCTGACATATAGCGGGAAATGGGGTGACCATGCTTTGACAGCAACAGCCGTTTACGAAGCTACACAATCAGAATACCGCTATATGAACATCACCGGGAATAATCTGATGACCGAGAGCGTAGGATGGTGGAACGTTGAAATGGCCTCCACACGTAATGCGCAAAACAATTATTCCAAATGGGCTCTGATGTCCGGCGTAGGGCGTGTAATGTATAACTACAAAGATCGTTATATGTTGACCGGAACGATCCGTGCTGACGGTTCTTCTAAGTTTTTCGATAATAAATGGGGTTGGTTCCCTTCAATTGCTGCTGCCTGGTCAATGGGTAATGAAGACTTTATGCAACACCAGAATTTCATACAAGACCTCAAAATCCGCGCCAGCTACGGTTTAATCGGAAGCCAGGCTATCGACCCATACGAAACATTAGGCTTAATGACTCAAGCCATGTATGCCTTCGGAGGCAATGCCTATTATACAGGATATTGGGTCGGACAAACCGTTGCAACCCCGAATCTGTCATGGGAAACTACCCACCAATTCGACTTGGGTTTGGATTTTTCCATTTTAAATCGCCGATTAAACATCTCGTTAGACTATTTTGACAAACGCACAAAGGATGGTCTGTTAAAACGAACAATTCCAAATTATGACGGTGGCGGTTCTTACTGGGTGAATGCTGCAGAGATCAGTAACCGAGGTATTGATTTTTCTATCAATGCAATCATTTTCGATGGTTCGGATTTTAGTTGGAGTACAAACTTTAACGGAACTTACCTAAAGAATGAAATAAAAGATCTGGCCGGTTTGGACTTTATCCAAGGAGCGAATATTGCTAGCGGCATGTTTTCAACAGACGGTGTTACCCGTATAGCTGTAGGGCAACCGATCGGAGCATTCTATGGCTATGAATGGACAGGATTGGATGCGGCAGGTAATGATTCGTTTGTCGATCGGGATAAAAATGGCATAATCGATAGTAAAGACCGTACCTTTATAGGTAAAGCCTCTCCTGATTTCACTTTGGGATGGAACAACAGTTTGCATTGGAAAAACTGGGATTTGAACGTATTCTTTACCGGTTCGTTCGGAGCAGAACGTTTCAATATGGTACGTTATACCGGTACATCCATGACAGGTGATTTTGCCTTCATCACACTAAAAGAGTATTTGAATGATAATTTCGATACAAAAGGGCAGTCAGCGCGTTATCCTTCTGTAAATGTAAAAGGCAATAATTATCAGGCAGCGGCAACCTCTACCAAATATTTGGAATCAGCGAATTATTTCCGTCTGGACAATATCAGCTTATCATACAATCTGCCAAAAGCTGTCTCCAAATTTGCAGATCTCCGTTTTACATTCAGCTGTCAGAACTTATTCACCATAACCAATTATAAAGGGATGGATCCGGCCGGTATTTCTTTTGTAGATACAGGTACAGGCAGTGTGGATGTAAATGACGGTATTGACCTTGGAGCTTATCCGTTGACTCGTTCGTATACTTTCGGAGTTCGTATGAATTTCTAATATTAAATAAAGAATAATAATCATGAAAGCGAAATATATATTATATATCTTAAGCATAGCATTGTTATCAAGCTCATGCAATGATTTTCTCGATGAAGATCCTAAAGGCAAACTGACGCCGGGAACTTTTTTCTCTACACAGGATGAATTGACAATGGCAACCTATGCCTTGTATAAGAATGTCTGTCTAACACAGACCAATACCAATCCAACGATCCCATCTTGGTTAGGCGACGACATAACGGCTAATCCTGGCAGTAATAAACAGGCTTACGCAGAAGTTGATGCATTCCGAGGTTCGGATGCCAATAAAGGAGTAGAAGCAGCATGGTCTACCTCTTACGTTGTGATCAAGGCCGCTAATTATATTATAGAGAATGGGGCTAAAACACCTACAACACAAGAAGAAATAAATATCGCATTAGGCCAGGCCAAGTATTGGCGTGCAGTACATTATTTCTGGTTAGTCCGTCGTTGGGGAGCCGTTCCTCTGATTCTGGACACCGAAGTTAACTACGAACGTCCTTTAGCCAGCATACAAGATGTTTACAACCAGGTTGTCAAAGACTTACAAGAATGTGTCGCTACACTTCCAACCGACTACTCCAAACCTCCCCAGAAATATCAGGGAGCCAATATCTTCATTACCAAACAGGCTGCCCAAGCGACATTGGCTGCCGTTTATATGGCTATGGCAGGTTGGCCTTTAAAACAGACACAATATTATGCATCAGCAGCAGAACAGGCGAAAGCGGTTATTGATGGCGTAAATAGCGGAACGTATGAATATATTTTGGAACCGGAATACAAATACGTATATGCTCCGAGTCATAATTATACAAACGAAACGGTAGTCGGTATCAATTTTTCCAGTGCAGTCGGAACATGGTCCGAAGATTCACAGATGACGAATAGTCATCTATTCGAATCACTTACCGGATGGGGCGATGCATTGGGTGAAATCAAATTTTGGAAAGAATTCCCGGCCGGTCCAAGAAAAGATGCGACTTATAACCCAAAGATTCTGGAAGGGAACAAAGAAGGAGGCAAATTATTGGATTGGTGGGACGAAAGTATTCCTGAACAACAACCAATGTTCTGTACATTTACCATCAGTGAAGACGGAGGAGATTACGATTATACAAAACCGGCCAACACATCCTTGATGACTAATGATCATCGTCATCGCCTGATTCGCTATTCGGAAGTATTACTTTGGTACGCCGAAGCACAAGTACGTGCCGATGGCACACCGAACGCGATGGCTTATGAATGTATCAACCAAGTACGTGAACGTGCAGGTTTAGAACCGCTACAAACAGGTATGAGTGGAGAAGCTTTTGCTAACGCAGTCTTGGAAGAACATGGTTGGGAAGTTGCCGGTTACTTTGTTGCTTTGGTAACCCGTCGTGATGATCAGATGCGAATGGAACTACTTGAAAAAACATTCAACGAACGTAAAGCCAATGCAGCTATCGAAGTCGCTCCAGGTATCATGCGGAAAGAGAAGGTTGAATTGCCGGCATCACTTACCTGGCAGGGTGAAAAATCTATTTATCTGCCATATCCGGCATCCGACACCCAACTGAATTCAAACCTGACTCGATGAAGCTATCTTTCAAATCAAGGTATTAGTCAAATGTCTGTTTTCAATACCTAAACCTTGTCGGGGACTGTCCTGAAATGATCTCGGACAGTCCCCGGCTCTCTCAAAATCAGTCTATTCTCAATGTGCTTAATAATAAATCAAAGTTGTGATATCATGGATTTAAAACTTCTACCAGTGTTATTGTTATGTGCAACTCCTCTTTTGGGGCAAGAGGTCCGCATGAAATCCGTAACAGAAAAAATTCCGACTTACCAGATCGGAGCTCCTGAAATCAATCCTATCTTCTTTACCGGCCGTGTCTATCAAGGAGCAGAAGGATATATCTATCCTTACCCGCTCTACGATGTCTTAACGGAAAAGAAAGTCGAGCAGGACTACAATGTACTCCGACTGGACAATCAGTATGTCAACATTGCTATTCTTCCAGAAATAGGAGGTCGTATCTTTGCCGCTTCTGACAAAACCAATGACTATCCTTTCTTCTACACCCAGACAGGGGTAAAACCTGCTTTGATCGGCATGTTGGGAGCATGGCTTTCTGGTGGTGTTGAATGGAATATCCCCGACCATCATCGTGCCAGTAGTTATATGCCTATCAACTGGACTATGAAAGAGAATGAAGATGGAAGCAAAACAATTTGGATAGGAGAGACTGAATTACGCCACCGTCTAAAATGGTCAATAGGCGTATCTGTATATCCCAACCGTTCCTGGGTGGAAGCAAAGATCAAAGTGATCAATCCAACTCCAATGATTCAATCAATGTTGTACTGGGCAAATGTGTCTGTCCATTGCAACGATCAATATCAAGTGATATTTCCTCCTGATGTCCAATTCGGAGCCGATCATCATAAAGTCTATTTCACAAATTGGCCCATCGGAGAAGCAAATCTTGGCAGTGGAGAAAACACCGATTTATCTTGGTGGAAAAACTTTACGGAAAACTCCCGTTCCATTTTTGCATGGGGAAGCAAAATGTCATTCCTCGCCGGCTACGACTATGGGAAAGATGCAGGAACAGTACACGTTGCTAACCGCCATGTCGTACCTGGAAAGAAATTTTTCTTGTGGGGGAACAACACGAACGGCGAAATGTGGAACAAAATACTATCCGACAATGACGGACATTACTTAGAGCTCATGGTAGGCGGTTACTCGGACAATCAACCGGATTACAGTTGGATAAACCCAGGCGAAATCCGCGAATTCAGACAGATATGGTATCCGATAAAAGGTATCAAAGGAGTAAAGAATGCGACAGATGACGCTGCGGTAAACTTTGAATCAATCGAAGGCAATAACTACCGTGTAGGTTATTGTACAACAACATTGTACGAAAACGCCCGTGTTGTCGTACTATATAAAAACCAGATCGTAATGGATAAGCGAATCAACATCGATCCTGACAAATACTTCCTCGATCAGGTATCCATTCCCGATTTGTCAGATCCTTCGGCACTTTATACAGCACTCTACGATGCCCAAGGTAACCTGTTAGTCGATTACCGTCCAATTGTGCAGGAAGAAAAAACGTTACCTAAAATCATTGATGGAACCAAACCTGTCAATGAATATAAGACAAACGAAGAACTTTACTTAGCCGGTCTCCGCATTGATCAGTTCAACAATGCCCGTCTGGATTATATGGATTTCTATAACGAAGCTCTTTCACGTGACTCGATGGATGCCCGCATAAATATCGAAGTGGGGAAACATTATATCCGTCAAGGGAAGTGGGAACTCGCAGAACAACATCTGCTACGTGCTCAGGCTCGTTTGTCACATGATTATACAACGGTAAAGAACACGGAAGCACTCTATTATCTGGGATATTTATATCAGATGACAGGAAATATCGATAAGGCAATAGATGCATATTGGTCCGCGACTTGGACCCCCGACTTCAAACATCGTTCTTTCTATGAGTTAGCAGTCTTAGCTGTGAAAGAGAAGGATTACAAACAGGCGATGGACATGATTATCCAATCACTTTACGTTGGAGGACGCGATTTACAGGCGCTTACACTCAAAGCATATATCCTCCGCATGCTGGGCAGGAAAGAAGAAGCACAAGAAACGATTCTTTATATCCGGCAGATTGATCCACTTGATTATTGGAGTGCTGCCGAAGCCTGCTTATCCACTTCACAAGATGCTTCTTTCCTGAAAACCGGAACGAATCATAACAGCAAAGGGATCATAGCCATACAGGAGTTACTGGAAGTAGTGAATAACTACATGACTATCGGAGCTACAGAAGACGCATTAACATTACTGAGCAGTACCATTTCTTTAGGTGAGCCTTATGCTTCTTATCCTTTACTTTATTATTACAAGGCATATAACTTATTGAAAAACAACAATCAGATAGAGTTTCAGAATTGTTTAGATAAAGCAGGATCGCTATCACCGTTAAATAACTATCCTTTCCGGGTCGAAGAAATTGCTCTTTTCAAAACTCTCTTACAGGAAAGACCGGACAATGCATTCCTACACTATCATTTAGGCAACTTACTCTATTATTTAGGACAGAAAGAGAATGGTCTCGAACATTGGTTACACGCAACAGAGGCTGATCCCTCCTTTGCTATTGCAGCACGTAACGTTGGCTTTGGATATGGATATCTGAATGATTGGGAAAAGTCCATGAAATATTATGATAGAGCAATCAAGGCCAACCCTAATGATCCGTTATTACTGACAGAATCGGATAAAATATACGAGCAGGCGAATATCCCGGCAACCCAACGGCTAAAAAGGCTGGAATTTCATCTGGAAACCGTCATGAAACATGATGATTCCGTGATGCGATTACTCACACTCTACAATGCCGAAGCAAAATATGATAAAGCTATAAAAATAATGACGGACAGGCATTTCCATTTATGGGAAGGAGGCGGACAGGTACACGATATCTACGTCGATTCACATATGTTAAAAGGAATACAGTTACTGAAAAGAAAACAGTATAAAGACGCAATCCGGGAATTTAATCTGGCAAATCAATATCCAACCAATTTAGAAGTAGCCCCGTCATCCCGGAGTAGTTATGAAGCTAAGGTTTATTACTTATCTGGCATTGCATATGAAGCATTGAAACAAACAGACAAGGCCTTGGAATGTTTTGAAAAATCTGCTGAAACATATTGCAGAAATGACCTGGCAGATCTGAATTACTACAAAATAAAATCACTTAGGAAACTAAACAAAACAGAAGAAGCTGATGCAGTTCTAAGTAATATGCAAAAAACTCTGGAACGCATGCAGCAAAACTTAATGGATTCATATGCTAAATTCGGTGAAGCCAACCAAAACATACAACAAAGCAATGTTTTCTATTATTCCGGCCTGATACATTTACTGCAAAATAATTCGTCTGCAGCAAAGAATAATTTTAATCAAGCTATTCAGCTCTATCCCGGAAATATTTGGGCTCAATTAATGAATAAAGATGTTCATTGAAAAATATTAATCCTATAATAAAGTACCCCCAAAAGTTTTTCACCCACACTTTTGGGGGTATTTCACACCGTAACAGTAAAGATAATACCTCCCAAATCCAGTTTCAGAAAAGATACTATGCCGAAGGGCATTCTTTGTTCGATATGAAACGGCAACATTGCATGGCTGAACGCTTGGGCAGGGCTGTGGATGATAAATATTATTCATTACCTTTGCCTCAGGATGAAACGGATAAAAATCCGAATCTGAAACAGCATCCACTGTGGTAATTTCTATAAATGATGATTTATCGGTATAAAAATATGGATGACATTGCCATACAAAATAATTGTCGTTTGTAGGGGCAGGGCTCTGCTCTGCCCATTGAATCCGAACAAGGCGAACGTTATTTTTATTGGGCGGAGTAGAACCCCGTTCCTACAGGACACATTTATTTTATTGCGCACCCATAAATCATCATTTATCATCCTTATTTATCAGAAAACCTTTTAATTCTTACTATATGATGAAATGTTTTTATGCTTTTTTATTTTTATTAGGCAGCCTGTTAGCAAGCGGGCAGACCACTGATGTAAAATATCTGTCGGGGCAAGGCTCGGACGATGCGGTCGAATGGGACTTTTTCTGTACCGGTGGCAGGAAAAGCGGGGAATGGAATAAGATAAAGGTTCCTTCCTGCTGGGAAATGGAGGGATACGGGACCTTCAATTACGGACATGACAAGCCGAAAGCCGACGAAGCCGGATTGTATAAAACGACATTCGAAGTACCGGTGGCATGGAAAGGGAAACGTATCTTCATCGTTTTCGAAGGTTCCATGACCGATACGGAGATTAAGGTAAACGGGAAACAGGCAGGTGATCCCCATCAGGGAGCCTTCTACCGGTTCAAGCGGGAGATAACCAAACTGGTCCACATGAACAAGGAAAACCTTTTGGAGGTCAAGGTCAATAAGATGTCGTCCAATGCCAGCATCAACGAAGCGGAACGGCAATGTGACTTCTGGGTGTTCGGAGGCATCTTCCGCCCGGTCTACCTCGAAGCTGTTCCTGATAACTTCATCGAATATACGGCGATCGACGCCCGGCAGCATGGCGAACTGAATGCTGACATATTCATAGACAAGAAACTTTCCGGCATAAATGCGGAAATAGAGATCAAAGATGCACAGGATCAGACGATGGGAAAAATCATTTCGGCTCCCATAAACGAAAAAACGGGCAAAATATCTCTTTCAGGCAAGATTAACAATATCAAACCCTGGTCTGCCGAAGATCCACAACTGTACACCGCCATAATCACCCTCCGGCAGAAAGACAAAGTCCTGCATACCGTAACCGACCGGATCGGATTTCGTACGATCGAAGTGAAGCCGAAAGACGGTGTCTATATCAACGGCGTGAGAATTCGTTTTAAAGGGGTGAACCGCCATTCCCACTGGCCCACTACAGGACGGACGACAAACAAGCAGCTTAGCATCAATGACGTCAAGCTGATGAAAGAAATGAACATGAATGCGGTTCGCATGTCACACTACCCGCCCGACAAACATTTTCTGGAAGTTTGCGACTCATTGGGAATGTATGTGATCGACGAACTGTGCGCTTGGCAATATCCGCCTTATGATACGGAAGTCGGAACCATCCTGGTCGGGGAAATGCTGAAACGGGATCTCAACCGTCCGTCTATCATTTTCTGGGCAAACGGGAATGAGGGTGGTTTCAATTTCGACCTCGACCCACTGTTTCCACAATACGACCCGCAAAAGCGGGCTGTCCTACATCCTTGGGCGTTATCGGGAAATATCAATACGGTACATTATATCAAATATAATTCCGGCATCGGCAATATGTTTCACGGAAGGGATATCTTCATGCCGACAGAAATCCTGCACGGATTATACGACGGAGGACACGGAGCCGGACTCGACGACTATTGGAACCTAATGCTCTCCAATCCGCTTTCAGCCGGAATGTTCCTTTGGGACTTTGCGGACCAGGCTGTTGTCCGCGAAGATAAAAACGGATTCCACGACACCGACAAGGATCACGGAGCTGACGGTATCGTAGGGCCATATCGCGAAAAAGAAGGCAGCTTCTTTACAATCAAAGAAATATGGTCGCCGATCCATCTGCCGGAACGCTTTCTCACACCGGGATGGGACGGCCGTTTCGAAATAGAAAACAGATATGCGTTCACAAATGCAAACGCTTGTAGCTACACATACCGGCTGGCTAAAATCAACTCGCTTCAAGAAAAGGTCATACAATCGGTTTCCGGCAAGATCGCTTCCCCTGATATAAACCCGGGAGAAAGAGGGTATTTGCAACTTGAACTTCCTTCAGGATGGCAGGACTACGACTTTCTATATGTCACAGTAAAAGATCGTTACAACCAGGAGTTGTTTACCTGGAGCTACGAGATCGGCACACCCGACCGTCTCGCCAACCGCCTGCTGCCACAAGATGGCAGCGCACCGGCAGTAAAAGAAAATACCGATAGCTGGAATTTTTCGGCCGCCGGCACGGAGGTGTCGTTCGACAAACAGAACGGCCTGCTTCGGTCAGTCACTTCCAATGGCAAAGCAATCCCGCTGAACAACGGGCCGGTGTTGATATCCGACCAAGATCTTATTTGTAAATCAGTAGAATATAAGCAAGCGGGAGAAAAGCCTCAACTGATTGCCACCTATACGTCCCGGAACGGGAAAAACACAGTCTATACATTCACCTGGGCCATGCTCCCTTCCGGCATCGTAGAACTGGATTACAATTACCGTCCCCAAGATATGGTCAAAATGGCGGGTATCACATTCGATTTCCCGGAAAAGGAGATCGCCGGAGCCACTTTGCTCGCCAACGGGCCATACCGTGTATACAACAACCGTATGAAAGGCGGCTCGTTGGATATCTGGGAAAAGAAGTATAACAACACTATCACCGGTGAAAGCTGGGACTATCCGGAATTCAAGGGATACTATTCTTTATTCTACGGAATGAAGCTCGATTGCCCCACTCCGTTCGAGATCTACAGCGGAAAAGAAGACATCACCTTGCATCTCTTTACTCCGGCCGTACAAAAACAATACGACCCGAAACGAAACCACACAATTGTCGACTATCCAAAAGGAAACATCTCTTTCATGAATGCAATTCCGGCTGTCGGAACCAAATTCGGAAAAGCGGAAGATTTCGGCCCTCAATCTCAACCGCATCGTGCCAAAGGAAACGGACCGGAAAACAATGTCTGGGGGAAATTATATTTCCGCTTCTGACAGAAGCATATACGACTAAATGAGATCAACGGTTATATCAGGAATATTCTTGATTAGCCGTTGATTTTTTTGTTTTATAGCAACTTTATATATATTTGCAGATCCTGATTTCAATCAGGAAATGTGAATCAATTGTGTTTTTATTTATAAATTTAAATTTGTTATCCTATGGGACCATGAAATCAAAAAACCTTGGTATGTTGTGAATAACCTATATTCATATTGTTAACTCTTTGAGTAGTAATTTAAATCACCACGTGAACATGAAAAATAACAAAATGGCAAAAATTTGCTTGCTTTCTCTTTTGCCCAGCATAAGTGTTCTAGCAAGTGAAAACTACATTACGGATCCGGCGACGAGCCTACGAGGAAAATCAGACTCAGCCGCCCCCACACGTTTGCAACAAAACGGAAAAACCGTTACAGGAGTCGTACAAGATGCATTCGGTCCTATAGCCGGTGCTAATATTATCGTAAAAGGAACGACAAATGGAAACATTACAGACATGGACGGTAAATTCATTCTTGAGAATGTGCCCGCAAACGCTACCCTCGTTATCTCTTACATCGGATTTACTCCACAAGAAATACACGTAGGAAATCAGACCACTTTTAACATTACTCTTCAAGAAGATACTGAAGCTTTGGATGAAGTAGTAGTTGTAGGCTACGGTGTGATGAAGAAAAAAGATTTGACAGGAGCCGTTGCGCAATTAAACAGCGGCTCGATGAAAGACCTCAAAGTGTCACACCCAACTGAGGCGATGGCCGGAAAACTGGCCGGTGTGCAGGTACAGCAGGTCGGAGGACAACCAGGACAAGCGGCCACAATCCGCGTACGTGGGTCCGGTTCTATCACGGCATCCAGCGCCCCGTTGTATGTTGTCGACGGATATCCGCTGGGTGAACAGAACCTGAATGCAATCAACCCGAACGATATCGAATCTATCGAAGTATTAAAAGATGCCTCCGCTGCTGCTATCTACGGTTCGCGTGCAGCCAACGGTGTCGTATTGGTCACTACCAAGTCGGGAAAGACCGGCAAGGTCAGCGTAAGTTTGGATATCTATGCCGGTTTCCAGAACGTAACCAAGAAGATGGATCTGATGAACGCACAGGAATTTGTCGAATTCAGCCGGGAAGCCTTCAATAACAACTACATCAGTAAGGTTCCGGGAGCATCCGCCAGTGATCCGTTGAGTATGCGTCCATCCGGAAACCGTTATCGCTATCCGGCAGTCTACGATGATGCCGCCTATATTGCCTCTTTAGGGGCCGGTACGGATTGGCAAGACGAAATTTTCCGCACTTCACCTGTACAGAACTACCAGCTGACAGTAACAGGTGGCGACGAAAAGACTAAATATATGTTCTCTGCCGGCTACTTCAACCAGCAGGGTGTCGTTATCAACAGCGATTATGAACGATTCTCGGCAAGAGCCAAAATCGACAGCGATCTGAACAGTTGGCTGAAGATGGGTATCAACCTGGCTCCGACCTACATGAATTCGAACAAGACAACCCAAGGCCACTGGGCAAGCGATGGTGTCATCAATGCAGCCTTGGCGACATCTCCTATTGTACCGGTATACAATGAAGACGGCACATGGGCTTCACAATCCATGTATGCCGTTGCCAGTGACGGATTGACCGGCGTGCCGAATGCTGTGGCGTGTACGAATATCCATAATTATGACACAGACCTCCGTTTGTTCAGCAACGGTTACATTGAACTTTCCTTGTTGAAAAACCTGAAACTGAAATCCACGATCGGTGCAGACATCCGCGAGTACAGAGGCGAATATTTCCGTCCGGCAAACATTCCGAACAATGGTAACGTTGCTCCTCTCCCTTCAACGGAAAGAAAAGCGACAGAAAAGTCCACCGAGATCATAAACTGGCTGAATGAAAATACCGTCACTTACTTCGGATCATGGGATAAACACGAACTCGACGCTGTTGCCGGTGTCACTGCGCAGAAAAATATCTACCGCTACACTGAAGCCACGGGGTCCGATTTCCCGAACGACAAAATCCAGACTCTCAACAATGCGACAGTAAAAAGCAGCAAGTCGGAACGCAAGACTTGGACATTGCTCTCTTATCTGGCACGTGTGAACTATCGTTATAACAACAAGTACTACCTGACCGCCTCCATTCGTGCGGATGGTTCTTCCCGCTTCGGCAAAAACAATCGCTACGGTTACTTTCCTTCCGGATCGGTAGCATGGCGTCTGTCTCAGGAAGACTTCCTGAAAGATGTAAAATGGCTGTCGGATATGAAGATCCGTGCAAGCTACGGTATCACGGGTAACAACAATATCGGTGACTATGCAGCGATCGGTATCATGGAGAATGCCAACTACGTATTGGGAACAGGTACGGGTAATATTGTAAACGGTGCAGCCCAAAAAAGCTTCTCCAACGCAGACCTGACTTGGGAAAAGACACGCCAAACCGACCTCGGTTTCGAAATCTCCGTTTTGGACAGTCGTCTCTCCCTATCTTTGGATCTGTACTATCGTAAAACTACTGACCTGTTGATGAACGTCGACATTCCGACAATCACCGGATTCGACAAAGCCATGCAGAATATCGGAAAAATGCGTAATAAAGGTCTTGAAATCACCCTCAGCGGAACTCCGTTCAGAAACAAAGACTTTACTTGGGATGCAACCGGAAATATATCCGTCAACCGTAACAAAGTACTGGCGTTAGGACCGACAGGCGATCCGATCTTCAGCGATGGCGGTGCCGGAACAACCCACGTCACGATGGTGGGCCAACCGATCGGCGCTTTCTACGGATATAAGATGTTGGGAATATTCAAAACGAAAGAAGAACTGGATTCATATCCACACTTGGCTGACACGCAAGTGGGTGACGTGATGTTCGAAGATGTCAACGGAGATAATAAAATCAACGCAGACGACCGTACGATCATCGGAAACAACATGCCGGACTTCACTTGGGGTATGACACACACTTTCACTTTCAAAAACTTCGATGCCAGCATCTCCCTGCAGGGGGTTGTCGGAAATGAAGTCCTGCATTTAGGAAGACGATTCTACACACAAGGCGAAGGTAACCAGAACCAGTTGAAAGAGATGATGGGTCGCTGGCAATCAGAATCAAATCCGGGTAACGGATGGATCCCGAGAGCCAACTCACAACCGACCGGACAAAATAATGCCATTTCTTCACGCTGGGTGGAAGACGGTTCTTTCCTCCGTGTAAATAACCTGACTGTCGGTTATACGTTGCCCGAAGCATTCATAAAAAAATGCGGTATCCAACGTGCACGTGTATATGTTTCCACTCAGAACTTGTTGACTATCACAAGTTATAGTGGTTACAACCCGGAAACAAGTTTCAGGGAAGACAACGTGACTGCTCCCGGTACCGACTACGGTATGTACCCGCTGTATCGCACCTGTACTTTCGGTATTAACGTAACCTTTTAAATAGCAGACAAATTATGAAACTAAAATATAATCTGATCGCAATAGCTTTTTTAGGATTCAGTTTCTCATCTTGCAGCGACTTCCTGGAACAGAATCCGCAAACGGATTTAAGTGAAAACGATTTCTACAAAACAGCTGACGACATCGCCTCGGCAGTGAACGGGGCCTACTCCTCTTTACAGGAGAGTGACATATACGGAAACTGGTATGTTTTCGGAGAAATTCCTTCCGACAATACCCGCAATCAGCTCTCCGGTTCGGTAACCACCCAGAACGAGTTCGACCAGTTCTACATCGACACACAGAACAGTATGATAGCCAATTTCTGGAAAGCGGCATACAAAGTTATCAATCGTACCAATACGGTCTTAGGACGTATCGACGGTATCGAGATCAATGCAGAACTGGCAAATCGATACAAACTGGAATGCAAATTTATCCGTGCCTTGATGTACTTCAACCTGGTCCGTGTCTACGGTGATGTACCGTTGGTGCTGAAAGAGATCAGCATCTCGGAATCTTACGAAATCCTGCGTGAACCGAAAGAGAACGTTTACAACCAAATTATCGCAGACCTGAAAGAAGCGCAAGGGCTTCCCGTCTCCTATTCTACAGCCGAAGACGGACGTGCCACTCAGGGAGCAGCCAAGGCTTTGCTGGCTGACGTCTACATGACCTTGCACAAGTATACAGAGGCGGAAACTATCTTGGCCGAAATCATCAACAGCGGACGGTACAGCCTGTTGGAAAATACTCCGGGCAGCCTGAATATCGATGGTTACAAAAATGTATTCAGCCCGGTTAACCACAACAGTAAGGAAGGTATCTTCGAAATCCAATTCCTAAAAGGTGGTTATGGCGAAGGTTCCAACTATGCCAATAACTTCGCACCTGAAAACTCAGGAACGAATGTTGTGGCTGTCGGTGGTACTGGCGGTAACAATATTCCGGAAATGGATATCTACAATGCTTACGAAGAAGGCGACCTGCGTCGTGATTTCTCCATGTCGCTCGGATATTACGATAACCGCAAAAACAATGAATGGGTGGAGTCACGCTATGTTTGCAAGTTCATGGATGTTCCTTACCAGAACAATGATGCCAGCAACAACTATCCGGTGATCCGCTATGCCGACGTAATCCTAATGTATGCAGAAGCCTTGAACCAGAATGGGAAAACGGCTGAAGCCTGCAAGTATCTGAATATGACACGCCGTCGTGGTTTTGGCTATCAGACGACAGAGACCAGTCCGGTCGACCTGCAAACAACCGACAAGGCTCAGTTTGCCCTGATGGTAGAACAAGAACGTCGTGTAGAACTGGCTTTCGAAAACCATCGCTGGTTTGACCTGATCCGCACCGGACGTGCAGTCGAAGTGATGAAAAGTAAAGGATTCTCTCTGAATGAGACAAACCTGATCTGTCCGATCCCGCAAAAACAGATTGATGTCAATCCGAAACTGACACAGAACGACTACAGGATCGAACCTCGAAATTAACAGAAAAGGGAGGAAGTGTGTCAAAATCCTCTTGTCCTCGCGCTTGACGTAATGAGCTCTCGCGTCAAGCACGGGAACAAGATAGTTTTGATGCACTTTCCTCCTTTTTTTCTATCTTTACAGCATACCTAAATAATATCAAATGAAAAGCTGGACTATTTTATTAAGTACGTTGTGTTTATTTTCTTGTAATCAGCAGGAGAATAGATTCGAAAAGTACGTCAACCCGTTGATCGGCACGGATATCCGTATCGTACAGGGAAAAGATAAGAACTCGACGGAAGAGCGTGGGCAGATCATGCCGGCAGTCGGAGTTCCGCACGGTATGACCAACTGGGTGGCACAGACACAGGCGACCGAACAGAAATGCCATCCTCCCTACTACTATTTTCAGGATGCAATCCAGGGATTCCGGGCCAGCCATTGGATGAACGGCTCCTGTACACAAGACTACGGCAGTGTCACGATCATGCCGCTCAGCAATAAGCTCGAAACAGACCCGGTCAAACGTGCCTCCTCTTTCGATCATGCCCAGGAGATAGCGACTCCCTCTTATTATTCTGTCGATTTGAACGACTATGGCATCCATGCCGAACTGACCGGGCTCTCCCGTGCCGGCATCATGCAATTCAGTTTCGAGCAGGAAGGCGACCATTATATCGTGATCGAGCCCAATAGCGATGAAGGGGTCGCTTTTGTCGAAATCGATCCGGAGAAGAAAGAAATTACCGGTTACAATCCCGTACATCGCATTTATCAGGGATATGGCAAGGAAGCCGGATTCAGCGGACATTTCGTGATCCAGCTGAATGAAGAGATTGCCGACTATGGCGTTTGGGACAGTACCGCCATCACATCCGGCCGGAAATCGGCAAAAGGGCAAAAACATGCTGTCGGAGCTTGGGTAAAACTGGCTTCCGACAAGCCGGGGAAGACGCGGATCAAGATTGCCACTTCCTTTACGAGCATCGACAATGCCCGCAAGAACCTGGTCAGCGAAATCCCGGGATGGGATTTCAACGAAGTGCGGCAGGTTTCATCCGACACCTGGAACAGGGCATTGGGACAGATCGCTGTGAAAGGAAACAACGAAGAAGAAAAGGTCAAATTCTATTCGGCTCTCTACAACGCACACTTCCTGCCTCGCACGTTCAGTGACGTGGATGGTTCTTATCCGAAATTCGACGGTGGCGGACAGATTATGAAGATGGATCACGGAACCTACTATTGCGACTTCTCGCAATGGGATACCTATCGCGCCGTCCACCCTCTGTTCTCCATCCTCACCCCTTCCCGCAACGGGGATATGGCACATTCGCTCGTATTAAAAGGACAACAGGGCGGCTGGTTACCTATCTTCCCGTCCTGGAACAGCTACACGGCGGCCATGATCGGCGACCATTGCATCGCCATGATTGGAGACGCTATCGTCAAAGACGCTCCGGGCTTCGACTATGAAGAGGCTTACACGCTGATGCGCAAAAACGCCTTCGAAGCCAATCCTGACTCCAATAGCTACCGCGACGGGAAAGGCCGACGGGCAATGGAATCCTACCTCAAATACAACTACGTGCCGTTAGAAGACCAGGTAATGGATGCGTTCCACCGCCGTGAACAGGTCTCCCGTACACTGGAATATGCCTATGACGATTTTGTCCTTGCCGAGGTTGCCAAGAAGTTAGGTAAGACTGATGATTATAATGTGCTCATCAAACGGGCGGAAAACTACCGGAACGTCATCGATCCTGAAACCGGCTACGCCCGTGGACGCCATGCCGACGGGACTTGGATCGAACCGTTCGATCCGTTTGCTTCCACTTCGTTTATCTGCGAAGGGACGCCTTATCACTACACCTGGTATGCGCCTCAGGATGTAGCCGGATTGATCCGGCACATGGGTGGAAAAGAACGTTTCATCAATCGCTTGGATACCTTCTTCGAAGGAGATTATTACTGGCATGGCAACGAACCGGGACACCACATCGCTTATCTTTTCGCTTATGCCGGTGAACCGTGGAAGACACAAAAGTGGGTACATGACATCATCAACCGCGAGTATTTCACTACCCCCGACGGGCTTTCCGGCAACGACGATGCCGGCCAGATGTCATCCTGGCTGGTCTTCAGCATGGTCGGCTTCTATCCGGTCTGTCCGGGCATGCCCTACTACGTGATCGGCAGCCCGTCATTCGAAGAAAGCGTGATCACACTTGAAAACGGCAAGAAGTTCACGATCGAAGCCAAAGGAGCATCGGACAAGAATATCTACATCCAGTCGGCTACCCTCAACGGCCAGCCGTACGACAAGAGTTACATTCTCCATAAAGACATCATGAACGGGGGGACCCTCTCGTTCGTCATGGGAGACACCCCCAACAAGGAATGGGCCTCTTCCACCGGCTCTCTTCCTCCTTCACTCGGTTTATAAAAGGAAAGCACATGAAATATACCTGCTCAGCCTTGCCTCTTCGGTAAAAGGCTGAGCAGGTATTTTGATACCGCGAAAGATTCGGAAAGATAACCTATCAGAAATAAGTATAGCTTTTCCTTCAAAAATTTTACTATATTTACACGCTAATCGACAGTGGGGTATATGGAATATTCAGCAGATTTAAAGGCTTTCAACCAATTATTCGCAGATTATCAAGGGCGATTCATTCGCTTTGCTAATATGTATGTGAGGAATATGGCCGTGGCTGAAGATTTCACCATAGAGGCCCTGATGCAATACTGGGAAAACCGGCACACACTGAAGGCAGACTCCAATATCCCGGCCTATATACTCACGATCATCAAAAACATATCGCCCAAGCGCTGAAAAAAATACATATCAATCTGAAAGACTACATGTCATCGAAAGTCTGTTTTGACACTTCATAATCCGACTCCCTTTTTATATTTATCTGAACGTTCCAACTCGTAGATAGCAATATGAGTCAATTACATCTATTATTCTTATTTGCAAATCCGGCAACCTGAGCATCTTGCCAGTTCACCACGGAAACGTTTTTCCACTAATTTGTGCAGACGGTCTTTCAAGGCATCCATACGTACATAGTCGATCACGTCTGAAGTGAAAGCTACACTCAGCAACATACGTGCTTCGTCGCGGGGGATACCACGGCTTTGCATATAGAACAAGGCATTTTCGTCCAACTGCCCGGTGGTCATACCATGCGAACATTTCACATCGTCAGCATAGATTTCCAGCTGGGGCTTGCTGTACATGCGTGCTTCACGGGTTGCACAAAGATTGCGGTTCGTCTGATAAGCCGCAGTCTTCTGCGCATTCTCTTTCACCAGGATACGTCCGCTGAACGCACCGATTGCACGGTCATCCAAGACATTCTTGAACAGCTCGTTACTGGTACAATTAGGTACGGCATGCGTAATATGGCTGTACGTGTCCAGTTGCTGTTCCTTATCCAGAATGGACATGCCGCATAAAGTCGTTTCAGCTTGCTCGCCGTTCAGCTCGATATAATAGTTGTTACGGGTAAGGCCGTTATTCAGCGTAATGCCATTCACCAATACATTGCTCCCTGCTTCCTGCTTCACATGCACGGATGCAAAACGCGTAGTCGACACGCTACTCTCTTCGAGATCGTAATAATCAAAGAAAGCTCCTTCACCCGCAAAAATCTCGACTACCTGTGTAGCTAAGAACTTGACATCGTCGATGCTATGGTCGCACACCAGCAGCTTGGCTTCCGAACGAGGTTCCATAATCACCAGAATACGGCGGTTCGCCATCATGTCCACATCGCTGCGGAATATATTCACCAACTGGATCGGGCGTTCCACAACGACACCTTCCGGCACGTAGACCACAAAACCATCCTGAGCCAGCATCGTGTTCAAGGCGATGATACCATCCTTGCCGGTCGGGGCAGCCTTACCATAATAACGAGAAGCTACTTCGGGATATTTTTCCATGAAAGTACGCATTCCCCCGGCATAAACGCCTTCGGGAAGATGGGCTTTCGGCAACATCTTGTCGTAGAAAGTGTCGTTCACCACAAAATAGAGCGAAGTGCTCAGGTTGGGAACATCACAACGGAACACGTCGTACGGATTGACCGGAATGTCGAGTCGATTGATATTCACCCCATAGTCCGGAGCAAAAGCTTGCGCCACATCGGTATACTTATAATCCTCACTCTTCACCGACGGGAACCCCAACCGCTCCAAATCGGCCAAAGCCTCCGCACGCGGTAAATTCATCACACCTGCCGCATGCTTACATATCAGTGATTCACACTGCGCAAAGAGGTCTATATATTGTTGTTCTGCTTTCATCTGCTATTTAATTATTAACTGTAATAGAAGAACCAGGTTCGCGGATGACGCGGATCGGGTTCTTCATACAATCTAAATTCTTATTCTCCCATCTCTTTCTTGATCCAGTCGTAGCCCTTTTCTTCGAGTTCGAGGGCCAGTTCGGGACCGGCAGTCTTGACGATACGTCCTTTGTAGAGGACATGGACAATATCAGGCTTAATATAATCCAGCAGACGTTGGTAGTGTGTGATCACGATAGCCGCATTCTCTGGCGTACGGAGCTGGTTCACGCCGTTTGCCACGATACGGAGGGCATCGATATCCAGACCGCTGTCCGTTTCATCGAGAATCGCCAATTTCGGTTCCAACATCGCCATCTGGAAGATTTCGTTCCGTTTCTTCTCACCACCCGAAAAACCTTCGTTCACGCTACGGCTCGCCAGCTTATTGTCCAGCTCGACAATCGCACGCTTCTCGCGCATCAGCTTCAGGAAATCGGTAGCAGAAACAGGCTCCAGCCCTTTGTATTTACGATGTTCGTTCAGAGCGGCACGCATGAAATTCACCATGCTGACACCCGGAATCTCCACCGGATACTGGAAGCTCAGGAAAATACCTTCGCGGCTACGATCTTCCGGTTCGAGCTCCAACAGGTTCTTTCCGTTGAAGATCACCTCCCCTTCCGTTACTTCATATGCCGGATTACCGACCAACACACTGCTCAAGGTACTTTTCCCGGAACCGTTCGGCCCCATGATGGCGTGTACCTCACCCGCCTTGACAGAAAGGTTGATCCCTTTCAATATCTCTTTGCCATTGATATTGGCATGTAAGTTCTTTATCTCTAACATAACTTTATAATTTATGATTTATGCGCTTCATGATTTATGATTTATGATTTATGATTTATGCGTCGGTGATAAATCATAAATCATAAATCACAAATCATCCTACGCTTCCCTCTAAAGAAATAGTCAGCAGCTTCTGTGCTTCCACGGCAAACTCCATAGGGAGCTTGTTCATTACCTCGCGGGCATATCCGTTTACGATCAGACCGACAGCCTCTTCCACCGAGATTCCGCGCTGCCGGCAATAGAACAACTGTTCTTCGCTGATCTTGCTTGTCGTCGCTTCATGTTCCACTACTGCCGTTTCGTTCTGGATATCGGCATAGGGGAAGGTATGGGCGCCACAAGTCGAACTGAGCAACAGGCTGTCGCACTGGCTATGGTTACGGGCTCCTTCAGCACGGGGAGAAACTTTCACCAGACCACGATAGCTGTTCTGGCTATGTCCGGCAGAGATACCTTTCGAAACGATCGTGCTTCGGGTGTTCCGTCCGAGGTGGATCATCTTCGTTCCCGTATCTGCCTGCTGGTAATTGTTGGTGACGGCCACCGAGTAGAACTCACCAACCGAATTGTCACCGGCCAGGATACAGCTCGGATATTTCCAGGTGATAGCGGAACCGGTCTCCACCTGTGTCCAGGATATCTTGCTTCCTTCTCCCTTGCACAGTCCGCGCTTGGTCACGAAGTTATAGATTCCTCCCTTTCCGTCCTTGTCGCCCGGATACCAGTTCTGGACGGTTGAATATTTTACTTCGGAATGTTCGTTCGCCACGATTTCGACAATAGCGGCGTGGAGCTGGTTCTCGTCGCGCATCGGGGCGGTACAACCTTCGAGATAGCTGACGTAGGCTTCGTCATCTGCCACGATCAGCGTACGTTCAAACTGTCCGGTATTGGCCGCATTGATACGAAAATAAGTAGAAAGTTCCATCGGGCAACGCACTCCTTTCGGGATATAGACAAAGGAACCGTCCGAGAACACTGCCGAATTCAATGCAGCAAAAAAGTTATCACGATAACTGACCACGCTTCCCAGATACTTCTGAACCAAGTCCGGATGATGCCGGACAGCTTCACTGAAAGAACAGAAGATAATGCCTTTCTCGGCAAGCGTTTCCTTGAATGTCGTCTTTACGGAGACGCTGTCCATCACGGCATCGACCGCCATCCCGCTGAGTTGCGCACGTTCGTGCAGAGGGATACCCAACTTATCGAAAGTCTTCATCAGTTCCGGATCGACCTCATCCAGACTCTTCGGGCCTTCTTTTTTCTTCGGTGCGGCATAGTAGATGATATCCTGATAGTCGATCGGCGGGATATTCAGGTGAGGCCATGTCGGCATCTCCAGTGTCTGCCAGTGGCGGAAAGCTTTCAGTCGGAACTCAAGCAGCCATTCCGGTTCATTCTTCTTGGCAGAAATAATACGGACAGTCTCCTCATCCAATCCGCGATGAATCACCTCCGTATCTATATCGGTAACGAATCCGTATTTATAGTCACCGGTCGTCACCTCATTTAGTATGTCGTTCGAATCTTCCATTATACATTATAATATATTGTTCAAATTATGAAACCTATTCCTCCTTAAAAAACACATTTCGGAAGAAAATAGTTGGGATTATTTCTTTGACTGGATTATAAAAACGGGATTCCACTTTTGCCTGGCGCGGGATCAAGACCGATCCCCGGTCTATCATCTCCATTCCGTTCAGCAGAAGGCTGACAAACGCCATCATAAAACAAAGCCCCAGGACACCGCCCGTCAAATGGTTCAGGAGACTCAGCGGCGTCGCCCCCACGACGCGGGTCAGAATCTCACCCGCCAGCAATATGACACCCACGATCAGCAGGAAGCCCGCCACGTAGCTGAGCACCGTCACTCCTTGTTCGGGAAACCAGCCCAATGCCAATATATATCCACGCAGCCAAAGTGCCGCCTTCGTACAAAAAAAGATCCCGACCAAAAGGGCTATAAGCGAAACAACCTGTTTGATGACTCCATCAAACAGGCCTTTCACAAATCCTATTCCTGCCAGACATAGCAATGTAATGTCCAACCAGTTCATGTTTACAATGTCTTCTTGATTTCCGTTTCTTCGTAAGCCTCGATGATATCGCCTACCTGGATATCATTGTAGTTCACCAAGTTCAAACCACAATCCAATCCGGCAACCACTTCCTTCACATCATCCTTGAAACGTTTCAAAGACCCCAGCTCACCGGAATGGACCACGATACCGTCACGGATCACGCGAACCTTGTTTGAACGTTTGATCTTACCTTCACGTACCATACATCCGGCAATCGTACCCACTTTCGTGATCTTGAATACCTGCTGTACTTCTACGTTGGCTGTGATCTCTTCCTTGATTTCCGGCGAAAGCATACCTTCCATAGCGCTCTTCACTTCTTCGATCGCATCGTAGATGATCGAGTACAGACGGATTTCGACGCCTTCTTTCTCTGCCAGACGACGTGCGGGCAATGCCGGACGTACCTGGAATCCGATGATGATCGCATTGGAAGCGGCAGCCAGTACGACATCCGATTCGGATATCTGGCCGACAGCCTTGTGGATCACGTTCACCTGGATTTCTTCTGTAGACAGACGGATCAAGGAGTCTGACAACGCCTCTACAGAGCCGTCCACGTCACCCTTCACGATCACGTTCAGTTCCTGGAAGTTGCCGACTGCTATACGGCGGCCGATATCATCCAGCGTAAGCATCTTCTGCGTACGCAGACCCAATTCACGCTGCAATTGTTCGCGACGGTTAGCGATCTCGCGGGCTTCCTGGTCTGTTTCCAATACATTGAACGTATCGCCGGCCTGCGGCGCACCGTTCAGGCCGAGAATCAGAGCCGGTTCGGAAGGACCGGCCTTTTCGATACGCTGGTTACGTTCGTTGAACATCGCTTTTACACGACCGAAATGGGTTCCGGCCAATACGATGTCACCGACCTTCAGCGTCCCGTTTTCAACCAGCACGGTAGAGACATATCCACGTCCTTTGTCGAGCGACGATTCGATGATGGAACCGACAGCACGTCTCTTCGGATTAGCCTTCAGGTCAAGCAAGTCGGCTTCCAACAATACTTTTTCCAGCAGCTCCTCTACACCGATACCTTTCTTGGCTGAAATTTCCTGGCTCTGGTACTTACCTCCCCAGTCTTCAACCAAATAATTCATGTTAGCCAGTTCCTCCTTGATCTTGTCAGGGTTGGCATGTGGCTTATCTATCTTATTGATGGCAAACACGATAGGAACACCAGCAGCTGAAGCATGGTTGATCGCTTCGACGGTCTGCGGCATGACATTATCGTCGGCAGCCACAATGATAATCGCGATATCCGTAACCTTGGCACCACGGGCACGCATGGCAGTAAAGGCCTCATGACCCGGCGTATCCAAGAACGTGATACGGCGTCCGCTCTGCAACTTCACGTTATAAGCACCGATGTGCTGTGTGATACCTCCGGCCTCACCGGCAATTACGTTTGCATTACGGATGTTATCCAGCAAAGAAGTCTTACCGTGGTCGACATGTCCCATCACAGTCACGATAGGCGGCCGTGCAACCCAGTCTTCTTCGTTGTCATCTTCTTCATCGGCCTTGATAGCTTCCACCACCTCGGCACTTACATATTCAGTCTTGAAGCCGAACTCTTCGGCTACGATATTAATTGTTTCCGCATCCAGACGCTGGTTGATGGAAACCATGATACCGATGCTCATGCAAGTCGCGATAACCTGTGTAACCGGAACATCCATCATGTTGGCAAGGTCGTTGGCTGTCACGAACTCCGTCAGCTTCAACACCTTGCTTTCCAGTTCTTCCTGTTCCATCAGTTCGTGTTCACGCTTCTGGAAGGCATCGCGTTTGTCACGACGATACTTGGCACCTTTGTTGTTCTTATTCCCCTTGTTGGTCAGACGGGCCAAGGTTTCCTTTACCTGTTTCTGTACATCTTCTTCGCTGATCTCCGCCTTCACCGGCTTGCGCAGGCGCGGTTTGCGATCGTCGTTCGGACGTGACGGACGAGCATTGGTTCCCGGCGTATTGTTTACGTCTACGCGGTCTTTCTTGATACGGTTGCGTTTTTTCTTTGCATCCGTACCGCCTTCTCCCGGTTTGGCTGGAGCGCCGGGTCTTGCCGTCGCATCTTTCGGCCCCTTGTTGAAAGCCCCGTTACCCGACTGTTGCCCCGGCTTGTTACCGACAAACTTCTCGCGCTTGTCTTCACGCTCTTTCTTACGTTCCTCCTTCGTTTTTTTCTTCGGACGTGTAGACTGATTCAATGCGTTCAGGTCTATCTTTCCTGTCACCTTAATTTTCGACTCGAACTTCGGAGTATTCAACCGGAATAATTCCTCGTCAGAACCGTTGCCGGCTGGTGCTGCCGGTCCCGCGGATTTCGCGGTCGTTGACTCTGTTTTTGCAGCTTTCGGTTCCTGTACAGGTTCCGGTTTTTTCACTTCTGCTGGTTCTTTTTCCACTACTATAACTTTTTCTTCTTTTATCTCCTCAGGCTGCTGTTTCACTTCCGGGACTTTCACTTCAGGCGTTTTCGCCTCGGGCGCCTTTACTTCAGGCGCTTTCACTTCGGGAGTTTTTACTTCAGGGGCTTTCGCCTCCTGAGCCGGAGCTTCAGCAGTTTTTTCAGCAGAGGCAACCTCCATAGGCTTCTCCACTTTCTTTTCCACAGGAGCTGAAACAGGCTGACGCTGCACCTCCTGCACTTTCTTATGCGGTCTGTCCAGATCAATCCGGCCCTTCGTTACAATTTTGGGCTTGAATTCATCCGGTATTACAGTCTTTATTTCCGAATTCTTTTCTTCTTTCACAGAAGAAGCTTCCCTGTGAGGACGTTCAGGTACAACCCGTTCACGCTCACGTCCGCCGTTCGGTAAATCTTTTCCAAACTCTTTTACGA
>ERZ857801.919-NODE-919-length-36059-cov-8.333241_pt1 | contig 36059 bp, 23 predicted proteins | sample MGYA00519762_ERZ857801 | MGnify/ENA primary metagenome ERZ857801 (study PRJEB31778, sample SAMEA3449368) | human gut metagenome | biome: human gut; feature: human-associated habitat; material: faeces | place: United Kingdom | collected 2010/2012 ...
CCCAACCACGTCGATGGTACTGCGTAAAAGTGGGAGAGTAGATAGCCGCCGTTTTAGAATGAGAGTGCAGGCAAAAGCAACACTCGATGATGAAAGCCGATTCAGTTTTGAGTCGGCTTTTTTCGTATTACTATACTACGATCTGCTCGGGTGATTACGTTTCGTTTTCGTACAGTCTGCATATAAAACCGGATCAGTCCGAAAACCCTGTGGGTATGTTAAATTTACACTGTTGGCTTGCATAATCTAAACATAAAGAATGGTATATCTCCGACTCCCCTGAACTGTGCTCTGAAAGCTTTAATTTTTGCATTGAATGATTCAGCAAATGCATTCGTTTCCCTGTTAACGAAATAGTTTAGTATTGTTTCATAATAGTTCTGCATGGTATTTGTTACGGTTCTGAAACATCCGTATCCCAGCTTTTCTATTTTATTGTACCACAAGGCAAGCTTTCCACGTGCCACATCCTTGTCATAGTGCTTATTATATATATTGGTCAATTCTATAGCCAAGTCGTAAACTGATTTCAGTTCCGGATAATGTTCGAATATGATTTCCGCACGTATTCTTTGGGATTCAGTCCATTTACTATAATGCTTGACAAGTACATGTTTGGCCCTTGCCAACAGCTGCTTACGGGTATCACCATTGGCATATCGAAACGGGACATACTCTATATTTTGTTCTTTGCACCGCTGAATTTCATCGTTCTCTAAATCCCGTGCCATCCAGCAATAAGTAACCCTGAGCTCATCAATTCCACAGGGTTTTCAGACTGCCCCCTTTATTGATTAATCGGATTCCTTCAGTTTCGATATTTATTATCTTTTGTTTGTAAAGAGCTCCGATGGCCTGTTTAATGCATTTGCTTCGATGAACGTTTCGCCGGATACGATTCCGATGTATTGGGTAATTTCTTTTCCTTCAATCGTGTTTGGTTGTTGTAAGTAGCATAACTTTTAAAATTTAGTCGTTTAGAGACAAATATAAAACAAAGGGCAGACCAGTATACTGACCTACCCTTTGTTTTAATGTTTCTTTATATGAATTTACGGGGCAATTTGAATTTATTTTATCGGTTGATCGGTCATGATAAATTCCAGTTTGCCGCCTTTTATGATGTCGTTGTGGCTGATGAACGGGGTGTCGAGGACTTTACCGTTCAGTTTAACCTCTTTGATGTATTTGTTGGTTGCGCTGTTATTCTTTGCCAGGATTTCGAATATACCGCCTTTTACATGAATAAGCGCTTTGTCAATCATTGGACGGCCCAATGTATAGACCGGAATACCCGGAGCGACCTGATAGAAACCTAACGCACTCATTACATACCAGGCAGACATCTGTCCGCAGTCTTCATTTCCGATGATGCCGTCCGGTTCGTTGGTATAGAAATTCTGCATGATCTGGTCCAGCCGCTCCTGCCCTTTCCAAGGGGCATCCGTCCAGTTATAGAGATAAGCCATATGGTGGCTCGGCTCGTTACCGTGTGCATATTGGCCGATCAGGCCTGTGATATCACCGGAGGCTTCTTCACCATCAACTTGGGAAGAAGTAGTGAACAAAGTGTCCAGACGTGTTTCCAACTCCTTTTTACCACCGATCGTGGCGATGAAGTTGTCCATATCATGCGGTGCAAAAAAACTCCACTGAAAAGCATTCCCTTCGGTATAATCGCTCTTCATGTGGGAAGAGTAACGAGGGTTGAACGGCGTCCGGAAAGAACCGTCTCCCATCACCCCGCGCATCATCTTCGTTTCCGGGTCTAAATAGCGCTTGTAGTATTCTGCTTTTGCCGCATATTCTTTCGCCAGTTCCGTATTGCCCGCTTTGGCTGCAATTTGGGAGATACACCAGTCATAGTAGGCCATCTCCAATCCCCAGGATACGGATTCGGGCACCGAGTCTGCCGGAACAAAGCCGTATTTCTCTTTATAATAAGGATGACGGGTGATCAAATCCAGCTCACGTGTCCCTTTGAACTTCTCTGCCAGATCGTCCCGGTAGACAGAAGAACGGGCACCCGCTTCGGCCCAAACGTTCAAGTCGCCTTCGGCCAGATCTTTAGTTGCTAAATCTGCCAGCACGGAAACTGCCGGATAACCGACCATGCAACCTGTATAGCTGGATGCTAACGGCCATTTCGGCAGGATTCCCCCTTCTTTATACCCTTGCACGAGCACTTTCCCCCAGTTGGCAGCCCGTTCCGGTTGGATAATCGTCATCAGCGGATGCAAAGCGCGGAAAGTATCCCAGAGTGAGAAAACAGAATAGTTCACATAGCCCGGTTCTGCCCGATGCACCTTCTTGTCCATTCCTAAATAGCGTCCGTCTGCATCCTGATAAGCATAAGGTGCGATCATTGTGTGGTAGAGAGCCGTATAGAAATTCACCATCACTTTCGGATCGGAGCTTTCAATCTGGATATCGTTTAAAACCTCGTTCCAAATATGCGCGGATTCAGCTCGTGTAATATCGAAATCCCAGCCCGGTAGCTCGGCCAACATGTTCCTTTCCGCACCATCCGTATCGACAGGAGAGATTGCTACTTTTACATACAGCGGTTTGTCACTCTCCGCAAATTTGTAATGGAATTTCAGGTCTCCCGTCGTGTTGAGACGCAGAAACAGCGAATCTTTCCGTAAATTTCCGTCTATATATTGGTATAATGTTTCGATCGGTTCCGAGAAGGTGATCCGGTAAGAAACAGCATGAAAATGTGCCCATCCTTGCGTCTTGACAGTCCCTTCTACCGTCGAATCGTTTACAAAAAGATACTCGTTCCCTACTAACTTATGTCCCCAGTTCGGTTGCAGCACATGGCCGAGATCGAGGAGGACACGGCGGTCTTTCGGATTGTCGTATGTGTATTTGTGGAATCCGACACGGTCCGTACTGGTCAGTTCCACGTTAATTCCGAAATTGTCGAGACGCACCGCATAATAGCCCGGGGTTGCCTTCTCTGTTTCCTTCTTGAAGGTCGCTACCGGCTTGATCGAATCGCCACCTGAAAAAGGCAGGATCGCCACATCTCCCAAGTCACCGATACCCGTACCTGACAAATGTGTATGGCTGAAGGCATATATCTGGTTATCATCATAATGATATCCGCTACTGGCATCCCAACTCATGATGTGCGTATCGGGACTGACCTGTACAAGAGCAAACGGACGGGTGGCACCGGGAAAGGTATGCCCGTGAAACCCCGTTCCGATAAACGGGTTCACATACTGGATCTCATCGCGTAGTTGTTCCTCGCCGGAAGGCTGGCTGCAGGCAACCAAAAGGCCGAGTACTGCTGCTTGAAGGAATAGGATTGTTTTCTTCATGTTATATTATTTGTGTTTTATTTTCCAAATGAATAAATTATTATTTTTGACTTTACAAATATAATGAAAAAGAACAATATACGTGTACATCCTGCTTCTTTTATATTTGATAATGCTTATCTTTGAAGCACTAAGTCTAATTTAATCCTATTTTATTATGAAGACGAATAAGGGAAAAGTATTTGTGGCATTTCTTTGTATGATGATGTGTTTGTCGCTTAATGCACAGGATCTTACTCCCGGCATGGTTGTCGGAATGTGGAACTTTTCGGCTCCCAATGCTCCTTACGGCTATCAGGAAGGAACTTGCCAGATCAGGAAAACCGGTGAGAACCTGTCCGCCGTTTTCACGATCGGCAATGCTGAAATGACTGTAAAAGAAATCAAAAGGGAGAATAATTCCTATAAATGTAATTTTTATGTGGACGGGACCTATGTCTCTCTGACTTTTAAACAGGAAGACAAGAATAAGCTGACCGGAAATGCAAATGCGGAAGGCATGGTGATCCCTGTTGTATTCACTAAAACAGTTAAAGCCGTGTAATCTCGATAATTCGTTTTTATTATATGTTCACAGTCATTGGTATTATGTTTGCGGGTATTGCCATGGGGTATCTTTTACGCAAGATCGAACTTTTGCAAAAGATCGGCAAACCAATTTCTTACACGATCTTTTTGCTTCTTTTCCTCTTGGGAATATCTGTCGGTACGAATAAAGACATTGTCGATAACCTTGCCACGTTGGGAGGCCAGGCTTTCCTGCTTGCCGTAGCAAGTACGGGGGGAAGCGTGCTTGCCGGCTGGGGAGTCTATCATCTGTTCTTTAAAGAAAGGAGCCGCAGGTGAAAGGAAGTTTGATTGTCGTAGGATTCTTTGCACTCGGCTGCCTGTTAGGATGGGGCGGCTGGTTGCCTGATGTCATTCTTGAAAACGACATTACGGTATATGTCTTATACCTGCTCATGTTTCAGGTCGGACTCAGTATCGGTAGTGATAAGAAACTAAAGGAAATTCTCGGCAGTATCCGTCCGAAATTGCTTTTGATCCCTTTTGCCACGATTGCCGGGACATTGGTCTTTTCGGCATTGGCCAGTTTGTTGCTTACGCAGTGGAGTGTTTTTGACTGTCTGGCGGTAGGAAGCGGTTTTGCCTATTATTCTCTTTCGTCTATTCTGATTACTCAGCTGAAGGAACCCTCTTGGGGTATCCGGCTCGCCACCGAATTAGGAACGATCGCTTTAATGGCAAATATCATGCGCGAGATTATGGCCCTTCTCGCTACGCCTCTTTTTGTCCGGTATTTTGGCAGGTTGTCCCCTATTTGTGCCGGAGGGGCTACGACGATGGATACGACTTTGCCGATCATCACCCGCTATTCGGGGAAAGACCTTGTTTTTATTTCAATTTTTCATGGGATTATTGTAGATTTCACGGTTCCGTTCTTTGTGTCGTTCTTCTGTTCGTTGTAAAAAGAGAGAGAAATAAAAAATGAGGCATCAAAAGACACCTTAGGAAAGTTATGGTTGTAAGTGCGAAACGAAAAGGAACCATATCGCGATTCAAGTTAGAGTCCGATATGGTTCCTTTTTTATGGTTTAATTATTTAACTATTTTGTAATAAGTTTTCTTTGCCCAAAAGAGGTTAGTATAGTAACCGCTTGGCTCTTCGTAGTTCTTGGCAATAGCTGCCTGGCAGTTTTCGCTATTGTAAGTCAGCTCGTCGTTGGGATAGGGTAAACGGTTAGGAGGAGTCGGGAAACTTGTTACTTGGTTGTCTGTTGCAAATTCAACCACAGGATAACCGGTACGACGTACGACGTTCCATGCTTCTAGCTTGTTCATAAAACCGAAGTTTAACCATAGCTGCGTGCAGATAGCCTCTTGTGTTGGTTTCCAAATGCTTTCGGCATAAACCGCAATAGCATCATTGGAAGGCCTGGTCAGTGGACGGAATCCTCTGTAACTATCGTTGCCTTCTTTATGGAGAGAGCTTGTTTCCTTCATATCCCAATAGTATTCGGCAGACAGTTTTACACCTTCTATGAAATTCGCTTTCGCTTTGTCGATATCGGTCGCCACGCCATATCCCATCAAATAGGCTTCTGCTTTGCTGAAACTTACCTCGGCTGCGTTTAACCAAAGGCCGAATATGTTTTCATTTCCTTGGTATGTCTCCCAACCTGCGGCGGCGATAGAATCGATTTCGCAGAAATAGTTGGCTTGTGTCATGCCTCTTTCTACATATTCTTTCTGTTTTGTGTCTTTCAAAGTCGTGATTTCTGCTTCAGTCATCATGACATCGTAGGCAATGTATTGGCCATCGGGGTTACAGTCATACATGGCTTCCAGACGTGGATCTGTATTATTGTCGGGTATACCGTTTGCCGGCAAGTTCATTGCGTTCAGGATCGTTTGTGAACAGGCCGCCATACCACTTGAACGAAGAGCCTGAGAGAGTGATTTGCCAAAATTGAATTCATCCTTTTGGGTATTGGCTGTCACACCCATGTTTTCCGTATTGTTGTCAATTAGCGGATATTGGCTTGGGTTATTCAATATTTCGGCAATGGCAGCGTGAGCTTCAGCCATGCAATCGCCGGATGTCGACAAATGAAGGGCGATGCGTAATCGTAACGAGTTGACGTATTTCTGCCACATGGTTTTATCGCCGGCCGCAATTGTATAATCTTGACGGCTTAATGAAGTAAGGCCGATGGTATTTACATCTCCACCTGCAAAATAATCAGCCACTTCTTTCAGATTGGCAAGAGTTTGTTTGTAAAGATCCGTGTCGTCGTCGTAAACACACTTTTCTTTGGCAGCGTTATAATCCCCGTCTCTCCAAAGCGTACCGGCACCGTGGTAAGGGACATCTCCGAATAAAGACAACATCTCATGCAATTGTGCTTCGACAAGCGTACGGCCCAGATAATAGAATACGATGTTTGAAGGTTTTTCTGCTTCAGAAAGGTTTTCATAGGTGTATTCCAATAATCGTAACTGCGTTAACATATCGTAGAACTCCTTCCAACGGTCGTTGTAGCGGCCTTCGCCGGATCCCATATAGCGGGCACGTGTGTTGGTAGTACCGATAATACCGGAAAAGAGACCGGATGTGGTAGACTGCACCCAGTGGCGATAATAAATCGGGTTCATCCATGTATTCCCTTTGAACATCAAACCGGTAAATACCTGTGGAATACCAACTGTTGTCGTTTGGGAAGGATCTGCATACTTTTCTTCATACGCAGAATCGGAGCATGAAGAGGCTAATGATATCAATGCGATTCCTCCTGCTAACAATGAAAATATCTTTTTCATAAATTCTACTTTTTAGTCTGATTTAATAAAATGTAAATTAGAAACTTGCACGAACAGAGAATCCGAATGTACGGGCACTGGCCGTTGAACCGCCCAATTGTGCCTGATAAATCCAGTTAGTACCGTCTGTCGCTTCAGAGTCGAACAGTTTTAATGTGCGATATACATAGAACGGATTACGTACAAAAGCTGAAACCATCAGGTTATTGCAGGCAAACTTTTTAGTCAAATCTTTCGGTAAAGTATAGCCTAAGCTGATTTCACGACATTTAATGTAGCTGTTCTTCTGGATGGCATCCTGATAGCTCATGCTGGCACCTGTACCCCAACCATACTGACCCGTATTTGCTTCCATCTGAGTGACAATAATGTCATTCGGAGTACCGTCTTCTTTTACTCCTGGAAGAATCAAGCCGTTGTCCCACACATAATGACCGTTTATCATAGTTTCACCACGTTTGTAATTGCCTACTTCATTTGCACTGACAACATGGATGGCGCTTTTATCATCCATAGTTTCCGAGGTGCTGTAGTAGAATAAACCGCCTGTAGAATGATCGCGGACACCTACGGCATCTGTGATATTACCCGCACTCATCATGTATTGCCAGGGAGTGTTCAGAACGTCTCCTCCGAAACGGAAGTCGAATGAAACATCAAAAGTGAAGTTCTTATAATTTAGGCTTGAGCCGAAACCTCCGGTTACTTTAGGCATGGCGTTTCCTACTTTATGGCGTTCGGAGGTATCGGTTATATACAACCCGTTGCTGCCTACAATGTAGTTCCCGTTATCATCTGTTTTCCAAGTGTACGCATACCAGTCACCCATAGATTCGCCTACATGTGATTCAAGGGAGGCGGCACCACCGTCAATATCGGAATGGCTCAATACATCCAAACCGTCGGCCAGCTTGTTCACTGTGTTTTTGTTCCAAGCTACATTGGCACGCAGATCCCATTTCCAATTCTTGTTTTCGATGGGAGTGCCGTATACGCTAAATTCAATTCCCTTGTTACTCAATTCGCCTACGTTCATCAACATGCTTTGTGCACCCATTGAGGCGGCACTGGTGGTTTGAAGAATCTGATCTTTGGTCGTATTGCTGTAAAAGTTGAATTCCATACCCAACCGGTTGCCGAAGAATTTGTTTTCCAGACCGATTTCAAATTCATACTTGGTCTCCGGTTTGATACTTTCATTACCGATACTTGAAGCAATATAGTTGTAGCTGTAGGATGACGTTCTCAGCAATGATTCCTGTTTGAATGCAAGGATGGCACGATAGATATCAGGAGCATTACCTACGATACCGTAAGATGCGCGAACTTTCCCGTAATTCCACCAAGTCGGCGTATGGTCTTTAAACAATTCCGTGACGAGTATGCTGGTACTGGCAGAAGGATACCAGAAAGAATTGTTGCCTTTTTTCAAAGTAGAAGTTTTTTCCTGGCGGATAGAACCTTCCAGAAATCCCCATCCGTTGTAACCGTAGCTTGCAGTCAGAAAAGCCCCTGTTTTAAGTAGATTTTGTCTGGTCATGCTTGCATTTTTCGTGCCGACCGATGCATTCAGGTGGAACCAGTTTTCCTGTGTCAGCCCTTGACTGGTACTGACATCTGATTTGTAAAAAGATTCTTCGCGAGCTGTCCAACCCAGATTGGCTGTTACGTTATGCAGGTCGTTGAATGTCCTGTCGAACATCAACATTATGTCGCTGTAAATAATCTGGTAACGACTGTTATTTAGTCCGTAAGAATCGCTATATTGACCGTTGGTAGAGAAAACGTGTGCATTTTCCGTGCGGTTTTTGTTTTCGATCTTATCAATGGTCAAGTCCGCAGCCACTCGCCCGTTCAATGTCAATCCGGGGATGATTTCCCAGGTCGGGTTGATGGAACCGATGAAGCGTTGGTGTTCTTCTAATTGTTCTTTACCCATGACGTTCCAGAAATATTCACTCATTAAAGACGTGGAACCCATTGGAGTGTAAAGGAATTGTTCGTCCGGTGTCAATGTGTCGCTTGTCCCTCCGTTGTAAGAAGAAATACTGTTTTGATAACCGAGGCTTGTTACTGTATGGTCGCGTATGTAAGCGACATCGGTGAAACCTCCGAACATACCGCTGAAGTTGTTAGTCAAACGGCTGATACGATACGGGCGGTTCTTGATGGATTGGTTCTGATAGGTGGTCGTATAGTTCAATTTGATGGTGTTGGTTACATTGAATGTACCATTCAAGTTGAAATTATGCTTGTGGTTATCAGAGTTGTACTGCATCGCTTTCACATCGTTGTAAGTGTAAGAGAAACGTATGTTGTTACGTTCCGAACTGTTGGTCAACGATAAGTTGTATGTCTGGTTAACGCCGGTACGGAAAATGTCTGCCCATTGATTGTGGTCGATCGGTGTGAAAGCACGCTGTGTGCCGTCAAAATAAGTGACCATCTTGCTGGGATCATATTTGGCTCCCCACGAATAGTAGGTTTCACGGTTAGGCGTGACAATCGCGTTGCCGTTACGATCTACGCGTAGTTGTCGGAAACCGGTTAATGCATCTTGGTTGCTGTTCCCTAATTGTGAGTTATCGTATCCTGGGCCGTATTCTTTTTGTATTTCAGGCATATAAGCAACTTTGTCGAAACTTACGTTTGCACTGAAGTCAATCTGTGTGCCGGAACCGGCTTTGGCCTTTTTGGTCGTAATCATCACAACGCCGTTGGCAGCTTCCGATCCATATAAAGCAGATGCGGCAGCCCCTTTCAAAATGGAGATGTTCTCAATATCTTCAGGATTGATGTCGACCATACCGTTGGAGTTGATGCGCTGATTACCCCAGTAGCCATCGTTGTTGGTATTGCTATTATGAAGAGGAACACCATCCATGATAATCAGAGGTTGAGTGTTACCTGTAATAGAAGATAGACCACGAACGGAAATAGATACGGCAGAAGTTCCCCCGCCGGGGGCAGCCTGGATACGTACGCCTGTCGCTTTACCATAGAGTCCGGTCGCGATATTTGAGCCACCGGTCCGGGTCAATTCTTCAGAAGAAACGTTACTAACGGCATAGCCTAATTTTTTTGCATCTTTTTTGATTCCTAATGCCGTTACGACAACTTCATCTAATTTCTGAGTGTCTTCGACAAATTTTACGGTTAGCGTGGATTGACCTTTGTAAGTGATTTCTTGAGTGACATATCCGATAAAAGAAATTTGGATTATGTCTCCATCTTTTACACCTTCCAGGCTGAAGTTTCCATCTACGTCGGTAATACTGCCGTTTGTGGTTCCTTTGATCACTACTGATGCTCCTGCCACCGGGCCGAAATCATCTTCTACAACTCCACTTACTTTCCCAGTTTGCTGGGTGATCGTCATTTCTCTTTTTTCTGACGCAGAGTCTGCATACACACTTGTGGAAAGTGGCATAGCTCCTGCGATAAGAATTAAGCTGACAGGTTTGAACTGTTTTAACATAATTGATAAATTTATTGATAATACTCGTATTAGTGGAGTTGCGATTAGATTTGACGTGTGTTTCTGTTTTTTGATCTTAGTCCTAAAAGAACTCCGCACTAAATCCGTTGGCAAATATATTAATAATTTATCACATATTATTATTTTATATCAATAAAAAATGTTTCACTCATCCTTCTATCCTATCTAAAGATAAAACAAAACAATTCTCATTAGACTCAATTACCGAATTTACCCTTTGATATATATACATGTTATACACTTCTGCAATTTTATAAATTTTCATATTGAACGCGAATGCCGATATTTTTCGTTTGGTAATATTTACTAAAAATATCAAGAATAACAGAGAGATTCTTATCCAATGTTTTCTCATAAAAAGTGGCTTATAAAATTATTAACACAAATTTATTATACTATAAATCAATACATTATAATCCAACAAGCGACTTAGTTCTTTTAGAACTAAGTCGCTTTTTAAAAATCTTATAAAATAAAATATAGTATAAATAAATCCCTATACATAGAGGAGCGAGTTTGATTTTTTTGACCTAAAAAGAAAACCTATCCGGAAATAGGTTTTCCTATTTTTTCCGGATAGGTTTGACATACCTCCTTTGGATATCTACATATATTATTTTTTACTAACCTCTTTCAACATTTCTTTTACAGCCTCTTCCAACTGGTGGTCTTCACCTTTTAACTGTGATTCGGGAGAGTTGTAGACTTCGATGTCTGGTTCGAGCTGTTGGTTTTCGAGGTAGCGGCCCTGCAAATCCTGCATGCCGACCTGCGGAATGCCGAAGACGATCGACGGGTCGATCTGGGATTCCCACCATACGGCTGTCATCGTTCCCGGTACGGGAGCACCGATCAGTTTGCCGATTTTCAGCGTCTTGTACGTCCAGGGGAAACCGTGGGCGTTCGAATAGTTATCTTCGCACATCAGCACACATGATGGTTTCAGCCATCTGTTGAACGGATCGTTGCCGATGAATTGCCCGCGTGGAGTGAATTTGGCATACAGTTCTCCGCTCAACAGGATTGCCAGGTCCTCATGAAGCCAGCCGCCACCGTTATGGCGTGTATCGACAATCACGGCATCCTTCTCTCGGCAACGGCCCAACAGTTCGGAATAGGTTTCACGGAAACTTTCGCTGTTCATGCCTTTGACATGCACATATCCGATTTTTCCGTTCGACAGCTTGTCGACCATCTGGCGCTTCTGTTCCACCCAACGCTTGTAGAGTAAATCGGACTGTGCGCCGTAGGTGATCGGCTTGACTTGTTCCTCGAAACGTTCTTTGGTTGCCGGGTTGTAAACAGACAGCAACACTTTCTTGCCGGCTTTGCCACTTAATAACGGATAATAATCTTCACCATTCTTGATACTCGTGCCGTCTATCTTTTCGATGATGCAGCCCGGTTGGATCTTGGTGCCGGCTTTAGTCAGCGGTCCTTTGGCGATGATCTCTTCAAGCTTCAAGCCGTCGCCTGAGTAACTGTTGTCATAGAATGCGCCCAAACTGGCGGTTGCCGGAGCAGAAGATGCGGAACGATAGCGTGCACCGGTATGTGAACCGTTCAGTTCGCCCAACATTTCAGAGAGCATTTCTGCGAAATCGTAGTTGTTGTTGATATGCGGAAGGAATTTTTCGTATGCCTTTTCATATCCGGCCCAGTCGATGCCGTGTATTTTCGGATCGTAGAACTTGTCCAATACCTGGCGCCATGTGTGATGGAAGATATATTCGCGTTCTTTTGCCGGACGATACGAAAATTCGGCTTTGAATGCGATCGGTTTCGTTTTGCTGTCCTTGATCTCAATCTTTTTCAATTGGCCTCTCGAAACGAGGAAAATGTTTTCGCCTTTCTTGTCGGGAAACATCGTTCCGCCACCGACACCTTTGATCAACAGCTTGGTGGTGTTCTCCTTGAAGTTGTGCTCCCACAGGTCGTAGCCGCTTTCGAATGCGGCGCAATAGTACAGCTTGTCGCCTTTCGAAGTCAGGACGGCATCGCCTAAGAATGACGAGTTGACGGTCAGACGCATGACACGGTCTTTACGGTTTGCCAGGTCGAATTTAAGCGGTTCGACCGTTTTGTCGGCTTTTTCGTCCTTCTTCTTGTCGCTGTCTTTATTCTTATCTTTCTTACCGTCCTTGTCTTTGTCTTCCTTGTCTTTGTCTTTCTCCTCTTTCCCTTCGTCCAGCAAAGCCTGCTCTTCTTTGGAAAGGCGGAATTTGTCGTATGCTTCGCTGTCGAAGAACATGATGTAAATATCACCTTCCGCTCCCCAGCTGCCATGGCTGCGGTAACCGGCACGGTCGGACGACCAAATCATTGCCTTCCCATCCAGCACCCATTTGGCGTTGTTGTCGGAATAGCCGCTTTCAGTCAGGTTAGTCATTTCGCCGCTACCATCCGCTTTCACCAAAACGATGTCCGTATTGTTCCATCCGCCGACTGCTATGTACTTGGCGAGAAACCATTTGCTGTCGGGCGACCATTGATAATATTGGTCACCGTCCGAATAAGAATAGTTGTATTTACCATCCAGGACGGTACGAACCTGTTTGCTCTTCAAGTTGATTACGCGCAAAGTCGTACGGTTTTCCAAGAATGCGACTTCCTTCCCATCCGGCGAATACATCGGTTGAAAAGATGTCTGCGAGGTGACCACTAACGGTTCTTCTTTCAATTCTTGTGCGTATGTGAAGTATTTGTCGTCTTTGCGTACCAGACTGCTCTGATAAACACCCCATGTTTCGCCCCGTTCGGCGGAGTAGACCAGTGAACGTCCGTCAGGACTGAAATCAAGATCACGTTCCTGTTGTGGCGTGTTGGTGATCTGTTTGGTCGTTTCGTAATCGACCGAAGTCACATACACATCGCCACGTACGATAAAGGCGATTTCCTTTCCATTAGGAGAAACTGCGATATCGGTGGCTCCACTTGTCTTGAGCTGGTGTATCAGGTCGTTTTCCACCTTGTCCGAAATGATCCGTACATCCACTTTCTGGGGCTTTGCGCCTTCTTTGACCGTATATATCTCGCCGTTATATCCGTAACAGAGTTTACCGTTGTTGTCGGAAGTCAGAAAGCGAACCGGATGTGTGGTATGGTTTGTTATCTGCCGGTCGTTTTTGCCGGTCAGGTCGTTCTTGAATATATTGAAACTTCCTTTTTCCTCACTCAGATAGTAGAAAGAAGAGCCATCCGGTGCCCAGACAGGATTACGGTCTTCTCCCTTGAAGGAGGTGATTTTCTGGAAGGTGCGTTCCGATCCGAGTGTGCACAACCAGATGTCACGCGTGATGGATGACTGATGATGTTTGCGCCAGGGGTCTTCATATCCTTTCTTGTCCTGGTATAAGAGTTTGTCGCCCTGCTTATTCAATGTCAGGCTTTCCATTGCTAAGGAAGAATAGAGCGCCGGACGGCCTCCGTCGAGGCTGACCTCATAGATTTGAGGGAATTGTCCGGAAGGGAACTGGCTGTCTTTCGTGTCCTGTTGGATTGCAGCCGAATAAAGGATATGTTTTGCATCGCTGAACGTTTCCGGATATTCGTTCGCGGAGTGAGTGGTCAACTGTTTCGGGTTTCCTCCTTCTTTGTCCATCACGAAAATGTCGAAATTTCCGTTCCGGTCAGAAGCAAACGCGATCTTGCTGCCGTCCGGAGACCAGATGGGGCGCGTGTCGTGAGCCGGGTGGGTTGTTAACTGGGTGGCTTTACCACCGTTTGCCGGAACGGTGTAGATATCGCCTTTGTAAGTAAAGGCAATCGTTTCGCCGTTTGGAGAAATAGCCGGATAGCGCATCCATAGCGGATCGTTTTCGGCCAGCACGTTAGTCGTAAGTAGTAGTGCTGAAGTCAGGATAAATAATGATTTCATACTTCGCGTTTTTGTGGGCATAAAGATACGGTATTATTATAGAAAAAGACTGAAATAAACTTAATTGTGACCGTTTGATAGTTTATTTCTCTCTTTGCGGGCTCAATATGTGGGAGGAACGAATGAGGTGAAAATAAATTTTCATGCCGGAGAAAATAAATTTTCACCTGTGTGAAACAAAATTTTCTTCAGCATGGAATATTCGTTTCTTGAATCTTCTGTTTATCTTTGTCGTGTACTGTAAGTTTGATAAGGCGTTATTGCTGGTACAACTTTGGTGATGAACATGGAAGTTTATATATTATCTCTTGATTGAAACCTCGAAATTTCTGAATAACTGGTGGATAGTATGTGAATTTTGTTCGCGTTTTTTCTTGTCATGCAAGGTGGGTGTTTATACACTCGCACCGTCAAGATAAAAAACGTGGGTAATTATCGCATACAACTAGTTATAGGTTTTCGAGGTCCTTGATCGAGTGTATGTCGTTAATTCCCACGTTTCTTTATAATAACCATCTAATAGGGTTTTTGTTGGATATGTGAGATTCTCCGCTCAGGAATATGCTTTGAACTTTACTTTTTTTTACCTTTGTCGGTAGACTAAACGATAATAGGTATGAAGAAGAAACTTATCTTTTCTTTATTGGTTCTGGCCGGTGCCCCTTCACTGTTGATGGCGGCGGATGAGGCGCGTCTTTTGCGTTTCCCGGCAACGAATGGCAAAGAGATTGTTTTCTCGTATGCGGGTGACCTCTACAAGGTTTCGGCTACGGGTGGCGAAGCCAGTCGTCTGACTTCGCATGTGGGATACGAAATGTTTCCCCGTTTTTCACCGGACGGTAAAACGATTGCATTTACCGGGCAATACGATGGTAACACCGAAGTGTACACCATACCGGTGTCGGGAGGGGAACCCTTGCGTGTGACCTATACGGCAACAAATAGCCGGGATGACCTGGGTGACCGTATGGGGCCGAATAACATCGTGATGAACTGGACGCCTGACGGTAGCCGGATTGTGTATCGCAACCGTATCGGCGACGGTTTCAGCGGGAAACTGTTCACGGTGGATAAAGAAGGTGGCTTGTCAGAAGTCATACCTCTTCCCGAAGGCGGGTTCTGCAGCTATTCTCCCGATGGCAAACAGTTGGCTTATAACCGTGTCATGCGTGAGTTCCGTACTTGGAAATACTACAGAGGCGGAATGGCGGATGATGTCTGGATCTACAATCCCGACAAGAAGACAGTCGAGAACATTACGGATAATCCCGCCCAGGACATTATCCCGATGTGGATCGGCGACGAAATCTTCTTCCTCTCCGATCGTGACCGGACAATGAATCTCTTTGTTTATAATACGAAGACCAAACAGACGGACAAAGTCACGGACTTTACCGAATACGACGTGAAGTTTCCAAGTGCAAACGGCAATACGATCGTCTTTGAGAACGGCGGCTATATCTATAAGATGGACGCCGGTAGCAAGAAACCGGAAAAGGTGAACATTACCCTGACTTCCGACAATATCTATGCCCGTAGCGAAATCAAGGACGGAGCGGGCTATATTACCGAGGCCAGCCTCTCGCCAGACGGTGAACGCTTGGTGGTGACTGCCCGCGGAGAGGTGTTCAACCTGCCGGTAGAAAAGGGCGTGACAAAGAACATCACCCGTTCGCCTGGAGCACATGACCGCGATGCGCAATGGTCGCCCGACGGCAAGTTTATCGTCTATATTTCGGATGCGACCGGAGAGACGGAACTCTATATGCAGGATGCGACCGGCGGTGAACCTGTCCGGCTGACAAAAAACAATGATACCTATATCCGCAGTTTCGAACTGAGTCCGGATTCCAAGATGATTGTTTATACGGATCGCAAGAACCGTGTGAACCTACTGGATGTCGCGACAAAGCAAGTGACGACCTTGTTGCAGGACCCGATGGGCGAACCGCGGGGCGTGACTTTCTCGCCGGATAGCAAATGGCTGACTTATACTCGCACGGGCGACAATGAATATAGCATCGTCTATGTCTATAATCTGGCTGATAAGAAAGAATACGCGGTGACGGACAAGTGGTACAATTCCTCTTCACCGGTATTCAGCGAGGACGGTAAATATCTGGTCTTTGCATCTGCCCGCGATTTCAATCCGACCTATGGATCGTTGGAATGGAACCATGTCTATAATAATATGTACGGGGTTTACCTGGCGTTGTTGTCAAAAGACACTCCTTCTCCTTTCATGGAGAAGGATGCGGAAGTAGCCGTGGCCAAAGAGGAATCAAAGAAAGATACACCGGCAAAGAAAGATGAGGCAAAGAAAAACGAGCCTGCTGCTTCTATTGTCAAGATCGATTTCGACGGGATTACGGACCGTATCGTCAAGTTGCCGGTGAGCCCTTCCTATTACGGAAATTTCTATTCGGACGGAAACAAGGTTTACTACTGGGGACGTGGTGGTACGAAAGTATTCGACCTGAAAAAACAGAAAGAAGACGTGGTGGCCGACGGTGCTTCTATGGGTGTCGGATCCGGCAGCAAGAAAGCGCTCTTCTTCAAGGGAAATGCTCTTTATGTGACGGATATTCCTTCGGGCAAAGCAGACCTGAGCAATCCGGTGAACCTGTCGAACATGAAGATCAAGGTCGATTATCCGCAGGAATGGGCACAGATTTTCGATGAAGCATGGCGGGCTTACCGTGATGGTTTCTATCTGGAGAATATGCATGGGGTGGATTGGAATGCGATCAAGGCGAAATATCAGGTGCTCGTCCCGTATGCCAAGACACGTCTGGACTTGAACTACATCATCGGCGAGATGATCGGCGAGCTGAATTGCGGTCATGCGTATGTGAATCCGGGTGAAGTTGAACGTCCCGATCGTATTAAAACAGGGCTGTTAGGCGCTGAAATATCCCGTGATAAGAGCGGTTTCTTCCGTCTGGAAAAGATACTGCCGGGTGCTTCCTGGAGCAAGTCGCTGCGCTCTCCGTTGACGGAGCCGGGCATCAAAGCGAAGGCGGGCGAGTTTATCGTGGCGATCGACGGTGTACCGACAAACAGTGTGAAGGACATGTATTCATTGCTGGTCGGCAAGGCAGATGTCCCGACGGAGATTTCGCTGAACAGCAAACCGCAGTTGGCGGGAGCACGCAAGATCGTGATCAGTCCGCTGGAAGAAGAATATTCGTTGTATCACTATAACTGGGTACAGGATAACATCAAGAAAGTCGACAAAGCATCGAACGGCAAGATCGGCTATATCTATATCCCGGACATGGGACCGGAAGGGCTGAACGAATTTTCCCGCTATTTCTATCCGCAGCTCGACAAGGAAGGTCTGATTATCGACGACCGCGCTAATGGCGGCGGTAATGTTTCGCCGATGATCCTCGAACGTCTTTCTCGCGAACCGTACCGGCTGACGATGCGTCGCGGTTCGGCCCGTATCGGAACTGTTCCTGATGCCGTGCAGGTAGGTCCGAAAGTATGCTTGATCAATAAATATTCAGCTTCCGACGGCGACCTCTTCCCGTGGGGCTTCCGTGCGCTGGGATTGGGTAAACTGATCGGGACGCGTACGTGGGGCGGTATCGTCGGCATCAGCGGTTCCTTGCCTTATATGGACGGGACGGACATTCGCGTTCCTTTCTTCACGAGCTATGACCCGAAGACCGGCAGCTGGATTATCGAAAATCACGGTGTCGATCCCGATATCCTGATCGATAATGATCCCGTCAAGGAATGGAACGGTGAAGACCAGCAGCTCGACCGTGCCATCCAGGAGGTCATGAAGGAACTCCAGAACCGCAAGCCGCTTCCGGGAGTTCCGGCACCGAGAGACTTCAGTAAATAATGGACAATAGGCAATGGACAATTGACAATTAAAGAAAGGGCAATGAAGCTTTTTTTTATTGTCGGTTGTCCGTTGTCTTACTTGCCAATACTCAATTATCAATTGTCAATTTGAAAAGTATGGAACGTTTTGCCGCAATCGACTTTGAGACCGCTAATGGAAAACGCAGCAGTATTTGCAGTATCGGGATTGCTATTATAGAGGACAATAAGGTGATCGATTCCATTTATACCCTGGTTCGTCCGTATCCGAATTTCTACACCCGGTTTACCACCGCCGTTCATGGCATAACCATGCAGGACACGATCGACTCTCCCGACTTTGAGGAAGCCTGGGCCGGGATCGCCGGCAAACTTCGGGATATTCCGTTGGTCGCCCATAACAGTTCCTTTGATGAAGGTTGCCTGCGGGCTGCCCATGAAGCCTACGATCTTGCCTATCCCAAATATCAGTTCTACTGTACCTGTCGTCTGTCACGGCGTATGTATCCTTTCTTGGCCAACCACCAGCTACAGACTGTCGCTGCCCATTGCGGGTACGACCTGACCAATCACCATCATGCCATGGCCGACGCTTATGCCTGTGCGCATATCGCAGCAACAATGATGCGGGAAAAAGGAGTCGAAAGGTTGTGCGAGCTATGAAATACATGTATATTTGTGTTCAGATATATTTGTATAACGTGTTTTTATGAAAAAATTATTTTTAGTATTGTTGGCCTTTATAGGCATTACTCCTCTTTTCTGTCAGGAAAAACCAAGCACCTGCAAGTATACGCTCTTATTGACAGGCGCTTCTTTTGCTTCTCCTGAAAATGGTTGGTTTGAATTGGGTTGTGAAAAACTGGATGCCGTTTGCCTGAATAGGGCGATAGGTGGGGAAGCAATTGCAAACACGGCAAACCGAATGATAGATGGAACGCTCTATTCTCCGGAAGAATTGGAAAACATAGATGCGCTTGTTATTATGCAAGTACATGATAAAGATGTGTTTGAAGATTCGATGTTGAAAGCAAAGTATACAGACTACCCGATTCCTTTCGATCGCTCTAACTATGCAGCCGCCTATGATTATGTTATCAAACGCTATATTACGGAATGCTATAATCTTCAGTTTGACGAAAAATCCAGATATTATGGAAACAAAACAGGTAAACCAGCCGTTATCGTGCTTTGTACACATTGGCATGACGCACGGACTCGGTTGAACGGTTCGATTCGTCAATTGGCCGCCAAATGGGGATTGCCGTTAGTTGAGTTTGATAAGAATATAGGTTTCTCTAAAGAGGTGCCACACCCCGTAACCGGTGAACAGATTAGTTTGATTTATGCTCAGGATTCACAAATGACAGATGGTGTCAAATACGGATGGCATCCGAAGCGTGGAAAAGATCAGTATATCCAACAACGGATGGCATCCATATTTGTCGATGTGATGAAACGAATTCTTCCTGTTAAGCCTGAACTTTAGAGTTTTGTGCCGGATTGTCCTTGCCGGCGATCTTGTCTACCACGACTGCTATCGCTCCGTCGCCTGTCACATTGCAAGCGGTCCCGAAGCTGTCCATCGCGATGTAGAGGGCGATCATCAATGCCTGCAAGGTCTCGTTGAACCCTAACATGCTTTGCAGCAATCCGAGCGCTGCCATGATAGCGCCACCCGGCACTCCGGGAGCAGCGACCATCGTGACACCCAACATCATGATGAACCCGGCAAGGGAAGTAAAGGTGACAGGTTCGCCCGACATATACATGATTGCCATCGCACAGGCGGTGATCTTCATCGTGCTGCCGGCCAGATGGATGGTGGCGCAAAGGGGAATGACGAAGATCGCGATATTCTCCCGTACCCCGTTCTTGACCGCCTGTGCCAATGTCACAGGGATGGTGGCGGCTGAGGACTGCGTTCCCAGCGCGGTCGCATAAGCCGGAAGCATGTTTTTCAGTAATCGCAACGGGTTTTTCCCACTCATGCTGCCGGCAATCGTGAACTGGATAAGCAACAGCAACACGTGCAGGACAAAGATCACGATTATCACCTTCAGGAACATGGTGATCACGCTCATGACCTGCCCGCTCACCGTCATGTTCAGGAAAATACCGAATATATGGAGCGGCAACAAGGGGATGATCACCGTCTCGATCAGTTTCGTAATGATTTTCTGGAAATCTGAAAAGGCTTCACGCAATGTTCCTCCATCTATATAAGATAAGCCGAGCCCGACGGTGAAGGAGAGTAGCAAAGCTGTCATGACATCCATCAATGGCGGCATGGCAACGACGAAATACGGTTGCAACATGAAGTCTTCGGGATTTTCCATTGCCGTCAACTCTGCGTTGACCGGAAGGATGTGAGGAAAGATCGCCGAACTGCTGAAATAGGTGAAGAAACCGGAGAAGATTGTCGAGCCGTATGCGATCAGTGCGGTCAACGCTAACAATCTGCCGGCCCCTTTGCCCAATTCCCCGATGGCCGGTGTCACCAACCCTAAGATGATAAGTGGGATCGAAAACGACAGGAAGTTACCGAACAAAGAGTTAAACGTAACAAAGATGCGGGCGAACCCGCCGGGCAGAAACTGCCCGAACACAACACCGGCTGCGATGGCAATGACAACCTTAGCCAGTAACGAGACTTTCAGCTTTTTCATTTTTCCTTTTTATTTTGAACCCGATTGCAGCAATCGTGATGCTCATCAACGGGCTGATTAGATTAAAGAAACAATAGGGCAAGTAGGTGAATGTTGCCACTCCGAGGATCGTGGCCTGCGTCATACCGCAGGTATTCCACGGGATCAGTACGGAGGTGACGGTCACAGCGTCTTCCACCGTACGGCTTAGCAGGCGGCTTTCATATCCTTTCTTTTCATAAATATCCTTGAACATATTTCCGGTCAGGATAACGGAAATATATTGATCGGCCGTGCAGATATTGAGGAACAGTCCCGATGTGACCGTCGATGCCACCAACCCGACCGTCCGTTTCATGAAGCGCAGGAATACGGAGGTGATGCTGCCCAGCATCCCGCTTGCCGCCATCGCCCCGCCGAAACACATGGCACAAAGGATCAGCCAGATCGTATTCATCATGCCCGACATGCCTCGCGTGGCAACCAGGTCATTCAAGTCCGGATTGCCCGTCTCTATACTTGTGCTACCGTAGAATGTCATTAACAAGCCTTTGAAATCGGATTGGATATTTTCCACCGGCAAACCGGAAATCTTTTGTAATAGATGAGGCTGGAAGATCAGTGCGAACACGCCCGCCAGTGCCGCCGAGATGAATAGCGTGATGATCGACGGCACCTTTCTGGCAATCAATATGCCGGTGACGACCGGTACGATCAGCAGCCACGGAGTGATGTGGAACGTGCTGTCCAGGGCGATCGAGTACTGTCCGATCTGGTCCGTTGCCGTCGCCTCGTGCGAAAGTCCGGCTACCGTGAAGATTACGAGCGTGATCAGCATGGAAGGAACCGTTGTGATCATCATGTACCGGATATGTTTGAACAGAGGCGTGTCTGTTACCGATGAGGCAAGGAGAGTCGTGTCGGAAAGCGGAGATATCTTGTCCCCGAAATAGGCTCCCGAAATGATTGCCCCGGCAGTCCACCCGTCGGAGAAACCCTGTGCCTGCCCGATGCCTAAGAGGGCAATCCCGATGGTGGCGATGGTAGTCCATGAACTCCCCGTCATGACCGAGACGACCGCACAGATGAGGCAGGTCGATACCAGGAAGAAATCAGGGTGAATGACCTGTATCCCATAATAGATCAAGGAGGGGACAACACCGCTTATCATCCAGCTGCCCGACAACGCCCCGATGATCAACAGGATGATCAGAGCCGTCGCAACACCGGTGATATTGTTGATCATCGCCAACTCCAACGCCTTCCAGCGCACTTTGCTGTAGGTCATGGCGATCAGGCAGCATACGGCGGTGGCGGTAAGCAGCACAATCTGGCTGCCACCACTGAGGGCGTCACTTCCGAATGTGCGTATTGTCACAAATAAGAAGGTTACCAAAACAAGTATGGGAACCAAGGAAAGTAAAGGCGAAGGAATCTTCGTCGGATTATGCTCCATTCTCAATAATACGTATTCTATATGTTTATGTCGCAAAAGTAATAGAAAAGCCTCGAAATACTTCTATTACGTAAGTGATTTTAAGAATGTATTAATGATTTTGCAGTAATAACTCCTTCAGTTCTTTCACCCCTTCCGATGCTCCTTTCCGGATGAAACGTATGTCGTTGCGATAGGCTTTCACCTCTTTCGGGTCGATGAGGTAGATAGGCTGGCCACGGCGCACGTAGTTCAGCAGTCCGGCTGCCGGATATACGTTGAGCGAAGTCCCGATCACCACGAAAATGTCACAATCCTCCACCAGACGGATTGCCGGGTCGATCATCGGAACCGGTTCTCCGAACCAGACGATGAAGGGACGGAGCTGGACTCCGTAAGGATCCTTGTCTCCGATATGCAGGTCCGGATTTTCGGGCGAAATGTCGTAAGTCGTGTTCAGGTCGCGTACGGAGCAGGCCTTCATCAGTTCGCCGTGCAGATGAATCACATGGCTGCTTCCCGCCTGCTCGTGCAGGTTGTCGATGTTTTGGGTGATGATGTGGACATCAAACTCTTTCTCCAGGTCGGCAAGCCCGATATGCCCGGCGTTAGGTTTCGTGTTCAATAATTCCCGGCGTCGTTGGTTGTAGAAGTTGAGTACCAGTTCTGGGTTGGCTGCAAAGCCTTCCGGCGTTGCCACATCTTCCACCCTGTATTTCTCCCATAATCCGTCCGAGTCGCGGAAAGTCGAGATCCCACTCTCCGCGCTCATCCCGGCGCCGGTCAGTACGACTAATTTCTTTTTCATAAGGCAGTTGTTCTATATTTCTCACAAATATAGAAAAGAAAAATCATTCCGGCTTCCCGACTTTACCGGCAAAAAGAATCGCTCCTGTACTTTTTTCTTTCAGCACATATCCGAAGGGGTGGTCGAAACGAATTTCGAGCGGGTCATCAGAAGGAGCGGAGCTTTCCATCATTCCTCCTATTGTTACGGCTGCTGCTTCCGTTCCGGATTCGTTTAGCTCGATATAGGTTTTTTGTTTGAGGAGTCCGATGTAAAGATCGTTTGTGATAGACATTTTAGTGAAGTCAGCCATAGAAGGATCGAACGCAGCGTGTATGCCGAGGCTGTTTAGAGTTTCGATTAAGTCCTTTTCTGTTTTGACAAGAAAGCGCGGAAGATAGATCGTTGTTGTCTCTGTGTGCAATTGTTCATTCCAGCGTTGCCATGTCTGCTGGTCTAGCCCGGCGATTAGCTCGTCTATATTCTTTTTATCCGGGTCGGCCGGCATGAACAGAAACATACTGAATGCTTCGTTTCCGTAAGGCAGCTCGACAGTCATGACTTCTTCGTCGGCGAAGAATTTGTTGCTTTGCGTCTGTGTCATGGTCGGAACCTTTATGGTCTGTCCGTTTGCCATGTAGAAAGGCTTGTCTTGGGTATCGGATTTTTTGAATTCGTTCGTCCAGATGCCTTTGAAGTAGATGGCGTTGATGAGGTAGCTGATTACGCTACCGGGTATCTCGTCGATAATATCCGGAATCAATCCGTTTGTTTTCTTGTTGCACCAGCTGTTGATCTTTTCCAGCGTGCTGTTGTCGAAAGGTTCGTTGCAGACCTCCGCATCGTAGTAGGTCTTATTGGTCTGGATAAATTCGGGAAGCAACGTGTAGCCGTTTTTTACCCAAAGGCTGTTGGCGTTCGTGAAAATCGTTCGTCCGTCCAGCTTGGGAAGTTCGGTTTGCATCATCTGTACATATTCGTTGATCTGTTGGTTCGTGAACCCTTCGAATCCGAGGGTTTTCTGCATTTCCGCATAGGTATTGCCGTCCGCGCCGTTCATGATCATGCCGAGACAGAGACTTGCGCTTAAAGGAGAGAGGCAAAAGTTCTCTTCTTTTTCCGCCTTGGCAACTTCCCGATAGAGATCGAAAGAAAACTTCTGTACTTGCGCATTGAGCTCGTTTGACTTGGTAGAAAGAGGAATATCATGGCGTGGAGTGTCTTTCCCGAAATTCCCGTCGTCCTCATTTGTACAAGAAAAGAGACAAAAGGTGAATAAAATCATTGAATGTAAAATCGTTTTCATAAACAATCGTGTTTTTAATGTTCCTATTATATAGATGAATGTGGGGAAAGAATCGTTGCACGTATTGTCGGCTTTGTATGAGAAAACCATGTGTGGGGTATGGAGCTATGTCAAAATAGGCCGGTGTGTCAAAATATATTTGTTCCTGTGCCAAGCACATGGAAGACAAGTATATTTGATACACCGGCCTTTGTCAATGAAATTATCCTGTGTAGCCTGTTATCCTAAATGATTCAGGATATCGACTTTGCCTTCGTTTACCAGACGGTAGATCATCTCTCCGAACAACGTGTTGACCCACGCAAACCAGGAGCGGGTGAATTTGGCAGGATCATCCTTGTAGAACGATTCGTGCATGAATCCGGTATCGGCATCCGTGTCGCGAAGCATCTTGACACATTTGCGGATTTCCTCGTTGTCATGTGTCGTGTTACAGCGCATGATGATACTCATCGGCCAGATATATCCGAAACCGATATGCGGACCGCCGATGCCTTCGCCGGCTTTGCCTTGGAAGAAATAAGGATTTGAGTCGCTTAGAACCATCTTACGGGTATTCTGGTAGATAGGATCGTCCATATCTACGCATCCCAAGTAAGGCAGTGCGAGCAAGCTCGGGACATTGGCGTCGTCCATAAACACATGGTTGTAGAAACCGTCTACTTCGAAAGCATACACTTTGCCGTACACCGGATGGTTGACAATGCCGTATTTTTCGACAGCTGCCGCCACTTCGTCAGCCAAAGAATCGCAGCGGCGGGCAAAATCGTTGTCGTTTTTGATCTTACGCATCATCTCGGCCAATTGGCGGAGCGACGTGATGGCGAACAGGTTCGACGGGATCAGGAATCCGAACAGGGTAGCATCGTCCGACGGGCGGAACGACGAAACGATCAGGCCAACCGGATTGACCGGGCTGCCCCAACCGTCGTTCAGCAAGGTGTCGCCCTGGCGGTCTGTCTTGCGGCGGAACTTATACGGGCCGAGGTTGTCTTTGCGCTGTTGTTCGATAAAAGTCTTGTAGACAGTCTTCATCGCTTTGTCCCAATCGGCATCGAAAGGCGAGGTGTCGCCGGTCTTTTTCCAGAAATGGTAAGCGAGGCGGATCGGGTAGCAGAGCGAGTCGATTTCCCATTTGCGTTCATGCAGTTCCGGTTTCATGTCTGTGAAATCGCTTTTCCATTCGCTTCCGGTCGGTCCTTCGTTGAAACCGTTTGCATACGGATCGATGTTGATGCACCAAGTCTGGCGGTTGATAACGCCGGCAAGCATGGTTTTCACTTTCGGATCGTCATTGGCGAACTGGATGTGCGGGAACACTTGTGCCGACGAGTCGCGGAGCCACATGGCGTGGATATCGCCGGTCAGGACGAAAGTGTCGGGTTTGCCGTTCAGCATCTTGTGTTCGCAAGTCGTATCCAATGTGTTCGGAAAACAGTTTTCGAACATCCAGGCGAGTTTCGGATCTTTCAGCTTGGCCTTTGTTGTGGCGATTGCTTTTTCTACGGCTTCGGATGTGAACTGCCGTTTGTCCGGAGCCGGACGTTTACAAACATATTGCATGGTGGAGGCGGTTCCCGTCAATTTGTCTTCGGCTTTTTCAGCCATGCGGGCGAATGAATGTTGGCCGACCATAAGGCTTGCCAACGAGATGCCGCCTGTTTTCAGAAAATTTCTGCGTGTTGTCATCTTGTTTGTTATTTATTTGATGTTGTTGATTTCGGAGAAAAGTTCGACCATGCAAGCGTTGTCCAACAGCCATTTGTGCTCTTTGGTCTTGAGCCCGGTCCAGTCGTTGTCGAGAAATCCGTTTACGTCGCGGGTATGATCCCAGGCATAACGGGCATTGTCCGCCATCGTCCGGATATATTCAGGATTATGGTCTACTTCATAGAGGGCTGTCAGGCCGCGCAGCAGGATCACGTTGAACCAAGGGCTGGCGGTGTAGAAACGGGTTTCCGTCCCGTCTACGGCCTTGCGCACTTCTGTGAAGCGTTGGTAGGCGCCTTGGGCGGTTTCCTGTGCGTCTTTCAGGTAGGCTTCGTCGCCCGATTGCTGGTAGAGCAGGACGCCGGCCTGTATCATCTGTCCGCTGTTGTAGGTATATTTGGCCTTGTCTACGCTTCCGTCCAGGCGGACATTATCCCAGTAAACGAAATCTTCCGGGTCGCGAAGGTTGTTTTTGGTCCAGTCGTATGTCTTCTTGGCCTGTTCGAGGTAAGCGTTGTCTTTTGTCAGGTTGTACAGTTTCATGCAGAGAACTGTTGCGGGTGCGTTGGAGCAGGTGTTCTTGGATGTCTTCTTTTGCTCGCACCAGTAGATGCCGCCGCCCAGCACATCGTCCCATCCGCTGTATATATAATTGTATAGCGCCTGTGCCTTCTCCAGGTATTTTTCGTTTTTCGTCAGTGCGTACAGGTCGCAGAAGTCGATCGCCAGCCAGTCGTTGTCATCATAGAAACGGTCGCTTTCCCCGTTGAACATCGGATAGCTCTGGTAGCAGAGCGGTTCGCGTATATTGTCCCAATACTGTTCCAACCCCGGCAGAATCCGTTCTTCCAGTATTTTCAGGTATTTCTCGTCTCCCGTTGTCTTGTAGAGTGCGATCCCGCCCGAGAGCATCCCTGAGTAGGGCCAGAGGAACGATACTTCCTGGTTGCGTTTCTGTTCGGCTCCTTCCGCCAGGTACGTGACCTTGTTTTCGGGATTGGCCGGATACGTCTCCTGCAACAAGCCGTATTTCTCGACGTTATACTTGTTCAGGATGTGGGTAAACATGGAATCGGCGATAGAGAGATCGCGATCGGCAGAGGCCTCTTCAGCGGAGTTTTTGCAGGAAGCTCCTCCAAGCAAACATCCGCAGAGAGCTAAAATTGAAATAGATTTTCTAATCATGGTCTAATAGAATAAGTAATTTATCTGCAAAGATAATATTTATTCTATTAGAACCATGATTTAGAAATAAGTAAAGGATAGGACCCTCTTTTTCAAAACACCGGTGATTTGATTTTAAAACATATATGTTTTGCAATCGAAACACCGGTGTTTTGAAATGCTTATTTTATCTCAGTGCCATAATAGGGCCTGAGTTCATCATTGGACTTGAATACATAATAAGTCGTTGGAGTCGTATACGGATTATTGTAATGATAGATGGCAGGATTGGCATTCAACTCAGCCTGGTTCCACCCCGGGGTCCAGCCAACATATACTCCGTCCATATCAAGGCAATGCTGATAACGTTCGCAGTTGGATCCTTTATATGCACGATGGATTCCGACTTCCAAACGTTTCGCGTCAAAGTAATTGATGCCTTCTCCCCAGAACTCTACGCCTTTCTGGAAAATATATTCATCCAAAAATGCAGCGTCGGTAGCAGCCGTGCAAGTATAAGTCGAATTACGTGTCTTCACGATATCTTCCAAAGCAGTTGCTGCGGCAGATACTCCTGTAGTATGAAGAATCGCTTCTGCTTTCAGGAAATACATCTCTTCTATACGCATGATAGGATAATCGGTTGCACCTCCTACCGTGTAAGTCCTATAGTCGCCGTTGTGGGGACGGAACTTTATATTCACATACAACCACGGCCATGACTGGAAACCGTTGGATGAATTGATGCGTGAGCGGATCCATGAAGCGGAGCTGTTCAGCTGATATTGATATTTGGCCGGTCCATATCCGGAATAATCGTCGCTCCAATCACTTTGGGTCGTACTTGTGTTTACGCCATTGACAGACCATTTGTTGTTAATGAACTTTCCATCCGCATCTTTTTCCACCAAATAGGGTTCATTCTCTTTTTGATTCTTGGATTCATAGAAGAAATTAGGAGCCAACCATGATTTCTTACGGAAGTCGTTGTCGGAAAGACGTTCATACCATTTGCGGTCAAGCGAACGTCCGACACGCCAGCCATAGACGCTAAAGTTTGTTTCAGTTCCGAAAATCATGGCGAAAACGAATGATCCGGTGGAAGAAGCGGACGTATTCCCTTCCGAAATCGAGGTTGCCCACATCCATGAGTTCTGTGAATTACGATTATTGAAACCGTTCACCGGATCGGTCCATTCCGCTTCTGTCAATGGTGTGCAGTCCGCGATGGCAATAGCCTTATTCGTATATTCTTCTACCTTTTTCCAATAACCGGCTTCATCCTTGTGATCGACCGATGTCTTCACGCGTGAAGCAAGATTCGAGTAGGCACGGGCATACAGGCCATACACGGCAGCCAGGTTAGGCTGGGTTTTATCCGTACGGTTATATCCGGTCAGATAAGTTTCGGCTTGTTGCAAATCGCTCAAGATCAGATCGTATACTGCATCTACGGAAGCCCGAGGGTTATTAGACGCTTCTTCGGATGTCGTTTTCTCTGTAACGATAGGCACACCGAGATTGGTCAGGTCGTTTTCCGGACTTACGAAGTTATAACGGCTGTCGGTCGGTTTTTTATATTCCATTATCTGGACCAGATCCAGATAGTAAAGAGCCCGGTAAGCATAGCTGATACCCAAGTATGCTTTTTTTGTTTCATCCATGTCATTGGCGTCGATCATGCCAATGATGTCATTTACATTCTTTATATAGGCATAATAAAGATAAGACGGATAAAGGCCGCGGTTGGAGCCTGTGGCACTTACTGCCCCATTGCAGTAGGCTCCCATCGTATTATAACCGTTGGCTCCTGAGCAAACGAGTTGTGTTGTGCCATGTTCCAGCATGGCACGCATGCTACCGTATGAAATCATTTCAAGACCGCCATCCGAATTTTTGTAACCGGCCATTGAGGTGTAAATGGAATTGACCATACCATTCAGAGCCGATTCCGAAGCCTGTATCTGTTTGTCCAGAACATATTCTGTCGGTAATGTCTCATCGATGCAACTATTCAAACCTATGAAGGCAAATGCCGCCAATAATAATTTATATTTCTTCATGATGTTTCCTTTTTATGTTTAGAATGTCAATGAAATACCTCCGGAGATTGTACGTATTGGGGAATAAAGTTCCGGATTACTGTATCCCTTCAATGTATAGCGAGGATCAAATCCACGACGTGCAGAAAAATAGAACAGGTTTTCTCCTGAGAAATAAACCCGTATGTTCTGGATGTTGTATTTTTGAGTAATACTTGCCGGCAGTGTATATCCCAAGTTGATGTTTTGGATATTCAAATAGCTGGCATTCGTTATGAAACGGTCCGAACGAGGATTCTGGGAATAAGTCTCGGCAAAACGTAGGCGCGGTATGTTGGTATTTGTGTTTTCCGGGCTCCAGGCCTTTAAAATATCCGTATGCCAAGTCGTTGCCGTGGTTCCGCTGCTATGCATCAACGTCTGGTAAGTATAATCATAAGCTTTGCCACCCAGCTGATAGTTCAGGTTGATCGAGAAGTCAAATCCGTAGAATGACAGAGAAGTTCCCAAACCACCGTAAAATGAAGGAAGTGCATCTCCGATCAAATAATCGGTAGCCTGGCTGGCATCTTTAGTCGTTTCCTGTCCGGTTACGTTTCCTTCGCCATCGATAATGTCTTTGTAGAACAGAGACTCACCTGTTTCGGGATCCAAACCCGCAAACTTGGGCAGATACCAAGTATACAGGGATAAACCTTCTGCTACGAAATATTTGTATTTGGACACAAACGACTTATCCAAGTTGACATATCCGTTATGCCCTTCCACTTTCGTCGTCTTGATCTCATTCGGCAAGCTTAGTACTTTATTCTTTACATGTGAAATGTTGAAATTGACATCCCATTTGAAATTCTTGTTGTTGATCAAAGTACTCTGTAATACCAATTCGAAACCGGAGTTTCTCATGTCACCTAAATTTACGAAATAACTGGTGTAACCGATAGAAGGAGGTGTATTCAATGAGAACAGCATGTCGCTGGTCTTCCGGTAAAAATAATCCAAGCTACCGCTCAGGCGTCCGCCAAAGAGGTCGAATTCCGTACCGATGTTCCAGTTGGTGTTGGTTTCCCAAGTGATGTCATTGGAACCCTTCTGACGCCATTGATAGGCAACCTGGTCATCATTGTTCACAACATTGTAAGAATCAGCATACAGATAATCTCCGATATTATCATTTCCCTGCGAACCTACAGATGCTTTAAGCTTCAGCGAATTAACCCAAGGCACATTAAAGAAGGCCTCTTTCGAGATAAGCCATGCTCCGCCGGCAGACCAGAAGTTACCCCAACGATGGTCGGTCGAGAAGCGGGATGATGCGTCACGACGATAGGAAACCGAACCGAAATATTTGGTATCGTAGTTATACATCGCACGGAAAAAGTAACCTTCGTTATTGTATGAATTGGAATATGAATTCGGCGTGTTATACAAATTCAGCAAAGTGGCCAGTTCACGCGAATTGTCAATTCCGAAATTGTGTCCGGAGGCACTTAATGACTCATATTTGTAATTATAATATTCATGTCCCAACATTACCCCGATGTCATGCTTGTCTATCTGTTTGTTATAATTCAATAACTGTTGAGTGTTGTAGGTAAATGTGCGGTAAGAGCTTTTTGACAAATATCCATTATCAGACGAACTTGTGTAATAATCGACAAAAGGACTGGTCGCATACGTGTAACGGCGGTCATAATCGTAGGCATTGGCATTGAACGTAAATGTCAAGTCCTTTGTCAGGTTTATATCGGCATATCCACTGGCAACAAAGGAGTTTCCTGTTGTTTCGTCGAAACGGTATTTGTTGGTGAAAATACAGTTGCCACCGACACCGCCTGCGCGGCTTAAATCGTAGGCCTGCGCAAAGTCATATCTTTTCTCGCCCCACTGGTCGATCATGATATTCTTGTTCTCGTCGCGTAAGTAAACAGGATATATAGGCGCCATCGTTTTGATTGTGCTCCAGATGGTTCCTGTTCCGATCGTTCCTTCCGAGGTTTGGCTATAATTATAATTGGTATAGTTGAAGTTGGCTCCGATTTTCAGCCATTTCTTTGCCTGGTAATCCAATTTGGCACGTGCAGTCAGACGCTTTTGCATGGAACCGTCCTGAATACCATCCTGGTCCAGGTAGCCGACAGAAGTATAGTAGTTGATACGGTCGGATGCTCCGGAAACGGAAACGTTATATTCCTGGCGGAAACCGTTTTTCAAACCTTCTTCTTCCCAATTATCCGGCTGTAACCAGAATTTCTGTCCGTTATAGTCATAAAGGGCACCCAGCGTGGCGGCGGGGTTCATGATGCCTCCCTGTTGTATGAAGTCTTGTCCGTTAGGAACCGAATAAATCATATATCCCGGACCGACACCACTCGATGAGTTTACCAGATGTTGGTTGGCCAATGCATGTGCGTCGTTGGCAGACAATCCGCCACCGTCCTCTGTTATATAATAGTTATACAACATTTTGTAATAAGTCTCATAAAACTGCTGCGCGTTTGTCGTCTTGTAATTTTGCAGGCCGTTAGAGTTTACACCCCATTTAGCATCTACAGAGACTTTGGCATCCCCGCTTTTACCTTTCTTTGTCGTGATCATTATAACCCCATTGGCTCCACGTGCACCATACAATGCATTGGATGCGGCATCTTTTAACACGGTCATCGATTCGATATCATTCGAGTTGATCAAGTTCAAATCTCCGTCAAAAGGCATGCCGTCCACAACGATCAGAGGTTCCGTATCGGAAGAGATCGAACCAAAACCACGAATGGTAATGGAAGGAGAACTACCGGGCTGTGAAGAAGAGTTGCTCAGCTGTACGCCGGCAACGCGCCCTGCCAAAGCTTGAGCCGGGTTTGACACCTGCGCTTTCAGAATATCGTCTGCCTTCATTATGCCGGCTGAACCCGTAAAGGCCTCTTTTGTACTTTTACCGAAAGCAACAACCACAACCTCGTCCAGAGCTTGGTTGTCCTCTTCCAAAATCACGTTGATGGTTGATTGGGAACCCACTTTTATCTCTTTGCTGTTGTATCCGATGTAAGAAACCAGCAATGTCGCTCCAGGGGCAACAGACAGGGTGAACTTGCCATCGACATCAGAGGATGTTCCGTTTGTCGTCCCTTTTTCAACAATGTTAGCCCCGATGATTTCCAATCCGCTTTTATCTTTGATGACACCGGTGATTGTTTTTTGGGCTTGTTGAGGTTGAGGGGCGGACTTAGCCTCGGAAGAAGTTTGCCTTTTGGAGAGCACGATATGGTTGCCTTCCATTTTGTAGGTGATATTCGTGCCGTTGAAAAGTTCGGACAATACATTCTTTACCGCCTTATTCTCAGCATTGACTGACGTCGTACGGTTTACATCCACGTTTTTTTTGTTGTAGATGAACAGATAATTGGTTTGTGACTCGATCGAGTTCAAAATTTCGTGAACTGCCACGTTTCTCTTGTTTAGAGTGACTGTCGCGTTTTGGGAACTTACATTTCCTGCAAAGCCGGTAAAGGTGCAGCTCAGTAGAAGGAATGTCGATAATTTCATGATTCGCTTCAAATGTGTTATTTTGTACTTTTTGGGTACAAAAAGAGTTCGACAAAGAGAATTTCTCATAACTTTGTGTGAATTTAATTGTTGATAAAGGGATAATTAGTATTGTCTCTGATTGATTTTAGGCCGGGAGATGTGGGGACGTCTTCCGGCTTTATCCTTTCCTTACGGGCCTTTGTTCATGGTAGATAGATTGATTTATAAAATTGTAATGATGTTTGATTCGTTGTCTCTTGTATATTTGAATGGAATGTCTTTTTGAATCACCTTCAAGGCATGTTCAATGCCGTCACTCTGTCGAAACTTCCCTGTGCAGCGGTAATCCAACACGTCGGGATTTTTTATTCTGATGGCGACATCGTAATAAGTGGAAAACTTTTTCATCAGCGTTTCGAACGGCACGTCGTCCAGGCAGATCAGCCCTTCTTTCCATCTGAAGTGATCGAGGTTGCCTATCGGCCCTTTCTGTAATCGGCCGTTCATCTCGCTCGCTTTCTCTTTGGTCTTGAGGATTATATGGTTTTCTCTGTTTTCTTTGGACAAGACATCGACTGCGCCGTATAGCAACGATGTCTCGAATGAACTCGATTCATGTTCGTAGGCATACACGTTGAAAGCCGTACCCAACACCTTGATATCATACTTTTTTGTCTTTACGATAAAAGGCTTTCGGGAGTCTTTGGTGACTTCGAAAAAGTCTTCCCCATTCAGTTCGACTTCGCGTGTTTTATTGCCGAAAGAGGTCGGATAGGTGAACGAACTGTTGGAATTCAGCCAGACTTTAGTCCCGTCTTCCAATATAAGCTGTACGTGTTGTCCGGCAGGAACCAAAACGGCTTGCAATCCTTCCTGCTTTTTGTTGGCTGTATTTAATAATGTCCACGAAAGGGAAACAAGCAAAGCTACGGATGCGGCAATGCTGACGATCTTCCACAGGTTAAAAGCCGGGCTTTTAACTCCGGCCGTTACGGATGAATCGGCCGGTTGTTTGTAGTTCACCAATAATGCATTCCATATTTTACGTTCCTGCAAATACTCGCTGTAGTTTTCGGGTGAAGACTCCGCCCAATCCATGATCTGCTTTTCCTCATCAGGAGTCGTTTCCCCATTAAAATAGGTATGTAGTAATTCTTTGTTCATCCGGTATCCGATTTACAGCTTTTAATAATCCTTTCACTATAAATAACACGTCAGTTGAAAAATACCCTAAATGAGAGATTGTGTTTTTTTATACTTATTGTATGTTTTTTCTAAATACTCGTTGGTCCAAATCGAAACTCATGCGCATGAAAATCCATTTTCATACCCATAAAACAGAAATTTCCCGCAAGGGTAATATTTTTTAAGAAACTGGTGATTTTGTAAATGATTGAATGTTAGACGTATGTCTGTTTCTTTGTGTTTTGATGGGGTTCTTGTCGTTTTTTGACTGAAATATGCTTCGTTTTGGGGGAGCACAGAGGGGCGTGTGCAGGGGGGCTATATGGAGTGCTTGAATAGGAAAATCAGGATAGGCAAATAGTCTTTCAGGCGCGAACGGAATATTTTCAGGCTTTTGGCGATGTGGTATTCTACGGTTTTGATATTAATGTTCAGCTCTTCGGAGATTTCACGGTTTGTCTTGTTTTCGTAACGGCTTTTATAGAAGATGGTGCGGGTTTGTTCGGGCAGTTCGTCCAGTGTTTTCCGGATGATCTCACGCATCTCGACGGTGAAGAGCTCCGACGGGTCGCATGATTCGAGGGTGGAGATACGGAAATTTAATTCTCTGGCATTGTGGTTGAACAAATGTTCCTCCGCTTCTGTTCTTACATTCAGATGCCGTAAATGGTTTAATGACTTGTTTTTTATCGAAGTAAGGATATAAGCCAGAATATTCGTATCTGCGGAGAGTTCATGTCGTTTTTCCCAATACTGCATCATTGCTTCTACATAAATATCTTCGGCAACAGCCCTGTCGCGTATGTAGGAATTGGCAAACAGGATAAAGGGCTCTTTGTATTGCTCAAAGAGTGTGGAAAATAGTCTCGTGTCTGTCTGTTGCTCTCCCATAAGTGATGCAAATGTAATAAAAAAGTGTTGCTGTTTGATGTTTGTGTGGTTAAAAGCATTACTTTTGTGGTTCATAATTAGTTGAAAAGAAAAGCATGGATAAGATTAGTTACGCACTTGGCTTAAGTATCGGGAATAATTTCCAGAACTCGGGCATTAATAATCTTCAGGTTGAGGATTTTGTAAAAGGGTTGAAGGATGTGCTGAGTGAAGCACAACCGGAAATCAGTTACGATGAAGCAAAACAGGTTATCAACGATTACTTCATGAATCTTCAGAAAGAAAGACTGGAGCTTAATAAGAAAGCCGGTGAAGAGTTCTTGAATATCAATAGAGGAAAAGCCGGAGTCGTTACCTTACCCAGCGGTTTGCAGTATCAGGTGTTGAAGCAAGGCGAAGGCGCCAAGCCGACTGCTTCCGACAAGGTAAAATGCCATTATCACGGTACATTGATCAACGGAACGGTTTTCGACAGCTCTGTACAGCGTGGCGAACCCGCCGTATTCGGCGTGTCGCAGGTGATCCCCGGATGGGTGGAAGCGTTGCAGTTGATGCCGGTAGGTTCTAAATGGCGTCTTTTCATCCCCGCCAATTTAGCCTATGGCGAACATGGCGCGGGCGATGCGATCGAGCCGAACAGCGCGTTGGTTTTTGACGTCGAATTGTTGGATATAGTAAAATAACATAATAGAGAAAATGAAAAAGATTAGTGTATTGGTTGCTACAGCGATTGTAGCTATGGGTATTACATCATGTGGTGATTCACATAAAAGCGCCTCTCTGAAGACCGGCGCAGATAGCGTGAGCTATGCCATCGGTATCAGCACAGGTGCGGGTTACAAAGAAAACTTGAAAACTTTGCCGGGTGATCCTGCCAACGTTGATGATCTGATCGCCGGATTTATCCAGGCTATCAAGGGTGACTCTTCAGCTATGAAGATGACTCCGCAGGCTGCTCAGGCTTATATCCAGACTTACTTCATGGAAGCTTCTGCAAGAGATGCGAAGAAGACAAAGGAAGAAGGCGAAAAATTCCTGGCTGAAAACAAAACAAAGAAAGGCGTTATCACGACCGAAAGCGGTTTGCAGTATCAGGTCGTAACGGAAGGTACAGGTGCTAAGCCGACTGCCGACGATAAAGTGAAAGTCCACTACACAGGTACTTTGCTGGACGGAACTAAATTCGACAGCACGATGGACCGTGGCGGCGAACCGGCTGAATTCCCGGTTGGCGGTGTAATCAAAGGCTGGACGGAAGTGCTGCAATTGATGCCGGTAGGTTCTAAATATATCATTTGGGTTCCATCTGAACTGGCTTACGGCGAACGTGGAGCAGGACAGGATATCAAACCGAACAGCACGCTGAAATTCGAAATCGAGCTGTTGGATATCGTAAAAGATAAATAAGAGATAAACTATCGTTTTATACGGTTCGAGGCGGGCGGAATATGTTAAATAGCATTTTTCGCCCGCTTTTATTATTTATTTCATACTTTTTTC
>ERZ857801.944-NODE-944-length-35349-cov-5.820394_pt1 | contig 35349 bp, 36 predicted proteins | sample MGYA00519762_ERZ857801 | MGnify/ENA primary metagenome ERZ857801 (study PRJEB31778, sample SAMEA3449368) | human gut metagenome | biome: human gut; feature: human-associated habitat; material: faeces | place: United Kingdom | collected 2010/2012 ...
GGGCGACGCCCGAGAGTGGGGCGACGAGGATCTGGGCACCTTCTACCTCAGCGAGGACGAGCAGGACTTCGGCGAGGAGGGCGTGACCTCCCCCACTGGAGCCATCACCGGGGAGAACTCCGGCCTGGAGGGCAAGGTGGTCTTCTTCAAGGTGGAGGACTTTGACGGCTTGGACAGCGGCAAGGACTACCTCTTCGGCGGCCGCACCTTTACCATTTATGAGGCCGGGGAGAACGGCGTCACCGAGGTGTTCACCAGCGGCAACGACTTTGAGACCCTCACCGCCCGGTACCTGACCGATTACTACAACTGCTCCAACGACAACACCGTGGTGGATGACCGCTCTGGCAAGAAGGGACCGGAGGCGGAGAGCGTCACGGTTGGTACGGTGGACGGCCGCACCTATGCCTTCGTGGCCCTGGAGCGCACCGGCGGCGTCATGGTCTATGATGTGATCGAGCCCGCCTCTGCCCAGTATGTGAACTACATCAACACCCGGGACTTCTCCTCCACAGTGGAGGGCTCCGAGGAGTATGAGGACGGGGAGCTGGACAAGTGGGTTACCGGCGGCGATGTGGCCCCCGAGGGCCTGCTGTTCCTGGACGCTGCCGTCAGTCCCACCGGCGAGGCACTGCTGCTGGCCGCCTGCGAGGTGTCCGGCACTGTGGCGGTCTATCAGGTGGGCGGCGAGCCCCTGTCCGTCCTGCCCTTCACCGATGTGGAGGCCCGGGATGCCCAGGCGGTGCGCTATGTCTGTGAGAACGGCCTCATGGCCGGCGTCAGCGCGGACCGCTTTGAGCCCAATGGGGCGCTGACCCGGGGCGAGGCGGTCACGGCCCTGTGGGCGCTGGAGGGCCGCCCGGTGGTGAATTATCTGATGGACTTCTCCGATGTGGACCCGGCGGCCTCCTATGGCGAGGCCGTCCGCTGGGCCGCCTCCGAGGGAATCGCCGGCGGCTACGGCGGCGGCCTGTTCGGCCCGGACGATCCCATCACCCGGGAGCAGCTGGCGGTCATGCTCTACCGCTACGCCCGGCATGAGGGCTATGACACCGCCCAGGGCGGCATGGCCGTCCGGGAGTTCGCCGACTATGACCAGATCGCCGGCTACGCTGCGGAGGCCATGACCTGGGCGGTGGAGGCCGGCGTGCTCACCGCGACCTCCTTGGACACGCTGGCCCCCGGCCAGGCAGCCACTCGGGTGCAGACTGCCCAGGCGCTGCTGGCCCTGTCTCAAATCGCCGAATAACAAGGTGAATCGTGGTGTGAAGGCATGAAGAGCTTGGATAAGGAACGCCGGAAGCTGGAAAAGGCAGGATTCTCCGGGCAGACGCTGGAGCAGGCGATGGAGCTACTGGAGCGGACAAATGCGTCCATCCTGGCCGAAATCCTGGTTAAGATGGTGACCAAACAGGAAAAAACGCCGTCCATGGCGCTGCACGAGATGGCGGCAAAAACGCGGGAACTGGAAGCCAAATTGGGATTCCCGCCCACGGAACCGTCCTAAAAATCAACAGAATGAAGCAGCGGGGAGAAGACAGACGTGCCTTCTCCCCGCCGTTTTTATGTGCCGACGGTCAGTCCCGCAGATCGGCATTCCAATCAAAGATTTTTCCAGTTTGCGGGTCAATCTCAAATTCGTACTTCATATCTTCAAAAAACAACTCCCCCTCGTAGCGGTCCCGGCCATCTTCAGACTCCTCCCGAACAGATACGTCTGCCGCATCAGCGCCGGGGACTTTGCCAGCAACAATGACTGCGGCCTCCTCCACGGTGACAGGGCTACCTCCCAGAGTGTCCAGCCATTCCTCATCCACCTCGTAGTCCCCCCCTACGATGCGTCCATCCGCGATGGCCACCTCGAAGTCATAGTCTCCGTAGTCTGTCTCGAACTCAATATCATAGAGGGGAATGCCGTTGTCGCTGTCTTTCTCGTTTTTGATGTTGTAGGCGTCGTCCTCCGGCACGCCCGCATTGTCCAAGGCAATGGCCAGCGCATCCTCTGCGGAGATTTTCCCCGCTGGCCGACCGGTGTTTTCCGCCGGTGGGATCGACTGCGTTTCTCCAGAGGGGATAGCGGCAGAATCCGCCGTGCTGGTCTGGAAGTTTCCCGTAGGAGGTTCGTTTTGAGGTGCGGATATCTGGGGTTGCTGCCCACAGCCTGCCATACAGGCGAGCAGGCAAATGGCTGTGGCGAGTGTAAGAGATCGGTGTTTCATGGTTTCCTCCTGTTATCGAAATAGTTTTGGCGGATCCATTCATCCGCCGCACCGGCGTCTGGCTTGGTCGCCGCTACCTGAAATGAAAGATTTTGATCTGTCCGTTCCTCCTCTCTCACAGAAGGATACGAAGTTGTCCCCGGAAAATCGGGGTGTCACCGTCCGTATGTTCCTCAATCGATTGCAGCGCGCAGGTGCTCATGACCGGTAGAACTCCGGAAATGTATCCCGGATGATCAAAGACAGAAATTGGACAATAAAGTCCATTTTCTTCTGGTCTCCGGCTGTCAGAGGGCGGTATTTGACGACGAGTGACAGCATACCGGTGAGCAGGAAGTCGATTTTGATGTCGTTCTCCTCGCAGCGGGCCAGCGCCCCCACCTGATAGATCTGTTCCTTGAAGCCGTCGAGGAAGCACTGCGGGTACTTGGAGCAGGATTGCATGTTCTTCTCAGTCAGCAGGGCCCGCTCCCCGGCGGAAAGGGACAGCCCCAGCGGCTCGACCTGGGAGAACAGGAAAGTCCGCACAAAGGACTCCGGCGCGGAAAACAGGTCCGGGTAGGGATCGAAGCTGCCGGCGATCTTGGCCACGGTCTCCTCTACCATCTGATTGTAGAGGTCGTAAATGTCCAGGTAGTGGAGATAAAAGGTGCCCTTGCTGATCTCAGCCCGCTTTGCCAGCTCGGTCACGGTAATTTTCTGGACCGGCTTTGCCTGCACCAGCTCCAGAAATGTAGCCTTGATCAGCCGTCTGGTTTTTGTGACCCGCAGATCGCTTTTCTGCTCCATAGGAAGGCCTCCTCAAATTAGACGCTTTTGCGGAAGTGTCTCATGATGTTCTTTTCTAAATAATCGACCATTGAATAATGAACTTTCGTCCGATAAAGTATAGCACAGAGGCGGCGCCCGGTGCAAGCCATTCCGTCGCGCTGAAACATCTATTCGAGTATGGAGGTACCACATGAATGAATACAAAATTGGAGACTTGGTGTACGCCAAACTGGGGACTCTCCCCTGCGTGGGGACAGTGATTGCTGCAGATCAAAACGGGAAGTATCTGATTCGCTTCAGTGCAGTTCAGCAGGATTGGTACTCAGAGGGAGATCTAACTCCGTATCGGGGCGAGTACAAAACATAGGTGAAAAAGCCCAAAGCGACAGTTTATTGTCACTTTGGGCCTTCCCATCCATTATTCTTTGCTGTGCCCGGCAAAAAGCTCCGCCATTTCTTTCGCGGACTCCTTCATTCCCCGCAGGAACCACACCTCCACCCAGCCGTACAGGCTGTACGCCGCAAAGGCGGAGGCGTAGGCATTGACGGCCTCCTGTTCCGGATGGAACCCACATACGGACAAAATCACATCTTTTAAGAGCCAGGTGAGGCCGCGCTTTTGGAGCAGGGCGTAAAAATCCCGGTGCGCCTCAAAATGGGAGAACATCCGCCGGATTAGTTCGTCCAATGGGGGATCTTCTTTCAAAGTGCCGGTCCACTCCCGAAACAGCTGACGGATATGCTCCTTCAGAATATCATCCTTCTCCTGAAAGTTTCGATAAAACGAGACCCGGCCCACCCCGGCCCGGTCACACAGCTCGCTGATAGAGATCTCCGAGAGCGGCTTTTCTTCCAAAAGGGACAGCATGGCGGCGGTGATGTGTTCCGTCACATAGGCGTTCCGCCCCTCGTTGCTCATCGGTGATACAGTTTTCGCAGTTTGTTTCATTTTGCGTGCTCCTGTTGACAAGTTTTGATTTTGATGATACATTCATTCCGCCGTTACAAATGTATCATAACTTGAATGCACCGATCTGTCAAGGGAGAAAAAGGAAATGACATTATTGCAAAAGCGTCTGCTGATTTTATTGATTGTAATCCTCGCTGCAGCCGTCCTGGGCCGGCTGGCTGTCCGGGCGGTGCTCAACCTGCTGCTGGGCGGCACCCTGTTCGGAGGGAACTTCCTGTGAGAAAGACAAAGACCAGAAAGAAGGGACGGCTTATGTGGGGACTGATCTATGTGGGGGCGTTCCTGGTGACCTTTGCGGCCTCTGCTGTGCTCAAAATGACCTGGCATCCCCTGGGGGACAAATATTCCGTCCGGTGGGATGACTCGGTGGGCACGGTGTACACCGACCTGCCCTACGGCGAGGGGGATGCCAACAAATTTGACCTCTATCTTCCTGCGGACAATTCCATGGAGACCTACGGCCTGGTGGTCTACCTCCACGCCGGGGGCTTCACCTCCGGGGATAAATCCGACGACGCCGGGATGCTCCAGTGGCTGTGCTCCAAGGGGTATGTGGCGGCGGGGATCAACTATACCCTGATTTCCGAGGAGCACCCCGACTCCAATGTGTACACCCAGTCGGTGGAGATCCGGGACAGCATCCCCTATGTCCTGGCGGCAGCGGAGGAGCGGGGCTATTCCATCGACCGGATGGCCGTCTCCGGCGGCTCCGCCGGCCACACCCTGGCCATGCTGTACGCCTACCGGGATGCGGCGGCGTCCCCCGTCCCGGTGAAGCTGGTGTTCGGCGCGGTGGGGCCCTCCAGCTTTTACCCGGAGGACTGGACGTGCTTTGGCTTTGACCGGAATCCTGAGGCGGCCGCCGCCATGTTCTGCGGCATGTCCGGGAACTCAATCACCCCGGAGATGATCGGAACTCCGGTCTACAATGAAGCTGTGAAAAACATCTCCGCCCTGGCCTGGATCGACGGGAACAGCGTCCCCTCCGTGTGCGCCTATGGAGCTTACGACAAGCTGCAGGCCTTCCCCGCGTCGAAGCGGCTGGCCGCCGCCCTGAAGGAGTACGGCGTCCCCCATGAGTACATTCTCTTCCCCCGCTCCGGCCACGGACTGCAGAACGACAACAAGCTGTACGCGCAGTATATGGACAAGGTAGTGGAATATCTGGACAAGTATATGGAGGAGTGAAATGAAAAAAGTGGTTTTAACTGTTCTGAAAATCGCCGGTATCGTGCTTCTGGTGCTGATCCTCCTCATCGCAGGTTTCTTGTTCTGGTTGTCCCGGCGGCCCTTTGTGCCCAACGACTATACGGAGACGGTGGAGACCGGCGGGGCGCTGGAGGCCAAGTACCTGGCCATGGGGCCCTATGAAGTCAAGCAGGTCAAGGCCGAGGCACCGGAGGACTGGAAGGAGTTTGTGGCCTACTATCCCGCACAGTTGGAGGACAGCGGAGACCAGTGGCCCGCCGTGGTGTTCGTCAACGGCACGGGGGTATATGCCGCCAAGTATCCCGCCCTGTTCCGGCATCTGGCCTCCTGGGGCTTCATCGTCCTGGGCAACGAGGACCCCGGCACCTTCTCCGGCGACTCCACAGACGCCACTCTGGCCTGGCTGCTGGAGCAAAACGGGGATCCGGACAGTGTATTCTATCAGAAGGTGGACACCGCCCACATGGGCCTCTCCGGCCACTCCCAGGGGGGCGTGGGGGTGTTCAACGCCATCAGTGAGCAGCCCAACGGCGGCCTTTACACCTGTGCAGTGAGTCTATCGCCCACTCAGGAGGATCTGGCCGCGGCGCTGAACATTCCATATGACCCATCCAAGACCGTTATCCCCACCTTGGTGCTGGCAGGAACCAGCAACGACGTAATCACCCCCGAGGGGATGGAAAAACTGTACGGCAAGCTGGGCGGGCCCAAGGCCATGGCCCTGCGGACGGACACTGACCACGGCAGTATGCTGTACAGCGGCGACGGCTATGTCACCGCCTGGCTGATGTACTGGCTCCGGGGAGATGAGGAGGCCGGAAAAGCCTTTTGGGGCGAGGCTCCCGAACTGGCCGGCAATCCAAATTGGCGGGGCGTACAGATCAGCAGGAGTGCCGGTGAGGGGACTTCAGAAGACGCCGATCATTGAGAAGAAGAGAGCCTCAGAACTGTTTCTGTGAAACAGTTCTGAGGCTCTTTTTACGGCCCTGCGGGGATTCATACGCGCATCAGGAAAGCTTTTTAATAGATACGGAACGACTGGATCACTTTCAGGATGTGATCCAGCTTACCCATCCGCAGATCATCATTCAGGAGGCGGACTACTACTACGACGTGGATACCTTCAACGCCTGCGAGCAGAATGGGACCCTGCTGCTGACCCTGGACGCCTGGGCGGAGGTCCACCCCTCCCTGGTCACTCTTCCAGTGGATTGGGACTATACAGTGCCTTATGGAATCCTCTATGCAAAAGAGCCGACCGATGAGGTCACACGGTTCCTCCAGATTTTGCACAACATCCTGCCTGCGTCGACCGGTCAGTAGGCTCATTTTGTTTACAGCCCCCCAATTTCTGAGGCACAGACAGCGCAGAAAGGACTTGCCGAATCTCGCTCTCAGAGTTACAATGCAGACAGTCAGAGGCACGAAAAACGCTCCCCGTCCAAGCCGGGAAACCGTTTCCGGCAAAGGGCGGGGAGCGTTTTTGACCACAGGAGGCACCACAGACAGCGGCGTACTACATGGAGTTCAAAGTGCTAAAGAGTGGCGGAAAGAAAGCGAAACGGAGCGGAAACCGCAATAAATAGTTAGAAATCATGCGAAAAATGTTCAGATGACTTTTCGCATCCGTAAGGTCGTCGGTTCGATCCCGATTAGGTCCACCAAAATGGAAATCGCCGCAGTGAAAAGCTGCGGCGATTTTTCGTTTGACCACAGAAAGAGTTCTGTTTTGATCACTTGAAGGGCACCCCTTTTTGAAGGGTGCCCTTCATTGTTTATTGCGGCGCAGGATTTGAGGGTCATTCTCAGTCCGGAACATCATCGTATTTTGGGTCGTTACAGAAACGCCGCCATCTCCTTCATATAGGCGGGCACGTCCAGCCCCTGGGGACAGTGGGCGGTACATGTGCCGCAGCCGATGCAGACGGAGGGCCGTTTGTTCTCCGGCAGGGCGCCCAGCCGGGCCAGACGCCAGGAGGACAGGCTCTTTTCTCCCCCGGTCTTGTACTCGTTGAAAGCGGCGAGCAGGAAGGGGATGTCCAGCTGCTGGGGGCAGTCGGCGCAGCAGTAGCGGCAGCCCGTGCAGGGCACCGCATAGAGACCGTGGATCACGTCGCTCACCTGCCGCACCAGAGCGATTTCCTGTTCAGACAGAGGCTTGTCGTGGGAGAAGGTCTGGACATTGTCTTTTACCTGCTCCAGAGAGGACATCCCGCTTAGAACCATGGCGATCCCCGGCAGCGTCCGAAGGAACCGGAAAGCCCACGAAGCTGCTGTGGCGCCGGGCTTGGCGGTCAGAAGGAGATTGCGTCCCGCCTCAGGCAGGTCCGCCAGCATCCCGCCGTGGGCCGGCTCCATCACCATAATGGGGATGTCGTGTTCCCGGAGGATCTCGTACAGCGCCCGGGCCGTCCCGTGGAACCAGTCGTAGTAGTTCAGCTGAATCTGCACAAAGTCCCATGGACCGCGGGCAAGCATCTGCTCCAGGGCGTCCGGAGAGCCGTGGAAGGAGAATCAGAAATACCGGATCTTTCCCAGCCGCTTCTGCTCCCGGAAATACTCCGGCGCGCCGTGATCCAGATAGTCGGAGATCAGCTTGTCTGTCACCCCGTGGAGCAGATAGAAGTCGATGCGGTCCATCTGGAGCCGGTCCAGCTGCCGGGCAAACTGTTTTTTATAGTCCGGTTCCGCCTGTACGTTGAATTTGTCGGCCACATAGAAGCTGTTCCGGGGATACCCTTTCAGCGTCTTCCCCAGAAACACCTCGGACTGCCCCATGTGGTAGATATACGCCGTGTCAAAGTAGTTGATCCCGTGGGTGATGCAGAAGTCGACCAGCTCCATAGCCTTCCGGTACTACGACAAAGAGGGGCTTCTGCCGGACCTTCAGCGCAAGGAGTCCGGCTACCGGGTCTTTTCAGACCGGGACCTGGAGGCCATCGACCTCATCGAGTGCTTCAAGGAGTCTGGGCTGACGATTCGGGAGATTCGGCACTTCATGTCCCTGGTCAGGCAGGGGGACGTCACCTTGGAAAAGCGCCTTGCCATCTACCAGACGCATATTGCCCGGCTGGAGGAGAAGCTGACCGCTGTGCAGAATGCGCTGGAGCACTCCCGGCGCACCCTGGCGTTTTATGAGATCGCGGCAAAACAGAATCGGAGGAGACGGCGAAAGATCTCTACCTCGCCCGGTATAAGGAAGCGGAGAAGTGAGAGGCCGCTCAATATTTCCGGAAGAACTGCGGACGCCGCCGACCTGGAGCAGCTGTTCGCCGATCTGGCCGCCAACATTTCCAAGACGGGGCCACCAACATCGTGATCCATGAGGTGGTGACCGCCGACTTTGTCATCACCAGCATCACTCCTCCGGGCCAGGGCAGCGCTATGCAGCTGGACGACGCCTCCCTGCGCTGGACCATTCCAGCCCTGGGGGTGAGCGCCTCGGAGAGTGCAACCCTGGAATTTTTCGTCCGCCATGTGGGAAACACGCCCGGCGCCAGGCTGGTCAACGAGTCCATCTCCTACACGGACACCGAGGGGAACCAGGTGACCTTCCCGGAGCCCACCGTGACGGTGGAGTGCGACGTGGTGGTCCAGCCGGAGGAGTGCCCCGACCCGGTAGAGCTGACGGTCCGCGGCTGCCAGGACTCGGTGGTGGTCAATCTGGGCGACGTGTTCCTGGAGTCCCAGGGCCGCATTCTCCAGCTGGATCTGACCTTGAAACAGGTCTGTCCCGGCAAGCGGGTGGCGCTGGCTGTGATCCTCACCGAAGTGGATGAGAACGGCCAGGAGCACGCCCGGGGGATGAAGACGGTCACCATCCCGGCCCACGATTTCCCCAACTGCCGGGACGTGCTGGTGAAGTGCATCAAATTTGTGGTGCCGGAGGACCTGGACGGGACAGGCGGAAACACCCGGCCCATGTGCGAGCCCCGCAGCTTCCGGGCCCGCGTCATCGCCCATAACATCGACAGCGATTTTTGCTGCTGCTGCGGCCCCATCGTGACGGTGTGATAAAACCCCCGGTTTCCCCTCCGCCCTGACTGCGGAGAGGACGGGGAGAAACAGCCCGGCGCAGGCATCGCCTGCGCCGGGCTGTTTTTTGGGGCTGCCAAAGCGCGCCCTTGGGGATGGCGGCGCGCTGAAATTGTGAAGGAGGTCCGGCTCTGATATAATAGGGCGTAATACAGGGACGCGGCCTGGCCTGCCCCTTTGAAATGTTGAAATGGGCCCCGTTGCGTTTTCCGTCCGGAGCCGTCTTTTGATATGCAGAAGTATACAGCGAGGAGATGATACCATGCCTTGGGATGAGCAGGAGGCCGCCTTCCAGGGGAGCGACCGGGAGTTTCTCCTGTGGCTCTACCAGGAGTTCAGCCGCCTGATGTTCTACACCGCCCAAAAGTACCTGGCCGATCCCCACAGCCAGGAGGAGGTGGTTCAGGAGAGCCTGAAAAAGCTCATTGAGAAGGTGGCCGTCCTGCGGCGGCTGAAGCGCCCCGCCCTGGCCGGATATGTGCGCGCCACGGTGCGGAACACCGCTATTGACCTGCTGAAGGTCCAGGGGCGGGAGAGAGCGCGGGTGGTGGGTCTGGAGGACCTGACCCAGGGAGAAACGCCCCGGACGGACAGTCTGGACGAGACGGTGTTCTGCCGGGAGGAGGTCCAGCGGCTGCGGGAGATCTGGCCCCAGCTGGACGGGGAGACCCGGATGCTGCTGGAGCGCAAGTACATCCTGGGCTATGAGAATGAGGAGCTGGGCCGGATGCTGGGCTGCCGGACAGACAGCGTGCGCATGAAGCTGACCCGGGCCAGGCGGAAGGTGCTCCGGCTGATGGGAAAGGAGGCGGAGAAGCGTGAAAAACCGTGAACAGCTGTGGGAGGACTATGAGGAGGCCCGCTTCGCCCTGCTGATGGACGCCCTGGCGGAGGCGGAGGGGGAGGAGGCCCTGCGCCTGAGCGAGGCGCTGAACCGGGACCCGGAGGGGGCGCTCCCGCCGGAGGTGGACCGGCGCTGTGAGGCGGTCATCCGCGGGGCCTTTGTCCAAAGGCGGCTCCACGCCACCGGCCGGACTGCCGTCCGGTGGCTCACAAAAGTCCTGGTGGCGGCAATGCTGGGGGCGGTCATGTTCGCCGCCGCCTTCGCCCTCAGCGAGGACGTGCGGGTGGCCACCCTGAACACCGTCATTAAGGTGATGGACGACCGGACCCAGATCACCTTTGAGAGCGCCGGCGGGGACGCCGGGGGGACGGCCGCGCCCCCCGCGGAGGGGACTGCGGCGGAGGATGGACTGGAGTACTACTATAACATCGCCCTGGAGTGGGTGCCGGAGGGGTATAAGGTGGAAGGCGGCTGGTCGCCTGAGAGTGGATATTGTGACGAAGTCAGATATACAAATGAGATTGGGCTCTCACTCTCTGTGAACATTACGCGGTATGATGCAGGTTTGGTTTACACATTTGACACGGAGGACCGGGCCCAAAAGGCGGTGGAAGTACAGGGGCACCAGGCAACCCTGTATAGCACCAACGAAGGAAAGCTCCGATCTCTCTATGAAGGCTTCGACGTTGAAGTTTGGAGTGATCTGACCGTCTTTTGGAAAGACGACGAGACCCAGTCTCTCTGGCTGATTGATGCCATCAACCTCACCGAGGAGGAGATGCTCCGCCTGGCGGAGGGGGTCCACTGGGGCGGGGGACAGTAGGTCTCGCATGGAAATGGTGCGGACCGGGGAGGCGCCCGCATCCACCTCGCTGCGCTCGGCACCTTCCCCCTGAGAGGGGGAAGGCGGGCGGCCCAGGTGTGCCGCCCCTACGGGAAAAACGAACTGCCTTTATACCGGACTGTTCCCCTCATCCGTCACGCTTTGCGTGACACCTGTCCCTATCCCCTCTGGCCTTTGGCCATCATCCCTTGATAAGGGGAGTCGTCCCCCAGGGGAAGGCTTTCGGGCGGCTGATAGCCGCCCCTACGGCGGATAACGGAGCGCTTCCAAAGGATGGAGGGAGGGGCAATTCCCTATCCCCTCTGGCCCTTTGGGCCATCTCCCCTTGATAAGGGAGTCGTCCTCCCCTACAGGCTTCAAGAAAAGCTTCCGAGTTTGGGTAGGGGAGCCCCTTGGGGCTCCCGCCAGAATTGCACCGGGAGCGTTGGCTCGGCAAAGGCAGGCGCGGCTGTGGAAACGTTGCACCTGCAATTTTTGCAAACCCAGGGCCCGGTGGCCCGGGAGAACACGCGGACCGCCACTCAGATTTTGCGCGCCGGAAATATTTTGCCCGGCTCAAGGGATAACTCCCGTAATGGGGTCCGGGGAAAGCAGTCCTATGGACCTAGGCGGAGCGAAGCGGAGCCGTAGTCCATCGGCTGCGTCCCCGGCGACGTTTTGGTGACTTTGCCGCCGGGGGCAAAGTCACTCGCCGCCCGAAGGCGGCGAAACTTCCCTGCGTACAACGAATTCAATCCGAAACCTGTCCCCTCATCCGTCTGGCCTTACGGCCAGCCACCTTCCCCCCAGGGGGAAGGCTTAAAAAGGACAGGCGGCGAAACTCCCCCCGAAGAACAAAAGACGCGCCCGCACTGGCTTTGAATGACCAGCGCGGGCGCGTTTTAATTTTGGGAAAGGAACCGGAACAGCCCGTCAGGACTGAGCGGCCCCGGCCTCGATCTTCTGCTGCTTGTGTTTGCGGCCCCGTTTGGTGCCGTCCACATTCTCCCGCCGGATGAGCAGGTAGAAGGCGGGCATCAGGAACATGGCCAGGATGGTGGAGGCCACCAGGCCGCCCACCATGACGTAGGCCATATCCTTCATCATGCCCATACCGCTGTCGGTGGAGAACATCATGGGCACCATGGAGATGATGGTGGTGAGGGTGGTCATCAGGATGGGGCGCAGGCGTGTGGTGCCCGCCTCCACCAGGGCGTCGCCCAGGGGCATGGTCTGCCGCAGCTGGTCGGTGCCGTCTACCAGGTAGATGCCGTTGTTCACCGCAATGCCGATGAGCATCAGGAAGCCCATCAGGCCCACGATGCTCATGGGCCGGCCGGTGAGGAACACCAGTCCCACGCAGCCGATGAGGCTCAGGGGGATGCACATCATCACCATGATGGACAGGCGGGGGGAGTCGAACTGAATGGCCATGACCAGGAACACCAGGAAGGCGCCCGCCAGAATGGCGGTGGTCATGCTCTCCAGACCGTCGGCGGTGCTCTGGTCCATCATGCCGACGCCCACGCTCACGCCGGCGGGCAGGGTCACCCCGGCCACCTGGGCGTCAATGGCCTCCGGGGCGCTGTATTTGGCCGTGTCGGTGGTGGTGGCGGTGAGGGTGACGCTGTACTGGCCGTCCTGCCGGGTGATGGTGGGCAGGGTGGTGATGTACTCCACGGTGGAGATGTCCCGCAGGGCCACCTGCTGGCCGGTCTGGGTGGTGATGGAGTAGTCCAGCAGGGAGGTGATGTCGTCGTACTTGCCCTCGGGGTACTCCAGGACCACGTCGTACTCGGTGTCCTCATAGGTCACCGAGGTGGCGGTGAGGCCGTCCAGCAGGTAGTAGATCTGCATGGCCACCGCCGACTCGGAGGTGCCCAGGGCCATGGCCTTCTGGGAGTCGATGACGATGCGGCCCTTGGACTGGCTGGAGTTGAAGGGGTTTTCAATGCGGATGACGCCGGGCACCTGGGCCATGGCATCCTCCACGGACGCGGCGGCCTCCTGGAGGGAGTCCAGGTCGTTGGACAGCAGGACCACGTCCTTGCTGTTGCTGCTCATCATGGAGCTCATGTCCATGGTGCCGGTGGGGGAGACGGACACGTCCATGTCCGGCATGCTGCCGAACTGGTTGGTGTACTCCACCACCGCCTCCTCGCTGGAGCGGCCGCAGTTGCTCACTGCGTAGGCGGTGAAGGAGGCGGTGCTGCCGGAGATGTCCAGAGTGACGCTCTCGAAGTTCTCGTCGGCCAGGAGGGCGTCCTCCAGGGCCTGGATGCGCTGGCTCATCACCTCCACCTTGGTGCCGGAGCGGAAGGCGGCGCTGATGGTGATGCTGCCGTCAAAGTTGCTGGGCATGAGCACAAATTCCATCTGGCTCATCAGCAGGATGGCGGCCACGAAGCAGGCCGCGCCCACCGACACCACCCGGCCCGGGTGGCGCAGCAGCCGGGGCAGGGTGCGGCGGTAAAAGGCCTTGAAACGGCCCAGAATCCGGTTGGTGATGAGCTCGTCCCGGGTGCGGGGCTTGAGCCAGATAAAGGCCAGGGGGACCACCACCACGGCGGACAGGAAGGAACAGGTCAGAGTCAGCAGGATGGTCCAGCTCAGAGGGGCGGTCATCATGCCCACCAGGCCCTCGGCCATGGCCATGGGGATGTACACCACCACGGTGGTGAGGGTGCCCGCCAGAATGGACATGAGCATGGTGCTGGTGCCCACGGCGGCGGCCTCTCTGGCCTCCAGGCCGTCCTCCTTGGCGCGCATGCAGCTCTCCAGGATGACGATGGAGTTGTCCACGATCATGCCGATGGCGATGATGAGGGCCGAGCCGGTCATCAGATCGATGTTGAAGCCGGCGAAGTTCAGCAGAATCACCGCCAGCAGAATGGACAGGGGCATGCTGACGCCCACGATCAGGCTGGCTTTCAGGTCGCCGAAGAAGACAAACAGGACGAGCATGGTGAGGATGACGCCGGTGATGAGGGTGTTGAGAATCTCACCCAGGGTCTCCAGAATGCTGTCGCCCTCGCTGTAAGTGACCTGGAAGCCCACGCCGTCCACGCTGTACTGGTCCAGCACGTTCTGAACGGCGCTGCACACCTCCATGGTGGAGGCGGAGTCCTGCTTGGTGACGGTGAGCATGACGCTCTCCTCGCCGTTATAGCGGCTGACCGAATCGGCCTCCGCCTTGTAGAGATTGAAGAAGGTGCAGATGTCCTCCAGCATGACCGTCTGGCCGGAGGGGGTCTGGATGGGCAGGTCCCGGAAGCTGGGATTGACCTCCACATTGCCGTACACACCAAGGGCGATGTCCTGGGAGCCCAGGGATACACTGCCCACCGGCATGTCAAAGTCGGCCGCCGCGATGGCGGAGCCTACGGTGGAGATGGACAGGCCGTACTGGCGCATGGCCGCCTCGTCCAGCACGATGCGCAGATACTCGTCCCGGGCGCCGGACAGCTCCACCCGGGCCACGCCGCCGATGTTTTCCAGGGCGGGGACCACGTCGTCCTCCAGATAGTCGGTCACGTCGATCCCCTCGGGGGCGGTGGCGGAGATGATCATGGTGCCCAGGGCATCGGCGCTGATCTCCATGATCATGGGGTCCTGGCAGTCGTCCGGCAGGGAGGGCATCAGGTTGTCGATGGCGCTTTTCAGATCGGAGTAGGCGTCGTTCATATCCGTGCCGTAGTTGTAGGTCAGCTGCAGCATGGTGTAGTTTTCCGAGGAGTAGGAGTTGATGCTGTCCAGACCGGACAGGGACTCGCACTCCTCCTCCAGGGGCTGGGTGAGCAGCCGGTCCACGCTGTCCGCGTCCGCTCCGGGCCAGGTGACCATCACCAGCTCCATGGGCATCTCCATATCCGGCATGTACTCCAGGGGCATCTGGCTCAGAGAGGCGGAGCCGAATACCACGACGCCCAGGATCAGCATGATCACGGACATGGGGCGGCGCAGGACTAATTGAACAAACTTCATGGCCCGTTATCCCTCCGCCTCTCCGCCGGCCGTCTCACCGGAGGCGGCGCTGCTGCTCTGGGACGAGGAGGCCGGGGAGTCCGCCGGTGCCGAGGAGTCGGCGGGCGCGGAGGAATCCGCGGGAGCATCCGTCTCCGCGCCGGCCAGGCGCACGTCGACGCCGTCCCGCAGGCTGGCCGACCAGGTGGTAATGACCTGGTCCCCCGGGGTCAGGCCGTCGGTCACTGCGATCTCGTCGGCGGTGTACAGGCCGATGGTCACGTCGCTGCGGACAGCTTTCCCGTCCTGAAGCAGATACACATAGGCCACGCCGTCCTCAAAGAACATGGCGTCGCTGGGGACCAGCACCGCGCCGGCGGCCCGGTGGGCGGTGGTGGTCAGCTCCACCGACAGGCCGTCGGGCAGGTCCTGAGCCCCGTCGATGACGGCCTTCACCTGGAACTGCCCCACCTGGGCGTTGACCACGCCGCCGATCTCGGTGACAGCCCCCTCATAGGTCTGGCCGTTGTAGTTGACGGTCACCGCCTGGCCGGGGGTGAGGGTCTGGCGCACCGAGTCGGTGACATAGAAGGTGACCGTCTTGTTGCTGCCGTTGGAGATGACAAAGGCGGCGGTGCCCGAGGCGGCGAAGTTGTTCTCCGTCACGTTTACCGCCTCCACCACCCCGGAGATGGGGGCGGTGAGGTTGTAGAGGGAGAGCTGGTACTGGGCCGACTCCACCCCCACCTGGGCGGACCGGATGCCCGCCTGGGCGGAGTTCAGTGAGGCACGGGCGGCCTCCACCCCGGCCTGGGCGGACAGAAGGGTCTGATGGGCCTGGTCCACCTCCGCCTGGGAGGCGGCTCCGATCTCCAGCAGGGCCAGAGTGTCGTCGTAGTTGTCCTGGGCCAGGCGCAGCTGCTCCTGGAGGAGGGGCAGGTCGGCCCCGCCGTAGTTGGCCACGGCGCTGTTGTAGCTCTCCTGGGCGCTGCTCACCGCGGCCTGGGCGTTCTGAAGGCTGAGGCGGGCGCTCTCGTCGTCAAAGCGGCACAGCAGGTCCCCGGCGGTGACGGTGTCCCCCACCGAGACGGCCACCTGCTCCACGTTGCCGGACACCATGGCCACCACGCTGGCGGTGCCCTCGGCGGAGATGGTGCCGATGTAGGTGCTCTGGGTGCTCAGATCGCCGGTCTGGACGGCGGTGGTCTCCACCGTGACCGTGGTGTCCAGCACAGGTTCCTCCACCTGCTCCTGACAGCCGCTCAGGGCCAGAACCAGGGCGCAGCAGAGCAGGGCGAATCGTGTTCGATTCATAGACGTGTACTCCATCCTTTCTCCCGTTCAGGGAATTCACATCCTGCGCGGGGGCGGCCATAGGCCGCCCCCGCGCTGTGTTTCAGTATCATCGGGCCAGGGTGCGAAGGGCCCGCGGAGGGAAGTCCGGCGGCAGTCAGCTCTGGGCGAACTGGCCGGTCTCCACCGCCCAGCGGTAGCTGTTCCGGGCGGTGAACAGATCCCGCCAGGCGCTGTCCACCGCGGACTGGGCGGAGGCCACATTGTCCTGGGCGGTGAGCACCTCGGAGTAGGAGATCAGGCCCAGGTCGTAGCGGGTCTGGGCGGTCTCCAGCAGGGTCTGCTGCCAGGCCAGGGTGGACTGGGCGTTTTCCAGCACCTGCTCATAGTTGGCAAGAGAGTCGTACAGGGACTTGAAGCTAGTCTCAAAGTTCTGGACGGTGGACTGGTAGGTGAGCTGGGCGGCGTTCCAGGTGTGCTCCGCCTGCTGGTACAGGTACTGCTTGCTGGCCCCCCGGTAGTCGGACTGGGCATCGTTCCAGGTCTCCTTGGCGTCGTCCAGGGTGAGCTGGGCGTCCCGCAGGGTCCAGCTGGCCGCCTTGGCGGCCTCCAGGTCGGCCTCATAGTCGGGCTCCTCCCAGACCATCTCCTCCTGGGTGGGCAGGGGCCCCAGAACCAGCTCCCCGGTGGGGTCCTCCCCAATCAGGTTCTGGAGCTGGATCTTCAGCTGGCGGATGTTGGAGTCCAGGGTGGCCAGCTGGCTGACGGTCTCAGCACGGGTCTGCTCCAGCTCGGCTACCGTCTGCTGGGACACCTGGCCCAGCTGCTCTCGCAGGCGCAGCTGCTCCAGGTTGCGGTCGATGGTGTCCAGCCCCCGCTGGCCGTCGGCGGCCTGCTGTTCCAGGCCCACCAGGGTGATGTACAGGTTTTCGCCCCCGGACACCACCTGGTTGACGGTGTCCTCCAGCTGCCAGACCACGTCGGCGTTGTCCGCCTGGAGCTCCCCGTCCTTGATGGAGTCAAATACGTCCCGCAGGGAGTCGTAGCTCTGGTCCAGGGCGTCGGCGGCCTGGCCGGCCCCCATGAGAATCATCATCCACTGGGCCTGGGCGATGTCGTTGAGCTGCCGGCGCAGGTCCTCGTACATCTGGTCGTAGTCGATGTCCTCGATTCCAGTGATGTTCTCAATGAGAATTCGGGCGTTGAGGCTCTCCGCCCGGATGCGGTCGTCCAGATTCCCCCAGGTCACCGTCCCCTCCGGGTCGGGTTCCGGCTCAGGCTCGGACTCCTCCGCTTCGGTTCCGTCCGCCTGGGCGGACTCCTCCTCCTGGACCGCCTCCTGAGCGGTCCCCTTCTCCTCGTCCGGCTCGGCGGCCATGGAGGGGAGGGTCAGCGTGCCGGCCAGAGTCAGAATGGCCAGCAGCATAGAAATACTTCGTTTCATGGAAGGTTCCTCCGTTGATTTCATGCTTCTGCATGCAGATTGGTCATTGTAGTCATCATAGCGCGGGAAGGTAAACTGAGCGTAAACTGCGCCCCTGTCCGGCCTCGGAGAGAACACCGGATTTTTTTGGGGTTTCCGCCCCGGTTTTTAGAAAAACTCACAGTTGGGGACAGAGAGGAAGTTTACGCTGGGTTTACCCGGAGCTGCTATCCTGAAGGAAGAGACGGCCCGGCCCTTTGACGGGGCTTGTCCGCGGCGGTATAATACCCCTGATACTACTCTAATATAGAATAACTCCGGCGGTGGGGAATGTCCAGAAGGATTTTTTGGGCGGGCACGGCCGCCCCGGAGGGAGAGGAGGAGCGGCATGGCGACCATTTTGCTGGTGGAGGACGACGACTCCATGCGCCTGCTCACCACCGCCAAACTGAAGCACCAGTTCAACATAGTGTGCGCCGGGGACGGCGTGGAGGCGCTGGAGGTGCTGGAGCGCCGGGCGGTGGATCTGATCATCGCCGACGTGATGATGCCCCGGATGGACGGGTACACCCTGGTGAAGACCCTGCGGGAGCGGGGGGACTCCATCCCCGTGCTGCTGCTCACCGCCAAGCAGTCCTTTGAGGACAAGCGGGAGGGGTTTTCCTCCGGCATTGACGACTATATGACCAAGCCAGTGAACTATGAGGAGCTCACCTGGCGGCTCAACGCCCTGCTGCGCCGCTCCCGCATCGCCAGCGAGCAGAAAATTGTGGTGGGGCGGGTGGTGCTGGACTCCGGTACCTACACGGTGCAGCGGGAGGGGGAGACCCTGGAGCTGCCCAGGAAGGAGTTTGAGCTTCTCTATAAGCTCCTGTCCTACCCCGGACAGATCTTCACCCGCAACCAACTGCTGGACGGCGTCTGGGGCTATGACTCGGAGAGCGGGGAGGACACGGTGAAGACCCACATCAGCCGCCTGCGCAACAAGCTGCGGGACATCCCGGAGTTCCGCATCGTCACCATCAAGGGCCTGGGCTATAAGGCGGAGATTACCAAGGAGGAAGGCGCATGAATAAGAGAAAGCGGGGACATAACCGCACGCTGGGATTCTGGCTGGCGCTGGAGTCCATCGTGGTGACCCTGGCCGCCGTGGCCCCCTTCGCCCTGCTCCACCTGGTGAACCGCTTTTACTGGCTCAGGGCCTCCACGGTGCTGGCCCTGGGCATGCTGGTGATCATGGGCAGCGTGGTGGGGGTCACCGCCACCCTGTTCAGCCGCCGGTTCAACCGGATGGTCTCCGGCCTGACCCGGGGGCTGCGGGCGGTGGCCGACGGGGACTTCTCCCAGCGGCTGGAGCCGGAGGAGGGCGGCCCCCTTCAGCCCGCCTATGAGGATTTTAACAAGATGTCCATGGAGCTCCAGAGCATCCAGACCCTGCGCGCCGACTTCATCAACCACTTCTCCCACGAGTTCAAGACCCCCATCACCGCCATCAAGGGCTTTGCCGAGCTCCTCCGGGAGCCGGACACCACCCCGGAGGAGCGGGACCAGTACCTCCAGATCATTCTGGACGAGTCCTCCCGCCTGGCCGATCTGGCCAACAGCACCCTGCTGCTCACCAAGCTGGAGTCCCAGCAGTGCATCGCGGAGAAGCGGCCCTACTCCCTGGATGAGCAGATCAAGCGGTGCGCCATCCTCCTCTCCCCCGCCTGGGAGAAAAAGCGGATCTCCTTCACCGCCAACCTGGAGCCGGCGGAGTATGCGGGCAATGAGGAGCTGATGCGCCATGTGTGGATCAACCTGCTGAACAACGCGGTGAAATATACCCCCGAGGGGGGCGAGATCACCGTCACCCTCCAGGCCCGGCCGGAGGAGCTGACGGTCTCGGTGGCCGACACCGGCATCGGCATGTCGGAGGAGGTACGGGCCCATATCTTTGATAAATACTACCAGGGGAACCCCAACGGCAGCGGGCGGGGCCTGGGGCTGGGCCTGTCCATCGTCCAGCGGATCGTGGAGCTGTGCGGAGGCCAGATCCAGGTGGACAGCGTGGAGGACCAGGGGAGCACCTTTACTGTCCGGCTGCCCCGGGCGGTGTAGCGCCCGGTGGGATACGGCCTCAGAAAGAAAAAAGCGGGGACAGGTCCATGACCTGTCCCTGTTTTGTTATACGGGATCGTAGTAGATGAGCATGCTCAGCTGGACCGGCTCATCCCCGGCGTTGGCGTAGCGGTGGGGCTGGTCCGCTGGAAAGCGGATGGAGTCCCCGGCGTTCAGGCGGTGGACCTCCTCCCCCACGCCGATCTCCGCCGTCCCCTGAAAGACGGTGATATACTCCTCCGTCCCACGCATGTGGGGCTGGGCCTCCAGATGCCCCTGGGGCTCGATGACGATGCGGTAGGTCTCAAACAGCCGCCGCTCGTCAAAGGGAAAGGCGGGGTAGTTGCGGTAGCGCCCCCCGTCCTCCTCCAGAGGCGCGCCGCACCGGAGGACGGACACCCCCTCGCTTTGGGGCTCCACCAGGGAGGTGAAGGAGACCTTGAATCCGTTGGCGATCTTCCACACCACCGAGATGGTGGGGTTGACCTCCCCCTTCTCAACCTGGGCCAGCATGCTCCGGGACACCCCGGTGAGCTCCGCCGCCCCGTCCAGGGTCAGCTTCTTCCGCTCCCGGGCGGCCCGGACATTTCGGGCGATGACGTCGTTGACATTCAAAGATGCAGTCCCCCTGTTGACAATATAGTATCACAATAGTACAATATAAGAGAAATCCGGGATATTGGATTTTTCATCCTGGATATTGTATCATCCCTGGAACAGGAGGTCAAGCGCCATGTTTCCCTGGTACGCCTTCCTCACCTACGCGGTGATCACCGCCGCCACCCCGGGCCCCAACAACATCATGTCCATGTCCAACGCCGGACGGCTGGGCTTCCGGCGGGCTCTGCCCTTCAATCTGGGCATCTGGGTGGGATTCACCATTGTGATGGTGCTGTGCACCCTGTTCTGCACCGCCCTGTCCGCCCTGATCCCCGCCATCCGGCTGCCCATGCTGGTGCTGGGGGCGGCCTATATGCTCTATCTGGCCTGGGGCACCTTCCGCAGCTCCGACGTGATCCAGGAGGACCACTCCCGGGAGGGCTTCCTGTCCGGCCTGCTCCTCCAGTTCATCAACCCGAAAATATATCTCTACTGCATCATGTCCATGGAGGCATATATCCTCCCCTACTACGGCGGACAGCCGGTGATTCTGTTCCTCTTTGCCCTGCTGCTGGCCTTCATCGGGTTTGCATTCACCCTGGCCTGGGCGGCCTTCGGGTCGGTATTCCGCCTCCTGTTCTCCCGGCACGCCCGGGTGGTCAATACGATTATGGCCCTGCTGCTGGTGTACTGCGCCGTCTCCCTGTTTCTGTGAGCTACACCCCCCGCAGCTCCACCTGCTCCACATAGGGCCGGACCAGGTCCGCGAAGCTCCCCAGCGTCTCCCCGTCCCAGGGGTGGAGCCCCTCCCGGAGCACCGTGTCCCGGTCCACAAAGCTCTGGAGGAAGTACCGCTTCGCCCCGGCGATCCAGGGGCCGATGGCCTTGAAGCTGTCCGCGTCGTGGAACTCCCGTACCACCGTGGTGCGGAACTCGTAGTCCACCGTCCCCTGGAGCAGGAAGGAGACGCTCTCCCGGAAGGGGGCCAGGTCCAGGCCGGGTACACCCGCCGTCTCCCCGTACCGCCTGGGACTGTTTTTCACGTCCATGGCCACATAGTCCACCAGACCCGCCTCCGCCAGGGCCCGCAGCTGAGCGGGGCGGCCGCCGTTGGTGTCCAGCTTCACCGGATAGCCCAGCTCCTTGATTTGAGAGAGCAGCTCCGGCAGGTCCGGGCGGAGCAGGGGTTCCCCTCCCGTGACGCACACCCCGTCCAGCAGGCCCCGGCGCTTGCGCAGAAAGGCCAGCAGCTCCTCGCTGTCCAGCTCTGCCGGCATGGGGCCTTCCACCAGTCCGCCGTTGTGGCAGAAGGGGCAGCGCAGGTCGCACCCCCCTAGAAATACCGTACACGCCACCCTGCCGGGATAGTCCAGCAGGGTCATCTTCTGCAGTCCCTGAATATCCATGTCCGTCTCCTCCCACAGCGCGTTTTCTCTTCCCATTGTAGAGTCGGGCCGGGCGGCTGTCAACGGGGGGCGGTCCCAGGGGGAAAATTCCATGAAAATTCCCCGTTGTTCCCGGCGGCGGGACATGGTAAAATAACATGTACATTTTTCCACGGATACAAAGGAGACTATTCCATGTTATATGCCATTCTTGCGGCCGTTTTGGTGGCCCTGGACCAGCTGGTGAAGTATCTGGTGGTCCAGAATATCCCGCTGGGGGAGCATGTGCCCTTCCTCCCCTATCTCCTGGACCTGACCTATGTGGAGAACACGGGGGCCGCCTTCTCCCTGTTCTCCGACCACACCTGGATTCTCGCCCTCATCTCCCTGGTGATGTCGGTGCTGCTGGCCATCGCGGTGTGGAAGCCCCTGTTCTGCCACCCCTTCGGCCGGACGGCCCTGGCCCTGCTGCTGGCGGGGGCGGTGGGCAACCTCATCGACCGGGCCCTCCAGGGCTATGTGGTGGACATGTTCCACGTGCTGTTCATGGAGTTCGCCGTGTTCAACGTGGCCGACATCTGCGTGGTGGTGGGGGGCTTCGCCGCGGTGGTCTACTACCTGTTCTTCTATGAGAAGCTGGAGGGCAAGTCCAAGGACACCGGCGCCCCCAAGGAGGAGCAGGCGTGACCCCCCTCATCCTCACCCCGGAGGCGGGGGGCGAGCGGCTGGACGCCTTTCTGGCCCGCAGCGTGGAGGGGCTCACCCGCTCCGCCGCCCAGCGGCTGCTGGAGGAGGGGGCGGTGACCAGCGGAGGCCGCCCCCTGAAAAAGAGCGAAAAGACCGCCCCCGGGCAGGTCATTCAGGTGGTCCTCCCGGAGCCGGAGCCGGTGGACGTTCTCCCCCAGAACATCCCCCTGGATGTGGTGTATGAGGACAGCGACGTGATCGTGGTGAACAAGCCGGTGGGCATGGTGGTCCACCCGGCCCCCGGCCACCCGGACGGGACCCTGGTCAACGCTCTGTTATATCACTGCGGCAATACACTCTCCGGAATCAATGGAGAGCTGCGGCCGGGCATCGTCCACCGCATCGACCGGGACACCTCCGGCCTCATCATCGCGGCGAAAAATGACAAGGCCCACCTGGCCCTGGCGGAGCAGCTCCAGGACCACTCCCTGGCCCGGGCGTACGAGGCGGTGGCGGTGGGCAGCTTCCGGGAGGACTCGGGCACGGTGGACGCCCCCATCGGCCGCCACCCTGTGGACCGGAAGAAAATGGCCATCGAGCCCCGAAACGGGCGGCCGGCGGTGACCCACTGGAGGGTACTGGCCCGCTATCCCGGCCATACCCACGTGGAGTGCCGCCTGGAGACCGGCCGCACCCACCAGATCCGGGTCCACTTGGCCTCCATCGGCCACCCCCTCCTGGGGGACACGGTGTACGGCAGCAAAAAGCCCTATCCCGGCCTGGCCGGCCAGTGTTTACACGCTCGAAAACTGATTTTCCGGCATCCGAGGACCGGGGAGCGGGTGGAGCTGGAGTGCCCCCTCCCCGACTGGTTCCAGGAGGTGCTGGACAAGCTGGAGCGGATGTCTCGATAAACACACTCGATAGACAAAACAGCGGCGCGGAACTTGTTGTTCCGCGCCGCTGTTTTGTTTATTTTGGGTTTCTCCGCCGGGCCGCTTTCAGCCGGGCCATGGCCCGGGCCAGGGCGGCCTTGGAGTTGTAGTAGTCCCGCACGCTGAGCTTCTGTTTAAGGCGCTCCTCCGCCCGCTCCCGGGCGGCCTCGGCCCGCTTCAGGTCGATGTCCTCGGGGCGCTCGGCGGCGGACACCAGGACCATCACCCGGTCGGGCATGATCTCGGTGAGCCCCTGGCCCACCACCGCGTAAGTCCACTCCCCGCTCTGACGGAACCGCAACTCCCCGGGGACCACGGCGGTGGCGATGGGCTCATGGCCCGCCTCCACCCCCAGGGAGCCGTCCAGGGCGGGGAGGACCAGGGCCTCCGCCTCCCCGATGAAGAACTGCTTATCCGGGGTGACGATCTCCAGGTGGAAGGTCTTCTTGGCCCCCTGGGCCTGTGCCGCTTCCGCCACTTAGATCACCCCCATGTCCCGGGCCTTCTTGCGCACCTCGTCCACATCGCCGGTCATGCTGAAGGCGGCCTCGGGCAGGTGGTCCAGCTCGCCCCCCAGGATGGCCTCGAAGGAGCGCAGGGTGTCCTCCAGCTTTACGAAGCGGCCCTCCAGGCCGGTGAAGGTCTGGGCCACCGAGAAGGGCTGGGAGAAGAACTGCTGCACCCGGCGGGCCCGCTCCACCGCCTGCTTGTCGTCCTCGCTGAGTTCCTCCATACCCAGGATGGCGATGATGTCCTGGAGCTCCCGGTAGCGCTGCAAGAGTTCCTGTACTGCCCGGGCGATCTTGTAGTGGCGCTCCCCTACCACGTCGGGCTCCAGAATCCGGGAGGTGGACTCCAGGGGGTCCACGGCGGGGTAGATGCCCTGCTCCACAATCTTCCGGGACAGCACGGTGGTGGCGTCCAGGTGGGTGAAGGTGGTGGCGGGGGCGGGGTCGGTGAGGTCGTCGGCGGGGACGTACACCGCCTGCACCGAGGTGATGGCCCCGCTCTTGGTGGAGGTGATGCGCTCCTGGAGGGCGCCCATCTCGTTGGCCAGGGTGGGCTGATAGCCCACGGCGGAGGGCATGCGGCCCATGAGGGCGGACACCTCGCTGCCCGCCTGGACATAGCGGAAGATGTTGTCGATGAACAGCAGCACGTCCTGGTGCTCCTGGTCCCGGAAATATTCGGCCATGGTCAGCCCGGTGAGGGCAACCCGCATGCGGGCCCCGGGGGACTCGTTCATCTGGCCGAACACCAGGGCGGTCTTGGAGATGACGCCGGACTCGGTCATCTCCCGCCACAGGTCGCTGCCCTCCCGGGTGCGCTCCCCCACGCCGGTGAAGATGGAGTAGCCGCCGTGCTGGGTGGCGATGTTGTGGATGAGCTCCTGGATGAGGACGGTCTTGCCCACTCCGGCGCCGCCGAACAGGCCGATCTTGCCGCCCCGGGCGTAGGGGGCCAGCAGGTCGATGACCTTGATACCCGTCTCAAACAGGTCCACCACGGGGCGCTGGTCGGCAAAGCTGGGGGGCTGGCGGTGGATGGACCACCGCTCCTGGGCGTCCACATCCCCCTTGCCGTCAATGGGGTCCCCCAGCACGTTGAACATGCGGCCCAGCACCTTCTCGCCCACAGGGACGGAGATGGGGCCGCCAATGGAGGTAACCTCCATCCCACGGCCGATGCCCTCGCTGGGGGAGAGCATGAAGCACCGCACCGTGTCCCGGCCCACGTGCTGGGCCACCTCCATGACCCGGCGCTGGCCGCCGGTCTCCAGCCACAGGGCGTCCTGGATGGAGGGGAGCTCCCCCTGGGGGAACTGTACGTCAATGACGGGGCCCTGTACCTGGGCCACCGTCCCTTTGCATTCCTTTGACATGGTTACCACACCTTTCCTCAGCTCCGGGCGTTCTGTGCGCCGCCGGCGACCTCGGTGATCTCCTGGGTGATGGCCGCCTGGCGGGCCCGGTTATAGGTGAGGGACAGCTTTTTGAGCATATCCCGGGCGTTGTCGCTGGCCGACTCCATGGCGGTCATTCGGGCGCTCTGTTCGGAGGAGAATGCCTCCACCAGGGCCCCGAACACCATCCCCCGCACATAGCCGCTGGGCACAATGGCGTCCAGCACCGCCTCCGGGGAGGGGAGATAGGTCACCGGGGGCAGCACCGGCCCGCCCTTGGGGGGCTCCCAGGGGAAATTTTCCCGCACCAGGGGGAGGAGGGTCTGCTCCCGCACCTCCAGCCGGAGGGCGGAGACCATCTCCGTATAGAGGATGCGCACCTCGTCCAGCTCCCGGTCCAGGAACTGCTGTACCAGCTCGTCGCTGATGTCCCGGGCCCGACTCATAGTGGGGTTCTGGACCACATAGGAGAAGTCCTCCTCAAAGGGGATGTCCCGCTCCTGGAAGTAGGCCCGGCCCACCAGGCCCACCACGAACAGCTTGTGATTGGCCGTCTCCCGGAGACGGCGCTCTGCCAGCTTGAGCACGTTGTGGTTGTACGCCCCCGCCAGCCCCTTATCGCCGCTGAGGACCACGTAGCCCACCTTCCGCTCCTCCGCCGGAATCTCCGGCCGCCGGTCCAGAAAGTGGTGGCTCAGCTCCGGGGAGCGGTGGAGAATGTCCGCGATGGTGGTGTGCATCTTGGTGAAATAGGGGGCCGCCTGCTCCAGCTGTGCCTTGGCCTTGCGCAGGTTGGAGGAGGCGATCAGATACATGGCGTTGGTGATTTTTAAGGTCTGTTCCACGCTTTTCATGCGGGTGCGGATTTCCTTGGTGCTGGCCATGGGGATTTCCTCCTCTCCAAAGTGAGTTTAAGTTTGGTTTCGCAGGGGATTTCGCCGCCATCTCCGCGCTAAGAGCCGCCGCTTTGCGGTGGTTGCGCTCCGAAACGCGCCTGCGGGCGCAGTGCGGGCGGCGAGTTTCTTTCCCAGCGATGGGAAAGAAACCAAAGGATCGCCGGGGGACGGCTCAGGATGAGCGCTTCGCGCTCATATTCGCCTTTCCCCGGACCCCATTACGGGGGTTCCCCCTTTAAATGGGCAAAAATTTCCGGCGCGCAAAATCGGAGTGACTGGTCTGAATCCCCGCCGGGCCACTGGGCTCTGAGTTTGCAAAAATTTCCGCCGGCGCGGTTCCATTCCCGCGCCTGGCTTTGCCGAGCCAACGCTCCTGGTCCAAATCCTGGCGGGCGCATGCTATGCGCCCCTACTGGTTTCCGATGGACTGTAGGGGCGGCTATCAGCCGCCCGCCCTGGAGGTTTCCGCCTCCCCGTAGGGGCGGCCCCACGTGGCCGCCCGCAGGCGGCGAAACCTCCCTGCCGCTTACCCCTCCATCTGTGCCATCTCTGGCCCCTGATCCAGAGAGCCGGTGACGTGGATGGAGTGGCCCCAAAACATCTCTCCGTCGTTGAACCAGAACTCAAAGCGCCCGTCGGCGGAGATCTGGACGGCGTCCAGCTCCATGCGCTCCATGAACTGCTCCCGGGTGATCTCCTCGGACTCCCCGTCCTCGTTCTCGGCGGCGTCCTGGGCCCAGTCGTTGGCCTGGTCCAGAAGCTCCTGGGCGGCGAAGGCGCGCACCTTCTCGTCCCAACCCTTCTGATCGGCCATGAGGGCCTTGGCCTGCTCCACGCAGGCGTCCCAGTCCTCCTCCCGGTCGATGTCCAGCCGGGCGGGCTGGCCCAGCCACTCCACCTCGGCCTCAAACCAGTTGACCAGCCGGTTGAGCGTAAAGGTCCCCAGCTCGGGCACCCAGATGGACACCGGCTTCTTCTGCTCCTCCAGGATGGCCTTCATCTCCGGGTCGATCTCCGGCTGGGGCAGCTCGGTCATCAGAAACTGCTTCCCATCCTCGGAGGGGCGGACCATGATCTGAAAGACGCCGTCCCCCCGCACCCGGCGGCGGAGGTACTCCATCAGCTTGTCGTCCGCCAGGGCGACCAGCTGGATCTTCTCCCGGTGGGCGGGCTGGTCGCTGTCCTCCTCCTTCCAGGCGGTCAGCTCCAGCACAGCCAGCCAGGGCCCGTTCTCCTGGGGCCGGCTGCCCCCAAAGCCGCCGGCCCCGGTGACGGCCAGAATGCTGAACTCCTCGGGCAGGAATTTCTGCCCCAAGGCCCGCAGTTCCTCCGGAATGGCCGACGCCTCCTTCCGCTCCGCCTCCCGGGCGGCCGCCTTCTGGAGCCGCTCCTGTTCCTCGGGGACCTCCCCGCTCTTCTTTTTGAAAAATCCGAACATGACTGGGATGCTCCTCTCTGGATGAATGTTTACTTGCCGGTGGAGCCGAAGCCTCCGGCCCCCCGCTGTGTCTCGTCCAGCTCGTCCACCATCTGGATCTGGGCCTGGACCACCGGCACCACCATCAGCTGGGCGATGCGGTCGGCGGGCTGAACGGTGTACTCCGATTCCCCGGAGTTATAGAGGCCCACCATAATTTCGCCTCGGTAATCGCTGTCAATGACCCCCACGCAGTTGGAGGGGACCACCCCGTGCTTGATGCCCAGCCCGCTCCGGGCCAGCACCAGGGCCACATAGTCCGCCGAGGGCAGGGCGATGGCGATGCCCGTGGGGATCACCGTCCGCCCGCCGGGCAGCAGGGTGATGGGCTGGTCCAGACAGGCGTGCAGATCCATGGCCGCCGCCCCGGGTGTGGCGTAAAAGGGGGTGGGGATTTCTCTGCCGATTTTAGGGGATACCGCTTTGATCTTCAGTTCCATAGTCGCTCCTTGCTGCCTCCGCCCCGTCCGGGCGGGCTGATGTTTAAGTTTCGATGTCTACCAGTTGTATATACCGCCGCAGGGAATACTCCCCGTCGTGGGCCTCCCCGGGGAAGGTGCGGGACATCTCCCCCGCCCGGGTGATCCGGGTCACCCCCGCCCGGGCCAGGAGGGCGGTCAGCTCCTCCCGCTCCTCCGGCCGGCACAGCAGACCCGCCGTCTGGAGCCGCCCCTTCTGCCGGCGCAGGACGGGAATCAGCTCCTTCTGGGGCAGGCACTTTACCAACACGTTTCCATATAAGGGGGAGAGCTCCAGCTCCCGGTCCGGCTTCAAGGTGAGGGAACAGCCCTCCCCGAACCAGGTCCTGCCCCCGGCCCCCTCCGCCAGGCGCTCCAGGCGGTAGGTGTAGGTATACAGGGCGGCCTGGGCCGCTCCGTCCCGGTTCCGCTCCCGGGCGGCCCGGTTCAGCAGGGGGAGAAACGCCTGGCAGAAGGCCTCCCCCTCCTCCAGACGGCCGGTGTCCAGGAAAATCACCTGACAGGAGGAACACAGCAGCCCGCCGGTGCGGACGATGTGCCGGGCCAGGGCGGACCACTCCGCCTCCCGGTCCTCATATCCGGCCACATAGGCAAAGCTCAGGCGGTGGCCCCACTCCATGAGCTTACAGCCCGGGGGAGCCAGCCTCCGCAGGGCGGACACCGCCCCGTCCCCGCCCCAGGTGACCGCTCCGTCCGCCAGGGCGGCCAGCCGCTCCAGCGTGTCCGCGTCTCTGGAGGACACCTCAAAGGCGTACAGCCAGGGGGCCAGCCGGGGCTCCCACTGGGTGAGCAGCTTCATGGCGGCCAGAGTCAGCCCCCGGTCCCCGTGGGGGAGTTTGATCAAGTTGATATTTCCAGTGAGCAGACCCTCCAGGGCGCTGAACAGGGGCAGCCCCGGCTGGTTGCCCGGGGTGATGTGGAGGAGCACCCCCAGGGGCTGGACCAGGGTCCGGCCAAAGGGCCGCTCCACCAAAGCTCCAGGCCGCAGGTCCCCCAGCTCCAGCTGGAGCCGCTCCTCCAGGACCTCCCGGCGGATCATCCCCCGTACCTCCCGCAGCTCCTCCAGCGCGCCGGGGGGCGCGTATTGGGCCAGCAGAGGGTCCAGCTCCCCGGAATCCAGGGCCCGGCCCAGGCTGTCCACCGCGTCCAGTACCACGCCCAGGTCCAGGGGCGGGCCGGACCGGGTCTCATTCAGCCGCTCCTCCAGCGTGTCCAGGAGGGCGGGCAGCTCCTCCTGAGGGAGCAGTGCTCCGGCGGCAAAGATCACGAGAATCCCTCCCCTCTGCCCAGCAGTTCCGCCGCACCGGCGGCGCAGGTCTGGATCTCCGGCATGCCCACCCGGCCCAAAATGGTCAGGCAGGGGGAGTTAATTCCGCAGCCGCAGTCCTCCCCCGGCCGGAGCACCCCCAGGTCGTCGGTGATCACACTGGTCACGGGGGTGGCCCGGTTCAGGGGGGTAATGAGATTCACCAGCCCCACCTGCCCCATGGGCAGGGGCTCCAGCGTCCGCACATCCCGGATGAGCACCCGGGCGTAGATGGGCACATGGAAGTGGTGATGTTTGCAGGTGTTGTAGAAAATGGGGTGCTCCACCGCCCCGAACAGCTCGTGGATGTGCTCCTCCCCGATGCCCAGCACCTTCCGGGTCAGGTCGTAGAGGACCGACTTGTCCACCTGCTGGGCAGCGTGCTGTTTCCAGCCCCCGGCCAGCAGAATCTGGGAGCCGGGTTTCAGCCGGAGGGACACCCCCAGCTCCTCCATCCGCTTCAGGCCGAACCACAAATAGGAGGGGAAGCCCACAATGCGGGTGGGGAAGGGGGAGCGGGCAAATTGGGCCAGGGCTCTGGCCGCTCCATCCAGGTCGGGGACATAGCGGCCCTTCTCCATGCGCAGGGCGTAGAAGCGCCGCAGGGGCGGGGCGAAGAAGGTCAGCCCGAACATGGTCCGGGTGACCCCGGTGGAATTTTCCCGGTGGGGCTTGTAGCCCAGCACCACGTAGTTGGCCGGGCGGGGGGACACTAGTCCGTGCCTCCAGCCCAGCTTCAGTACCATGGGGATCTCCGCGAAGATGGCCCCCCAGTCGAAGCCCACCCGGCTGAACCTGCCGCTGGTCCCCGAGGAGGTGACCTTCATCCCCATCCGCCACTTGGGCATGGAGAACAGGGCGTGGCGCTTGAAGAACAGGGTGGGCACCATGGGGACGGCGGACAGGTCCCCCGTCTCCACCAGAGTTTTGGGGGAGAAGCCCAGCCCCTGGGCGATGGCGCAGTACTCCGGGCACCGGCCCATGTGCCAGGCGCAGTTCTCCGCCACCGCCTGAACAAACCGCCTCTGAGTCCCCTCCAGGTCGTAGGGGTCCCGCGACCAGAACAGTCTCTGCCGGCTGAACATGGGGCACCCCCTTCCATTATCAGCTTAATACAAACTAGAAGTCAACTTTTCTCGTAAAACGACACTTGGGATATGAGGAACATCCTAAAAATTCCCCATATTTTCCGTTCCTCAACACAAGAGGACTTCCACAAAACGGGCACAATTCTCCCTTGAACTGGTTTGCAATTTGTTCCACGTGATCTTCTTTCATATGATCCGGCACCTCAGTCACTGTACTCAAAAGATTTGCCCATTGTGTCAGTTGCTCCCAAGAATAGAGGATAACTCTCTGGTCCAGCGCTGATTTGATCCACTTAACAACATCAGAACTCTGTAAAATCACATATTCATCTGAGGTCCAGGGCACCGAACGAAGGCTACATCGCTCAGAAAAAACAATACAAGAATAAAAGTCGTCAGGTGAAATTTTCAAAAAGGCAGCCAATGCTTTGATGTGATTAAAATTTTGCCTAATTGGGTTGTAAAAATAATACTTTTCGCCATTTGAAAAACTTTGTGTCCAATTTAGGTCCGTTTCATTGCCAAAAATCCACCCGCTGTAATTTTTGCTCTCAAATACAAAAATTCCTTTTTCATGAAGCATTAGTAAGTCTATTTCTGAGCATCTTCCTTGCCACGGAATATAGAGATTGTGAAACACATATAAATTTCCGGGAATATTGTGATTGGTTACAGCATACTCAAGCAGATACTCTCCAAACTGTCCTTTATTTTGATAATTCAACAGTTTTTTGATTGGTCCTGGTTCTTCCCCACGCAACATCTCCAAAAGTCCCATAACGTCTCTGCCCGCTTTCACCTAGAGAGTGTCATTCCACATCCCGGTAGTAGAGTCCCCGGGTGAACTCCCCGGGCTTATGCCGGCCCCTGCCCAGGTAGCGCTCCAGCACCCGGACGCACTCCTCGGGGGACTCGGCGGTGAACATGAGCCGCACCGACGCCAATCCCAGGCGCTGGTAGTCGACGGCCTTGTCCGCCAGGAACAGGGTCTTGCCGTTCAAGATCTCGTTGCGGCAGCCCCAGGCCTTCACCACCGGGAAGTGCTCCCCCTTCCGGTCCACCAGCCGCTGGCCCTCCTCGCAGGAGTGGCGGCCGGTGTGGTTGTGGACGATACAGTTCTCGGTGATCATCAGGGGCAGCTGCCCGTAGACGATGGCCTCCATGGGGATGGCCTTGGACAGGTCCCGGATCTGGGCAAACTTCAGCTCGAAGGAGGCGGTGGCCCCCTCCACCCCCAGCTTTTTCAGCTCCTTGAGGGTCTGGCTGTTGTACACCCCGATGCCGAAGTCGCTGCGGACCTGGAAGCCCAGCTCCTTGGCCCGGCGCACCCCGTCCAGGGTGCCCGCCAGGGCCTCCTGCACTCCCAGCTCCTGGACGGCCTCCAGCTGCTGCTCCAGCTGGGGCAGCTCCCGGTCCCAGCAGATGCGGGGGAGCTGGACGGACACGGCCACCCCCGCCTCCTGACAGCGGCGGACCGCGTCGGGGCAGGCCGCCCCCTCGTCGCAGGGGATGTAGATCCGCTCCGGCTTTAAGGCCAGCAGCTCCGGGGTGATCTGCTCCGCCCGGCGCACCGACACTGTGAGGGCGGGGGGCGCCTTGGGGTTCTCATACCGCACCCCGGGGTGGTACTCCCCGGTTTTCCGCTCCGGCGGGCGGGCGCGCTCCTGGGAGAGCTTCTCCAGCACCTGCCGCCGCAGGGCGTTCAGGGCGGACAGGGGGAGGGAAAGGCCCTCGTCCACCCGGGCGGTGGCCTTCTCGCAGTGGAACGGGGTACCGCCGGTGCGGCCCAGCTGGCCCTCCACCTTCTCCCGGGTGAGGGGGACGTTCACCGCCGCCTCGGGCACCGGGCCCTCCACCTGGACCACCCGGCCCTGGGCGTCCTCCGCCGCCACCTGGGCGGGCTCCCCCGCCTGAATCCAGGCGTACAGCCGCACTGGGGTCTTGCGGTTCTCTCCACTCTCATAGGTGGTGCGGGCCTGGGCAAAGAGCTCTCTGGGGTCCTCCCCCTCCTGGCGGGTACCGAACATGTCGGGCCCCTTCTGGTCCAGGAAGTAGCCCTGGGTGAAGCCCTGGCGGGAGAAGGCGGCCTCCAGCTGCCGCAGCTCCTCCGCCGTGGGCTCCCGGCCCTCCCGGAGGGCGTCGGCGTACACCCGGGTGACGATGGCCACATACTCGGGGCGCTTCATGCGGCCCTCCAGCTTCAGGCAGGCCACCCCCATGTCCTCCAGCTCCTTCAGGTAGCCCACCAGAGACATGTCCTTCAGGGAGAGGGGGTACTCGTCCGCCTGCTTGCCCCAGCCGTATTTCAGCCGGCAGGGCTGGGCACAGAGCCCCCGGTTGCCGCTGCGCCCCCCGATCATGGAGGACAGATAACACTGGCCCGAGTAGCACATGCACAGCGCCCCGTGGCCGAACACCTCGATCTCAATGGGGGAATTTTGGCAGATGTACGCGATCTGGTCCCGGCTCAGCTCCCGGGACAGGACCGCCCGGGTCATCCCCAGGTCGGCGCACTCCTTCACCCCGTCCAGAGAGTGGACGGTCATCTGGGTGGAGGCGTGGAGGTGGACGTCCGGGGCCACCTGCCGCAGCATCCGGGCCACCCCCAGATCCTGGACGATGACCGCATCTACCCCCATCTCACTGATCTCAGCGGCCACCTGTGCCGCCTTGGGGAGCTCCCGGTCGGTGAGCAGGGTGTTCAGGGTGAGATGTACCTTGGTATCCCGGAGATGGCAGTAAGAAACCGCCGCCGCAGCCTCCTCCCGGGTGAAGTTCTTCGCGTTGCGGCGGGCGTTAAAATCGCCGTAGCCCAGATAGACGGCGCCGGCGCCGTTCTGGACCGCGGCCTGGACCGACTCCATGGAGCCGGCGGGAGCGAGCAGCTCCAGCATGGGGCAAGCCTTCCTTTCCTGAAATTTCACCGGGCGGAGCGGAAAGGTCCGCTCCGCCTGGCTGGGTTATCCTTTGTGATTCTGGAGCTTGAAGATCTCCCGCTTGGACTCGGACAGCTCCATTTTCAGCTTGGCGTTCTCATCCAGGCCCTCCTTGATCTGGCGGCGCAGATTCTCACTGGCCTCCTGCTCCTTTAAAAACTGGTCAGCAATGTTCATGGCGGCCAGCACCGCGGCGTCGGACCGGCCCAGGCGGGCCCCGTTCATCACGTCCCGCACCTGGCTGTCCACCAGGGCGGCACAGCGCTTCACATAGTCCTCGCCCTCCTCGGCCACCATGGTGTACTCCTGACCCGCGATGGAAACGGTGATCTTGTTCTTCATCCGAAATCCCCTCCAACAAGCCTTGTATTTGTCCGGTTTTCCGGCCCTCAGGCCGGAATTTCCCGCAGAGACATAGTAATATGGACATTATAGCATAGTTCCCAATGTTTGAGAAATAAATTTACCATGAATTTTTTATGTCGACGGGGATTTTTTGCACGGAAGTGTCAAGGAGGATCGGTCATCTACCGGCAGGAATTTCGCCGCCTGCGGGCGGCGAGTGACTTTGCCCCCGGCGGCAAAGTCACCAAAACGCCGCCGGGGACGGCTCCAGAGGATCACCGTTCCGGTGCTCCTAGTCGCCTTTCCCCGGACCCCATTACGGGGGGTACCCCTTGAAGCAGGCAGAAAAGTTCCGGCGCGCAAAATCTGAGTGGGTGTCTAAATTCATCCCGGCCCCACTGGGGGCCTGGGTTTGCAAAATTTGCTTCTGGTGCGGTTCCAGTTTCGCGCCTGAGTTTGCCGAACCAACGCTCCGGTTCCGTTTTCCGCTGTAGGGGCGGCCCTTGCGGTCGCCCGAACGCCTGAGCAGGCTTGAAAAGGCGGGCCGCGAAGCGCCCAAAAAAGAAAGCCGCCGCCCCGCAGGGCGATTCCCTGCAGGGCGGCAAGCCCGCATCAATCCTCAAAGAAAAACAGCTCCTCCACGGTGCATCCAAACACCTTGGCGATGTCCATGGCCAGCTTCAGGGAGGGGTTATACTTCCCGTTCTCCAGGTTTCCGATGGTCTCCCGCCGGACCCCCACCTTTTGGGCCAGCTCCTCCTGGCTCAGTTTATCCCGCGCCCGGTACTCCCGGATCTTTGTGGTCAGGTTCATGCGCTCTCCTTCATCTCCTTCCACTCCAGCCAGCTGTGGTGCAGGCAGAAGAACACCAGAGCAACGGCGAAGCTGGCGGCCAGAGCGGGTCCCACCGGGTTGCTCTGAGGGTCCAGGACAAAGAACACCAGCATGAAGGGAGCCAGGGTGACGCACTGAATCAGGTAGGCGGCGGTGGCCGAGCGGCGCAGAGTGTGCAGGAACAGCTCGTCGGGATTCACCCAGAAGTACCGGAAAAAGGCCAAAAAGCCCAGAAAACCGATGAAGTCGATCTTTCCGGTGGGGAAGTACAGCAGGGCCGCCAGGGCGGGGAGGGACAGCAGTCCCAGGTAGTTAAAGGGGTGTTTCATGGCAAAAACTCCTTTCCAAGCGTCTGTGCCGTCCCGCCTCCGGAGCGGGGCGGCAAAATTGGATGTGAGAAATTTCTAACATCTTATGAGTGAAATATATCACATCACTAGATCGCTGTCAAGGGATTTGTGTGAAAAATATCACACATTTTTGAACCTCAAAAACAGCGCGGGCGGTCCGCGTATGGCCGCCGGTCTCGGGGAGTATTCTCTGCCCGCCTCTCTTTTGTCCATGCGCGGGGCGGCGCGTCCAGGAGGCCGCGCCCTACAGATGTCACGGCCCAAAGACGGGCGGCCACATGGGGCAATACAAAAGCTTGTCCGGTGAATGCCGTAGGGGCCGGACACTGGCCGGCCCGTCTAGGAGTTTCTTCCATTCCGGAGCCACCCTCATCCGCCTCGCTTCGCTCGGCACCTTCCCCCTGGAAGTGGGAAGGCTTGCGTGCGACCGCAAGGGTCGCCCCTACGGTTTTACGAAAGTGCATTTAAGCGATAGGCG
>ERZ857801.962-NODE-962-length-34906-cov-5.979513_pt1 | contig 34906 bp, 23 predicted proteins | sample MGYA00519762_ERZ857801 | MGnify/ENA primary metagenome ERZ857801 (study PRJEB31778, sample SAMEA3449368) | human gut metagenome | biome: human gut; feature: human-associated habitat; material: faeces | place: United Kingdom | collected 2010/2012 ...
CGCCGCCGACCGCGGTGATCAGCGATTCGATGGTGTCGGACTTCATCATGCGGTCGATGGAGGCGCGTTCGGTGTTGAGAATCTTGCCTCGAAGCGGCAGGATAGCCTGCGTTTCCGGGTTTCGCCCTTGAATGGCGGAGCCGCCTGCCGAATCACCCTCGACGATGAACAGCTCGCACTCTTCGGGGTTGCTGGACTGGCAGTCCTTGAGCTTGTCGGGCATGCCGGCCGACTCGAAAATCGACTTGCGCCGGGTGTTCTCGCGGGCTTTCTTCGCCGCGATGCGGGCGCGGGAGGCTTCGATGGCCTTCTGGATGATGTTCTTGGCCTCTGCGGGGTGCGCGTCGAACCAGTCGCCGAGCTTGTCGGTCATCACGCGCTGCACGAAGGTCTTCGCCTCGGAGTTGCCGAGCTTGGTCTTCGTCTGCCCTTCGAACTGAGGAGTGGTCAGCTTGACGGACACGACGGCGGTCAGGCCTTCGCGCACATCGTCGCCGGAGAGGTTGTCATCCTTCTCCTTGAGGATGTTCTTGTCTCGCGCATACCGGTTCACCAGCGAGGTCAGCGCTGCACGGAAGCCTTCTTCGTGCGTGCCGCCTTCTGTGGTGGAGATCGTGTTCGCGAACGTGTGCACAGCCTCGGAATACGCGGTGGTCCACTGCATCGCGACCTCGGCCGAGATGCCGATCTTGAGGTCTTCGGCCTCGAAATCGATGACATCCTCCTCGACGGGAGTGGCCTTGCGGGACTTGACCAGGTACGAGACATAATCCTTGATGCCGTTCATGTACTGGTAAGTCACGCTCTGGTGCTTCGGCTCGGTGGAATCGTCATCGCCGGCCACTTCGTCGCCGGCCAGATCCGGCTCGCGCAGGTCGGTGAGTGAAATCTTCAGTCCCTTGTTCAGGAACGCCATCTGCTGGAAGCGGGAGCGCAGCGTCTCGAAGTCGTATACCGTGCTTTCGAAGATCGCCGCATCGGGCCAGAACGTCACGGAAGTGCCGGTCGACTCATCCTCGGCCATCGGGGCGCCCTTGGCGAGGCGGGCCGTCGGATGCTGGTTGACGTATGTCTGGGTCCAGTGGAATCCCTGGCGCCGCACTTCGATATCGACTCGCGTCGACAGCGCGTTGACCACGGAGATGCCGACACCGTGAAGGCCGCCGGACACCGCGTATCCGCCGCCGCCGAATTTACCGCCGGCGTGCAGCTTGGTCATCACGGTCTCGACGCCGGAGACGCCTTCGCCGGGAACTTCGTCGACCGGGATGCCTCGACCGTCGTCAACGACGCGGATGCCGTTGTCCGGCAGGATCGTCACTTCGATATGCGTGGCGTAGCCGGCCAGTGCCTCGTCGACGGAGTTGTCGACGATCTCGTAGACCAGGTGGTGCAGACCGCGCGGGCCGGTGGAGCCGATGTACATGCCCGGGCGGATGCGCACCGCCTCAAGACCTTCCAGCACCTTCAGGTCGCTGGCGTCATAATGGTCGGGCGATAAGGTGTCGTCAAGCTGGGCGTCATCGAGCTCGTCCTGGGCGATGGCTTCATCGACCTCGCGGTCATGCTGCTCGGCGCTGCTCGCCGTCAGACCGCTGCCCAGAGCCTGCTCAGGCATGCCGGACTCGTCACGGGATTCATGTTCGGAATCCGATTCAAGAACTGCCACTAACGGTTTCCTTCCTGCATATTCTTTCGTCATGAAAGGTTGTTCTGCGGGCGATACGCTCTAAAACGCGAATAACGGGGGTTTCTAAGCGCTGAACCTATTATCCGCCAATCCTACCCGTCTACGGGGACTTTGGCTCTCTGAGCGAATTTAGCGCCTCTTCATCCTTGAGCCGCGAAATGTCGCGGCACGGGGGCCTGTTACCTGGATCTTGTGGACGTCCAATCCCTGCAGGCGCTCCTTGATGGTACGTTCCAGCTGCGGAATCAGGTAGGTGAGCTGGGTGGCCCAAGCCGCGGAATCGGCACGGATGGTCATGACTCCGTCGCGCAGCCCGATGACCTGCGAATGCTGAGCGATGACCGGTCCGACCACCTGATCCCAGTGATTGCGCAGCTGCGCGATTTTCAGATACGGTATCCAATGACCGTTATTCGCAATCAGCGCCGTTACGCTGCCCAAGGTGCTCGGGTCACGGCCCGGCTTGCCGAAGTTCTCCCATGCGGCCTCGGCGTCAATCATCCGCTGACGCCTTCCTCCCGCCATCTTGGCGATGTGCTCGAACACCGTGGCGGGCAGTTTGCGCTGGTCGAGATGCAGGGTCGCGCAAATCGGCTCGTGCGAATCGTGTACATTGCCCGGCTTGACCGCGCTGCCCGGCTTGTCGGGCCTGCTCGGTGCCCCCGGCCCGCCCGGCGTATTCGGCTTGCGGGGTTCGGTCATTGTTCGCCGGCCCTCTCGGCATCCGCTTCGTCGCGCCGTTTGAGATCGGCCACTGCGATGCGGTTCACCGGTATCTCGCCGGATTCTGTCGACTCATTCGCCGGCAGTATCGGAATATCGCTTTCCGCGGCCGCGGTGATCAGTACCTGATCCTGAGCCGCGGCAAAACGCAGGATCTCGGTGCGGCGCGATTCGTCGAGCTGAGCGAACACATCGTCGAGAATCACCACCGGCCTGGTGTCGAAATACTCGCAGAGGGCCCGGTATTGTGCCATCTTCAATGCCAGGGCCAACGTCCACATCTCGCCGTTGGAGGCGAATTCCCTGGCCGGCATGCCATTGAGCGTCACCAACAGGTCATCTCGTTGCGGGCCGATCAGATTGACGCCGCGAGACACCTCGCCGGGATAGATGCGCTGGAAATGCTGGCTTATCAACGGTTCGGGCGCCTGTGTTCCAAGGATCTCGTCGAATGACGGCACGTATTCGACCGCTGCCTGCTCACCACCATCCTGCGCGGCATCCTGAATTTCCGCATTGGACGGCAAGTCGACCGCCACACCGGCCAATCTGGCATACAGCGGGCCGAAAGACTTGTTCAGTTCCGCGATGATGCGCTGCCTGTCGCGACTGAGCGCGACTCCCGCCTCGATGAACTGTCCGGTCCAGATCTCCAGCCCGCTGAGCGCGGCGTCAATCGGGGATCCTGCACGCTGCCATTGACCGAGCTGTTTGAGCAGTGCCGCCCGTTGCTTGGCGACGTGCGTGAATGATTGCAACCGGTTCGCATATCCGGGAATCAGCAGCGAGGCGACCTGGTTGATGAACGAGCGGCGCACGGCGGGGTCGCCCGCCACAAGCTGCTGATCCTCCGGGGTGAAGCTCACGGTCGGCAGCGTGCCGAGAATCTCCCGCAGATACCGCGACTGCCCGCCGTTGATGCGGGCGCGGTTGGCGCCGCGTGCCGCAATCGTGGCCTCAAGGGTGGTGGTCTGTGTCTGCCGGACCGGTTTCATGTCCGAGATATCCACGGCATCAGCGCTGGTATTGACGCCATCATCAGCGGGCTCCGGATCCGTCACGGATTCGATATTGGCCCGGATCGTCGCTGCATGTTCGCCGCGCTGCACCAGCGGAACCGAGCTGGATGTGCGATGGCTCAGGCCCGTGGACAGCACTTCTATCGCTTCGACGATGTTGGTTTTCCCAAGCCCGTTCGCCCCCTGCAGGATGTTGATGCCCGGCGTGAGGTCGAGCACGCAATGGTTCCATGACCGGTAATGGTCAAGCGCAAGACGCGAAATGTACAAGATGGGCTCCTGTCATGTCATCGCCGGCACCGTGTGTTTCGGCGGTGCCGGCGATTCGATTCGGATTCCAGTGTTCAGCCGTCGGGCTCAGCTGTTGAAACGCATCGGGACGAGCAGATAGCGGTAATCCATCGATTCGTCGCTGTCCGCCTCCTGCTGGCCGTTGAATTCGACGGGCTTGACGGCCGTGGTCATCTTCATGCGCACGAACGGCTCAGTGATGGCGCTCAGGCCTTCGATCAGGTAGGACGGGTTGAACGCAACGGTGATGTCTTCGCCGTCCATGTCGATGTCCAGCATTTCCTGCGCCTGGGCTTCGTCCACGGCGCCGGCGGACAGGGTGACTTCCTGGCCGGAGAACACCATGCGGATCGGGGCGTTGCGTTCGGCGACCAGCGCGACGCGCTTGATGGCGGCGATCAGCAGCTGCTTGTCGATGACGGCCTGAATCGGGTATTCGTCGGCGAACAGACGGTCGACCGCAGGGAATTCGCCGTCGATCAGCTGGGATGTCGAGACGCGTCCGGCGTTCTCGAAACCGAGCAGCGTGGGGTTGTCGGCGTCGAAATCGATGACGACGTTCTGGTGATCGTCAAGCGCGCGGGCGACGTCGCGCAGCAGGGATCCGCGCACCAGTGTGGTCGTAGAGGTGTCGATGTTCTGCGGCGTCCAGGTGAACGTGGCGCGGGACAGGCGGAAACGGTCGGTCGAGGTCATGGTGACTTTGTCGCCGTCGAACTGCATGCGCACGCCGGTCAGCACCGGGCGGTTCTCCTCGCGGGAGACTGCGACGCTGGCCTGGGTTACGGCCTGGATGAACGTGGGTGCGTCGACCTGGCCGAGCTTTGCCGGCACGACCGGCAGATCCGGGTATTCGGCATCGGGCATGAGCTGCATGGTGAACGTGGACTTGCCCGAGTTGATGGTCATGGTGGAGCCGTCGGTCGACAGGTAGGTCTTTTCGGCAGGCAGTGACTTGGTGATGTCGGCGAGGAGTTTGCCGAGTACCAGTGCGGTTCCGGGTTCGTCGATACCGGCTTCGATGTGGTGACGTGCGGAAATCTCGTAATTGAACGCGGACAGTTGAAGGGTGCCGTCGATGGCTTCGAGCTGGATACCTGCAAGGATGGGGCTTGCCGGTCGGGCGTCGATGACGCGGGTCGTCCAGGCTACGGCGTCGGCGAGAGCCGCGGAATCGATTTCTACTTTCATGGGTTCCCTCATTTCACGATGTGCTTGGCAACATTCTAGCGGGTCATGTTCGGATTGTTTTTTCTCATGCGCGAAGTGAGTTATCATCACGACGGTTATCGAGAGAGAAATAAGATAGTCGTAGTAATAAGCCCTGTGGATAGTGTGGATAACTGCGCGAATCCTTGTGTTTATATGGGCTGAGTAACCCACAGATTATGTGGATAACTTTCCGGACAAAATGTGCATAAGTACCGAGTTATCCACATTTTCGGCGAACTATTTTGATTGTCCACATTTCCTGTGGATTAATCCACTGTTCATCCACAAAAAATGTGCAGTAGTCCACAAGTTATCCGCAGGCTCTACCCACATTTGTGAATAAGCATGTGGATAACTTTTCCTTCAATCAGCAGATCGTTCGGCGTGTTGCGCCTGTTTTATTGTACAGATTAAATATGTATGTCTATATTATCTGAGTCTGATAGGCCCTGTCGACGGTGACGAATTAGGCCTTCATCCAGCAGAATCACGCACAGCGACGAAAAAAAGGCGTTTTTTGGTGTCTCAGCGCGATCGTGCCAGACGGGACCATTGCACAGCCGAGAGAAAACGACTGTCGTCACTCATTGCCGCGCTGCTTGAGGCGCGCGGTCAGCTCGGTCACGTAGTTGTAAATTTCAGGCTTTTCCTGCATATCATCGCTGACGCGGGTATACGCGTGCATGACCGTGGTGTGATCGCGGCCGCCGAACACTTCGCCGATATCGACCAGGCTCATGCTGGTCATCTCACGGGCAAGATACATGGCGACCTGACGGGCCAGCGCGATGTTTTTCGTTCGCGCGCGCCCGACGATGTCGTCGAATGTCAGATGGAAGTACTTCGCCGTCTGCCCGATGATGTCGGTCGGCTTGATTTCCACGTCGGTGGTGAAGAAGTCCTGCAGCGTCTGTTCGGCAAGTGCGCGGGTCACCGGCTGACTGCTCAGCGATGCCACCGCGCTCACGCGAATCAGGGCGCCTTCCAGCTCGCGGATGTTCTCGGTGAAGCGCTCCGCGATCAGATTCAGCACGTCATTCGGTGTCGAAGTGCCGTTCATCGAAGCCATCATGCGCAAAATAGCGATGCGGGTCTCAAGATCAGGCGGCTTGACATCGACGGTGAGTCCGGAGTCGAAACGCGAGATGAGTCGTGCCTCGAAGCCCTTGAGGTTCTTGGGCGCGACATCGGACGCGATGACGATACGCTTGTTGGCCTGATGCAGCGCGTTGAACGTGTGGAAGAACTGTTCGAGGGTCGCTTCCTTGCCGCCGAGGAACTGGATGTCGTCGATGAGCAACACGTCGACCTCGCGGTATCGGCGGTTGAATTCGGCGATACGATTCTGGCTCTGGGCCGGGGTCTGCAGTGCCTCGATGAATTCGTTGGTGAATTCCTCGCTGTTGACGTATCGGACCTTGAGCGTGGGATCCTTGACCAATGCATAGTTGCCGATGGCGTTGAGCAGGTGGGTCTTGCCCAGTCCCGATCCGCCGTAGATACACAACGGGTTGAATTCCTGCCCGGTTCCCTCGGCGACCGCAAGCGCGACAGTGCGTGCGAAACGGTTGGAATCACCGGGAACGAACGTGTCGAACGTCGAGTTTTTGTTCAGATGGGTTTCCGGATCGCGCATCACCTTCTGCTGCCGGACCGGAAAACTCGGCTCGCCGGGTATTCGAGGAGCCGTGGCGTCTGGCTGCCGATTCGCCTCCGTCATTTCCGCGGAAATCGAATCGATGGAGGAGATTGCCTGCATGCTGTTGGGCATGTAGGATTCCTGAGCCAGATCGGCGACGGTCGGCGACGGATTCGCAGGGAACGGTTCGCTCGGTTTCGCCGCAGTATCGGGATGCCGGTATTCCGGCGGCTGCGGTTCCGGTTGGGACACCTGAGGAGCCACGATTTTGAACGCCGGGAACATGTCGTTTCCGGATATGATTTTCAAAGCGTTGAGCAGCGGCGCATTGAGTTCATTCTGCAACGCTTGCTGCGTGGCCATGTTGCTTACGCACAATACGATGGTCGTGCCATATACCGCTTCCGGTACGACTCCTTCAAGCCAGCTCTTGTCGCGCGGCGACAGCGTGGGATTCTGCTTGAGCAGACGCAGCGTGTCCGACCATATCCGCGTGGCTTGCCCGGCTGGACCGAGAAGGTCATCCGACATTGTGACCTCCTTCAGGTATGTGTGCCGGTGCGCACCGTAGCGGATGCGCTACGGTAGCTATAATAAGTACAACAACAACAGGATATATGTACTCCACTTTAGCCAAGTTATCCACAGCCTAGCGTGTTGTGTCGCCTCAATTGTGAATAACATTCATGTAATTTGTGGATAACTTTTCTACATGTTTTGGCGTGTTTCCAATGTTTTTCGCTGCTCTGCAAGGGGTACGACACACTGATAAATCGTGAAGAAATTGTTTTCATTTTGATTTTTGGGCATGGCTCAGAGTACCGTTATAGAGCTTGACTCATGAGAGCCGTGCATTAGCATGGCAAAAACCGGGAGCATAACTATGAAGAGGACATTCCAGCCCAACAACCGCCGTCGCTCGATGAAGCATGGTTTCCGCGTGCGCATGCGCACCCGTTCCGGCCGCGCGATGATCAACCGCCGCCGTAACAAGGGACGTAAGTCTCTGTCCGCCTGATTGCGGTAGGTGACGAAGGCGAGTGAAGCGGCTGAAAAGCCATCGTGACTTCATCGCAGTGCTGAAGCGTCGCTTCAAGGTGACGGATTCGGATATCGTCGTGCACTTTGTGGTGCATGACGATACCCGTGATGTTCAGGCATCTGCGGATATCATGAGACGTATGGGACTTGCCGTCAGCAAGGCTGTTGGTAACGCTGTAACGCGTAATCGTGTGAAGCGTCGATTTCGTGTGCTCGCAAGACGATATGAAGATATGCTTCCGATGCAGTGCGATATCGTCGTGAGAGCCAAACCCAGCGCATCGCGTGTCGATTTCGCTGACCTTGACCGACAGTTTTCCCGTTGCTTCGCCAAAGTCACGACTACGCATGAACGCAGGGTGAGTCGCTGATGTCAGCCATCGGATCGGCGCTTATCGGCATGATCAAGTGGTACCAGAGGGCCATTTCGGCGAAAACGCCGCCATGCTGCAAGTACTATCCGAGTTGCTCACATTACGCGATCACTGCGGTTCGGCGCTTCGGCGCGGTAAGAGGAATCGTGCTGTTTATTTGGCGTTTTCTTCGCTGCAACCCTTGGAGTCGTGGCGGCATCGATGATGTTCCGCAACATTTTTCACTGTGCTACAGATTTCGCTGGTCGAAGGCATATGAGAAGCCTCGACTCACACCAATGGCCGATGATTAAGGAGATGGCCTGATGAACACTTCCGGAGAATTTCTTCTTGACAGAGGCATTTGGGGCTGGCTGTATAAGCTGCTGACCCCACTTGAGTGGCTCATGACCCAGGTCATGGTCCTGTTCCATAAGTTCCTCACCCTGCTGGGCATGGCACCGATCGGCATCTCTTGGGTGCTGGCGATCGTGTTCCTTGTGCTCGTGGTGCACGCCTGTATTTTGCCGATTTATCTCAAGCAGATGAAGTCGATGCGCAAGATGCAGGCCTTGCAGCCCAAGATGCAGCATATTCAGAACAAGTACAAGGGCAAAAAGGATCAGGCCAGCAAAGAGGCCATGAGCCGTGAGATGATGAAGCTCTACCAGGACAATGACGCCAACCCCATGGGGTCGTGTTGGACCGCCGTCATTCAGGGTCCTGTGTTCATGTGCATGTTCTACATGCTTTCCGCCATTCCGTATATCGCGACCGGCAAGAGGGGAGCGCTTGGCGCATTCGATCAGGCGACTGCCAAGCAGTTCGCGCAAACCCGCGTCTTCGGTGTCAGCGTCACCGATACCTTCGGTACGGCCAACAATTCCGGAAAGGTCGTCATCGGCTTCTTCATCCTGTTGATGTGCGCATGCATGTGGTACATGCAGTTCAACAACATGCGCAAGAACCTCCCCAAGGCTTCGATGCAGGGATCCACGTACAAGATGCAGCAGGCCATGACCTGGGGCTTCCCGATCATGTACATCTTCTCCGGCATCATGTTCCCGTTCGCCGTGCTGGTGTACTGGCTGACCAACAACGCATGCAACCTTGCCCGTTCCTTGTTCCAGGTGTACAAGTTCCCGACCCCGGGTTCCCGTGCAGCTGAGGAAAAGGAGATTCGAGATCATCGTCAGGAGAATGCTCGTCGCGCCAAGGCCGGACAGCTTTCGATTGAGGAAGAGGAACTGGAGAAGGCGCGCCAGGAAGCCGCTGTTCGTCTGGAGCGGGGATACCAGCGCAAGCAGCCCCAGCGGAAGAATCGCAAGAAAAAGTGACACGATTGGAAACCTCTATTTGACCGTGAGGTTTCCTTTTTTTACACTATGGAAGTAATACTCGCTTAAAGGAGTGGTGATATGGCGCAGGAGGAGACCACGACGATCGATCAGCTCAATGAAGAAGCTGACATCGCCGCCGACTACTTGGAAGGCTTATTGGACATCGCCGATTACGAAGGCGATATCGAGATGGGTGTTCGCAACGGTCGTCCGATGGTGCAGATCATCGCTGATGACGATACGGATATCAAGCATCTCATTGGTTGCAATGGTGAAGTGGTCGATGCTTTGCAGCAGCTTACCCGGCTTGCTGTTCAGCAGAAGACCGGCGAACGCTCGCATCTGATTGTTGATGTTGACGGGTTCCTGAAGCGCAAGCGTCAGCGTCTTCGTGACACTGCACTTGATGCCATTGATGAAGTGCATGACACCGGTGAGCCCGTTGATTTGAAACCGATGAATTCGTTCGAGCGCAAGGTCATTCATGATGTGGTTCGCGAGGAGGGGCTGAAGTCTCGTTCTCACGGTGAAGAGCCGCGTCGCTATGTCACCATCTACATGAAGAGCAGCGCCGATGAATCCGACGTCGATGAAGGTAGCGAAGAGTGAGCGATATTGTTTCACGTGAAACATCTGGTGATGAGCTAGATGATTCCGCAATAGTTCGTGAGGCATTGGGCGAAGCATACGACAAGCTCGAAGTGTTTCACGTGAAACTATCCCGCGAGGGTGAGCTGCGTGGATTGATAGGCCCACGCGACATATCCATCATCTGGGAACGTCATATCCTCAACTCCGCCGCATGCGTCCCGTTCATTCGGGAAGTCACCGATCGAAGCAAGGCAAAGACCATTGCCGATGTTGGCAGTGGCGGCGGTTTCCCTGGAATCGTTGCGGCAGCATGCATGCCGGATTGTGCGTTTACACTCATTGAGCCCATGGAACGTCGTGTCGAATGGTTGCAAGAGTGCGTGGATGACATGGACCTGCAGAATGTTACGATTATTCGCGCACGTTCCGATGAAGTCATCGATCGTATCAAGCACCACGAAGGTGAATTGAAACCATTCTCTATAGTGACCTGTCGAGCAGTGGCGCCAATGACCAAGCTTGCCGGTTGGACGTTGCCTCTGCTTCGCCCTCAAGGTCGACTGGTCGCATTGAAAGGCCGTTCGGCGCAGGCTGAGATTGAAAAGGCGAAGCATCAAATTTCCCATGCCGGGGGAGTGCGTGCTCGTGTCGTTGAAGCTCCAGTAGCTCCCGGTCTCGAATCCACGCGCGTCGTTCTCGTAGACAAGCGCTAATTATCGTGTGGCTCCCATGGGTGGGAGTCACACGATAATCCCATGCCCCCGCTGACGGGAATCGTAATTCTGCTTCCGCTGTCGGAGGTTGGATTGCGGGGTGAGACGGACGATATCCATTGCCTTTGATTGCATAAACAATGCTGTTATATCTTCATCGACATCGCTGACTGTCCGAAGATTGTTTCACGTGAAACAATGGATGTCAAACACGAAAGCGATGGTTTCGCAAGAATGGAGTTATCCACAATTTCAAACAGTATACAAAGTTATCCACATTATTTGCGACATGTAATCCACATTAGGAAAATGGCGGAAATAAACGGTTTATCTAGTGTTGATCGAAGTGTTCACACACTAATGCACTATACTTATCCACAGTTATCCACATTGCTGTGCACAACTTGAGATGTCCATACGACTAGGAAAAATTAGATGTTGTTCGTTTTTTTAGGAGGGACTATGACATCCAATGATTCACAGGAATCCTCTGTGATTCCTGCCATGGAATCTGCTTCTGAAACGGTCAGAAGGATTTTCGGGAATGATGGTTCCTCTTTGGGTGCCGAGATTGCAGATGAGGCGTCACGCTATGAACGCCTGAATGCCGCATTGTTCCCCCTGCCATCGAGAACCCGATGCCTGGCCGTCGCCAACCAGAAAGGCGGCGTCGGCAAGACGACAACAACGGTGAATATTGCCGCAGCTCTCGCCTCTCACGGAGCTCACGTGCTGGTCATCGATATGGATCCCCAGGGGAACGCCTCTACGGCATGCGGTGTTCCTCACGGCACCAGCGATCCTTCGGTATATGACGTTCTTGAAGGACGAATGACAATCGGAGAGGTACTGAAAACCTGTCCTGATATCCCAGGGCTCGATGTGGTTCCCGCTTCCATTGAACTTTCGGGTGCGGAACTGGAAGTGGCGGATCTGCCGAATCGCAACAATCTGCTGAAGGAAGCCGTCGAATCATTCCTGCAGGATCCGAACAATCATTATGACTATGTTCTGGTCGATTGCCCGCCGAGTCTTGGCCTGTTGGTCATCAACTCCATGTGCGCGGTGTCTGAGATGTTGATTCCGATCCAAGCTGAATACTATGCCTTGGAGGGGCTTGGTCAACTTATCAATACCATAGGATTGGTGCAGGAGCACTATAACCCTAATTTGACTGTGTCGACTATGCTGGTCACTATGTTTGATAAACGAACATTGCTCAGCAGGGAAGTGTTCTCAGAGGTGAAGAGTCACTATCCGAGTATCGTTCTGGATACGACGATTCCCCGTACGGTAAAAATATCTGAGGCTCCAAGTTTCGGAAAGACAGTCATCAGCTATGACCCGCGTGGAATGGGAGCGAGTGCCTATGGCGAAGCGGCCTTGGAAATCGCCCGTCGATCGCCTTCGGTGCTGGCTGCAATTGACGCGAAGAGGGGAGAGTAACCCATGACCTCAAAATCACGTTTGGGTAAAGGATTGGGTGCGCTGTTCCCCGCACTTCCCGGTGAGTCGAGAACAGCTCATGCGGAACAGCAGCAATTGGGTGTTGATCTCGAATCCGAGGAGACGCCAGCCAACAAGAAAGCCCCTCAAGAGAAAGCTGCGGCTGCACCAGAGAAGGTCGAATCCCATAAGAGCGGTACTGAACAACACAGTGAGTCTACCGCTCCGGTTCGTCTTGGCGAAATCAAGCGTAAGACCATTCCGGCCATGAAGGATTCCATTCCTGCCGTACACAAGTCCACAACGGTGGAGAAGCCCAAGAGCGGCAAGCGCGTTGCCATGCCCGGTATCAGTGATATGGCACACCCCAGTGACATGTTTTTCGGAGCAACAGCACAGGGGACGAGCGATTCCAAGAAAACGCAGCCGGCTCAGCGTTCCGAGAGCACAAAGGCATCCGGCAAGGAAAAGGATAATAAGGAAACTCCAGAATTGAAGCCTGTCGAGGGTGGCTATCTGCTGGATATTCCTGTCAGCTCCATCGTTCCGAATGCGCAGCAGCCGCGCAGCGTCTTTGATGAGGAAGAGCTGAATGAGTTGGCCGCGTCCATCAAGGAAGTCGGCGTATTGCAGCCGATCGTGGTTCGCAAGCGTCAGGCTGGGGAGTCCAGCAAGAGTGATGTTTCACGTGAAACATCGCAGAGATACGAGCTCATTATGGGCGAGCGTCGCTGGCGTGCATCACAACTTGCACAACTGAAGACGATTCCGGCGATTGTCAAAACCACATCAGATGACGAGATGCTGCGTGATGCACTGCTGGAGAACCTTCATCGCGTCGCACTGAATCCTCTGGAAGAGGCGGCGGCATATCAGCAGATGATTGATGACTTCGGCCTGACTCAGGCTGAACTATCCAAGTCGATCTCGAAATCGCGACCGCAAATCGCGAACACATTGCGTCTGCTGAATCTTCCTGCGTCCGTGCAGAAGAAAGTTGCCGCAGGCGTACTGTCCGCAGGGCATGCGCGAGCTCTTCTTGGTTTGAATGACGAAAGTGAAATCGACAAGCTGGCCACTCGAATCATAGGGGAGGGGCTTTCGGTTCGCAGCACCGAGGAAATCGTGGCGCTGAAGAACGCAGAAAGCAACGTGCCCAAGAAGGTAAGGCCGACGAAGAACAATCCTTGGGCCGGTTCTCCGATTGTCAACAACCTTGAAAATCATTTTGACACCAAAGTGTCCATCAAGGGTACGCAAAAGCACGGTCGAATCGAAATCGTGTTTTCCTCCCCTGAGGATATGGAACGCATCCTCAGCATGCTGATTCCCACGGCAGTCGAGGGCGCGGCGGCAAAATGGGTGTGAGGTTGCGAGCCACACAACGGTGTGAGCCGCCATCATCACACAACGGGAAACAACGGTCATGCCGTTCATGAGCTGTATGATCTGGTCTGCCGAGAGGTATTCATTGCCTCTCCGGCAGAACGCGTATAAAGCAACTGTCGTGGCATTTGCAGTCAGAGGACTAATGCAATGAACCGCACGTATAACTGTCCTATTGCATGCACCTGAAAATTCATTACCGAAAACTCTGTTGAGCAATATGAGTTGAAATCGGTCCAGTACAATGCGCTAGATTTGAGCGGATTGTCGTTCTGATGCGATTCTCCGGCGCTGGTAAGCGTCCGCAGCGCTACTTCGGTCAGTCTGTCGTTTCGTTTGTGATTACTGACAATGCAAGCAATATTTGTGTAGCTCAACCCGCCGGTGAAGCAATATCATCGTCTGTGATGAGGTTTGATTTCGCCGACAGGTCGAGCTGTGCTGTTGGATCAGTGCAGTGAGGCCAGGTAGGATTGTGCGTCCAGCGCGGCGCGGCATCCCATGCCTGCGGCACTGATGGCCTGACGGTACACCCGGTCAACGCAGTCACCGGCGGCGAACACTCCAGGCACGGAAGTATGCGTTCCGGCACCGGAGACCAGAATGTACCCGTCGTCATCCATATCCACGGAACCCTTCGCAAAACGCGTGGCCGGTTCATGGCCGATCGCCACGAAGATGCCCTCGGCGGGCAGCGTGCCCGTCTCGCCTGTCACGGTGTCGCGAATGTCCACAAAGCCGGCGGAATCATCTGCGGTTTCAGCCTTTGCCGACAGGGAAATGCCGGTCGAAGAGGGAGCATTCAATGCCGATCCGGAGACATTCAGCATCGGAGTCGTCTTCAACGAGAGAAGATTTCCGGTGTTCTGCGCTGCGGGTGCCGCAGCGGTTACCGCATCAGCGCCTGTCTGCGCGCCGACAGCGTTTTTCTGCCCGCGAATGGCTGTCGCCACCGTATTCATTTTCACGGTGATCTTGGGATTGTTCAGCACGCGCTCGACCATGATCTTGGAGGCGCGGAACTGGTCGCGGCGGTGCAATACGGTCACCGAAGAGCCGAAACGAGTCAGGAACAGTGCCTCTTCGAGCGCGCTATCTCCTCCGCCCACCACGACGATGGGCTTGTCTTTGAAGAAGAAACCATCGCAGGTGGCGCAATACGATACGCCGTGACCGGAATACTCGGCCTCGCCGGGAATGCCGAGCTTGCGGTACTGCGAACCGGTGGTGATGATGACGGCATCGGCGTGATATTGGCTTCCATCGCTGCACGTGACGGTCTTGGGGGAGGAGCTGAAATCGACGCTCGTGACATCGAGATATTCGATGGATGCGCCGAAAGACTCCGCCTGATCGCGCATACGATCCATCAGTTCCGGTCCGAGAATGCCGTCAGGGAAACCGGGGTAATTCTCCACGGTGGTGGTGTTGACCAGCTGACCGCCCGGCGTGAGCTCACCCGCAAGAATGGTCGGGCGATACCCGGCGCGTGCGAGGTAGATTGCGGCCGTATATCCGGCAGGGCCGGAACCGATGATGATGGTTGAAAGTTCAGTCATGTCCCTTACGATAGCGAGTTGACCTGACCTCGTCCAGCGGTGGGTGAACAACGACATGGATTCGCCTCGAATGCCGATTGGTCGCTTTCAGATTGCCGAAACAGGCATGCCGCGTTCATGGAAACCGGAGGAGCTAATACGAGCACGATACGGGCCCACAGCATAAGTCCACAGCGTGAGTCACCGCGTACGATGAAACACCCCTCCTACCCGTGAGTAGAAGGGGTGCCCATGAGAACTTCTGCGTCGCCTACAGAACGCGGATGTACACGATGTCGGATTGTGCCGCAGAGTTCTTTGACGTGGAGTTCTGTGTGGTCGAGTTGCCGAACGGGACGTTATCGATGTCGGTCTTGTTCGGCCAATCCTGATTGTCGGATCCGCCACCGTGGTTGTCTCCGTTCAGGATGAACCATGCGGCGACCAATCCCACCACCAGCAGAACCAGCGCGACGACGATGGCGATGACCTTGATCTTGAGCTGCCCCCAGAGTGGCTGGTCCGGCAGGTCCTCCTCGATATTGCGTCCGACATTCGCCGCATTGACATCGTGCACCTGCTGGGGCGCGAAGCTCGGCGGCATGATCTGGGCCATAGGCGGCAGCTGATCTACCGAAGTACCATCAGTGCCTAGCAGCGGAACGGTGACCGTGGGGTCAAAGGCGTCGGATTGGGCACGCTGCGCCGGTGTCTGCACACCCGGCACATTCGCACCCGGAGCCGCCGCAGGACGGCCGCCAGACATGTTCCGCAGGGCATCGCGGCTGATTGGTGCCGTCATCCGCGTACGCGACTTCGATGATCCGGGGATGGCTGCTCCATTGGCTCCGGGCGCCGATGCCGACACTGCGAATGACGGGGGCATTACGGCGTCGCCCGACGCCGCGGCCTTGGCGGATCTGGCGGCAAGAGCGGCCAATGATTCCGACATATGCGCGCGCGGCTGCGGCATGGCATTCGTGGCAATGGGCTGAGCCGCATGGGTCGTGGGATGGCTTCCAGCCACGGTTTGCTCGCCTTCAGACACCTGCGCCTCACCGGACTGCGGCAACGGCGGGATGCTGCCGGCGTGGGTGCGCTCATTGTCGTTCTCTTCCGGCAGCGGAACATTCGGCATATTGGCCACGATGCTCTGTATCTCACCGGTTGCACCGGTCGTCCGGGGTTTGCCGGTACCGCCCGCAACACCAGACGCACCAGCAGCGTTTGCCGGTACGTTCACGCCGTTGCCGGACTGTGCCTTCGTCGCACCAGCAGCGGACCTACGCGGCTTGGCGGCGGGCGGGAACGATGCCGGCAGCGGTGCATACACCGGCATCGGCTGCTCAATCGCGGTCTCTTCCGCAGTGGATGTCGTCACCGGCGACTCCGGCTCCCCGTCCTTGCGCAAGGAGCCCATAAGCTGACCGACCTTCGATTGCAGGGAGGCCAGGGTTTTCGACGGCTCGGCGGTATCCGGTTCGAACAATTCCGCTTCGGGGATGACCGGCTGATCGGCCGAGGGCGGATCTCCGGGCAGCTGAGCCAGGAACGCCTGCTGCGCGAGACGCTGCTCGTTGACGAACCTGGCCTCGGCGCCGGCTGCCAGTCCCGCCTCGGAAATCGACAATTCCGGCAGCTTCGTCGAGGTAACCAGCCCATCCGGCAGTTCCACGATCTTGTCATCGCTCGTGTCACGCAACGCCACCATGCTGATCGAGGCGCTGCCACTGACCGACGGCAATATGATGTCACGATCCGACAAGTTGCCGAATGGCTCCCACGCGCCCAGCAGCGCGCTCAGCTCGGCCAGCGTTGCCATCGGCACGATGACTTCCCCATCTTCGGTGTGCAGAGCCAGTCCACGCTTGCAGATCACGCGGAATTCCGTGGGAACGTCGGCGGGCAGCATATTCAGGTCGAACGTCGTGTTCGCGCCTGAAGGCGTCTTGGTCAGCAGCGCGTACAGCAGTGCGGCCAGCTGTCGCGTCGCCATCTGCTCATACGACATCACATCGCCGTCGATGCCGCTGCAGATATCGGCCAATGCGGCGGCGACGGGAGTGTCGGCGAACTGCACGCCATTGACGCTCACGCGAATGGTATCGGTGCTCAGCGCGGTATGGGTCAGCCCCGTGTCCAACAGCTCCTGAACCGCCTGGGTGCATTGTCCCACGATCGATCGAATCGCGTCGTAGCTGAGGAACGAGGAAGACGAACGCTGCATGTATTCCGCCAGCGCCAGACCGGAGTCCGGCTCGGTGATCACCACCGCGGCATCGCCGACGTGCTGCAGCTGCAGCACCGGCGTGCAGTACCGGCTGTTGGCCAGCGCGAGCGTGGAAGCCGCCTCGTTGATCTGCGGCAGAACGGATGTGTCGGTGATGATGAACAGCTGGCAGGACTGCGCCAGCATGCGGTCATTGGCTATCCATGCGCTCAATCCGTCACTTTCGCGCAGCGAAGAAACGAGAGTGTAGCGACCGATGACGGTATCTCCCAATTGAGGCTTCATAGTAGTTGTTTCTCCGTGCTCTGCTGTCATGCGCTGAGATAGTGGTGATGCTGACATTCTAGCCGTGGGGATGGTCGGCTGTGCAGCCGCGACGGACGCGGCTTGACGAGTGGAATGATGCGGCGTTGGCAGTATGGTGGGAATTCGCGGCTGGGCGTTGTTGCCGGCCGCGATACCTGCCGCTGCACCGGCTGCGTTTGCCGCGACGTTCGGCAGTACGACAGACTTGATGGACGGGCGTTGGCCCTTACGGTTGACCGTCGGCGCGAAGCTGGGCGGAAGGTTGTCGGACGGAATCCCCCTGGGTTGGTCCTGAACCGGCCGTTCGAGATCGGTCACAGTTTCAGCGGCCCGTTCCGCGGAACCGTCATTCTCCGAGGTTCCATCGTCACCCAGCGAATAATCATCGTAATGATTATCATTCTCCGCAATTGTCGTGGTACCCTCTTCGACCTCCGCGTTTTGTGCCTGAGCTTCCTCGGTTTCCGACTCAGCCGGTGTCGATACCGATGTCGCAGTGGAAGTCCTACGCAACAGCCGTGCCTTCATGGTGACGATCAGGCTGGAGAACTCCTCCACGCGCATCAGCCATAGCAGCCCGGCATACACGGCCGTCACCACAATCGTCAGAATCGCGCATATGACGATGGATTGCCACCAGCTCATATGTCCGTTGACGCTGGAAACCTTCGCTCCGACCAAACGCGTGGCCAGCGGGTTGAGGAATAGTCCGCACGCGCATGCCGCCGCACCGGCAATCAGGGCCTTGACATGCATGATGATGATGCGCTTGCCGTCGATCCGCCCACCGAATCGTCTGCGTAACAGCCAGAACACCCATGGGAACGTGATGATATATGACAGGCTCAGCGACAGAGCCACCATGAGCGTCCAATATTTCGGCGGTGCGAAACGCAGCGAGGTCAGCAGAAGCAGCAACTGCACGGCGTTGTCGGCCGCCGCGAACAGGAACGGGCTGCGGCCGTCCTCATACGCGTAGAAGGCGCGCTGCACCAGCAGGAACGCACTGGTGGGCACCAATCCCACCAGCAGGCCGATCAGAGGCCCGGATATCAGAATCGCCCCATGCACATTCGTGGACGGAATCAGCGCCTTCACCAGCGGCACCGGCATGGCAATCATGACCGCGGTGAAGAAGAACATCGCAAGACCGGTGGATCGCAGGGATGAGCTGAGGTCGGCGCGGGCATCTCCGATACGATGCTCGCTGATCGCGCGGGACATGCGCGGGAACACCGCGGTCGTGATGGACACGGCGATGATCGAATAGGGAAGAACGTATATCGTGTACGCGTACTGATAGCTCGCGTTGCCCGCGATGCCGTACAAATCGCCGCCGGCGGTCGGGGCGCCGGTATTAACACGCGAATTGACGATGCCCATCAGCTGGTTGAGCAGCACCATGGCGATGCTCCACACCGCCACCTGGCCCATGGAACGCAACCCCAGCCCATGCAGTCCCCAGCGAGGCCGGTAGTGGATGCCGCAACGCAGCAAAGGAATGAACAGCACCAGGGCCTGGAACGCCACGCCGGCCGTCCAGGCGCCCGCGGTCAGGGCTATCTTGCCGGATGTCCAGAACGACATCGGCTGCCGTCCCGCGTTGCCGAACAGCATGATGAACGCGCCGAAACCGATGCAGCTGATGACGTTGGCGCCTACGGAGCTCCACGCATACGTCGCGAAACGCCCCTTTGCGGCGAGGATCTGCCCCAATACGGTATACAGGCCGTAAAACAGGATCTGGGGCATACACCACAGCGTGAAGGCGTTCGCCAGCGCCCTTTGCGCGGGCGTCCAGCTGGAGTCGAGATACAGCATCGTCAGCAGTGGCGTGCCGGACGCCATCAGCAGTGTGATGGCCAGCAGCAGCGCGATGGACAAGGTGATGAGCTTGCTGAGTCGCTCATCCGCGTCCTTCTGCTTGAGCGTGCGCACGATCTGCGGCACGAGCACCGCGTTGAACACGCCGGTGGACAGCAGGTTGAAGATCACCTGCGGTATCTGCGCGCCGGCCTGATACGCGTTGGCTGCGATACCGGTGGTACCGAGCGCGCCGACGAGGAAGATGGTGCGGATCTGGCCGGTCACACGTGACGCGGCCGTGCCGCACGCCATGATCAGCGAATTGCGTCCTACCGTGGTGCTCATTCGTCGGGGTCCTTCTTTCGATGGAATTGGCGCCAGAGGCCGACCAGGCCGAGCAGCAGCGAGAAGCCGATGATGATGAATCCGGTCATGTCGCTGATGCGCAGCACGCTGGTGATGTCGGTGTTCTGTGCGGAACCGAACGTGTCGCCGTTGCGGTCCAGCAATGTGATGTGGGCTGTGGCGTGGCCGGAAGTGGCGACGCGGATGGCGAACGTGACCTGCGCCTCGCTGTTCGCCGGTATGGTGACCTCAGTGAACCGCGATGTGACGATTTCCATGGAGTCGGTGAGGGATGAGACCTTCACCCGTACCGGATACGGATGGTTGTTCCTGACGGTGACGGGCATTTTGGCCGTTTCGCTGACGACGGTGATGGAGTCGGTCGGCGTGATGGATACGCCGCCGAACATGCCTCCGCCGAGCCGTTTGGCGCCGTCGACCAGACTGTCGATGTTGCGCGGCGCGGACGAGAGCGCATGCAGTGCCAGCGTGCTCTGTGCGGCCTTGATCTTGCGGATCCAGGACGCGGATGCCTTATGGTCGGTGAGGACCGACGTGGCGAAGCGGTTGATGTCGTTGCGGCTTTCGGCCAGCGATTCCAGCGCGGACGTGACCGATCGGGTGTTCCGCTCGCTTAAATGACTGTCTTGGGGGACGATTTGCAGCGCCTTGTCGCCGGTCCGATAGGCGTCTGCGTCAATGAGATCATTCAGGTCGGTGAGTTGCAGCCATGAGGACTGTTCGACCGCGGTCATCAGCGTGTCGATGAACGCCGCCGACATATTAGTGCCGAAGCAGACCAGCAGGTTGCGGTTCATCGCCGCATACGGCTGCTCCATCTGATAGAAGGCGCTCTGCGCGACGAACCGCGCGATGCGTCCCGCGTTACTGGTCTCGCCGTCCGCATCACTGCTGGTGGGCTTGCCTTTGACGAGGTCGCCGAGTTCCTTCTGCTCGCTCAGCACCGTGATGTCGCCGGCCGAGGTGGGGATTGTGTATGTGCCTGTGTGCACGGTGGCCGTGGTGCTGGAGTCGAAGTCGTGACCGGCGATGACGTACTGGTATCCCTGCTTCCTGGCCGTGGAGAGCGCCTGCCGGGTCCAATCGCCCTTGCCTTGCCAGGCGATGGGCAGGGAATTGGATGATGCCGGTGCCGCGGCCAGTGCGGATCGTGCGTTCCATGCGCCGGTGCCGACGCCGGCCTGTTCGTACGACCGGACGTTGTTGATCGCGGCATAGGCGGTGATGTCGAATCCGGCCGGCTGCATGACGGCATCGATGCGTTGCCCGGTGTCGGAAGCCAATGCCGTCGGATCGGCTATGGTCTGCAAATCGCTGTGCTTGCCGATGAGGGAGAGTTTGGCGGCGAGTGCATCATTGTCGCGCGGGGTGAGCACTGCTGATTGCGTCGCCGCGGTGTCTTCGGAGTCGTCGGTATTGTTGCCGGAGCCGTCGTCTGTGCCGCCATCCGTGCCGCCGCCACCTGATTGTGTAGATTTTGTGTCGGATTCATCGCCGTTGTCATGCACCACCAGCTGGTCGATGGCGTTCTTGTCGGCCTGCTGGCCGTTGTTCATCAACGGCATGACCATGGTGATGGCCATCGGCGGGGTCTGTGCGTTGCGCAATCCCTGGGATGATCTGGTCAGGAAGCTGTGCAGGCGAATCGGCTTGGTGTTCGGATCGACGGTACGGTCCGACCCGGATGACCCGTCAGAGGAGCCTGTGGATTGAGAGTCGGTCGCCTGGGTCGCCTGATAGGTGACCAGCAGCGGTTTCGGCCCCCACATCTGCAACGCCTTCAACGCATCGCTGTCGGCCGCCGCGTCGATCTTCACGGAAACCTTCTTGTTCGCCGCGATGGACGGCACCGTGGCCGTGCCGAGAACGGTGCGCACCGGAATCGATACGTCCCCGGTCGCCCAATGCTGGATGTCAGTGCGCGATACGAACGTATATGACGGGTTGTAGGCCACGGTCACCAGACCCGGTGACGTCGCGGCATACGTGGGATTGGAGATGCTGATGGTGATGTGGTAGCCGGATGTGTCGGTGACCACGGGCGTCGATTCGGTGATCGACAAGGCGGTCGTCTGCGTGGCCGTGTCCGTCTCGTCATCCGCCATCGCCATATGTGCCGGGGCCGGTACCATGCGGCCTGCGAACAGCATCGCGCATGTCAGCAACATGATGGTAAAGAAGCGCCATAGGCGTGTCGTTCGGTGAGATAACGATGGCACGGCCTGACCGTGCTCGGGGCTGTTCGCGATCATCCCTGCTTCATTTTCCTTGCGTAGAGCCAAGCGATCTTGCGTTCATTAGGATAGCTGAGAACGTCATCCAAATCATCGAAATCCACCCAGATGGCGTCTTCGGCTTCATGATCCGGATCGCCCTCCACCGTCAGGTCGCCACCGATCTGGCGCAGCGCGAAATGATGCACGAGCTTATGCACGCGCTGGCTGGTACCGGTGAACCAATAGTCGATGGTGGCAATGGACTCGACCACCTCACCCAGAATGCCGGTCTCCTCGTGCACCTCGCGCACGGCGGTCTGCTGCGGCGTCTCGCCCTTTTCGATATGGCCCTTGGGAAGGCACCATTCGAGATGGCCGTTGCGGGAGTGTCGCGCGATGATGGCCACCCGGCCGCGCTCGTCGAACACCAGGCCGCCGGCCGAGTATTCGCGCACCACCGGGAGCTCCTGAGCGTCCAGCGACGCGAATGTGGTCGGCCCGTCGCCCGCCCGTCGCTGCGGCATCATCGCAGGTGTGGGGAAGCGTGGTTCCGGTGGCCTGACAACGGTTTTCGGCGTGCGCGGAGCCTCGGACGTATAGAGCAACGTATCGGGTTCGAGCGGATTTTGGGTATGGTCGCCCGCAGCATGCGCAAGCATGCGCGCGAGGTCTGCGGGCGTAATCATGACTTCCACCTTACTCAATACCGTGTGCAGGTGGGGTAACGGTATGCTTGAATACGCATAAAAGCGGTAATACTTTATGGAAAGGCCTCGTGTGAATTTCGAAGTTTGGCCGGAAGCCATTGAACTTGGACACCTGTTCGCGGCTCGCGGGTACGAGCTGGCGTTGGTGGGCGGCCCCGTGCGTGACCTGTTGCTGCACCGGCGTTCCCACGACCTCGATTTCTGCACGTCGGCCCATCCCGACGAGTTCGAGCCGATCCTGCGTCATTGGGGACGTGACGGTTTCTGGGATATGGGCCGCAAATTCGGCACTTTGGGTGCGATGCGCCGGCGCGAGGATGGCACCGAAGTCAAGGTGGAGATCACTACGTACCGGTCCGACACGTACGATCCCGAATCCCGCAAGCCCGAAGTCAGCTACGGCGATTCGCTCGAAGGCGATCTGTCCCGCCGTGATTTCACCGTGAACGCCATGGCGCTGCGCGTGCCGCAGCTGGAGTTTGTGGACCCGTTCGGCGGCGCCAGCGATTTGGCTAAAGGCGTATTGCGCACGCCGGTGGATCCGTATCAGTCCTTCGACGACGACCCGCTGCGCATGATGCGTGCCGTGCGTTTCGTCGCACAGCTCGGGTTCAGCATCGCCCCCGACACGGCTGCCGCCATCAGCGACATGACCGATCGCATCGACATCGTATCCGCTGAACGGGTGCGTGACGAGCTCACGAAGCTGCTGCTGTCCGATCGTCCGAGGGCGGGTGTCGAAGCGCTGGTCGAATCAGGTCTCGCCGATATCGTATTCCCGGAAATTCCCGCCCTGCAGCTGGAAATCGATGAGCACCACCGCCACAAGGACGTGTTCGAGCACACGATGATTGTGCTCGATCGCGCCATAGCGCTGGAGACCGGGCCGGAAGGCCCCGTGCCCGCTCCCGACCTGACGCTTCGCCTGGCCGCGCTGACCCATGACATCGGCAAGCCGAAAACACGCCGGTTCGAGCCCGGCGGCAAGGTCAGCTTCCATCATCATGATGCGGTCGGCGCGAAAATGACGCGCAAACGGCTCAAGGCGCTGCGGTTCGACCATCATCTCGTCGAGGATGTCAGCGAGTTAGTGAACCTGCATCTGCGGTTCCACGGGTATGTCGAAGAACCGTGGACCGATTCCGCCGTGCGACGCTACGTCAAGGACGCTGGTCCGCTGTATGAGCGGCTGAACCGGCTGACCCGCGCCGACGCGACCACTCAGAACCGTCGTAAGGCGATGGTGTTCTCGTCCGCCATGGACGAGATGGAGCAGCGCGTGCGCGATCTCAAGGAGAAAGAGGACTTCGATGCCATCCGGCCGGATATCGACGGCAATGAGATCATGACCATCCTCGGCATCGCTCCCGGCCCGGAGGTCGGCCGCGCATACAAGCACATGCTGGAATACCGGCTCGATAACGGTCCGGTCGACCATGACACCGCGGTGGCCGAGCTCAAGCGGTGGCACGCGTCGCTGTAAACGTGCCCAAGAAACGGTTCGGCGGCTGTCCGCGTAAGGCAGGCAGCCGCCGAATATCGGGGGTTTCAGGCCGTCATGACGATGCTGGCCGTCATTCCACCTTTTCATGATCGAGGGCCTTGGGCAAGGTGCCCATTGACTGGACGGGCACGCATCCCTCGAAGTTTTCGATGGCGGTGTCGCCGCTCGGCAGGCTGTCCTTGTTGGCCAGATCGTTGAACGAGGCGCCGAGCACCACGTCAATCAGCTTGTCGTCGCGGTCATCCATCACCATCACCGCGTCCGTGAAGTTCGTGTTCAGCGTGTACGCCTCGTTGATGGCGTTCTTGCCGAAATAGATTGTGGTGCGCTCGACCTTCTTGCCCTTGTAATTGTCCCAGCCGGTGACCTTGAACTGGCGGTTCGACAGCGCGGTGCTGACGGCCTTCGCGAAGCCGACGAATTTGGTGCCGTTCAGCACGCGCACCTTGACGTTCGCATAGTTGGAATATGTCTGGTTCTTGCCGTTGGCGTCCTTGGTCGAGCAGGGCACGCGCACGCCGTAATTCGGCTTGACTGCGGACGTGGCCGTTATGCCCAGACCCCCGACATGGAAATAGAACAGTGCCGACACGACCAGGGCGACGGCAAGCACCGCGCCGACACAGGAGAATACGATCTGCTGGCGGCGGCGAATGTAACGCTTGCGTTCCGCGCGTTCGTCATAAGGCTGAGTCATGGGTCCGTCCTTTTCTTACGAGACTGGTACACAGATTAGCGTCACTGTCTGACGCGATAAGACAGGGATGGCAGGACGGTCATGACCGGTCTCGCCGGCGCCTGCGCAGCGATGATGCGATCCACCGTGGCGGATTGCTCCCATGCGGTGCGAACGCGGCGGGCGACGGCATCGTCCGGTACGAACGCGATGACCGATGGGCCGGAGCCGGAAACGAATGACCGGGATGCCCCGGCGGCCAGGGCGGCTTCGATGGCTTCGCCGCTGCGGGGGTGCAAGGTGACCGCGGCGCGCTGCAGATGGTTGTCGTCGCCGTCTCCCGCGCCCAACTTGTCGAAGGTCGAATAGACATTCGGCGTGCTCAGTTGCGCGCGGTACGCTCCCACCAGCAATTGGCCGGCGAATCCACGGTCTCGCAGCGTCTGAACGCACGATGAATCATCCTCCAGCGGGATGATCCGCTCGCCGAAACCGGTGCCATGCGCATATCCGCCCTCCAGGCAGAAGGGCATATCGGCACCGAGCGTGGCGGCGATGTCACGCAGCCGTTCAATCGGCCAGTGCAGTCCCCACAGGGTGTTCACGGCGAGCAATGTCGCCGCCGCGTCGGCGGATCCGCCGCCCAATCCGGCGCCGACGGGAATGTGCTTGTCCACATGCAGCGCCACGTCCGGCTCCCGCCCCGCGGCCCTGGCGATCGCGAACAACGCAAGCACCGCATGGTTGCGGCGCATGTCGCTGCCGCTCGATGCCAGATCACCCAGATGCTCGCCGCTCAGTTCGAGCGAGAACCCGCTGCCGGGGGTCTTGGCGGTCGCCGTCACCACGTCGTTGACGCCGATGGCGCAATATATCGTGTTCAGCGCGTGCCGGCCGCCCCATTCCTCATGGGCGGGCCCTACGTGCAACGTCAGATTGGTTTTCGCGGGAACCGTGACCTCCACCGAGTGCAGCGGCCCGGCCGGTGTCGTTTCCGCGGCTGCGACATGACGGCGGATGGGCCAATGCGCGGGGACGCTTGGCGAACGCCGCACCTGACCCGGTGTTGCTGACCGTACATTGTCCATTGCTGTGGCGCTCATGATGATGCCTGCCCCTGTTCATGCTGCGATTGCCTCAGCGCCGTCGCCAGAGCGGCGAATTCGTCGATGGTCAGCGTCTCGCCGCGGCGTGTCGGGTCGATGCCCGCCGTGTGGAACACTTCATCGGGCACCATGCGCTTGAGTGCGGCATGCAGCGTTTTGCGACGCTGGCTGAAGGCCGCGTCGACCAACTGGAACGTCAGCTGGCGCAACTGGGGGTCGCGCGGGCCCGCATGCGACTGGACACGGGTGAACCCGGCCAGGGCCGAATCCACGTTCGGCGCTGGCCAGAATACGTGACGCCCGATGTTGCCCACGCGTTCCGCCGAGCCGTACCACGCCAGCTTCACGCTGGGCGCGCCGTAAATCTTCGAGCCGGGAGTGGCGGTCAGACGGTCCGCGACTTCTTTCTGCACCATCACCACGAAGGACGTCAGCATGTCGAAGCGTTCCAGCAGCGTCAGGATGATCGGCGTGGCCACATTGTACGGAAGGTTCGCCACCAGGGTGAACGGTTCGTCGCCGCTGAACTCGGGGAGGTCCGCCGACGTGAGGGCCAGCGCGTCCTTGTTGATGACCGTGAGGCGGTTCCTCGCATCCGGCATGTATGTGTCGATGGTATGCGGCAGCCGTTGCGCGACCGGCGGGTCGATCTCGACCGCGGTCATCGTGGCGCCGGTTTCCAGGATGGCCAGTGTCAGCGACCCCAATCCGGGGCCGACTTCCAGCACCCGCGTATCGGCGGTGACCGCGGCCTCGCGCACGATGCGGCGCACTGTTCCGGGATCGATGACGAAGTTCTGGCCGAATTTCTTGGTCGGGCTGATGCCGGCTTCGGCTGCTATGTGACGGATGTCGGCCGCGCCGAGCAGTCGCCCGGCGACTGCGGGTTTCTCGGCGGCTGCGGATGCTCCGGAAGGTGCAGGGGATGGATTCATGTCAGTCATAACGCTCGCTATCAGTACCAGCCGATTTGCTCGGAGCGTTCCCATGCCTTGGACGGGCTGCCATACCGTCGGGCGATATACGCCAGCCCCCAGTCGATCTGCACAGCGCCGTCGTCACGGTAATTTGCGCCGAACTCGGCCATTTTGCTCGCAGGCAGCGACTGCGGGATTCCGTAGGCGCCGGTCTTCGCGTTCTCGGCGTACCACAGCCATCTGGATTCGCGGGTCCACAGCTTGTCGAGGCATGTCCAGTCGTAGCTGGTCCAGCCGCGCTGTGCGGCCGCGCCGGATGCGTAGGCTTTGGCCTGCGCGGCGGTCGGGTGCCATAGGCGTCCCTGCGAGCTGCTGCCGGAGTTGCCGGAGTTTCCCGAGTTTCCCGAGTTTCCCGAGTTTCCCGAGTTTCCCGAGTTTCCCGAGTTGCCGCTATTGCCTGAGTTCCCTGAGTTCCCGGAATTGCCGTTGTTGCCCGAATTCCCGTTGTTCTTGTCGTTGTTTTTGTCATTGTTCGACGTATCATCCGACTTGTTTGCGTCGGACGTGCTGCCGTTCGAGGAGTTGCCATCCGACTTGCCGGTATTCGACTTGTTGCCCGACTTGCCGGCGTTGTCGCTGCCTTTATCTGCTTGCCCCTTGCTGGTGTCGGAAGGTTCGGCGACCTTCTCCGGGCCTACGGCGACGATGGTGTCGAGGGAGATTTTGGTGGTCGTCTCCGAAATCAGCGTTCGAGTCTCTGCGATGCCATCGACATACGTGACGTTATAGACCTGCTTCTTCTCGCCGTCTTCCCCCTGTTGGCGGACCACGGATGTTCCTGGCTTCAACGACTTATCAACAATCGTCTGCGAACCATGGGGAATGGCGACGGTCGTCGTCTCCTGCCCGTGGGTGACGCGCTGAACGCGCAGCACGGTCTTGTCTCCGTCCTTCTCGACACTGACGCGGTCTTCCTTGTTGAGGCTGATGCCTTTGGAATCGAGAATCGACGCGGCGGGGAGCTTGCCATTCGGCGCGACCGACGTTTTGCCGTCGGCGATGACCGTCACCGGGCCGGACTCGTTGATGACGAGGCCGCCGGTGAGCTGGCTGTAGATGTTGTCGATGTCCACGGTGACTTTCGCGGCCTCGTTCTCGTTCTGCTGGAAAAACCCGAGCAGCTGGGAGGCGCTGGTCGCCACGGTCCAGAACGGCACGCGCTGTCCGTCGATGCTGATGGTCGTCTGATATGCGCTGCGGACCGTGACCACGTCATGATTGCTGAGGATGTCGCCGCTGGTGGATTGCACCAGATCATGGGATTTGACGTCGACGCCCCGCTCTTCAAGCAGGCGCGTCACGCTCATGGCATACGTGGTGACGGTCTGGGTGTCGCCGTTGATGCTGAGTGCGATGGTCTTGCGTGCGGCGACGCCGAATGCGACCGTTGAGGCAAGAGCCACGGCGACGGCGCAGATCGCCACCCGAATGCGACGCAATCGAACAAAACGTCGTGGTGTCCACCGCCTGGCCATATGTCATCCTTCCATGAGCTACGGCTAGCATTGTAACCAATCACGATGATGCTTCGCTGGGCATCGCACGACCGTCACCCATACTCCCACATTTGGTACTTTTTGCCCTGCCCGAAGGGCTGCCGCGGAGCTACTGGGGTGGCCATATATATCAAAATAAAGAAGAAGGGGGCGGGAGAGAAGGGGATTGTCCCGCCCCCTGTGGGCAGAGCTAATTGGGGGACGCTCTGCCTTCCAGAAGCCATAAGTTGGGGGAAGGCTTCTGGCACTTACACAAGGTAAGACTATATGTAAACACAGCTTACTACATGTCGACCGTGCATCGCACATGACACGCGGTATGCTGTGCCGCGAGCCTCCTGTCGGGATCGAACCGACGACCTGCCGCTTACAAGGCGGCCGCTCTGGCCATCTGAGCTAAGGAGGCGGACCCCATTCGCACAATGCGGACAGGTGTCATCGAACGATTGACCAGCTTACCAGTTTCACCGCGCTGGTCAATTCAGAATGTCGCAAACCCGTGTTGCGGTTCCTCCGGCCGGGGTCGAAGATCACAGCGCGACACGGGTCTACGTGGGTGTCATCGTTCATTTGCGGGGCATGACGGGTCATTCGTCATTCGCCGGTCGTCAGCGAGATCGGCTTGCCCGATTCGCCGATCGACGGCATCGTGCCCTTCTGGCCGACTTCGTCTTCCTTCAGGCCCAGCGACGCGATGATGCCGGTCTTGTTGTTCATGCCGGCGAGTGACAGCTGGTTGCGATCCCAGTAATTGCCGTTGATGGTGATGGTCGGCGTGCTCATGACACCCTTGTTCGAACCGGACACCTGCCACAGTTCGGGGCGCTTCGGGGTGTACAGGTTGATGGCATCCATCCATTTCTTGTATTCGCCGTTGAACGCCTTGTCGGCCACGGACTGCGGTACGCCGGCGTCAATCGCCTGCTGCTTGAGCGCCTTGTTCTTGACCGACTTGTATTCGCTGGCCTCACCGGGCTGGAAGTCCTCGGCGTAGATGTTCGAGATGAACTTGAGCAGGTGATCGGGGTTGTCGTCATTGCTGGCGATGTACAGGATGGCGCCGGTGGCGCGGCTGGAATATTCGTCGGTCGAGTATTCGTCCATGAACGACATCGGGTGGATTTCCAGGTTGATCTGGCCCGCGTCCACCAGCGAGATCAGCGTGGGATCGGTCTGGCGGTTGAACTCGCCGCAGCCGGGGCACAGCGGATCCATGTACACGGCGACGGTGGGGGCGCCGGACACCTTCTTGCCATAGCCTTCGCTGGAGATGAGGATGCCGCCCTTGTCGTCGGCCGCCGATGGCTTGGTCTCGACCTTTTGCAGCTGCTGGTATGCCTGCTCCTCGGTGGTGCTCTTCGCCACGTCGTTCTTGTGAATGGCTCCATAGATGGCGAAGCCGGCGATTGCCACCAGCACGACGATGATGGCGACGACCACTGCGCCGATGATGGTTTGCTGCTTGCGCTCCTTGGCCGCTTGCTCCGCCTTCTCCTGCGCCGCCTTCTCTTCGGCGGCGCGACGGCTTGCCCTGGTGTTGCGCTTCGCGTTCTGATTCTTTTGTGCCACAGTTATCCCTTTCCTGCCGGTTTGTTGCCCATAGTAGTAGAAGGGTTCGCTTTTCCGGCGGCGGGTTGCGCCGTTTGCCGCATGATGGAACGTGACAATGGCTACAAACCGGGCATTGCCGTCGCTCGGCATGCAGCTGGGATGGGGATGTTATGCGACGTTGGAGGGCAGCGGCCACCAGTTGATGCCCTGTCCGAGACCGAGCAGCGTGCACGCTGAGAGTGTAATCACCGCCCATGCGATCCATACGGCGAATTCACGCCCGGAATGTTGGGCGGATATCGCGGGAGCGGTTTCGTTGTCGGACGATTCGGGGAGCATGCCTGCGCCGCTGGAGCCCGCGGGCCGGTTGAGACCGAGCAGGGTGCCGGTGCCAAGTCGCAGCATGGTCGGTGCGGGCGCCAGCATACCGATGATCCAGCTGATCGCCGCGCAGATGGCCAGAGCCAGACCTGACGGGGACACGGGGGAGGCGGCGATGATGGGTACCACAATGGTGATGCCGCCTATGGCGAACCGCGTGTTTACGACCGGCAGACTGAAGATCAGCGTCGCGAGGGTGGATCCCAGCGCCAGCGTCGCGACGGCGAGCAGCCCGCGCCCTATTGCCGCAGGCAACCCCCTGAGGGCGTGCCATGGCAGCGTGATGATGCGCATCGCGGTGTCGCCGGCGCTGTGTGTGCCGCCGCGTCTGTATTCGCGTTGCAGCTGGGCGTCTGTCGAATAGCCTACCGTCAGCAGCAGCCAGCACAGCAGCGTGGCTGCGACCATTGCCGCCAACGGCATGCTCGCGGCCATTGCGGCTATGGGCGCGGCCCATGCGGCGAGCAGCGGCGTGCCTTGACGCAGATAGGTCTGGCGCTTGATGCCTGCCGGGTTCATGGCCATCGGCGGCATGGCCTGCGCTGTCGGCATGGCTTGCATGGACGGCTGGAATTGCGCGGCTGGCTGGAGCTGTGCGGGCTGGCCGGGTTGCATTGCGGTCGTCGGCGTTGCGGCTTCATCAGGGTCGGCGAAGATCTGCTGGGGGCTCAGCGGCGGCATGGTCATGGTGCGGATCTGCTGGCGCCCCGACCACACTGGATCATCCATCGCCAGGGTTGCCGCGGTGTCGGCGGATGATGACGGCTCGATTACGGCCGTTGCTCCGGTTATGTCCGCATCGTCCGTGGGTAGGGCCGTCGTCGGCTGCGGTTGCATGGGCATGGTTCGTCCGACGCTGACCGTGGAATCGAATGGCATGGTGGAGGCGGGCAGAACCGATGTCGGCTGTGGGCGCAACGATTCGGTCGCTTCGGTGCCGACCGGCATGGTCGGCGGCATGGGTGGGGTGAGGCGGGACATCGGCGCCGTCCGGTCGTTGCCGGGTGCCTGAGAAGACGCGATATTTCCCGGTAGCGGTGCTTCCCGGAGCGGTACGGTTCCGTCCGAGGTTCCGGCATCTGCTTCTGTCCCGATTGATGGTATCCGTCGAAGACTGGCGGATGCAGCGTCAGCGGCTTGGCCGGCGTTTGGGAGCCTCGGAATCGGCGGAACCGTCGCATACGGTGAGGGCGCCGATTGTCCGATGATCCGCTGCAAAGCGGGCCGAACGCCGGGCATCGCGGTTTGCCTTGGCATTCCTGCCTTGGTGACGGCTGCAGTCGGCTTCTCACCTGATTCGGCCGGCTCATGCGGGCGCCATAACAGACGCGGGTTGCGCAGACCGGTATGGTCAAAAGGGCGCATCACATCCGTCTGACCGGATTGCGCGGCGTCATCGTCGTACTGCTGCCAGGCGCCGGGGTTGAACGCGTCCACGGTGATCGCCTGCAGCAGTTGCTCCGGAGTGCAGCGCTTGCTGCGATCCGGGTTCAGCGCCGCACGGAACGCCGTCATGGTGGTGGCGGGAAGACCTGTGAGGTTCGCGTTGCCGGACGCCTCGCGTTCCAGCACCGCCATCATCGGCTTGGTGCCGAAAACGGGCTCCCCGGTTGCCGCGAATGCCAGCACCGACGACACGGACCACCAGTCCGTGATCTCATCGGATTCGGTTCCCTCGATAATCTCCGGCGCGATGAACCCCGGCGTTCCCATCACTAGGCCGGTGCGCGTCACATGGCTTTCGCCTTCGCCCATGGCGATGCCGAAATCCACCAGAACCGGGCCGGTCGCCGAAACCATCACATTGGTCGGCTTGATGTCTCGATGCACGATGCCCGCCGCATGAACCGCCTTGACTGCGTCCATCAGCTTGGATGCCAGTCGTTCCAGGTCATCGGCGACGTATGGCCCATTCGCGGCGACGTCGTCGCGCAGGTTTTTGCCCTCGATCAGCTCGGTGACGATGAACGCCAGCGAATCATCCAACTCCATGTCCACGATGCCGCACACGCCGGGATGATTGACTTTCTTCAACGCCATCGCCTCTCGGCGCAACCGCTCACGTGCCGTGATCTGATCGCGCGCGGACGCCGTCGAACGGTCATCGGCGAGCGAATCGCGCAATATCTTCATCGCGTATTCCTCGCCACCGTCATCATGCACGCGCCAGACCGATCCCATGGCTCCGGATCCCAGCCGCGACATCAGCGTGTAGCCGCCGACCAACGCTCCGGGCTCCAAGTTCAACGCATCGCTCATACCCTCCTATCCTACTCACCGTCCTGTGCCCGTTCTCTCTACCCCTGATATTCCTCCTTCCCCTGCTGTCCCCTCCGATACTCCCTACCCCCTGATATCGTTTGCGTTCCTAAGTTCGCGCCGAAACGTCGATTGTGCGCACTTAGAAACGCAAATGGGCCGGTTTGCGTTCTTAAGTTCGCGCACTTGTCGTTTCGGCGCGCACTTAAGAACGCAAATGTGTCGTCACAGCCGTTGATGCCGCCGCGACGCGCCGAGTTATCCACAATCGCCTAGCCTTCGACCACATACCCCGGATTCGCTTGCGCAGCGGCGGTCCATATTGTCATCATCAACATATGAGACAGCACAAGCATCTAGACGATCTGATGAACCGGGCGGAAATGGACGGGCGATGCTGTTCCGCGTCCAGCCCGGCGGAACGACAGGCGATGCTGCGGCGAACTCGTTGCGGCGATGTCGTGCGGCCATTTCGCAGCGTGTACGCGCGTCGTGAATACTGGGATGGTCTGAATCCCATTGAGCAAGCGTCACATGTCATTCGCGAAATGGCGAGACGGCATCCCGAGCGCGTATTCGCCGGACTGAGCGCGGCGGTCATCTACGGGTTCGAGCACTCATGGACGCTGCATGACGAGCCATACGTGTACATCGCGACTGACGGATTCACCAAGTCACGTCGGTCGTACCACCGGCTGCGGCGCATCTCGGTGCGTAGATCCGATATACGGGAGGACTGCCGTGTGGTCCGTTTGTACCGGCCTCGCGGTGATGGAGCAGCGCAGGACGGGTCGAATACCTGGAGTCAGGTGAGCAAGTTGGCTGACCGGATCGCCCACGAACGGGCATTGCGTGACAATGTATGTATCGGCGAGGTACGTGTGACCAGTCCGGCAAGAACCTTGGTGGACTGCGCGCTCTTGTATCCGTTCGAGCACGTGCTGTCGATGTTCGATTCCGCGTTGCGCCGGGGGCTCGTGACCCGCGAGGAGATCGTCGCCGTCTGTGATGGTCTGCGAGTGGATTGTGGGCCGGTATTTCGTCTGCTGCATTATGCGGATGCTCGCAGCGAGAACGGAGGAGAGTCGTTCTGCCGGGCTGTATCCATCGAAGAAGGGTTTGTTCCTCCGCAATTGCAGCATACGTTTTACAGCCGCGTGACCGGCAAGGAGGCGGGCCGGGTCGATTTCATCTGGCATACGGAAGATGGCCGCATCATCGTGCTGGAGTTTGACGGTATGCAGAAATACATCGATCCAGAGATGACGTCGAACCGGGATGTTCGGCAGGTGGTCCGTGACGAAAGGCAGCGCGAACAGGATCTGAAAGAGGCCGGAGTGAGCGTTGTGATACGGACGAATTACATCGAAGTGGTCCAGCGCGCGCCGTTCGTCATGAAGCTGATGCAGGCCGGTGTGCCGCGTGCTGGGGCGCACCCGATATTCGAGCATGCCGATTGAGCCGGAAGCGCCGTTGCGTTCCTAAGTTCGCGCCGGAACGACAAGTGCGCGAACATACGGACGCAAATGGCCCTGTTTGCGTACCTATGTGCGCACGGTCGTCGTTTCGGCGCGCACTTAGGAACGCAAAAAGAGGAGAGGACTTGGGGAGGGGAGAGGCGGGAGATGGATGGGAGGAGGGGGGACTGAGATGAGGCCGGAGTAAGGATAATGCCGGCTGCGGGATGCCGGTTGAAGGCCCGTCGATGTTACGTCCGCGTTTCAGACGCGCGTGTTGACGTGTTCCAGCGGACGTGTATAGTAGTACGTGGCTCAACGAAGAGAGTCTTCAATGAACCGAAGGAAAAAAGAACGCTGCGGTTTGACGTTGCCAGTGTAGGGACTGATGATCAAGGCACAGTAATCCCTTTACAACGGATCGTGAGGCACGTACCTGCCTCTGAAAGGATGAATATCATGGCAGAAGTCGTATTCGACCACGTCACTCGTATCTACCCGGGCAACGATAAGCCCTCTGTGGATGATTTGAATCTTGACATTAAGGACGGCGAGTTCCTGGTGCTGGTCGGCCCGTCTGGCTGCGGTAAGTCCACGACTCTGCGCATGCTGGCCGGCCTGGAAGAGGTCAACAAGGGCCGCATCCTCATCGGTGGCAATGATGTCACCACGATGCAGCCGAAGGACCGCGACATCGCAATGGTCTTCCAGAACTACGCTCTGTACCCGCACATGACCGTCGCCGACAACATGGGCTTTGCCCTGAAGATCGCTGGCACCCCGAAGGAAGAGATTCGCAAGCGCGTCGAGAAGGCCGCTGAGATCCTGGATCTGACCGAGTACCTCGACCGCAAGCCGAAGGCTCTGTCCGGTGGTCAGCGTCAGC
>ERZ857801.964-NODE-964-length-34873-cov-14.184904_pt1 | contig 34873 bp, 30 predicted proteins | sample MGYA00519762_ERZ857801 | MGnify/ENA primary metagenome ERZ857801 (study PRJEB31778, sample SAMEA3449368) | human gut metagenome | biome: human gut; feature: human-associated habitat; material: faeces | place: United Kingdom | collected 2010/2012 ...
GAAGCAGTTCTTCGACCATTTGATAGAGTTTCTGGATCATGTGCGTATTGAGCGCGATAAGTTCACCGTAGCGTGAATCCATCTCCTCGATGGTGGTGACTAATTTTCCGCTGCGAGTGGCTTTGCCAATCGGGAGCCACCCTGAGACGATGCCGGCGCGGACCCATGAAGCATCTTTGCCATACACACGGGCCGCAACAGCCACGGGGACGGACCCCTGAGGGAACTCTTGCTCGTTCATTGGCGTTTACCTCCTTTCAACGGCTATTCTAAGTTAGCAACTGCGCTTTGTTAAAACAACCTCGGTGGTCCAGTCCTGAGCCTGCCATCGGACCATCGTCATTTCGCAGGGATAGTCCTCAAAGCCGATGGTTTCGCAGGTAATGAAGCCCTCCAAAACACCGATGATGACTTCAGCCTCGTACTGTTTGTACGGAAATATCAGTTCGGGAAGCTCTCTATGTACGGAACCGCAGCGAGTGCATTGAAGCCGCCGCATGGGGATCTTCCAGGACTTTCTTCCTTTCGTCCGTACAATCCGAGTAACACGGTCATAGTATTTCAAATCGCCGCCGCATTTTGGGCAGGTTGATACATCATTTGTAATCATATACATCGCTCCATCAAAAAATAAAGTGTAGGAATATCTTGACAACTCCTACACCATAATATATGATTACAAAGGACAAATCAACTATGGAGGTGCAACTCATGCTTGTAAAATGCCCTGAATGCGAATTGCAGGTAAGTGACAAGGCTCCGGCTTGCCCTCATTGCGGCTATCCAATGAAGCCGTCAGTAAAGCGAAAACCGAGAGCCAAAAACAATAAACGAAGACGCCTCCCGAACGGGTTTGGCCAAATCAGCGAAATAAAAAACCGCAACCTTCGGAATCCCTTTCGGGCGATGGTTACGGTTGGAAAGACTCAGGACGGCAAGCCCATTTGCAAACCGCTCAAGCCTGACTCATATTTTGCAACTTATAATGACGCCTATGCAGCGCTCGTGGAATACAATAAGAATCCTTATGACCTCGGCGCCGCGATCACCGTCAAAGAGCTTTACGACAAGTGGTCGGAAGAGTATTTCAAGACGTTCAAATCGGATGGCAGTTCACGAGCCGTTACTTCAGCTTGGAAGTATTGTTCGGCTGTCTACGATATGCGAGTGATGGATGTCCGTGCCCGCCATGTGAAAGGCTGCATGGACGAGGGTGTTGCCACTGTCAGAGGGAAAGAGCAACACGCCAGCGCATCTATGAAGAATAAGATCAAGTCCTTATTCAATCTGATGCTTGACTATGCTCTGGAATATGAGATCGTCGACAGAAACTACTCGCGCACATTCAAGCTGACTGACGAAACGATCAAAGAGATCCAGAAAGTCAAGAAAGAGCACATACCTTTTACGGACGAAGAAATATCAAAGCTCTGGGAACATGTCGACGATAAGAATTTCATTGATGTGATACTCATTCAGTGTTATTCTGGATGGCGTCCACAAGAGCTCGGCCTAATTGAGCTTGCCAATGTAGACCTTGAGAATGGCACTTTCAAAGGCGGCATCAAGACCGAAGCTGGTGAAGACCGCGTCGTACCTATCCACTCAAAAATTCGCTACCTCGTGGAGCGACATTACAATAAAGCCAAAGAAATCGGCAGCCCGTATCTCTTCAACTGCAAAGACAAGCGCAGCGGCAAGACTGTGATGATGAGCTATCAACGCTATAAGGCCGGCTTTGAGATGATCCGTGACGAGCTTAATCTTAACCCGGAGCATCGTCCTCACGACGGAAGAAAGCACTTTGTCACGGCTGCAAAGAAAGCCGGTATTGACGAATATGCAATCAAATACATGGTCGGCCACAAGATATCCGACATCACCGAAAAGGTCTATACCCAGCGAGAATTCGACTGGCTGAAGGAAGAAATCGAAAAAATAAAATAGGGTGTATTCCGTGTAGGAATGTCTATGTAGAAATAATATAGGAATAATATATGACTTACCTACATTTCTATCCTTTCAACCACATCTTACTACTGCTCAAGCCATTGAAATAACGGCACTTAACGGTGAGCAATCTGAAAAGATGTTTCTATTATATTTCCCACTGCTTTTCAAGTCATGAACTGTATATATTTGTCGACTTTTCGGTCAATCTGTCAAAAAAATTCGGCAATGCTCCTGAGAACATCGCCGAATTCACCAAATTTCTTTTCCCAACTGAAGCATCAGCTGCTTAATAGCTGCTGATGGGGAGCGTTTCGTCGTCCGAACCCTTCTGCACGTCGCGGATGACGATGTCATAGCTGTAAGTCTCGTTCACATGGACAGTCACGCGGTCGCCCTTTTTGTGACCCATGACGGCCTTGCCGACGGGCGATTCTTTGCTGATGAGGCCCTTGAGCGCGTTCTGGCGGAGCGTGGTGACCAGTTCGATGGTCTGCTCCTCGTCGTCCTCCTCGATATAGATCGTCACCTTGTCAAACAGGCCGATCTCGTCCGGGTTCGAGCTGGCGTCGATGACCTTTGCGGTTTTGATCATGCGCTCAAGATAGCGGATGCGGCTGTCGTTGCGGCTTTTTTCCCGCTTGGCTGCCTTGTATTCAAAGTTTTCGCTGAGATCGCCGAACTCGCGCGCGGTCTTCACGTCCTCAAGCAGCTGCGGCCGCAGCTGCAGGCGGCGGTACTCGACCTCCTGCTCCATTTTTTTGATATCGACGGCTGTCAATTCGTCATGCATATCGTTTGCACCTCCTGTGCAGCTTGTATTTTACGCGTTTTGCGTGAAAAAGTAAAACGGATTTTGCATTTTTCTGTTTCTGTGATACAATTTGACCATGACTTGCAGGAGGCCCGCCATGAACATCGAACCCATTGCCCGTATCCATACCGATTTTCCGACCAAGTTCGGCGTCCCGCGTCAGTCTGGGCTGGCGTCCGGGCTTGTCTCGACGATCGTATTCGAGCCGCCGTACCGCAATCCGGACTGTCTGCGCGGCATTGCGGATTTTTCGCATCTGTGGCTCATCTGGGAGTTTGATAAGGTCGCGGGCGCAGGCTGGTCGCCGACGGTGCTGCCGCCGAAGCTGGGCGGCAAGACGCGCGTGGGCGTGTTCGCTACGCGTTCGCCGTTCCGGCCGAACCCGCTGGGGCTTTCCTGCGTGCAGCTTGTCAAGGCCGACCTTCATACGAAGGACGGCCCGGTCTTGTATGTCGCGGGCGCCGATCTGGTGGACGGCACGCCGGTCTATGACATCAAGCCGTATCTTCCGTATGCAGACAGCCATCCGGAGGCTGTCGACGGCTTTGATGGCAGGCGCGACGCCGAGCCGCTGACGGTCGTGTTCCCGCCGGAGCTGGAAGCGATGATCCCGGAAGAAAAGCGTGAAGGCCTGCGGCAGGCTCTCGCCTGCGGGCCGGTCCCCGGCTATCAGCACGATCCGGAGCGCCGGTATGGGTTTAATTTCGCGGGCTTCGACGTGCGCTTCCGCATCCGGGAGCGGACGGTGACGGTTGTGGAGATCGTGAGGTTATAACGAACGTGCCTCCCTCCGACGAGCCTCCGGCGGCCCTATCTTTTCTCTCGCAAGAGAAAAGATAGGGGAGAAAAGAGTGCTTGGACGCGTTTGGTGCGTTCTGCGGGTGCGGTTCAGGTGAGTCCTGATTTATAGTCGCTGCGAGCACACGAACTCACCCTACGGGCGCTGGACTACGCGCCGACTGTTACGGTACAACAGATTTGTGAGTAGTTGCGATTTAATATCTGCGGTAAAAGCGCCTTGCGTTCAAAATTTGCAAGGCAGTACGGATTCGCCGGAGCCCTGTAGGGGCCGATGCCCACATCGGCCCGTTGGGAAGCTGCGAATTTGCCGAAGATTACCGTAAAATCGGTATATTCTGCGGGCGAACAGAGTCGGCCGCCCCTACTGGGTATATGTGCATTGAAGTCTCGCCGTAGAGGCCGACGACTCTGTCGGCCCGTTTAGGAAGTTACGAATTCGCTGAAGATTTCCATAAAAACGGCGCATTCTGCCGGGCCGATGTAGGCATCGGCCCCTACGACGCCTTCAAGGACAGTGTCGGAATTTTTGAACTGGTCTTGGTTTCGCAGGAAAGATTCAAGAAAACCGAGTCGGTTTTCTTTCGGAGAAGCAAAAGAAAAAGTTGTACCGCAGTTGCAAATTCATAGAAGACTTTCAGCCTTGCAGCAGGCTCCGTCAATAATCCACCCGCATCAGGCACAGCCCCTGCGGGGGCGCGGTATACCCGGCCTGCGTCCGGTCCTTCGCTTCGAGCGTCTGCCGGACGCTTTCGGGCGTGCGCTTGCCCTGTCCGACCTCCAGAAGCGTTCCGGTCAGGATGCGCACCATATTCTGCAGGAAGCCCGTGCCGTGGTAATTGAAATAAATATAGTCTTTCCGCCGGACGATCTCGATGGAATCGACGATCCGCACGGTGGATTTTTTCATCTGCGGGTTCGAACAGAAGCTTTTGTAATCATGCTCGCCGGTGAGATATTCCGCCGCGCGCTGCATGGCGGCAAGATCGGGCTGGTAATCGAGCACGGTGACGTATTTGCGGTTAAAGACCGGCTTCGTATCGCCGACGTAGCAGGTGTAGGTGTAGAGCTTGCCGACGGCGCGGTAGCGCGCGTGGAAGCGGTCGGCGGCAAGCTTCGCCTCCTGCACGCAGATATCGTCCGGGAGATAGCGGTTCATGTAGTCGCGGATCTCCTCGGGCGATTTTTCTGTGTCCATATAGGCGTTGGCCGTCATGGCCCTTGCGTGAACGCCCGCGTCCGTGCGGCCCGCGCCGATGACCTGCACGTCCGTGCCGCACATCCGCGTCAGAACGGCTTCCAGCTTGCCCTGGATCGTGTCGCGGCCCGGCTGGCGTTCCCAGCCGAAATAGCGGGAGCCGTCGTAGCTGATGATAAATTTGAAATTTCTCATGACCGCTCTTCAAAGTCCTTCGTATACCGGCAGGCCGGGTAGTTGGAGCAGCCCCAGAATTTCTGTCCTTTTCGCGCGCCGGTCTGCCCGGTGCGCAGCACCATGCGTCCGCCGCAGCGTGCGCAGACAGGGACCTCGTGCGTGGCCGCGCGGCGGATATGGCGCTCCGCCGCCGTTTCGCCTGCAGGCTCCAGCTGCAGCGCGTCATAGCGGATGGCGGTGCATCTTGCCTTCATGGCGATCTCGACGGCCAGCATATCATAAAGCCGCCGCAGCTCAGCCTCCGGCATGCCGCCTACGAGCTTCCTGCGCAGATACTGCTCGGGCTTGCAGCCTACTTTTTTCTGAAACGCGCCGTAGAATTTCTCCCGGTCGCTTTTAGGTTGTTTTTTCGGATACATGGCGTTCCCTCCCATGCTTGCTGCGTCCAGTATACCACAATCGGTCTGTGAAAATCTACTTTGTTTTCTGGGCCTGTCATAAAAGGCTGCTGGCCGGAAATCCAAGCGGGACGGTGCTTACCGTCCCGCTTTTTGAAAATATCCGGCCTCCAGCAGCAGCGCAAGGCAGGCGTTGACCTCGTCGTCGGTAAAGAGCGGGCCGTATTTGCCCTTGACGGCGCTGGCCTCCGCGGACAGGTCGAGTCGGCCCGCCTGCGCAAGCGAATCAAACGCGTCGGACGGGCGGTTCCGCCGGCAAAGCTCCCGCACGGCGGAAACGCCGCCTGCGGACTGCACGCTGCGCACGAAGCGCGTCACGGGACTGCCGCACAGAATGCGGGCCTGCTCGGCGTTCTGCAGCAGCTCCTGATCGAATAAAAGCTCCAGTCTGGTTCGTTCCATATCTGCTCCTATCGCATACTGAACTGGATCTGGTCACGCTGGCCAAGCTCGGACAGGCGCGTTTCGATGGCGCCGATGCTCCGCCCATGGCGGCGCGCGATCGTCTCGGTCGTGAGCCCCGCACCGTATTCCTGAAGCAGCCGCGCTTCCTCCTCCGCGCTCCAGCTTCGGCCCGCGTTTGTGGCGGCCGCGCCGTCGGCGCGCTCCTGAAGCGCCCGCAGGACGCAGTGCAGCGCCCGGATGATCTCGGGGCGGTTATAGACGCTCTCGTCCGGCAGCGGCCGGCCCGTCATGGGGTCGACGCCGTCTGCAAGACCGCGAAGCAGCTCGGCTGCGCGCTTGATCTCCATATGCTCACCTTTTCCGACGTTTTCTTCTATTATAGTACGAAAAACGCCGTGCTGCAAGCCCTTTTCCGGCAAAACTGCCCGCAGCCGGAGGAATTCCGGGTTCAGTTCATTTCTTCGATATAATATACGTAATCCAGCGACCGCAGCGCCTCGATGATCTCACCGTGCTTTTTATACTGCTTGAGCTCCGCGCTGCTTACGGTGAAGGAGACGGTGAACACGCTGAGGCCGGAATTCAAGTACGCGGGATTCGACTCGATATCGTCGATGCGGATGCCGAGGGCGCGGACGGTCGAGACGAAGCCCGGCAGATCGAGCTTGTTTTTCAGCTCCAGATGCACCTCAAAATGGTTCGAGCGGTCCTTCAGATGTGTTTCGAGCGCCGGAAGGCCCGACATACTGCACAGCAGCGCGAGAAACAGCACCAGTGCCAGCGTATACAGTCCCGCGCCGAGCGCCAGCCCCACGATGCCGCAGCACCAGAGGCCGACGGAGGTCGTCAGGCCCTTGATCTGGTTCTTGGAGCTGAAGAGGATGGAATTGGCGCTGATCGTCGTGATGCCGATGACGGCAGCCGCCGACAAAACCGGGATCGTGACCGGCAGAAGCTCCATGAGATACTGATCGATGAGCATCGTGGCTGTGCCCGCGAGGCTCACGAGAATGAACGTGCGAAGACCGGCCGAGTGCCGCTTGCTCGAACGTTCGCAGCCGATGATGGCGGCCAGCGCCATGCTGAGCGCCAGCCGGAGAAGAATCGAGCCGGGCGCCAGCTCCGCGCTCCACGGGCCGAGAAGTCCCGCGATCCAGTCTGTTTTCATATGCCGTTACCTCCTGAGATAGAAAAATCTGCGCTGCGCCTGCGTCTGGGCCAGCTGCTCCTCCGCCGCCTCGGTAAAGGCGGCTTCCTCCTCCGATATGTCGTTATCCAGCGCCGGAAGCTCGGACTGGATCTTCTGGATCCGCTCGATGAGCAGCTGCACGTCGGACTTCCGTTCGCCCGTTTCCGTGACCTCCTCCACGGCGGCAACGTCTTCGAGCCTTGTGGAATACGATCTGGACAAATACAGCGCCAGCTTTGCGCAGCCGGGGCCGATCAGCTCATACAGAACGCTGGACGCGAGAATGATGGTCTGCAGGTCGCTTCCCATCGTGCCGCCGAGCGTCCGCGCGCCGAGAGCGGCCAGACCGATGGCCACGCCTGCCTGGGGGATGAGCGCCAGCCCCAGATAATTGCGCACCAGCTTATCCTTTTTGACCAGCCTGCAGCCCAGCCATGCGCCCGCGTATTTGCCGAGAATGCGTACGAGAAAATAGCTCACGCCGATCACGAGCAGCGGCACGCCGTTCAGATCCCCGGACGAGGACACCAGCGCGTCCAGCTGGAACGACATACCGGAGCGGACGAAGAACAGAAGCAAAATCGGCGGACTGAAATAATTCAGCTGCTTGAAGAGCTTGTCGTCGTCCGCAATATTCGTATAGACCGTGCCCATCATCATGCAGCCGAGCAGGGGAGAGATATCCAGCAGCGCGCACACGCCGCAGAACGCGAACAGGAGCGCGACGGAGATGATCAGCTTATTGTCCTTCGAGCGCTTCTGGGGCATGAGCAGCTTCATGAACAGCCCGAACGCACTGCCCAGCGCCAGCACCAGCAGATTCAGCAGCACCGGCTTTCCCAGCGTTTCGAACGAAAAGCCGCTTGCGCCGCTTAAGGAAGCCAGCGCGACGGAAATGGCGATGGAATACAGAACCAGCCCCACCACATCGTCCAGCGCCACGACCTGTAGCAGCGTGTCGACGAAATCGCCCTTGGCTCCCGTCTGCCGGATGGTCATCATTGTCGAGGCCGGAGCCGTCGCCGAGGCAAGCGCAGAGAGCACGATGGAAAACGCCAGCTCGAGCCGGAGTACGAGAAACGTCAGAATAAAAATAAAGACCGAGGCCAGAACGGCTTCGAAGATCGTGATCCAGACGACCTTCATACCGCTTTTTTTCAGAACGGAGAGCTTGAAGAACTCGCCTGTTGAGAACGCGATGAAGGCCAGCGCGATATCGGAAAGAAAGTCCGTGCCGTCAATGATGCGCTGCGGCACAAGGTTCAGCACATACGGCCCGATGAGGATCCCGGCGAGGATATAGCCGGTCACATTCGGCAGACGCGCAAGCTTCGTCAGCCGCGTCATCGCGAAGCCGGAAAACAGCATCAGCGCGACAGAAATGATCACGCCCGCGACCGGACTTGTATTGGCGATCAGAGAAGAAAGGCCCGTAACGTTCACCTCCGATTTTACATGGATTTAAGATTTAACACAGTGTACCACACCGGAGCGCGTTCTGCAAGCCATTCGTGTCGGACGCAAAATTTCCCGTGAAAGGGGCTTGCAATCTCCCGGGGAAACCGATACCATAGAGACAGTAACTTGCAGGAGGCGTACCTATGCAGAAACAAGCACCGAAGCTCGTCATCATGGCCGCCGGAATGGGCAGCCGGTTCGGCGGGCTCAAGCAGATGGAGCCTGTCGACCGGGAAGGACACAGTATTATCGATTTTTCCATGTACGACGCAAGACGCGCAGGCTTCCGTGATCTTGTCTTTATTATCAAGCGTGAGCACGAGGCGCTCTTCCGGGAGCGCATCGGGACCCGCATGGAGCGGTTTTTCCATGTCGAATACGTCTATCAGGAGCTGACGGATATCCCGGCGGGATATTCTGTCCCGGACGGACGCGTCAAGCCCTGGGGCACGGGACAGGCCGTTGCCTGCTGCCGGAACGTGCTGCACGGGCCGTTCGCGGTCATCAACTCCGACGATTTCTACGGCCGCACGGCGTTCAGCACGATCTATGAGTTTCTGCGCACGAACGACGATGAGCACTGCTACGCCATGGTCGGCTACCGGGTGCGCAACACCGTGACGGAGTTCGGCTCTGTGGCGCGCGGCGTGTGCGAGGTCGAAAACGGGATGCTCACGAGCATTACCGAGCGGATGCAGATCTACCAGCGCGGCGACCATGCCGCCTATACCGAGGATGGCACACAGTTTGTCGACCTGCCGGGCGACACCATTGTGTCCATGAACCTCTGGGGCTTTACCCAGCCGATGGTGTCGGAGCTCTGGTCGCGGCTCAGCACGTTCCTCGCGCAGCAGGTCCCGCAGAACCCGATGAAGTGTGAGTTTTATCTTCCGAACGCCGTCAACCAGCAGCTGGAGGATGGAACGGCCCGTGTGCGCGTGCTGCCCTGCGAGGAGGTCTGGCATGGCGTGACCTACCGAGAGGATCTGGCCTCCGTCAAGGAGGCGATCTGTGCGCTCAAGGCCGCAGGCGTCTACGAAGAACGCCTCTGGCCGGACTGATCCTGTCCGAATGCAGAACCGATCAAAAGAGGCTGTCCCGGATACGTGCGGGACAGCCTCTTTGTGCTGTTATACTCAGATCTTCATGGCAGCCTCATAGGCACGCCAGACGACGGAGCGGAGGTTTCCGACGCGCAGACAGTCGCCGACGAGCTGGACGTTTTTATGGCCCTTCTCCTCGACGAGCGGCGTGGAGATATAGCCGGCGGAGGAAATGACGGTGTCGCACGGGATCTCGACGGAGGAGCCGTCCTTTGCCGCGCAGACAATGGAGCCGTCTTTGACCTCGCGGAGCGTCGTTTCCAGATAGACGGGCACCTGCTTCCACGCGAACCACTCGCGCAGATACGAGCTGTTGGCCAGGCACACGCCCTTCTGGGACACCAGATCGTCCTTCATCTCGACGATCGTGACGTCTTTGCCCTGCAGCGCCAGCTCATACGCGATCTCGCAGCCGGTCAGGCCGCCGCCCACGACGGCGATTTTTTCACCCACTGGCGCGCCGAGCAGATACTCGCAGGCTTCGAGCATCTTCTCATGGCCGGGAACCTTTTTGAGCACGCGCGGGGTCGAGCCGGTGGCGATGATGACGGGGTCAGTGCCAAAGGACGCGATCTCTTTGACCTCGGTGTTCAGGCGGACCTCCACGCCGAGCTTTTCCATCTCCCGGCGGTACCACGTCAGAAGGTCGCGGAGCTTACCCTTATAGCTCTCGGATGAGGCCGCGATGAACGTGCCGCCGAGCACGCCGGACTTTTCATAAATAATGGGCTTGTGGCCGCGCAGCGTCAGCACGCGGGCAGCCTCCATGCCGCCGATGCCGCCGCCGACGATGTGGACGGTCTTCGGATCGTTCGTCTTTTTGATATAGTGCTTGTCCCACTGCATCATTTCGGCGTTGACCGCGCAGCGCGCCAGATGCAGGGAGTCGCTCAGATCCTGATCATTCGGCACGCCCTTGTAGTGGCACATATTGAAGCAGCCGTTGTGACAGAGGATGCACGGGCGGATATCGTCCTCACGGTCCTCAAGCACCTTGGTGAACCACTCCGGGTCGGCCAGGAAATTCCGCGCAAAGCCCGCGCCGTCCAGCCTGCCTGCGGCAATGGCCTCCGCGGCAGCGTCCAGCGTCATGCGGCCCGCGCAGACAACGGGAATGTCAACGAACTTTTTGATGTGCTCGACCTCCGCCAGATTGCAGTTTTCGGGCATATACACCGGCGGGTGCGCCCAGTACCACGCGTCATACGTGCCGTTGTCGCAGTTGAGCATATCATAGCCCGCATCCTGCAAAAACTTCGCGGCGATCTCGGACTCGGCCATGTCGCGGCCCGCCTCGACATACTCCTCGCCGGGCAGCGCGCCCTGCCGGAAGCCCTTGGTCTTCGAGACGACGGAATAGCGCAGCGACACCGGGAAATCCGGGCCGCAGGCGGCCTTGATGGCCTTGACGATCTCGGCGGCGAAGCGGTAGCGGTTTTCAAGACTTCCGCCATACTCATCCGTGCGCTTGTTGACGTAGTGGAGCGTAAACTGGTCGAGCAGATAGCCCTCGTGCACGGCATGGACCTCCACGCCGTCGACGCCCGCGTCCTTCAAGAGCTTCGAGCTTTTGGCGAACGAGTCAATGAATTCCTGAATTTCCGCCTTCGTCATCTCGCGCGACGGCAGCTTATCCGACCACCGGTTGGGCGACGGACTGGCCGAGGCCGTGATCTTGTCGAGATCCATGACCGGCTTCGACAGCACGCGCAGCACGGGATTGTTGTAGAGCTTTTCCATCATCTCGGACACGGTAAAGCTCCGGCCGAAGCCCGCCGTCAGCTGCACGAACAGCTTTGCGCCCGTCTTATGGAACTCCGGCATCCACTTTGCCAGATCGTCGTACATCTTCTTATTCTTGTGCAGCCACTGGCCGTACATCGGATTATACACCGGCTGACAGCCGGGCAGGACAAGACCGGCATTGTTTTTCGCAACTTCAAGGATAAAGCGCGCGCCGTCCTTGTCAAAATGGTTCCATTCCATCCAGCCGAACAGATCCGTGCCGCCCATGCTGGTGAGCACGATGCGGTTCTTGAGCTCGACCTTGCCGATCTTCCACGGCGTCAGCAAGGGCTTATAGCTTTCCTTCAAAACGATTCTCCCCTTTTCGTTTTTTGATGTGCGGACGCTTCCGCGTATGGATCTGATCCCAGTTTAAACGAAGACCGGCAAAATGTCACGGTTTATTTTCATGAATCTGCCCAAAAGCACCGCGAATCCCTTGACAGGGTACGCCCCTGTACGTATGATAAGCCTATAAATTTTATATGTAATCGAGGATGCTATGCTCAATCAATTTTCAAGAACGCAGCTTCTGCTCGGCACGGAGGCCATGGAGAAGCTGAAGCGTGCGCGCGTGGCCGTGTTCGGCATCGGCGGCGTGGGCGGCTATGTCTGCGAGGCGCTTGTGCGCAGCGGCGTGGGCGCGTTTGATCTCATCGACGACGACAAGGTCTGTCTGACGAACCTCAACCGGCAGATCATTGCCACGCGCAAAACCGTCGGCAAGTACAAGGTCGAGGTCATGCGCGAGCGCATTCTGGAGATCAACCCGGACTGCGATGTGCGCGTGCACCAGTGCTTCTATCTGCCGGAGACAGCGGATCAATTCAATTTTTCGGACTATGACTACGTGGTCGACGCCGTCGACACCGTCACAGCCAAGGTCACGCTGGTTCTCGAGGCGCAGAAGGCGGGTGTGCCCATCATCAGCTGCATGGGCGCGGGCAACAAGCTCGACCCGACCCGCTTCCGCGTGGCCGATATTTACAAAACCAGCGGCTGCCCGCTTGCGCGCGTGATGCGCACGGCGCTCAGAAAGCGCGAGGTCAAGCATCTGAAGGTCGTCTATTCCGATGAAATTCCCACAAGACCCATCGAGGATATGTCCATCAGCTGCCGCAGCCACTGCATCTGCCCGCCGGGCGCAAAGCATAAGTGCACCGAGCGCCGCGATATTCCCGGCAGCACGGCCTTCGTGCCGTCGGTGGCAGGACTGATCATCGCGGGCGAGGTCGTAAAGGATCTCGCAAAGGGCTGAGGAGGGGTTTTATGAAGCTCATGATCGCATCGGATATCCACGGCGCGGCGGGATACTGCCGCGAACTGCTGGCCGCGTTTGACCGGGAAGGGGCCGATAGACTTTTGCTGCTGGGCGACATTCTCTACCACGGCCCGCGCAACGATCTGCCGGATGAATACGCGCCCAAGCAGGTGCTGGCCATGCTCAACGAGCGGCGCGAACGCCTCTTCTGCGTGCGCGGCAACTGCGACACGGAGGTCGACCAGATGGTGCTGACCTTCCCGATCCTGGCCGATTACAGCATTTTCCCGGCCGGAAGCCGCCTGATCTACGCCACGCACGGCCACGTCTATAACACCGCGCATCTGCCGCCGCTCTGCCCCGGCGATATCCTCCTGCACGGCCACACGCACGTGCCCGCGTGGGAGCCGTTCGGCGAAAACAACCTCTATCTCAACCCCGGCTCTGTCTCCATCCCGAAAAACGGCTCCGCACATGGCTATATGACGCTGGAGGATGGCGTTTTCGAATGGAAAACGCTCTCCGGCGGGGTCTATCACACACTGACACTGTAACATTTTTTTGCAAACTGATGCCACCGGCGAGAGCCGCCGGGGGCTGTTTTTGTATAAAGAAAACCACCGGCAATGCCGGTGGTTCCAAAAAGCTTTAGCTATGCATAGAAAAAATGTCCTCCTTTGATAAAATGAAGATGGTCTGCCAACCAGGAACAAAAATCAAAGGAGGAATCAAGTCCAAATGAAACTTGATGTCAGTAGTTTAGCACACACGAAGTGGGAATGTAAATATCATATCGTATTTGCGCCGAAATACAGGAGACAGATCATATACGGAAAGAACAAACAGGATATCGGACAGATGCTCAGAAAGCTGTGCGAATATAAGGGTACAGAATTGCCGCCATCTGCTCACGCGTGACGTTTGCGTTCGGAGAGAACGTCGTGGTGCTGGTGCCGTTGACGATGCCGTTGTCGGCTGCCCACGTCACAGCGTCCTCATAGTAGCCGTTGTACTGGACATCCGAGAATCCGCTGCGTCCGTTGACTGCGGGCTGACCTTCCAGTCGGTACAGAACCGTGACGAGCATCGCGCGGGTCATGGATGCGTTCGGAGAGAACGTTGTGTCGCTCGTGCCTGCGAACAGACCGTTTTCATACGCGAATGCAACATCCTCGTAGAACCAGTCGCTTTCACGCACGTCCGTGAACGGAAGTTTACCATTGGTGAACTCAACTTCGATTCTGGTCGATACCGTGAGCTTGTCAATGGTATAGGTCTTGACTGCGCCGACAGACTTGCCGTTGACCTTGACGTCCTTGACCTTATAGCCGGTGTCCGGTTTGAAGGTGAAAGTAACAGACTTGCCGATGTGCTGGAATGTCAGCTTCGGTTCGACCGTGCCGTTCTTGCCAACCTTCAAAATCTTGCCCAGCAGCTCATTGACATACTGTTCGGGGCTGATGTCCGCAGCGCGGAGCCAGCCGTTGTAGTAGGTTCCATTGCCAAGCGACGGGTAATTCGGATCGTTAAACCAGTCTGCGACTTCATGCGAATAGTCGTTGACATAGTGCCAGACAACCACGTCATTGTCGTTCAGTGTCCAGTTCTTGAGACCCTGATTCGGATGCGTGCCGTTGACGGTGTACATCCAGCCGGACTTCTTGCCGTTGGTGAACTCACTCAGCGTGTATCCGCCAAGGCAGGACGGTGCATAGATTGTCCGAACATAGTTGCTATCTGCACCAACTTGGCTGATGCCAGCATCCTTAAGTGCCTCCATGAATACATCATAGACTTTTGCACCAGCATCCAAAGAATACGTCGTTGTCGGAATCCATGTGACGTATTCGGGCAGATAGCTGTCGGTCGTCAGGTTCACGTCCTGTGTTGCTTCGAGCGCGCCGATGAGACGGAATGTAACGGTAATTTCACCTGCTTTTACTGCTTTTATGTTCTCCAGCGTAGCCTTAACAGTTTTGTCAATTTCTTCTGTATAAGGCGCTTTGCTGATGCTCCGAATCGCAGCGCTTTGAAGGTCCGTGATCCTCTTCCAATTCTTTTCGGAATACTTTTTCTTGTCGAGACCATTTACGCAGTCGTTGAGTTCTTTTGTTGCGGCTGTTTTTGCTTCATCGAGATAATTATTAAATGCTTCTGCTTTTTGCAGGAACGCTTTATAATCATCCTCGATTTCTGCCTTTTCAGCCGCAGTCAGGTTGTTGCGTGCAGCTTTGATTTCCTCAATTGCGTCATAGGTGGCTTTGCTGGCATCCGCAATGATCAGCTCCTGCATGGCCAGCCTCAGTTCATCTACGGCATTGGAGGATTTTTCAAAAACAGCGTCCAGAATTGCATTTGCATCCGGCATGGTAAACGATGCTGCACCATCTTTGACCATGAGCGGCTGGTCGTTCATGGTCAGACGCTTGAGCTGATAACCTAGGGCTGGCGTGACTGTGACAGTAACGATCTGGCCGGCAGCGGCACGCTGCTTGTCCGTTGTAAGAGTACCGTTTTCGGTTGTCAGAACAGTGATGGCATGGCCAGCCTCAGCAGCTTTGGAGCGGATAGCAAAGAGTGCGCCAGAGTCATTCTTGAAATAAATCGTGCCGTTTGCGTCACAAATCGGCGCGCAGAGACAAAACTCTGCAACGGCTTGATCCGGTGTGTAAAGATCGTCGCAGGTCAGCATTTTATTCGCTGTGTCATAGGTAATGACGCTGATTATGCCCGCAGCATTGTTGTTGCTGGCATACAGATATAGTTTTCCGCTGCGTTCATACGCGGTCGAGAGCAGCATACTTGCCTGCACATACGCCGGTGTTGTAGCTTTGGTGATTTCTTCCATCGTAGCTACATTCACTGCGTAAACTGTACCAGCGCTATTAAACTGATCTGCACCGCTACAGGTCACAAATGCTACGCCGTCATAGACGATCGGCGTACCAGTTGCCATGTTTGCCATTTTGAAAGAGCTCAAGTTGGAGAGCGTTCCATCGCTGGCAACTGCTGCCTTGTAGAAATATCCGCCCTTGGTAGTAAAATACACATACCCATTGTCATAGGCAATGGTGGAACGGATGTCGCCATTGATACCGGGCAATGTACTGATCGTGCGTCCTGTCAGCGGATCGACCGAGTAAAGCACAGCGCTTGCGCTGCTGCTCGTTTCGCCGGAGCCGTCATCGGAACCAAATACAACATATTTGTCCGTTGCATAGGCACCCGCCCAGTAGAAGCCGCCCTTATGTGTGACACGCCAGAGAACATCTTGTGTTTCGTTCGTGCTGCTCGTATTTTGGTCGGTCACTGGCAGAGCAAAATATGTACCGGTTTCAGTTTCACTGTTCCATGTGCCAGTATAGATGTAACCATTATGATAAGTTATGGGCGAAATCATCTGACCGGAAACTTTTTCGCTGATCCAGAGCGACTGCAGTGTTTCAGCATTTAGCGCCTGAATACAACCTTTGCCGTCGTCACCATCAATCGCCGCAAAAATCATGCCCTCGCCATATCCAAGCGGGTTCGTTGTAAACTGGCTGCTTCCAACAATTGCTCCTTCGGCCTGAACTGAACCATTAGCCGGATCGATCTTCAAGACCTTTCTCCCGGACTGCACGTACAGATAACCGTTGATAATCAGCGGCGGTGTAATGGAGCTGGAATAGGATGCGGAACCGTTGGTGACCCAGCGCTTCGCTGCATCAGCTGCATTCATCGGCGTCGGAGCGTTTACGATGGCCATGTTGTTATCAGAGCCGCGGAAGCTTGTCCAATCACCATCGTAATCCGGGAGCGGATTGTTCACAGGCGTCAGCTTGATCGTCAGCTTGCCATTTACAAGGTCGGCTGCACTTCCAATGGTTGCTGTTGCAGTGACATACCCCGGTTTTGTAGCCTTTACTGTGTAGGTTTCACCAACAAGCAGCTTATAGACGCCGTTTGCATCCGGCGTCACAGCATCGCCGCTTGCAGGCTTGACGCTGACGGCTGCACCTGCGGGGTCAGTGACAATCTGCGCAGAATACGTCTCACGCTTGTTGAGCGTAATTGTATAGGTCGTCTGCTTGGCAGTGTCACCGACCTTAATCTCGATCTTGTCGAGCTTGGTGATGTCCAGCTTGCCGTCGTCTGATGCGCCCTGTGGGAGCGAGACATTGGCTTTGTCGGGCATGTGCGCGACAGCTGAGATCGTCAGCTCCGTCACATCGTTAGGAACTTCCAGCGTGTATGCAAGCTCGTTTGCGTTGAACGTTTTGTTCAGAGAAAGCTTCTCTCCGTTGCCGGTGATGGTGAGGGAGGATAGCGTCGGGACAACCGTGAACTTCAACGTGTAGCAAACCACGCTGCTTTCATCCTTGCCAGCCGGTGTTACCGTGATAGTAACCGTGTTTTCCCCCACACGAACCGGACGGTTACTCTCAACCCTATTGTCCCACAGTCTGATATAACCGCTGTTCGTGTTCGTGTTCATGTTGGTAACCGCGGTCAGTGTGATCGGATAACCATCGTTCAGCGCAGCAGTAACCGTTGCGGTGCTTGTAGCAGGAATAACTTTGAAATAAAGCTCCGTGCTGGAAGCGGTATGTACAACGTTCGTATCGTGAATATCAGCGGTATATTCCGTTATATCCTGCTTAAAGTCGGATGCAGCAAGCAGCGTGTGAGTTGCTGTGTACACTTGCAGCGCCGCAAGGCCGGTCGCTTCGCTGGGGATCGTTGCGCGGAGCGTATAGGTGGCGGTATCCCCATTCTCGGCAGTAACCATAAAGGCTGCTGTTCCATCCGTAAGCGTGACAGTTGCGCCGCTCGCGGGTGAAATCGTGGCATTGTCGCTGATCGTAATGATCGGCGTAATGCTTGTTACACCAGCGGGGAGAACGATGGAAATGTCCGTCCCGGTAATTGTAGCAGCGTAGGTCGTGCCTTCGATCGTGACTGTGAAGGTTTTGATCTCTTTATAATGGCTGAAGATCTTTTCAACCTTGCTGAAAACCGGGTAGCCATCGCTTTCGGTCCAGGTTGCTTTATAAAGCGAGTAGGGCTTAGAATAGTTGTTGAGCAGCGCAACGGCATCGCTTGATTTTAGCCAAGCATCCTCAACAGCCATCATCATAATAGAAGATGGCGTTTGCCCGGTCGTGTATTCACCGTAGCCCTGAGACAGTTCTGTGCCGAGGAAATAGTTTCCGCTCAGCACTTTTGCATTCCTGCAAACGCCGACAACACGCCCATATTTCGTTGTGGCAGAGTTATTATGCGGCGTACAGATGCCAACGTTATAGCACTTGTTCAGAGTTGCCGAGCTGCTTTCGCCAACAATGCCGCCAAGCGCGCAGTTTGCTTCCGCAGCGTTACCGGTCACTGTTCCGGCATTGTAGCAGCTTTCTACGACAGCATTGGAGTTGCTTTGACCTGCAATGCCGCCCACGTACATGCCAGCTGACACAGAGCCATCGTTATAGCAGCTGGAAATATAACCAAAAGAATTCGCTGCAATACCGCCCGCGGCACTTCCATTTCCAAGCCCGCTCCAAGTTTCTGCACTAAGGGCGGTTACTTCGCCATGATTCTCGCAGCCCGCAACCACAGAGTTCGCACCCTGCCATCCAACAATACCGCCTGCATAATAGTCCGCAGGGGTTGTTTGCATCACTTTGCCATAGTTTTTGCAATTCAGGACAAGATTGTTTTTACTCGAAAGAATTTCACCAACAATGCCGCCAGCTTTCGATTGGGCAGATCCAAAAGCATTTGGAGCCGAACTGCTGACAGTTGCGCGGTTTACGCAATTCTCGATTGTGTTTATTCCGGAGGCATTCATGTAACCGGCGATACCGCCGACCCTGCAGCTTTTTTGGGATGCGTGAATCGTGCAGGTGGCATCCAGAACGATGTTTTTGATGACGGCGTCATTGCCAATGCTTCCAAACAGACCAACGTTGGTGACAGCCGAGGAAATGCTCAGGTTTTTAATTGCAAAGTTTCCGCCATCATACGTTCCGCTGAACGCCGTTATCGCGCCGATGGGTGCGAACTCCACCCCAGCCATGTCTATTTCAGCTGTTTGTTCCCAATATTTATTCGACCAGTTCGCTGGCGCTTTGTTATATTCCGTGCTGAGCTTAAGCAACTGTTCCGCACTATCAACCAGATACGGACTCGTTGCTGTTCCTTCTCCATCAAATGGAGGCTTTTCCACAGTAAGGGTAACGGTATATTCAATATCTCCGACCGTGTATGTTACCGAGTTTGTAAAGTCCTGCGCCGCACCGCTTGCCGGTGTAGAAGTCGCGCCAGAGAAGCATACAATCGTCGGAGCAAGGTTCGTTAAATCAGTACCTGCAGGAAGTTCTGCGGTAATTGTATGTGCCTTCTGGTCAATTGTCGCAGCGACACCAGCTACAGTAAAACTCTTAATGCCTGTAGCAGCTTGAATGCCGCTGATCACAGGATACCCGTCCGTACCAGCAATCCATGTAACGGTATAGTCTGTGATTGGGGTAGCTTCATTCAGCGAGGCAAGGAAGTCTGCCAACTTCAGCTCATCCGCCGTCTTTGCGGAAATGCCGCTCGTTGCGTCCTCTATTGCCCGACCATCTACACCGCATAGGCCGGTTCCAGTAAAGGCGGTGGAAAGATATGCACAGTTTGTTGGATAATATTGTGTTCCGCCAAACGAGCCAATGCTACCGCCACCTAACGTATAGGTGTTCTGCTCTGGAAATTGTCCAGTAATTTGACCGATGTTAAAGCAGTTGTTTATCAGTGTCTTTGCATCCTCATAAGATATGGTGTTATTTGCAATTCCGCCATAATAGACGTTACAGCTTTCGGCTGCAGCATTCCCATAATTTACAGTCACGCTACCCCGATTATAAGAGGAGTCTATAACACAATTACCACCATGCAATTTGCCAGCAATACCTGCAATTCCCAAGGTTGTCGGCACAAGACTGGTGTTGGCTGTAAATGATACACTTCCTGTGTTCGAGCAACCGACAAGAGAGCCAGACTTGCCGCCAAGCGCATACCATCCACAAATTCCGCCAACATAGGACTCCTTAACGTTGCAATTTGATACAGAAATGGAAACCTCATTCTTGCAATTTAGTACCTGACCAGCCATTCTGCCAGTAATTCCGCCAATAGAAAGAATTGCGTTTTCATTTGTATAATCTTTAATCTCAATTTTTCCCGTCACCGTTAGATTTTTAATGACAGATTCGGCTTTTTTTCCTTGAACAAATCCAAACAAGCCGATATCAATATACTGTTTACTATTAGCGCCAGCAACTGAGATAGACTCAAAGTTTTTATCGCTGATATATAGATTGCGGACACAATGATTGTTGCCATCAAAAATAATATTGTTATATCGTTTTGTCGATTTTTCTGCATATTTTCCAATTGGCGTCCATTCTTTTCCACCAAGATCAATATCTTGTGTTAGGACAGCCGTGCAGTACTTAGCTGCATTGTATGCTCCACTGTTAACGTGGTCAGCAAACCATGCCAGTTCTGCTGCCGTGCTGATCTCATAGACGCCCCTTTCATTGGGCGTAACCTTTGTTTTGGTAACTCCGTCCCATGCAGTGGAATTATCTGCACTATCTGAGGTTTCCAAATCATAAATTTCAGCATTATTCTCTGTATTTGAATTTATATATTCAGTTGAACCGCTTATATCTTGTGCGGCAAATACTGATGCTGGCAATATACCTAAAAGCATTACCAGAACCAAGATAATAGAAACCAGTCTGCCAAGTTGCTTTTGGCCGAGCTTCCTTCTGCGCTCTTTCTCCTGCATAAAATAAACGAACCTCCGAACATATAACGTCAATGCCAAAAGCAGAAGACGTACATTATTATATTTAGTATTTGTTTCCCGCACAGACTCCGGAAATCGGAGCCTGTGCGGGATGAAAACTAGGCTAATTCTCAATTAGTAGTGGTTGTTCCGTTGATTGCAGCCCCAATATCAGAGAAGTTGCAGGTATAGACCCAAGTGATATGCTCGCCCTCGGTCAGAGAATAGCTTGCAGCACCAACCGACGGCAGCTCATATGTCGCATTCGGCATGGTTGAAACGAAGCACCAGCCGGACCAACTGCCGCACATCTTCTCACCGAGACCGTCAATAGCCGAAACATAGGTAACAACAGGGTTTGTACCAGTACCAGTTGCGCTGCCTGTGCCAGTGATGTCAAAACCCTTCAATCCCTTCAGTGCGTACAGCGCATCCATAGCGGTGGACCCAGCAGGGAGGTTCAGCGAAACAACAGAAGTCATTTTGCCGCTGTCATTGAAGCTTATATGCGTTTTCAGTGTTCCATATGCAGCGGCAGCGGCGGAATTTGGATTGTTATTAGCAAACGTCTTGGCATTAACGCAGTTGATTTCAATCGTCACATTGACAGAAGTTGCGTCAACAACTGCAACGTCAAAGCTTCTGACCAGCGTTGAGCCATTGTAAACATCAAGCGTGTTATGCGTATTCTTGGTCAGTGTAAATGTTTCATCGTTGACCTGAACACCATTAACCTTTTTGCTGTAGCTTTCGTCACCCAATGTTGCAGTGACCTCTACAGAATCTGCGCTAGTCTTAATTGAATAAGTGTAGGTTGTAGTTGTGGGATATGTCTCGCCATCCTTTACGCCGCCATCAACGGTGGTCGCCATGTAGGAAACCGTATTTCCTTCGGACTCAAGGACCAGAACAGCTTCGTCCTCCGTGGTAACAACCGACGTTGCGGCGAAGGCGCTGACGCTCAGTGCAAAGACCATCACGAGAGCCAGCAGAAAAGCAGTCAATTTCTTGAATTTTTTCATCTTGATACGCTCCTTTACAATATTTTGTCCCATGTTAGACAGCATGGCTGGGTCTGACCATGCTGCCCGCAATTTTGAAAAAGTGGAACGTAGGATTGCGAAACCTACGGTGTTCCCAATCAAAGATTGACAAGGTTTTGAGATTCCCCGGTTCCGCGTTCCCAGCTCGGAACCGGGGATTTCTGCGCGTCAGGGGGTGACGCACTGGCAGCTTGATCTCAGGGGGATGAGATCAGGTCTATGTGCAAATCCGTTCCCAATTCGGATTGTGCAAATAAATTATTGTGCGCTTTCACCTGCAGACGCTCTTTGCGAGTTTGCGGCCTGATACGCCGCACGGATTTCTGCCTGCTTGAGCATCCGCCGCTCATACAGCGCTCTTTTGGCGCGCTTTTTCGCGTCGCGTTCCTGCCGGTAGATGGCTTCCTGTCGTTTGTATTCCTCGTTATAGTGAAGATGCCGTTCGGCCGCAGGAAAACATTTTAGCGCCTCCTTTGTACGTTTGCGAAGCAGTTCCTCTCGCCAGCGCTGCCCGTCAAAGCGGTTCTGTGCGCCGCCGCTCATTTGGAACCTCCGGCTTTTGCAGCCTGTTTGCGGCGTTCGGCATCCTTGCGCTTGTTTTTCTCTTTTTTCTGTTGCTTTTCCTGCTGGTGCAGCTGCTTCTGCGCTGCATATTCATCTAAATACAGCTTCGTTTCTTCCAGCTTTCGCGGTCTGGCGTTCAGCGCCCATTCACTCTTTACGCCGATAGCCAGCAAAGCCTTTCTCCAGCTGCCAAAGCGATATTCGATGTAGTTTCCGCCGACGACCTCCGAGCGAGTCGGCGCGTGGTCAAACTCCATGCGGCGCGCATAGAGGTATTCCGTCAGCTGCTCAAGCGTATCGTTCTGATGCTCCAGCACGAACGCGACGTTCCTCATGGAAATGGAGGCAAGCGTGCGCTGCTTGACGATCCGATGCAGGGCGTTCTCCAGCGATTTGTCCGGATGCTGCCGTCCCATCACTGCACCCCCTTTTGAGGATGCGTGCTGCGGTACTGCTCCAGAGCTTGCCGAAGCATATCCTGCACGATTTTCCTGTCTTTGAAGGCTGGCGGATATTTGATCGTAGAAAGCGGTCCGCTGTAAATTATGCCAAGGGCTTTTTCCCACGAACCGAAGCGGTATTCGATATAGTCCCCACCGATAACTTCCATCTTCGCCGGTGCGTGTCCGATATCGTCCATGCAGGCTTTCAGGTAAATCGCAAGCTCGTCCTTGGTATCGTTCTGGTGCTGAATTATGAACTCAATGTTTTTGTAGGCGATCTTCCGCTCAATTGCGGCGAGCAGTTTCGCCTGACGCTGCGTTCGCTGTGCTTCTTCGCTGCGCATGATCTCCCTCCTATCGTACTTTTTTGCAGACTATCCCCATGATGGGATAATCCGGATAAGACACATACAAAAAGAGCGCCACTTGTTCCGTAAAAGAGGGAACAGTTGACGCCCGTGTCAAGTACAATAAGCAGATCATCGTGCTGCCTACCATACGTTTTTTGCCTGCCTTCTGCATTTCAGGGGTCATAATCAGACAGAATCCCATGCAGTGAGAATAGCGATTCTTCCGACTTGGACTATGGATGTAATTTACATCCGCGCTCTGGCTCCTACCTTCTCATGGGGCAAGCCCCACAATGGCGATCTTTCGATCACATGACTTGCAAACAAAACGCTGTCTTACGTTCTGCCGCGTGCCACTTTGGAATCTTGCTCATCCTTACGGCTCCGGGCGAGTAGCCGCGTACACTCCCAATGTACACAGCCTTCCTCTTTCATCACAGGCTCAGTCCAATCATGGCTGCGACCTGTGATTACACATCCTCGGCAAGCAAAAATCACGCAGTATGAAATTGTATGACCGCAGAATTGGTTTTCTCTTTTGTGGTATCCTAACCGTGTGTACGGCGAGGATTTTTTATCGTAAAGTGTTCCACTGTACGTAAATTAGCGTCCAAACGCTTGCAGCGTCATGGTTTTCCATGTTGGTGACGGGAATACTGACTGCAAATGGGCATAAAAAAACCGCCGACACGATACCGTATCGGCGGGTAAAACCGTATTGAATTTTACACGTTATGCGCCGATCTGCAAAACGCCGACGCTCTGGATACAGCGGCGCTTGCTCTCAAGCGACGGATGAACGTACAGCTTCAGCGTTGTTTTGATGTCCATGTGACCCAGCATTTCACTGACGCTTTTGATATCTGCGCCGTTTTCGATACAGCGTGTGGCAAACGTATGCCGCAGGGCATGAAAACCCCGGTGGCGGATGCCGCAGCGCTTCAAAAGCACGGTAAACTGGTACTGACACGTGCGCGGATCCATAGGTCGGTCGCGCAGATCGGTCATAATATAAGCGTCTGGCTGCATACCTACGGTATATTTCCGCAACAGGAGTAATAATTCCGGGTGAAGCGGCACAATCCGCTCGGAGCTGTCGCTTTTCGGGCGCTGCACAAGAAGCTGTGACTTGCCGTTCAGCGTCATTCTCTGTACCGAGCGGCTAATTTGAATTGTCCCGATCATGAAATTGATGTCGCGCACACGCAAAGCGCAGACCTCCCCAACGCGAAGCCCCGCGTGCAGCGCCAGCATGACCGCGCAGGTGATTTTCTTTGACGGCGATAGGGCTTTGCTCATGACCGCCAGCTCCTGCTCCGAAAGCACTTCAATGTTTTTCTGCTTACAGCTTGGCAGCTTCGCGTTTAGAGCGTCGCAGACGCAGTGATATTCCCTCTGCGCGAACCGAAGCAGCGTTTTCAGCAGAACAGCCAAATCACGCACGGTTTTTGCCGATAAGCCGCCCTTTCCGTCCAGCCGTCCGTTTTCCTTCAAATGTAGCAAAAAGGCAGAAAGCACTTTCGCTGTTAGCTTGGAGGCGGGTGTCTTCCCAAAATACGGAACGATATGCCGTTCCAGCATGAACCAATAGCGTTCACGTGTGGAGGTTTTTACATCGGTTTGGGCGAGGTACTGCACGAGAAGCTCTTTTACCGTCAGGTCGCAGGACGAAGCCTCCTCCTTTGCCAGCGCCAGTATACCCGCCAGCTGCTTTTCCTTGGCAATATCGTGCGTTTTTCCATAGACAGACTTGTACTTTGCCTTTCCGTTCGGCAGGCGCATAAAGATATACCGCGCTTCCCAGCGGCCATCCTTGCGGCGATAGATGTTCTCTCCGTACTTCGACATACGCAACCTTTCCTTTGTACCAGAATCGTGACGGCAAATACAAGACAGAATTGTTCTGCATCGGATAATACAAGTTCACATAACCGCGCTGCATGTCTTTTGTGCTATAAAATTTGTTAAAACCGATGATTTTAAGGGTCGAACTGTGTTGACTTTTCTACATATGCCTGTATAATAGGGATAAAGGCAGAATATCTTGGGTTTTCGTATTCACGTAAAGTGGAACACTTTACGTGATTTTTTATAACCCATATTTGGCTGCTGGCACTGTTTCACCTTTATCGCGCTGTTACAAGAAAAAGTGTGTGCTTCTATATGGGTTATTTAATAAAGATTGTGAAAAGTGACTGCAGGAGAAAAAATCTCGTAAAGCATTTGCTAACAGCTATAATAATATAGCTGTGTGTAGATTCAATTCTTTCGTTCATACTAACTATAATATTGTTATATTTTTTTAACTTATAGTTAGGTGGACGGACAACATATGGACAAAAAAGAGCTGGCTCTGCGAATGGGGGAAAACGTCCGTCAGTGCAGAAGAGACAAAGGTTATACACAGGAAGAATTAGCCGAAGCATGTAATGTCAGCGCAGCTTTTTGCGCACAAATTGAAACCGGAACGCGACTAATGTCGCTTTCAACATTAGTCAAAATGGCAGAGGTACTGAAAACCAGTCCAAGCATACTCATCCATGGAAAAAGCAAAAACGAAAGAATAGAACATGTTGTAAATATGTTAAACGAGATGGCTGAAGACGAAGTGGAGTATATTGAGGATACTGTACTCTTGCTCCAAAGCTGGCTTAGAAAAAATAAATAATATGGATTGTTTTGCAGGAGGTCGCGGTATGCAGCAAAATAATCCGTTGCGCCAGTTATACATTGAGCACTACAGTTACCTTATTCGATTCGCACGAAACTTCGTAAATCCAGATTTAGCGGAAGATCTTGTGCAGGAAACATTTTTGATTGCGCAGAAGCGATTAGATAGCGTACTGAATAGTGAGAACCCGACTGGATGGCTGGTCAATACGCTAAAGAACGTGATCGGGAATACATATCAGAAACGGCGCTTCATATATACGGAGCTCATTCCGGAATCTTTGGTTGATAATACTGGCGAGTATGTATATTCTGTCAATGATATGTATGCTGGTCTAATTGACGAAGAATCTCTGGCCCTGCTTGTCTGGGTATACTGTGAAGATTCAAGTTGCCAAGAAGCCGAAAATCGCCTCGGTATTTCTTTAGATGCCTGTAAAAAACGTATTCAGCGAGCAAAACTGGCCTTAAAAAGAGCCATTGAGAAAAATAAATTTTTATAGTGTGTCACTTTTGGCTGACACATTCAAATAGGTCTTATGGAAAGGGGGATCAATGAATGTCCGGCAATAGCGGAGGTAGCTTCGCCGAAATGCAATATAAGAAAATGTCCGACGAAGAACTTCAAAACACGCTCCGCTGTGAAACGTTTTCAGAAGGTGCGCTCGACAACAGACAAATTGAGATGATCCTTAAAGAACTGGAACGTCGTGGAATCAATAATCCAACACGCTCTCCGGAGGACGCTTGGGTTGAGTTCGAGAAGGACTATTCCGGGAAAGATTCCTGTTACAATGACTGTGTGTCGACTTCTTCGCCATATGCCAAGATGACTGAGGCGAATGAACTGCGCCGGTGTCGTCACATAAAGCGAAAAACCATTGTCTTGGCAGCTGTAATAACTTTTGTGATAACCTCCTTACTGACCGTTCAGGCTACAGGCGTTGATATCTTTGGCACAATCGCCAGATGGACCACTGAGCTGTTCAGCTTTGGAAAAACAGAAGAGTCCCACAGGTTGGTCGTCGATGGAAAATGGCCGGAGATTGATTCGAACGAAAATCAACAGTTTACATCACTTCAGGAGGCTCTTGACTTTTATGGTATAACCGAAGTTGCTGAACCCCATTGGATTCCCGACGGATTTACTCAAAAAATGGTTGTTGTTAAACCAAATGGAGTATGGCTAACTTTTTTGGTATGGTACGCAAATACGAATAAAGAGTCAGTCGTAATAAATTTTGATAGTTATGAATCTCTACCTGCTAACTATTATGAAAAGTTAGGAAGTGATCCGGAAACTGTTGAAATTGGAAGTATTAAATATAATATTGTTAGCAACGTTGATAACTGTACCGCAGCATGGATCACATCTCACTTTGAATGCTATATCAGCGCACCAACAGATGTTTCGGTGTTAAAGAAAATCATTCTATCAATGCGGTAAATTATGAAAGGAGAAACTTCTTTGAAAGAGACAAAGACTTTGCGAGTTCTATTTCTCGTTGTTGCTATTTCTGTTTTGCTATCAGTGGCAGCTTTTGCGTCACCTATGAGGGCCAGCAAGTATCTTTCGGTATATAGTGCACGTTTAACAAAAACATCGAATGGAGATTTGAGCCTTTACTTTCATGTGACAGCCCCAGCCACAATGGACCATCTGGGTGCCAGCAGAATCGCTATGCAGAGATACACCGGATCTTACTGGCGGACAGAATACAATTTTACATACCCTGAAACTCCTGAACTCCAAGATGAAGACGTGGCTGTGTATTTAACGACAATTACCTATACACCGCAGTATCCGACCAGCAGCTACCGTGCGGTCATTACGTTCTATGCTGCAAATGCTGATGGATTCGATACTGGAGTCTATACAGCAGATTAAATTCACCTACAGTAAAATACTGACGCCGCTCCATTAGGTCTCATGCCTGATGGAGCGGCGTTTTCGCTGGCTTTGGAAACCACTAGCTATGCTGGTGGAGGTACCCCGTAAAAAGCTTTAGCTTCAAGCATTGAGCGAAGCGAGGCGGGCGGAGCATTTGATGCAAGTGAAAAATCATTCAGTGCATCTTTAGATGCTAGCCGGTAAAAAGCCCTTCTAGGGCTTAATCAAGCCGACGGTCATGCCTGAAATGCGATAATGCCTTGCGTTTGTTATATAAAATCTGTCACTTTTTCGCAAACTCATTAAATGTTTTTTATGTAGGGAGATGAGGAATATGAAAAAGCATCTATGGAAAGACTAGGTCAGATTGTGTCCGCAGAATTTCTGCACAGTTTTTGCAGGAAATTTGCCGGACGCTTGTACTTGTTTTTTCGTAAGTACCTGTGCTATTCTTAAAATGGAAAAAAACAGATGCTCTGAATGGACCGATTCAGAGTCATCTGTTTTTGCTTTTTTGTATTCCTCGTCCTTTGAAATTTGTGGAATTTGAAGGAGTGTCGCTCATGGGGAAAGATATGAATCAGTATGTCTTATCGATTTTGGAGAACTATCCGGAGATGTCCAGAAGAATTGAACTCATGCGTTACGAACTGCATTCTTCAATGGTTGTTTTACCACACGAAATGATAGAGGTCATGTCCTTTTCTAAAAAGGATACTGAGGCAAACACAAAGTACCCGCATACTGTGCCGGAAATTGCGTTATGCTATAAAGATATTGCCAAACGGCTCAATCGTGAGATTACCGAGGACGCCATGGATAAATATATCGCCCTTATTCGGGAACGAGATCGGCTACAGCATCGCATAGGCCTTTTAGAACCACGGCAGGCTGAAATCATACGGGAATACTACTTCTGCCGGAACAGTTGGAATGAAATTTCAAAGAACATGGGTATTTCGGTGCGGACGGCTTACTCGGTACGGCAACAGGCGGTCGATGCACTTGCGCAGATGTATACGTTCACCGGGGCTATTTTTGATGGCACGAAAGAATAACTCTTCCGTATATATCACAGTCTTTGAGAACCTGAAAAGAGAAACATCTTTCAAAATAATGCCGCCGTGATACCCGCGGCATCATTGCATTACCCGCAGAGCTGTCGTACAATAACTATACGAGTCAGCTTCTGCACCTTGAAAAGTTCATATTTTACTTCGTATGAGGAGGATTCCACTATGGAAAAGAGAGAAAATGAAACCTTGACTGTACGAGATATCAAGCAGATCCTGAACATCAGCATCAACGCTGCGTACAATCTGATCCACAGCAAGTCATTTCCGGTCATTCGCATCGGCAATTCTTTTCGCGTTCCAAAGGAACCCTTTTATGAGTGGATGAAGTCCTCGCATACGATTATGAATTAACGTCAAATCTCCAAATATTATAAAGAAATTGGAGGTTGATAGCATGGCACGTCGTTCCAACGGAGAAGGCAGCTTCTATCAGCAAAGGGATAAATCATGGGTCTATCAGGTTACATACGGCCGAAAAGAGGATGGCAGTCCATACCGCAAAGCATTTAAGGGCCGTACCAAGACGATCTGTAAAGAGCGCCGCGCACAATGGGAAGAAGAACAGGCGCGTATCAAGGCGGAGGAGGAAGCACAGGCAGCGGAATCCGCCCGTCTTGAAGAACTCCGGGCCAAACTCGGCCACCCCATTGAGGCGGAAATACTGTTCTCAGAAGCCTTCCTCAAATGGCTTGAACTTTACAAATCGCCGCCTGCCAGAAAGCCGTCCACCTATGCAAGCTATCTGGATACATATCGAATCCACTTCGCGGAAGCCTTTGGAAACCTGCCGCTCTACCAGATCACCCAGGACACCATACAGGACTATTATCAAAGAAAGCAGAAAAACGGCGGCCGTTTGGATGGGCGCAAAGGCGGGTTATCCGCAAAGACCATTCAGAACCAGCATATGCTGCTGAAGGACTTTTTCGCGTACGCCATGAGGAAATACAAACTGCCGTGTAATCCCACGATTGACACGACAAGGCCGGAAGTTATTACGCCGGAGATGCGTGTCCTGAGCCCGTCGGAAATGCAGGTCTTCATCGAGGAGGTCATGCGGGAAACACAGCGCGTTGCGATTCTGACGACCCTGTTCGTCGGATTTCGCGTCGGCGAGGTGTTGGCACTGAAAATTTCCGATCTGGATTTGGAGAAGCAAACGCTTTCGGTCACGAAAAATCTGATCCGTGTTCCAACAGCGGCCGTTTCTCCAGAGAATCCAAACATTGAGATTCTGAATTACGATCCGAAGAAGAAAACGCACCTTATCGTCCAGAACACGCCGAAGACAAGCACGTCGAATCGCGAGATCGCGATCTCTGACGGCCTGTGTGAGCTTCTGATCCGGCATCTGTTCACGCTGGCAAATTCCACATGGCCGAACCCGGACGGGCTGCTGTTCCCGTCCAAGGCCGGGACGCACCTCGATCCCAAGAGCTTTGAGATCCGGCTGGCCGCGGTTTCCAAACGCTGCGAGATCCGCAAGGTCAATCCCCACGCGCTGCGGCACACGCTGGCGACGCGGCTGGTGGAAGACAAGGTGCCGCTCAACATCGTGCAGGGAATTCTGGGACATTCGTCGATTGAAACAACGCGCAAATATCTTCACAAAAACGAAGATATCGAGCGCGAGGCCATCGGCATGATGAGTGATTATCTTAACATGGGTCAGATGGATGCAGCGCCGAGATTAAATGGTACTGCCCCTCGCGCCAAGTTTGCAGATGTTGTTCTGCCGACCTTTCCGCAGCGCCGAAAGCACACGGCATAAAACGAAAAAACGCGCTATTGCATACTTTATTGCAAATAGCGCGTAAAGCTGTCAAACGGCGGCATTCCAATCAGAACTTTCGGAATGCTTTGATATGGAAACCATGTCCAGCAAGCAAGAGCAAAGACTCCACGGGAAGCATGAATTGCAAATGAGCAAAACGGAGAAATCCGAACAAAACGATAGAGAAATCGCCGCATTTCTCACGAAATACGGCGATTTATGGTTGCGGGAGAGGGATTTGAACCCCCGACCTCCGGGTTATGAGCCCGACGAGCTACCGAACTGCTCTATCCCGCGATGTTGACTTTTTGCTCCTGAAAGCCGGACGCTAACTCTAAGGGTTATGAGCCCGACGAGCTACCGAACTGCTCTATCCCGCGATATAGTGCTTTCTAAAGAGCTTTATTATAATAGCACAGGCAGTCGGTGCTGTCAAGGGGGTATCCGCGGATTTTTTGCGTACAAAATCCGCGGATACCCAACAATTTACCAGATGCACAGCAGGGAAAGCGTGACGGCACCGAAGATCATCCAGATGCGCATGGACTTTTTGCCCGTCAGGTGAGTATAAAGCGCGCAGGCGCTGCCGAACAGGAGAACGCACACGAGCCAGGTGCTTTGCAGGCGCTTGGGCGTGAAGCCGAAGCAGTCGATATAGAGCACGAGCTTGGACAGGGCGACGACGGCGAAGAGCATACTCTCGATCAGAAGCGCCGCCGTCATCCAGCGGACAGGCTTGCTTTCCCGCCGGGCGGTGCGCGAGACGAGCCAGAAGAGGGTGAAGTTGATCGCCATGACGCGGCAGAGCTCGAAGAAGCCCTGGCGGGCGTACTCCGCGACCGTGAAGCTCTCCGGGAGCGTCCGCGTGAACGCGCCGAACAGATATCGGCCCTGCACGAAGAAAAACGCGAGATAGAGCGCGCTGAACACGCCCAGCGCTGCGAGCCAGACGGCCTCCGGCACGACGCGCAGCTTTGGCAGCGCGGCCTCTGCGGACGCGCCGTGTTTCCGCATCGTCTCGGGCGTTTCGCGGCCAAGGCCCGCGAGCAGGCCGAAGACATAGGCCCCGACAGGAAGACTGAGGAGGAAGCGGAAGAACCACTCCTGGTCGAGATCGAACGTCAGCGCGTCGCGCAGTCCCTCCAGAAGCTTACTGAACGTATCGTCCGCAGCGGACAGCTGCGTCATGGCCATGACGAGCAGCACCAGCACGACGAATGCGGCCAGCACGGCGGCTGCGACGGCTCCGGCGTTGACCTTCCGCTCCTTTTTGGGCTTCAGCGCGAACAGCACGCAGCGGATGCGCAGGAAGAAATTTTTGAATGGGATGATCACAAACGCATATAGCGCGTCGAGCGGCAGCAGATGGCCGCTTTCGCCGCCGGTCAGCCGCCCGGAACGGCTCATGAGCCAATAGACGGCGAAGATATGCAGGATGAACAGCAGCAGTTTTTCCGAAAGGATATATTCATGGTTGACAAGCTCGGGATAGCGCGAATCGTACTGGTACGGGTGCAGCCCGCGCCAGGCGATGCAGCCGGTCACAAGCAGCACGCAGCCAAGCCAGACCCAGCTTTCCCAGGAACGCTTCTGCTCCCGGAACAGATACTCTGCCGCCGCGATAAATCCGGCGGTGAACAGCGGCAGTGCCCACCATTGATAGCCCAGATAGAGATATGCCAGCACATACAGTCCGAACGCCAGCAGCTGCTCTCTCCGGTTTGCGGAAAACGGCGGCTTTTTCGGCACGAGCGCGTCCTGCGCCCAATCAGATGCTTCCGGCGGGCGGGGGAATCCGTTGATTTTATGGTCTTCCATCGGGAACCTCCTGTTGATCGTCCACAAATTCCAGCAGGTCGCCCGGCTGGCAGCGGAGTTCATGGCACAGGGCCATGAGTGTGGAAAAGCGGATGGCCTTGGCTTTGTTGTTTTTGAGAATGGACAGATTCGCGGGCGTGATGCCGACGCGCTCGGCCAGCTCTCCGGCGGAAATTTTGCGCTTCGCCATCATCACGTCCAGATTTACGAGAATTTCCATGCCGCGCCCTCCTAGATCGTGAGGTCAAGCTCTGCCTTCATGTCGATGGCCTGCTGGAAAATATTCTTGACGATGCGCACGAGCAGCGCCATGAAGCCCGCCGCGATAGCGACCGCGATGAACGGCAGATAATACAGGCAGCTGACGAGGCACACAGCTCCCGCCCCGACGCAGCACCAGCTGACCTGCCGCAGGAGCTTTACATTCCGCAGGTCGAAGACGAGCTGCAGGCGGATATTGTCCAGCAACTGCCAGAGCCTTACGAGCAGCACCCAGCCGAAGCCGCTGCAAAGATAGATCGTAACCATCATCAGAACACCGGACTGCCAAGGCATGAAGCGCAGCCCGATAAACCACCGGACTGCCCAATAGCACCCGATATCGAGCGCCGCCAGCAGAATCATGAACAGCACCACGCACCCGCGCGAGAGCGCGATGGAGCGATCCTTTGACCAGTTCATATGAAGCACACTCCCTTCCCGTGGCTATAGGCTACCACAGAGAAAATCGTTTGTCAATGAAAATTTATCGAAAAACAATAAATATTTCTTAAGAAACAGGAAGCAGGCGCAAAAAGCCGCCGCGCTCCGGATGGGGCGCGGCGGCGTGTGGGTTTGCTGGATTATTTTGCGAAGACCTTTTTCAGTCTTGCGAAGCGGGGCAGGCCGTTTTCCTTTTCGAGCTTCGTCTCGCCCTGGATCAGCGGCATGGCGTACTTGATGAAGTCTTCCGTCACGTTGTTGCCCTCCGGGGTGATCCACTCGGCCGGGAACTTCTTCTCGAAGTTGGCGACGTCGGACAAATTGAACAGCTTGGCCTTGCAGGTGTAGCCGTTCGTGCGGTCGCACTCAAAGCCGACCATCTTGTCCGTCTGACCGGCGACCATCTGCTCGACAGCAGTCTTGCCGGACATGAACGCTTCTTCAATGTCGGTGCCGGAGGCGCAGTGCGCCGCGCAGCGCTGCAGCAGACTCAGCTCGATGCCGCGGACCTTCGCGCCGGTGCGCTCCTTCATGATGCCGGCCAGCGTTGCAGCCAGACCGCCCAGCTGGGCATGGCCGAAACCGTCGGTCGCGGCGGTCTTTGCCTCGGAGACGAAGCGGCCGTCGGCATAGTGCACGCCCTCGGAGACGGCGACGATGCAGTTCTTCTTTTCCTCGTAGCGCTTGGAAACGTCGGCGACAAACTTGTCCATGTCGAAGTCGACCTCGGGCAGGTAGATGAAGTCGCAGCAGGGCTCTGCCTCGTTGGCGAGCGCAGCAGCGGCGGTCAGCCAGCCTGCGTGACGGCCCATGCACTCGATGATGGTGATCATGCCGGTGTCATAGACGTGCGCGTCGCGGGAGACTTCCATGATGGACGTGGCGATATACTTGGCGGCGGAAGCGTAGCCGGGGCAGTGGTCGGTGCCGAACAGGTCATTGTCGATGGTCTTGGGGATGCCCATGACGCGGCACTCGTAGCCGACCTTCTTCATATACTTGGAGATCTTGTTGCAGGTGTCCATGGAGTCGTTTCCGCCGTTGTAGCAGAAATAGCGGACATCGTACTTCTTGAAGATCTCAAGAATGCGCTTGTAGTCGGTGTCGTCCTCGTCCGGGTCCTTGATCTTATAGCGGCAGGAGCCGAGCGCGGAGGACGGCGTGTAGGGCAGACGATCGAGTTCTGCGCGTTCTTCCTCGTCCATGCACAGCAGCTCGTCGTTCAGAACGCCCTTGATGCCGTGGTACGCGCCGTAGACCTTTGTGATGCAGTCTGCGTCGAGCGCGGTGCGGATGCAGCCGTAGGCGCTGGAGTTGATGACAGAGGACGGTCCGCCGGACTGGCCGATGATCAGAGCGCCCTTCAAAGCTTCAGACATAATAAATTACCTCCATATGCGTATTAGAGTATGTTGAACAAAACAAAATATATCACATCACGCGGAAATTGTAAATTCGTCTATTGCAAAAATAACTGAAATTTGCTAGAATTCTTCGTGGAATATGAATAAACTAAGGAGATGTCATTATGCCTCTGGTTACTTCTACCGAAATGTTCAAGAAAGCTTATGACGGCGGCTACGCCATCGGTGCTTTCAACGTCAACAACATGGAAATCGTTCAGGGCATCACTGAGGCCTGCCAGGAAGAGCACGCTCCCGTTATCCTCCAGGTTTCCAAGGGTGCCCGCGCCTACGCGAACCACAACTATCTGGTCAAGCTGGTCGAGGCTGCCGTAATTTGCTGCCCCGATATCCCCATCGTTCTGCATCTGGACCACGGCCCCGACTTCGAGACCTGCAAGGCCTGCATCGACGGCGGCTTTACCTCCGTTATGATCGACGCCTCCTCCAAGCCGTTCGCAGAGAACATCGAGATCACCAAGAAGGTCGTTGAGTACGCGCATGACCACGGCGTCGTCGTCGAAGCCGAACTCGGCACGCTGGCCGGCATCGAGGACGAAGTGAAGGTCGCCGCACACGAGGCTTCCTACACCCGTCCGGAAGAGGTCGAAGAGTTCGTCTCCAAGACCGGCTGCGACTCTCTGGCCATCGCCATCGGCACCAGCCACGGCGCATACAAGTTCAAGCCCGAGCAGTGCACCCGCAACGAGCAGGGCATTCTCGTCCCGCC
>ERZ857801.967-NODE-967-length-34779-cov-13.301866_pt1 | contig 34779 bp, 46 predicted proteins | sample MGYA00519762_ERZ857801 | MGnify/ENA primary metagenome ERZ857801 (study PRJEB31778, sample SAMEA3449368) | human gut metagenome | biome: human gut; feature: human-associated habitat; material: faeces | place: United Kingdom | collected 2010/2012 ...
TGCCCAGACCGCGGCGGTCAAGCTCCTCGCCGATCATGTTCTGCAGATCGTAGCCAATGTAGCCCTGGCTCATGGCCACACACATGGAAAGGGGCATGATGTCGCTCTTGGCATGCTGCTTGTGGAAAGCGGCAAAGGCGTTCTGAATCATGCCGACCTGCGGGCCGTTGCCGTGCGCGATGACGACCTCGTGGCCGTCCTCGATCAGGTCTGCGATGGCGCAGGCCGTCGTCTTGACAGCCTGCATCTGCTCTTCTAGATTTTTGCCCAGAGCGTTGCCGCCCAGAGCAATAACAATCTTTTTTCCCATTTTTCAATTCCTCATATGTTTTTAATAGCCAAATAGAATGTCAGCCGCTGTATTTTATCGTTCACTGCCTTGCCTGCCTTGGCTATCAGGAAGACCCTGCACGGCGGTTCCAGTCTGCCAATGAGTTCTTTCAGACCGTGGCAGCCGATGGCGTTTTTTAGACGGCTCTGCCATTCACAAGCTTGTCCGCTTTTTCCGTCGTGGGGTTGTCGTAAGGGTGTAATCTGTCGCGAGGAGACCCTTGGGCGTCCTGCTGACGACCAAGTTTTCACTCATGACTGCAAGAACAATGAAACCAATGTCCGCTTTTTCATCTCTGCCACTTGCGTTTCCCTCGTGGATATCCCAGACCTGTTTTTCGCCGGCGGGCTCGGCATAGTCGTTGAGGCTCGACATGGTGTTCAGCTCATTCAACTCCGCACTCGTCGCCTGGATATAGAAGGTGGTGCTGCATTGCACCGCCATCTTGTCCGGCGGCGTAATGCAGAGGATCATACCCGTCAGACACGCTGCAGTGTGTCCTTTCAGCTCCCTGCCGTGATCCACGTTCTCCTGACCTGCTGTCATATCAGACCAAGCTGCACTGCGTTTACCACATGTAGCGGCGTAGCACCATCGCACACGCGCAGCGCTTCTTCGATCACACGTGTTTTGAGAAGATGAAAGCTGGCGTCGGAATACGATGCGTCATGCGGCATGAGCAGCACATTATCCAACGCACAGAGCGGCGATGTGCCCGGAAGCGGCTCTGTTTCAAACACATCCAGACACGCGCCTGCGATCGTGTGCGCCTGCAGAGCTTCAATGAGCGCAGCTTCATCAACGATCGTTCCGCGCGCGCAGTTGATGAGCACGGCGCTTGGCTTCATCTGCTTCAATGCGGCACGGTCAATAAGATGATGGGTGCGTGCATTTAGGCTAGTATTCACAGAGATATAATCTGCAGTTTGCAGCAGCTCTTCAAATCCAACAGCTCGTATTCCTGCGGCATTCAGTAGCGGTTGCGGGGTGTGCGGGCTGTAACCAATGACCGGCATACCAAATGCGTGTGCCTTTACCGCCACGCTTCGCCCCAGATTGCCGCAGCCTATGATCCCCAGAGTCTCGCCATGAATGCTGCCCATCGGACGCTGCATGGCTTTTGCCTGCGCCCATTGCCCCTGCCGAACAAGCGCATCTAACGGTTTCAGCTTCTTTGCCGCAGCAAGCAGAAACATCATTACATGGTTTGATACCTCTTCGTTGCAGAAATCCGGCACATTGACAACGGCGATACCACATTTGCTTGCAGTCGCAACATCCACTGTGTCATACCCCACGCCATAGCGAATAATTGCGCGGCAGCGCGGCAGCTGCTGCAGCACCGCGCCAGTCAGCATAGCGCAATCCGTCAGCAAAACATCTGCTTCCTGCGCCGCAGCAACAAGCTGTTCCGGCGTTTCGGCATCGGCTTGTTTTAAAACAACATCAGTCCGCCCGCTGGCTGCCAGCGCGGCGTACTCTGTGGGCATGCGGTCGGCGCTCGCATGCGCGTCTATGCGGAGAATGGTAAACATGGTGCGCCTCCTTTGTTATAAATAATATTTAACCTCTATTATATTATTTAACCTCAAAATTTCAAGCAGCGCCGCCCAGAACGTTCCTGTGCGGCGCTGGTTTTTATTGTTTCGCAGCTTGCTTCGCAGGCAGCTGCACCTCTGAAACGAGCACGGCTGCAAAGATCAGCGCAAAGCCGACCGCCAGCCGCGGCGTGACCACCTCGCCAGCAAACAGAACAGAAAACAAAATGCCGAATACTGACTCAGTACTCATTAAAATCGACGCGCTGGCCGGCGAGGCGTACTTCTGCCCCACATTTTGCAGCAGCAGCGCCAGCATGGTGCAAAACAACGCCAGATAGAGGACGCCGCCCAAGGCGCGCCTATCCCAGGTCATGTGCACGCCTTCCAGCGCAAAGGTTGCGATCCATGCGAACAGTGCGCAGAAACCGAATTGAAGGATCGTCACCACAATGGGATCTTCCCCCTGCCCCAGTTTCCCAACTACCGCAATGTGCGCAGCAAAGAATATGCCGCTGAGCAGCGCCAGCATATCGCCCAGCTCCATCGTGAAGCCGCCCGTCACGCTGGTCAGCACGATCCCGCCCACGCACAGCATCGCCGCCAACAGATTCCGCAGCTTCGGCTTTTGACCGCTGATAAGCCAGTAAATGAACGGCACGAGCACGCAGTAGATCGAGGAGAGAAATGCGCTTTTTCCGGGCATGGCAAACGTTACGCCGATCGTCTGGATCCAGTAAGCCAGAAACAGGCATGCGCCGATCACGGCGCAGCGGCCCAGAAGCGAGCGGGATACGCCGCGCAGCCGCCTCCAAAAAATCAGAGCCAGTACGGCAAATGCTGCCGTAAAACGCAGTGCAATGAGAAAATTCGGACTGATATACTCCGCGGCGGATTTTACCACGACCAGCGAGCTGCCCCAGATCGCACCGACCAGCAGCAGCGCCGCACGCGCACCAAATCCGATCCAGTTTTTAGTCCGCGCCCGCTCAATGAAGTGTTGCATAGAGGACCGCCTTGATGGTGTGCATCCGGTTTTCCGCCTCATCAAAGACGACCGACTGCGGTGAAAGGAACACCTCGTCCGAGACCTCCATCTCGGTAATGCCGAATTTCTCTGCGATCTGCTTTCCGATGGTCGTGTTGATGTCGTGGAACGACGGCAGGCAGTGCATAAAGAGCGCGTCGGGCTTTGCCAGCGCCATCTTTTCGGCGTTGACCTGATACGGCGTCAAAAGCCGGATGCGCTCCGCCCAGACGGAGTCCGGCTCGCCCATCGAAACCCAAATATCCGTATACAGCACGTCCGCGTCCCGCGCGCCCTCTTCCACGCTCTCGGTCAGCGTCACCGAGCCGCCGCTTTGCGCCGCAAGCTCCTTGCACTTCTCGACCAGCTCCTGTGCCGGGAAAAGCTCCTTCGGCGCGCAGGCGGTGAAATGCAGCCCCATCTTTGCACACGCGACCATGAGGGAATTTCCCATGTTGTTGCGCGCGTCGCCAAAATACGTAAAGCGCAGCCCCTTGAGCGTGCCCTTCTTTTCCTCAATAGTCAAAAGGTCCGCCAGCATCTGCGTCGGATGGAATTCGTCGGTCAGGCCGTTCCAGACGGGCACGCCCGCGTTTTCTGCCAGTTCCTCTACGATCTTCTGGCTGAAGCCGCGGTATTCGATGCCGTCATACATCTGCCCAAGGACCTTTGCCGTGTCGGCGATGGACTCCTTCTTTCCCATCTGGCTGCTGCCGGGGTCGAGATACGTCACGCCCATGCCAAGGTCCATTCCGGCGACCTCAAATGAGCAGCGCGTGCGGGTCGACGTTTTCTCAAACAGCAGGACGATGTTCTTGCCCTCCAGATAGCGGTGCGGCGTGCCCGTGCGCTTGAGGTCCTTGAACGTTCTGGACAGGTCGAGCAGATAACGGATCTCTGCCGGAGAATAGTCCAGCAGTTTCAGAAAATTTCTTCCACGAAGATTGACAGGCATAAAAATGCTCCTTTCTATTTGGTCCACTGATTTTGGTTTTCCGGATATGGATCATCCAATTTGCTTGCTCCTGTTACAGCGCGGCGCGGCAAAGCGGCATGCTCATGCAGCGCGGACCGCCGCGGCCGCGCGAAAGCTCGGCGCTGGGAACGGTAAGAACTTCGATCCCGGCATCCGTCAGGATCTGATTTGTGATATGGTTGCGGTCATACACGACTACGCAGCCCGGACGGATACACAGCGTATTGGAGCCGTCGTTCCACTGCTCGCGCTGCGCCGCGATCGCGCTCTCGCCTCCGCAGCGGATGAGGCGCACATGATCCTGATGCAGATAGTGTGCCAGCACCTCCTCCGGGCGGCGGACCATTTCCTGGATATGCAGCTGTCCGCCGGCAGCCGGCGTGATCTCATAGATATGCAGTCTGTCCAGAATGCCGGGATGCACCGTGAAGGTATCGGTGTCGACCTGGGTCAAGACCGTGTCCAGATGCATGAAGGCACGACTGTGGGGAATGTCAAAGACCAAAACGGTGTCCACACTGCAATCCTGCGCGTCAAAAAGGTTGTGCGCCAGCAGCTCAACGGATTCTGGCTGCGTGCGCTGCGATACGCCGACCGCAATGACCTGCGCGCTCAGATTTAGAATATCCCCGCCTTCAATGCTTGTCGGAAGCTCCGGCGTGTAGTATAATGGTACACGATCAGAAAACTCCGGGTGGTACTTCAGAATGAACCGGCCATAGATCGTTTCCCGGCAGCGCGTCTGCGAATGCATTCGATTCAGACTCACGCCATTGCCAATGCACGCAAACGGATCCCGGGTGAAATACAGGTTTGGTATGGGATCCATCACAAAATGGTCATCCTGCTGCATGAGCCGGCCCAAACAGCTTTTCTGCGAAGCCGGAAGCTCCTGCACGCAGATACCGGACATTGTTTTCTCTACGAGCACATGCGCATCAGAAATACTTTTCAGGTACTCGGTCAGCTCCGGCCGGTAATACTCCGCCAGCGCTCCCGCGCCGGAAATAACGGCATCAATGAATGCATCCCGAACAGGATCGTCTGTTTCGATGGCTTCCGCCGTCAGATCCTCCAGGAATACGACCTCTGTGCCGTTTTCTCGCAGAAGCTGCACGAACCGGTCATGCTCCTGCTGCGCACCGTGCAGATAGGGAATATCGTCAAAGAGCAAGCGTTCCAGCGCATCCGGCACAAGATACTCCAGCTCCCGCCCCGGGCGGTGAAGCAAGACCTTTTGCAGCGGACCGATCTCACTTTTAACGTGGATGGGACCTTGCATGGGTAACCCTCCTATTTTTCAGTTTTTTTGATCGCCAGCGACCTTATAAACGTATTCTAACAGATACTTTTTGCGCAGGACGTGCGAAATGATGGATTTTCTTTGTACTTTAACAGGTTCTTGTGTGCGCTTTCACATATATGCCCGCCTTTCCATGCACGCATATAGGTCTGGCGGGAACAAGGCCTGTCAAAAATGCGAGGCAGGCGCGTACAGATCACCTGAGGATAATACAATAGATCCACGCTTAACTGTCCACAGCCTCTTGCTATTTTCGCCATTTTATAATATAAATTGTAGAAATACCAGTAACTCTACAGAATTCTGCCGTTGGGAGGGCCTATGAAAGAACTGATCGAGATGCAGTCGTTCAATCGGTCACAGGTGGATCAGAGCCGCCTGTTCAGTCTGGACTACGAAACCGTGTCAGAACCGGCAGTGCCGCTCATTCACCAGGAATCGCGGTTTCTGTTTGCTTTGGACGGCGCCGGAAAAATCGTCATTCAGGGCAAGGAGTATGACTTCCGAAGGGGAACTCTTGTGTCCATCCTGCCGTGGCAGGTCAGCGAGATCAGTGCGGTCGAGAAGCCGGTGCAGTATGTGATCATCCGCTATCACTTTGATACGGTGCAGAACGTCATACATCTGTTCAGCGACGTATCGGGCGATCCGTGCTCCAGCCTGACGCGCATTGAGGACCATGCCGCCGTGCAGCTGTCAGAGGACAAGATCGCGGATGTGCGGAACATCGTGCAGCTCATCCGTGAGGAGATCGGCATTGAATCAAGCAAGAACCTGCACGCGGAAAAAGAACTGGAAAACATTGCGGTTTTGAATCTGATCGTGTATCTGACGGTCATTTTTACGCGCGCGGCAACGGAGCAGCCGGAGAGCGGGCGCAGCGAATGCGTGGATTCCGTGGACATTCTGCGTTATATGTATCTGCACTGCAATGAAAAGCTGACGCTCAAGAAGATCGCGCAGCAGTTTTACTACAGTGAATCGACCGTCAGCGCGCATATCACACAAATGACGGGGCTGTCCTTTTTTGATCTTCTGAACGAAATGCGCATTTGCAAGACCGTGAATTATCTGTTGTATACCGACCTGACTCTGCGGGAGCTGGCGGAGATCTTGGGGTTTGTGGATGAATCGCACATTTCAAAAGTGTTTGCCACACGGGTGGGCGACCGCATCGGTCAGTACCGGGCGACATACCAGAAGGTGCAGAACATCTGTCATATCGAAGAGGAACGCATCGGATATACCATAGTAAACTATATCTATCGAAATTACGCAAGTCCGCTCACAGCCAAGAGCGTCGCGGCAAAATTCCAAATCACGGTACCAAAGCTGCAGCAGCTGCTGGTGGAGCAGGTAGAGTTCAACTTTGAGGACTTTCTGAACCAGATCCGCGTGAACCACGCATGTGAACTGCTCATTACAACGGAGCTGACCGTGCTGGACGTTGCGCTGGATGTCGGCTATAATTCGCAGAAAACGCTGACGCGAAATTTTGTCAAGCTGAAGGTCATGACACCGTCAGCGTTCCGGGGCAAATTCCGCTCCAAAAGCGGACGGGTGCTGTAAAAGAGAAAAGCGGTCATGGCGAATGTCCGCAGGAGCAGTGAAAACAAGCGGGTAAAATACAACGCTCCGTTCCTCGTGTGTCCGAAAAAACACGTTTTGTTGTGCTAATATGAGTACTATCACAGGAAAACACGGCGTGAGCTTGTGCAGTTTGCTCAAGTTCATGCCCATCATGGTGCGGAGGAAATACTATGAATCAGAACTGGATCCACGCAAATATGGAGCATTATTTTCAGCTGGCCGGGAAAACCGCCATTGTGACAGGCGCGGGCAACGGCATCGGTCGCGGCATTGCGCAAAAACTGGCGGGGCTCGGCGCAAATGTCGTTGCGTGCGACATTGAAGCGGAAAGCGTCAGGAACACCGCCGATGAGATCACGCTGGCAGGCGGCGTATGCTTGGGGCTTTACTGCGACGTGCGCAAGTATGAGGACATTCAGAAGGTCGTGGACACGGCGGTGCAGAAATTTGGCACTGTGGATATTCTGGTGAATGATGCGGCCGGCTGCGGCGGCGGCGTAACTGTGGATACCATCAATGAGCAGGAATGGATGCGCCTGATCGAGCTGAACCTGAACAGCGTGTTCCGCTTTACCATGACGGTGCTGCCGATCATGCGGGCAAAAAAACAGGGGAAAATCGTGAACATCAGTTCCGGTGCCGGGATCACCGGCGATTTCTCCGACCCGCACTACGCCGCAGCCAAGGGCGGCGTCATTGCCTTTACCAAAGAACTGGCGCATGAACTGGCAAAGGAAAGCATCAACGTAAACAGCGTTGCGCCCGGTCTGGTCGACACCCGCATGGCGCGGATCCGCGACTGGGAAGACGAGATCGCCGACACGCTGTGGCCGCGCGCAGGTCAGCCGGAGGACATTGCCAACGCTGTCGCGTTTTTGGCTTCGTCCGCATCGGACTATTTCACGGGTCAGGTCATTTCGCCGAACGGCGGTGCGTGGATGCAGTAAAGCAGGCAGTTTCTGTGCTCCGCGCAGGAGCACAGTTCCAGAATAAACAGCGGTACAGCTTCGCGCGGTACGGCTAAAACACAAAAAATATTATAAGGAGAGAAGTTCAATGAAAAAACTGACAGCAATTCTTCTGATCGTCGCGATGATGCTGACGCTGGGCGCGTGCAGCAAGAAGTCCGACGATGCTGACGATTCTATTAAAATTGGTGTCATGAGTACAAGAACCGGTGAAAACTCCCTGTGGGGCGATGTCATATATCTCAAACCGTTCAGTTGCTGGCGGACGATGTGAATGAAAACGGCGGCCTGCTCGGCGGCCGGAAGATCGAGATCCTGAGCTACGACAACCGCGATGATGTTGTCGAAACAACAAACGTGGCACGCAAAGCCATTCTCAATGACGGCGTTTGTGCGTTCATTGGCTGCGAAGCTTCTGCTACCACGATCGCGCTGGTCGATGTGGCAACGGAGTATAAAGTGCCTGTCATTTCCACCATGGCCACAAACACCAAGGTCACCATGACCGACGACGGAAAGGTCCGGCCCTATGGGTTCCGCGCCTGCCTGAGCGACCCGCAGAGCGGTACGATCCTCGGCCAGTACACCGTTGAAAAGCTCGGCTACAAGAATGTGGCGATCATCTATGAGATCGGCAGTGACTTTTCGCTGGGCGTCAGCGGCCAGTATGCCGAGGCCGTGGAGGGCGCGGGCGGTACGGTCATCGCCAAGGAGGCCTATAACACCGGCGACGTGGATTACCGTGCCGTTCTGACGAAGATCAAGGAATCCGGCGACTTTGACTGCCTGTATATCGCAGCCGGCTACTACAAGCAGATCGGCCTGATCGCCAACCAGGCGCGTGAGCTTGGCATCACGCAGCCGCTGCTCTCTACGGAAGGTACCATGTCCGGCGGCATTTTCGAGATCGCCGGTGACAATGTGAACGGGATCATCTTTAACGTTGCGTGCGTGACCAAGGCTCCCGGCGTCGACGAGCTGTTGGAAAAGTTTATTGCGCGTTGGGGCTATGATCCCAGCATCGACGCTGCGCCGGACTGCTACATGGCCTGTGACGCTTTTAAGCTGCTGACGGGCGCGATCGAAAAGGCGGGCAGCACAGATTCCGTGGCCATCCGCGACGCTTTGGAAACAACGAAAGACCTGCAGGGCCTGACCTGCACCATCACGATTGACCCGGCGACGCACAATGTGTACCGTCAGGTTCCGATCTATCAGATCGTGGACGGCGAATTCAAGCAGCTCGAACTCTACGATCTGCACGCTTAAGCCGCAAACAGCCATGTTCTGCCAGGCGGCGCATAGACTGTTTGGCAAAACAGCCCGGAGCATTCCGGGAACGTGATATTCTAGGTCATGCGGCCTGACACAGGAGGAACTTACGGTGTTTATTCAACAGCTTATCAACGGGTTGTCCGTCGGCAGCGTGTATGCACTGATGGCGGTCGGCTATGCGCTGATCTACAGTCTTCTGAACTTCACAAACTTTGCACACAGCATTTCTGTAACGATCGGCGCATTCGCAACATTTTTCTTTTTGACCTATGCCATGCAGAACCTGCTGGCGGGCATTATCATGGGTGTGATCGCGGCTGCGCTGCTCGCCGCCTTCATCCAGTTCGCCGCCTATCGTCCGCTGCTGCGCCGCAATGCACGTCGGGTATACCTGATGATCATCGGTCTTGGCATGTCGGTCATTGGCGACAATCTGGTCATCATCGCCTTTACCGGACGCTTCCGCGTGTACCCGGTCAACTTTACGGCGCAGAGCATCAACCTGTTTGGGGCAAGCATCGGACTGGTGGACATCATCATTTTTGCCGTCAGCATTCTCGCGCTTGTTATCGTGGAGCTGATCATCCGCAAGACCAGACTGGGCCTTGCCATCCGAGGTGCCTCATTCAGTTTGGACATCACTGCGCTTATGGGCGTGAATACATACAAGCTCATCACGGCAATATTCCTTATTGCCGGCAGTCTTGCCGGAATTGCAGGTGCACTGCTGGGTGCAAAGTATACCACATATCCCTCTCTTGGCACGTTCTACACGAATAAGGCTTTCATCTGCGCAGTCATCGGCGGTCTCGGCAGCCTGCCTGGCGCAGTGCTCGGGGCGCTGATCCTGGGTGTTTCGGAGGCGCTTATTTCGGCCTATGTATCCACAGCGATGCGCGACCTGTTCGCATACATTCTGCTGATCCTCATTCTGCTGGTGCGGCCGTCTGGTCTGATGGGCAAATCCAGCGAGGACAAGGCGTAAGGAGGAACGGATATGCAATATTGGATCGGTGTTTTGACGATCGTCGGCATTTACATGATCGCAGTGCTCGGCGTATCCATCCTCTGCGGCTTTACGGGAATGTTCTCCATGGGTCATGCAGGTTTTATGGCCATTGGGGGTTATGTTTCGGCGCTTTTGACAAAAAACTGCGGAATGCCGATTTTTGTGGGCATTCTGGGCGGTATGCTGGCAGCAAGCCTTGTGGGTTACCTCATCAGCTACCCCACACTGCGCCTGCGTGATGACTACTTCATCATCGTAACGCTCGGCATCGGCGAGGCCATCAAGCTGGTCATTCAGAATACGGAATCGATCACCGGCGGTGCGCGCGGTTTTTCCGATGTGCCGAGCGGCTCAAACGTATTTGTGGTTTGGGGCGTCGTGATCCTGACCGTGATCGGACTGCGGTCGTTTATCAACTCCAAGCACGGACGCAACTGCATTGCCGTGCGGGAGGATGAGATCGCGGCGCGTTCCGTAGGCGTGAACATCTTCAAATACAAGATGGAAGCCATGATCATCAGCTGCGCATTGTGCGGCTGTGCGGGTGCATTTCTGGCGCATTATATGCACTTCCTGCATCCCAACATGTTCACCATGGCAAAATCGGACGAGCTTATCATTGTGGTCATCCTGGGCGGGCGCGGAAGCCTGACCGGCACAATCCTGGCCGGTCTGCTGCTGCTGCCGCTGCCGGAGCTGCTGCGCTTCGGATCTGCGGAACAGTGGCGCATGGTGTTCTACGGTCTGCTGGTCGTGCTTGCCATTCTGTTCCGTCCGTCCGGCCTGATGGGAACGTCGGAGCTTTCCTGGCGCGGCATCAAAAACGGCGTGCGCAAGCTCGGCGCAGCGCTCAAGCGTCGCACGGACGTGCGGAAAGGAGGACGCTGAAATGGGAAACGAATACATTCTGGATATTCGCGACATCAGCAAGCACTTCGGCGGCATCAAGGCGACAAACCATGTAAGCCTCGGCGTAAAGCCGGGCGAGATCTTTGGCGTCATCGGTCCGAACGGCGCGGGCAAAACGACGCTGTTTAACCTTATCACCGGTATCTATGCGCCGTCGGAAGGCGACATCCTTCTGGAGGGCAGATCCATTGTAGGCCGGCAGCCCAACGAAATCGCAAATCTCGGCATTGCGCGGACATTCCAGAACATCCGGTTGTTCAACGACCTGACCGTATATGAGAATGTGCACATCGCTTATCAGCAGAACATGAACTACAGCTTCTGGGACGGCGTGTTCAAAACGCCGAAATGCCGCCGTGAGGAACAGAAGGCCGCCGAGGTCTGTGAACAGACGCTCCGGCGCGTAGGGCTGTGGGATCTGCGCGACCAGATAGCGAGCAATCTTCCCTACGGTCAGCAGCGTCGTTTGGAGATCGTGCGCTCCCTGGTCTGCGCGCCGAAGGTGCTGCTGCTGGACGAACCGGCAGCCGGCATGAACGAAGGCGAATCGGAGGAGTTGTCGCAGATCATCCGCAATATTCGTGTGGATCATCCGCAGATCGCCATTCTGGTCATCGATCATCATATGGATGTCATTATGAATGTCTGTGACCGGCTGACGGTCATCAACTTCGGCAAACAGCTCGCAACAGGGCTGCCGGAGGAGATCCAGGCAAATGAGGATGTGATCGAAGCATATTTGGGGGCAGGTGATTGACGATGCTGACCATTGAAAATCTGGAATACAGCTATGGAAAAATCAAAGCGCTGAACGGTATCAGCGCAACTGTAAACACCGGCGAGATCGTTTCGATCGTCGGGGCAAACGGTGCAGGCAAATCCACGCTCATGCGCTGCATTGCCGGGCTCTTGAAGCCCAAAAGCGGTGAGATCTTGTATGACGGCAAGCCGCTGCCGCACACACCACATGAGGTCGTGGCCAGAGGGATCTCTCTGGTACCCGAGGGGCGCTGGATATTTCCAAACCTGAGCGTGGAGGAAAATCTGCTCATGGGCGGGTATCTGGTAAAGGATCGCAGCGTCGGCATTGCACGCTCCTTTGCAATGTTTCCCCGTTTGGAGGAGCGCCGTCACCAGCGTGCCGGTACGCTTTCCGGCGGCGAACAGCAAATGCTGGCCATTGCCCGCGGGCTGATGTCCGATCCGAAGCTGCTTTTGCTGGATGAGCCGTCGCTCGGTCTGGCTCCGCTCATCGTCAATGAGGTCATCAACATCATTCAGCAGATCAATAAAGAAGGCATTACGGTGCTGCTGGTGGAACAGAATGCGCGCAAAGCCTTAAAGATCGCGGATCATGCATGCGTCATTCAGCAGGGCCGCATCGTGCGGTATGGCACGGGTGCAGAAATTTTGCAGGAAGAGAACTTCCTGTCATCGTATCTTGGGAACAGTAAACAGGTAAAACAGGAGGATTGATTCTATGAAAGACTATCTGGGTATCAGCGGCAAGGCCGCTATCGTGACCGGCTCCGGCCGCGGCATTGGCCAGGGAGTTGCCGAGGCGCTGGCGGAGTACGGCGTGCGCGTGATGGTATGTGACATCAATGACGAAAGCGGCGAAGCAGTCGTTGCGGGCATCCGCGCCAAAGGCGGCACGGCAGAATATTGCCACTGTGACATTATGCAGACAGAACAGATCAACACTCTCATCGCCCGCACGGTCGAGGTGTTTGGCACGGTCGATTTTCTGATCAACAACGGCGGAGGCGGTGAACCCCCGCGCGACTTCTTTGATTTGGACGATGCGAGATTTGACCACTATGTGCGGCTGAACCTATACAGCGCATTTGCGGCCATCCGCGCGGCATTCCCCTATATGCGCAAGCAGAACAGCGGGCGCATCGTAAACATCAGCTCCGGCTATGCGCTGTGCGGCGGTGAGCAGTGTGCGCACTATGCTTCCGCAAAGGCCGGCGTGATCGGTCTGACGACCTCCATTGCCAGAGAGGCCGCTCCGTTCAACATCAACTGCAACGTCATCGTGGTTCCCACAACGGACACTCCGGGTCTGCATGAAGCCGACGGCGAATTTGTGGACGATGAACTGCCGCTCATCCCGAAGGGGCGCATTGCAAAGCCGCTTGACATTGCAAACGCAGTGCTGTATCTGGTCTCTGAGGCTTCGGACTATGTGACAGGTCAGATCCTCGCGCCGAACGGCGGCAGAAGAATGCTGGTATGAGTGAAGAAAAAAAGGTCGTGCGGCCCGTTTCGTGGCCGCAGGACGCAAAGTGCGCGTTTTCGATTTCATTTGATTTGGACGGCGATACGATTTGGCGCAATAAAACCGTAAAGCTGCCGAACGGAAGTCAATACATCAAAGGACGCTCCATCGGTCTGTTCGGTCCGGAGCGCGGCGCCGCACGCATTCTGGATATTCTTCGGAATTATGATCTGAAGGCGACCTGGTTCGTGCCGACTGACATGATGCAGGAGCATCCGGATGTGATCGAGATGATCCGGAAGGAAGGGCACGAATTCGCGCATCACGGTCTTGACCATACCGGTCGTTACGGTGAAACATTTGACCAGCAGTGTGCACGCATCGGTCATTCACAGGAGCTTTTCAAAAAATACACCGGCGACATCGCGCGCGGTATGCGCCCGACGGGAATGCTGCTGCCGCAGACGGAGCGCTGGCTGTATGAATCGGCTGGCTTTGTCTATTCCAGCGCCGGAACAAGCGGCGAGGGAGACGGCTGGTACTATGTGAACGGCACGGCAACGTGCGGCGTGAATGTTCCGTGCCGGGATGAGCAGATGGATGACTATGTGCAAACGGTACTGCACAACTATCCAGCTGTTCTGGAGGGAATGCCGCGGCCCGCAGGCTATGATGTGGTATACCGCAACTGGGTGCGTGAGATCGAAGGCATGGCCCGCTTTGGACGAATGGGCGCTTCGGCTTTTCATCCGCAGATCGCGGGAACGGCCGGCCGGTCCGTCATGTTGGATCGCTTTTGCGCATATTTGGCAGAAAACCGGGAGGTCTGGTGCAGTACATGTCTGGACATCGCGCAGCACTTTTTGGCAGCACAGGAGGTCACAGCATGTTGAGCAGAACATTTCTCTGGCCGCAGGGCTATACAAGTGCAGCCATGATCTCCGTCAATCTGGACGCGGAGTTTTACGGGCGCATTTTTTACCCGGGCATCGACGTATCCGAGGGTGACATCCAGCGGCTCGGCTGGACAGGGATGGAATACGGTCTGCCGCATCTGCTGGATTGCTTCCGGGAGCACGGCGTGAAGGGCACATTCTTCATTCCCGGGCGCGTTGCGGAGCTGTATCCGGATGCTGTACGCGCCATTGCGGATGCCGGTCACGAGCTGGGCTGCCACGGATATGAACACGAGATCCTGGCGCATTTCACGCCGGAAGAGCAGTTGGAGCTGCTGAAAAAAGCAAAGGCGGCCATTGAGAAGGCTGCGGGGCGCGCCGTAACAGGCTTCCGCATGCCGGAGGGTGAGATCACAGAACAGACACTTGTGGCGGCAAAGGAAGCGGGCTTTGCCTATTCCAGCTCCCTGTCCAACACGGATGTTCCCTACATCCGCCAGCCGGCGGGGCTGCCGGAGCTTCCTATCTCGTGGACGCTGTTTGACCTTCCGTATTTCACCTTTGCGTTCGATCCCCCCATTCCGCCGGGCTCGGCCCGCAGCGCCGGAATGGATCAGGTGCTGGATAACTGGCTGTGTGAGCTAACGGGTACGCGCCGTTGGGGCGCCCTGTTCAGCCTGCAGCTCGACCCGCAGGCCACCGGCGAGCAGGGAAGGCTGTTCATGCTCGAACGTGTGCTGGATGAAATTCAAAAGGCCGGCGACGTATGGCTGGCCACAGGCAGTGAGCTTGCTGCGTGGACGCAGAAAATGCAATAAAACAATCATAAAGGAGAAGCAAACTATGTCGGAAACCATGCTCAACACGCTGGCGCAGGACTATCTGGATCTGACGCTTTCCAAAAGCCGTTATGATGAGATCGACATCCAGTGGTTTACCGAGTCGCCATTTTGGCGCAGAACAAGTATGCGCTACTCCCGTGAGTATAAGATCCTGCCGGACTACGAGATCGGTGATCTGAAGCACGGCAAAGCCCTGCGTGACATTCTGGATGAGTCGGAGAACCTCATTGGTCTGTTGAAAGCCTATCGCGCCACGGCGCAGGAGCAAGAGCTTGCGCGTATCGACTACATTATCGATCATGTGACGAGCGTGCATGTGCGTGCGCAGCTGCTTTCAGGGCAAACAATGTCCTACGACGAAATGACAGACGGACTGTACGGTCTGGTCGCGCCAGAATACGATCCGAAGCCCATGCAGGATCTGCTGTCCGATTTGCAGCAGGTGCTGCCCGGCAGCGGCAGCGTGCAAGAGAAGATCGCCGCATTTCGCAGTCGCATCACCGTGCCCACAGAACATCTTTTACAGGTACTCACCGGAGCAACACAGTTTTTCCATGATGAAACGGTACGGCATATGCACGTGACCGGCAACAGTATGCCGCGCGTGCGCGTGCGTGCGCTGGCCGATCCGCGTTCGGACTTTTTGTCCATTCTGTTTGGCTATGATTACAACCATTTGGAATATGAACGCAACTTCAACACGCTTGTGCGCTGGAGCGCCGATAAAATCGTCGAGTGCATCGGTCATGAAATGGAGCCCGGTCATCTGACATATTATGAAAAGCGGACGCAGGCCATGATCGACACCTGCTGGCCGGAGATGGCCGTGGTGTCGCAATATTCGCCGTCGTCGGCGTTTACGGAAGGTTCCGCGCGCGTTATCATCGACACCTGTTTTGAAAACAGCATGGCGAAAAAAATCGACTTTGAGCGTACATACATTTTTGAGCCAGCAGGGTTGGATGTGCAGCTGCTGGAGATCATGCCCCTGTGGCATCGCTACATGGAGACAGCCGGCTATGCCAAGCTGGAAGCAACGCGGCAGCTGTGGAATAGCGCCTGGACGGCCAAGCAGGCTGCGGCAGAGCTGCGCAGCTGTGGCGCGCTTGCGCCGGATGCATCAGATGACGATGCATTGCACCTGGCGGGCGACGATGGTCACTTCGTGGCGCACGATTATGCACGGGATGTTATTCGCAGCTACTTTGCACGCCACTGCAAGACCGTGCAGGACGAGTGGGATCTGTATGAGCGCCTGTGCAGCGCACATATGTCCATGCGCAGGATGAAGGAACAGCCCGATGTTGTACAAGTATAATTTTTTCCGCGATAGAGGGTGACATATATGATATATGAAATCAACCGTCTGTCTGCGGCCGCTGTTGTGCCGGTTGTGGTATTGGATGATGCGAAAGACGCGGTCGCGACGGCAAAGGCTTTGCTTGCCGGCGGTGTGGATGTGATGGAAATTACGTTCCGCACAGCAGCGGCAGCAGACTCGATCAAAGCCGTCGCGGAAAATTGCCGCGATATGTTAGTAGGCGCGGGCACGGTCATTACACTCGAACAGTGCAAACAGGCGGTCGAGTGCGGCGCAAAGTTTATCGTTTCGCCTGGCTTTGACGAAGAGGTCGTCCGCTGGTGCGTAGAGAACGGCATTGCCGTCACACCCGGCTGCGTGACCCCGAGCGAGATCATGGCAGCGATGAAGCTGGGCTTGACCGTGGTCAAGTTCTTCCCGGCTGGCGTATATGGCGGTCTTTCTGCCATGAAGGCGCTCTCAGGTCCGTTCGGCGGGATCAAATTCATCCCGACCGGCGGCGTGAATGGTCAGAACATCGGCGAGTTCATCGCTGCGCCGTTCATCCACGCGGTCGGCGGCAGTTGGGTCTGCCCGAAGGCGGACATTGCAGCCGGCAATTTTGAGAAGATCACGGAGCTTTGCAAACAGGCAAGAAGCGCTGCGCTCGGCTTTGAAGTGGCGCACATCGGCCTGAACTGCGAAGATGCCGAAGCGGCGTCCGCCGTCTGCGAGAAGCTGAACGAGGCGTTTGCGCTCACCGTCAAGGACGGCAATTCTTCGATGTTTGCATCCGGCGGCATCGAGGTCATGAAGTCCATGTACCTTGGGAAGAATGGACACATCGCCATTCGCACAAATTCTGTTCCGCTGGCAATTGCGGAGCTTGCAAAGAAAGGCTTTGTGTGTGACATGACGACTGCCAAGTATAAGGGTGGACGGATGGTCGCTGTGTACCTGAAAGATGAAATCGGCGGCTTTGCTGTGCATCTGCTGCAAAAGTGAGGAGGAGCAATCATGAAAATTTTGACATTTGGTGAGATCATGCTCCGCCTGAAAGCGCCGGGACATGAGCGCTTTTTCCAGAGTCCGATGCTGGAGGCAACCTTCGGCGGCGGTGAAGCGAACGTGGCGGTGAGCCTTGCAAACTACGGCATGGACGCAGAATTTTTGACCGTTTTGCCCAATAACGACATTGCAGAATGCTGCATCCGCGAGCTGCGCTACTTTGGCGTCGATACAAAAAAGATCGTCCGCGGTGACGGACGGATGGGCATCTATTATCTCGAGGGCGGCGCAAACCAGCTGCCGAGCAAGGTCGTCTACGACCGCGCGTATTCCTCGATCGCGCTGGCAAAGCCCGGTGATATCGACTGGGACAAAGCCTTCGAGGGTGTGGCTTGGTTCCATATCACGGGTATTACGCCTGCGATTTCCGAAAGCGCGATGGAGCTGTCTCTTGAATCCGTCCAGGAAGCAAAGAAGCGGAACATCACCGTTTCCTGCGACCTCAACTACCGCAAGAACCTCTGGAAATACGGCAAGAAAGCCAGCGAGGTTATGCGCGAGCTTGCCAAGTACGTCGATGTGGCAATTGCCAACGAAGAGGACGTGCAGAAGTCGCTGGAAATTACCGTCGATGTGAACGTGGAGTCCGGCGAGCTGGATCGTGAGAAGTACCGCGTGCTCGGCAATAAGGTCCTGGAAAGCTATCCGAACATGAAGTGCATCGCCATCACGCTGCGTGAGAGCCACAGTGCGGACTGGAACGGCTGGGCGGCGTGCCTGAACGACGGCAAGGACTTCTATGTGTCCAAAAAGTACGAAATTCGGGATATTATCGACCGTGTGGGCGGCGGCGACAGCTTCGCGGGCGGCTTGATCTATGGCTTGAACAACTATGAGGACAAGCAGTCTGCGCTCGAATTTGCAGTTGCAGCCAGCTGTCTCAAGCACAGCGTTATCGGAGATTTCAATCGAGTTTCTGTCTCCGATGTGGCCAAGCTCATGGGCGGAGATGGCACTGGAAGAGTGCAGAGATAAAAGACTAAGAAAAGTCGGGTCGAAGATGCATGGAAAAGCAAATAACATAAGCGCTTCAAAAAGGCATATCAAATCGCTGATATCATTTCTATTCCCATCCAATGGCAGATCCGCAGCGTTGTACCCAGATGGTAAGCAGACACTGCGCGTTCTCCCGAGCAGCACCGTAGCAGTTCACTTATTTGACTTTGAAGGGGAAGATTATGACGCAGGATCTTTGTACCTTCTGCGCCAAAAGAAGCTCATTTCCATTGTCCGCAGTGCACCAACGGAAAAAATCACGAAAATTGCCGATGCACTTTGGCGCGGAGGACTTCGATTCATGGAGATCACATTCGATCAGACCGGAAATATTCCGCAAGAAGTATCGGCGGAGCAAATTCGTATGGTGCGGGAGAGTTTTGGCGATCGTCTGCATGTCGGTGCGGGAACGGTGATGACCGAGACGCAGCGAAAGCTGGCTACCGCAGCTGGCGCGGAGTATATTATTTCGCCGAACGTGAATGTGGAGATCATCCGTGCAACAAAAGCGGCAGGACTTCTCTCCATCCCCGGTGCGTTCACGCCCTTTGAAATCATCACAGCATATGAGGCGGGTACCGACTTTGTAAAGTTCTTTCCGGCTGACTGTGTCGACCCGCATTATATCAAGGCAATCCGCACACCAATCAACCACATCCCGCTGTTGGCAGTTGGTGGTGTAACGCCAGAAAATCTAGGAGAGTACCTGCACGCTGGAATGGCAGGTGCAGGGATCGGTGGCGCAATGGTAAGGAAAGAGAATGTTGCAGCCAATGATTTTGACGCTGTTGCTGCTCGCGCTGCGTGCTATGTCGCCGTGGTCGAAAGGCTCTGATCGCATCCCAATATTTCCATTCCGCCTCTTCCCACTGACAGGAAAGTCTCCTTGCCTACGTGCCACCGGGCACGAGCTGGCGTAGAAAAGATCTGCTAGGGTATATCTGAAAAGTCAAAAATAGCAAAGCAGGAAAGGAACAAAGAAGCGGTAAAATAAGAGAAGGGACTTCTCCAAATTCACCTGCTTGTCCTGACCCAGATTGTGACCCAAGTGTGCGCGAATGCGTGTGGACGCAATGGATAGAATCTTGTGAAATCCCGCACTTTTCGCTGATACAACAGACGGATTGGACGAAAAAACACTTGATATCACGAACCGATAACATCTGGCAGTCAAGAGGTCAGCGGTTCGATCCCGCTTATCTCCACCAAATGATTAAGACTGGAATTCGAATGATTTCCAGTCTTTTTCTTTGCTTTTGCGGATTTTTATCACCAAAACAGGCAATCTGTCCGGTGTGCCGATTTTCTGCATTTTTTGAAAAACCCGCACCAAAACCCACACGGGGCAAAAACAGCGCAGGAAAAACATTGTTCTCCTGCGCTGTTTTTGCGTCTATTGTTATTACTCCTTCACCTTGAATCCGCTTTCCGTCAGAGACTTTGCCAGCGCATCCCGCACAAGCCCGGTTCCGATTGCAATCTCCTGCGCTTTCTGATGGAATGGGCGCGCCTGCTTTGCCTTGTAAATCGCCGACTTCTTCCACTGATAGCCCTGACCGCTTTCCACGACTGGTGCGATCAGCCGACCGCTGTCCCGGTCCTGGCTTCTGTCCTGCACCTCCAGCGTCATAGTCGATGGATCATAATTCGCCTCCATCACGTTCCGGTCCTGCAAACCGCCAGGTTCTCCGGTTTCATCCCGTCTGACATACGGATGATCCTCGCTGCGCTTATAAACCCTCTCGCTGTAGACCTCGGACTCTACCGCTGATCCGATCGCTGTGCGGACAGCATTGGCCACGTCGCCTTCCATTGCCTTTCCGATTGCATCGTCCAAGTGTCGGTTAAAATCCCGAACAAAATCTTCGATTGCCATAAAAAACTCCTTATAAAAGCAGAAGCCCGGCACAGTGCCGGACTCCTGCGGTTTCCGCCCGACTTTTCGGGGGTATTTGAATTTTTCGTTCAATACGAGTCCCGCTCTTTCAAAGTTCGTACCGTTCCCCGTCCTGCACCGTACAGAGCGTTGCGCGGTTCAGAAACGTCTGACTCAGGGCTTCCCGTGCTGCCGTCTGATTTGCGGCCCGTACCCGAACCGTTGTCCGTGTACCGTCTTCATTTTCCCGTGAAAATGTGTAGATCGCCGTTTTTGCAGTCTGCTGCCGGGCCTGCGCCGCAATCTCCGTCCGGTGCTGCTCTGCTTCCTGTTTCAGCTCGAACCATGCAGGCGGCTGTCCGTCGTCTTCGTCTCCGGGCTTCCAGCTTTCCGGAAGGCCCAAATACCCGGCGTCATGCAGCATATTGAGCGTGATCCGGAGCATTTCACCTCCCTGCGCGTTGAATGAGCCGTCCCATTCAAACCGTTTTTTTAAATTCGTCTTCCAAATGAAGTGTTTTCTTTGCCCGCCGATGTCCAGTCTGGCAACGGCAAGGTAGTGCCATGGCATATGGTTGAACGCGATGCAGACCGGCGTGGATTTCTTCAGCATATCATGTGTGACCAGCATCTGAAGCCTCCGTTTTCTCGAAGCCGTTCTCTGCGGTCAGAACTGGAGCCAGCCGTTCAAACAGCTGCGGCGTCACAAAATAGTCTCGCTCCGGAGTGTGAATGACCAGCCCGATCAGCTTGCGTGACTTGTGGTTCACCACAAGATCAACGTGCCGCATACGCTGGTCGTCCGGTTCGCCGACGCCGATGCGCATACCGCCCAGCAGCATCAAAACCAAACTTCGGAAAAGGCCAGTTGCCGGTTGGCCGGAATCGCCGCAGGCATAGTCCGTCTCGAAAAAGATTTGCAGGATCGGCGCGTTCGTCCGCTTGATATGCCGCAGAAGCGCAATCGCAGGAAGCGCACTCATAAATGTGGTCCGGTCATGCAGCAGATATGGATAAATCGGAATGCCGCCGATCTTGACCGGCTGCTTTTTTATAGCAAGCTTCCGACTGCGGTGATGGGAGAACCTCCACATTACTGGACCCCCCATTTTTGAAAAAGTTCGCCGAGCGTGTTTCCGCATTCTGATGCACCCAGCCCAATTTTCTTGAGCAGCGCTTTGATATCATCTGGGACAGGCCCGTAAATCTTTCGCCCGTATGTGCCGTCATTCTCTGCCGTTGCAGGCGTGACCCCGTTCCGCCGGAGAAATGCGTCAATATCGCTCTCTGCGGCCTCCCGGTGTCTATACTGGACATTGTTGAACGGCGCATAGAGTTCGCTGGGAGCCAGGTTCTTCGCCTTGAGTTCGGCCGTTTTTTTGCTTCTTCGACGGCCCAATGAAATTCTGACTCATTCGGGCAAAGCACATTGATCCACAAAATCGTATCAAGGCCGGGGAGTTCGGGGCGCTCGATCATAAATGCCGGACTTGCGCTGAGCGGGTAAGAGGTGCCGCCCTTGACAAAATAGCCGCACATCGACGCGTTGCCGATGTAAGCGCAGGCCCGCGCCTTGTCTTCCTCGTCCTTCCATTTTTCCCATGTCGGGAAGCGCTTTGCGTCCACATAAATCCGCATGACCTTCCCCGCAGAGATTCCGTCCTCTACTACGTCGAAGTATGGCTCGTCACCGGATTTTCCATGAAACTTGTTTCTCCAGAAACTCAAACAATAGACTGATTCACCTGGTTTTCTCATTTACATTTTCCTTTCCGCCGCTTGCTGCGGCCTGCATTTGATCGAATTTCCGTAGCCAATAGCGGTCACGGCTCTCTTTTTCCCGCTCGCGCATTTCCTGACTGCTTCGACGGCGTTTTCGCGCGTATTCGCGCATATACGCCGCACGGGCAGCCCGTATTTTTTCCGAATCGTTCAAGAAGCAATCCTCCCGTCAAAAAATGTTGCAAGGTGCGGCCAACAAAACATAAAGAAAAAGCGCCGGTTTGATACATCTCCAAAAGGAAATCGCACCAAACCAGCGCATATGCTTCTCTATTCTGCTGACCGCACCCCACCCTTTGTTAGCCGGTCTGGTCCGGCGCTGGGGGTGAGTGAAAGATTTGAAAAGGCGTTCCGCCTTATTTATATTATACCACAAAAACAGTCAAAAGTAAATAATAAACATCAAACAAATTTTCGTATTTCATACTTGGTCCTTAAAGCTTGCCCTCTTTCCGCAGCTTCTCCTTCAGGATCGGAATGACAGCTTCGTAATATCGGAACGTTTTCACGATCTTTGTTGAATGCGCCGCTACATCCAACACCCATTCACCATATTCAGGCTGTTTCAGGTCATATTGGTTTGCGATCCGTCCGACGAGATTCGATGTGATCCCGATTTTCTTGCCGATTTCTCCCGCCGTACACAGATCATAGGGCGACTTCGGAGGAGGGATAATCTCGCTGCCGCAGATAAGCTTTGCAGCGCAGGCATTCAGCGTCTGCTCAAACGGCCCGCCCTGATATTGCTGTGCCATCTCACGCAGCAGCTGCGCTTTCTGAAGCTTACAGTTTTCCATGCGAAGCATAATTTCCGCCTGCGCCGTGTCTGTCTGCTTTCGCATGGCATCGAAGGCACAAACATATCTGGCAGAAAACTGGACGCCCTTTTTTCCGGTCATTCGGCTTGCTATAAAATCACAACCCTTGCGTGTTAGAAGATAGCATGGAAGCGTTCGGCCTGTTGAATCTTTGTAGTTGGATTCGATGAAGAAATCACTCAGCCCAAAGTTGGGCTCAGTGGTATTCTTGAGAATTTCAGTGTATCCTCGAATGTCCCTGATAAGATGCCGATGATCCTTTCCAATCATTTCTGCGACTTCACGGCTGTCTATAACATCGACGTTGTTATGATTGATTACTTGTAATTCCTCCATTGCGTTTGCTCCTTTTCCTACGTCCTCTGGTTTTTCTGGTTCATTCCGCAGCAAACCACTGCTGGATCTCTGCCGCTCCAATGTCAACTGCCTGAAATGCCCGTCTGATCCATGCGTAGCCCATGTCGGTCGTCGGCTGGCGCATGAGGGCATTGTAGAGTTCTAACGCACTGCCGCCGTAGTGCTTGGCCGCAAGGTGCCGGCAGAAGGCCATGCAGACATTGTTTCCCTTCGGCTTGTGATCCTCCCGCGCGGCGGCATACGCAAGACAGATCGCCTCGCAAGCCGTGATGCAGTCCTCCGGCCGCCGCTTTTCCCGGATCGTCAGCCACGGGCCTGTTTTGCTGCTGTTCTCCCGCAGAAGCTTCGCACTCAGAAAGTCGGTCTGCCGCTCTGCCATCGCCGCCTCGCGGCTCACCAGCAGCACATCGGGCAACAGATAATTTGTCCCGCGCTCCTTGTTTACGGCCTCCAGCGTGAACTGTGCGCCGCCAAGCGCGTCATACAGGCTGAACGGCTCATCGGCCATTGTGGAATCGACAATGCCGTCAATGACGATATGCACTTGGTATCCATGCCCGAGCTTCTGATTCGCTTCGATATAAAGATGCGTGTCCTGATTCATAAAATCCCTCCGTTTTTAATTTTGTGTGGGTTTCTGTTCTGATTTTATTTCTACACCAAAAATGCTTTTTGTCCCAGAATCGAAAAAAGGGTTGAGGGGAATTTTCCCCTCAATCCGTGACAATCGACGTTTCTACATCCGGTTCCACAACGACCTTTCCGTCATGTACGTCCGGCTAGATCGTCTTTACACGATATTTCCCAATACCGGCGAGAATGGCCGGGTTGCCAAGATCGACTTTCGACGCGTATCCATCAATGCCAAGAATCCAGCCGTCAACGTTCTGGCTGTGCTCGAAAATTTCTTTGATCGTCATGTTTAAAACCTCCATCCTGATTTTCTGAACCGCCGGACAATGTCCAGCGCTTTGATCTTGTGTTCTTTTGTCGGGCCGTTCAGGGCTCTCGTTTCGGCCTTCTCCCGTTCTGCGTCCGTGCATCTGCGAAGCAGCAAATGCCGGAACAGCACCTCCGTCGATTCCTTCTTGTTTTCCATGGTTGTTTCCCTCTCTATGTCAACTAGTCGAAAGTCCCCGTCGGAAAATCAGAGTCCGGATTGCACCCATGCGTTCCAGATGTCCGAAACCTCTTCACCGCGCGCCAGACGCTCCATGCAGAAGAGCATGAATTTTTCAAAGCGGTCAAGATCTTTGACCTCGTGCAGGATTTCCTTGAATTCTTTCAGTTCCTTGTTTTCCATATTATTCATCCTTTCTATTATGCGCTTGCCAGAAGGCGGGCGCGATTTCTGATGTGGTCAATGCGGCGCTGGACTGCCGATTTGCTCATACCCAGCGCGGCGGCGATTTCCCGGACCGTCAGACCCTCGGCCATGCGTCCGGCAATGCTGCGGTCTTCATCCGATTGCAGAAGCCGGGCGAGAAGATCCCGCTGCACGGCGTTTTCTTCCGGGTCTGGTGCGGGCAGAACATGAACGGCGTTCATATCAAAAAGATCCGTCATTTCGCCGTCTTCCATGGTCAGGCTGGCCGTGGCGCTGAAATAGCGCTTTTCTCTGCGGGCGATGGTATTTGCGGCCTGCACACAGGCGCTGTACAAGATCAGGTTAAGCGGGCGCGGTTCGTCGGCCCGCTCGTTGCGTTCCAGCGCTGCGCCCATTCTGAGCCATGCTTCCGCCGCGACGGTCATGGCATCGTCCTGCGTCTGTATCCACTCCGCACCACGCTTGCTGCCGCCCCTGCGGACTGTCCACGCCATTTTCTGTAAGGCGGTATATTGTTCCTCGTCGCTCATGCCGCGCCACGCAGCGCTGACGCTGGCGGCTGTTGTGATCTTCTCCATAGTCAATTCCTTTCCGGCTCACAAGCCTGTCCGATGTGCGGGCGGGAAGTCCCGCCCGCGTTCTTCTCTTACGCCACGATAAACCGGCGGCTGGTGATGGACTTGGTGAAGTGCTCAGCCAGCTCCGGCATGGCCTTCTTGAACGCCGTGCTGTCGAACCGGCTGCTCGTCACGGTCTTCCAGGTGATCTTGTAATCCGCACCCGTCAGCGTGTCGGCGTCAATGGCGGTCATGTGCGCCTTGATCGCGTCCTGAATGCTCTCAATCTCGGCAGTCAATTCGTCGGCCATGCGGCGCAGTTCTCGAAGCTCGTTGACCTTGCTCTGAATTTCTGTGTTGCTCATTTGTAAAGCCCCTTTCCTTTTTCGGCGGGCTGTGCTATACTGCAATCAGCCCTTTTCGGCTGCACTTCCTGTTCACTTTCCACGGCGGCAGGAGGCGCTTTTTGTTAGCGTCCGCTTTTTAATATTCGCTTTTGCTGATATTATATTAGCATACGCTTATTTATTTGTCAATAGCTAACGCAAATATTTATTAGCGTATGCTTGTTTGTTTTCTTGACAGTTTACTTATATTAGTGTATGCTAATGGAAAAAGGGGGCTAGAACTTTGGCGATAAAGTATTATCGGTTATTTGACCTTCTGCAACGAAGGGGACTCAAAAAAACAGATTTATTGACGCTTGCGGGGATTTCCGCGCCAACGCTTGCAAAACTTTCAAAAGGTGCAACCGTAACCACAGAAGTCATTGAGAAAATCTGTGACGCATTAGGTGTACAGCCGGGAGATATTATGGAATACGCTCCAAATAGGCTGGAAGGTGACGCAGAATGAAAGTCTATACCATCATCGGCGGCGTGAACGGCACAGGCAAGAGCAGTCTGACCGGTGTTCTGCGGGCGCAGCGCAATGATCTGGGCGTGATCATGGACGTTGACCGCATCACGGCGCTTGCAGGCGTCAGCCCGCTTGAGGGCGGCAAAATGGCGATCCGGCGCATTGACGATTGCCTGGACAAAGGCATTTCCTTTACGCAGGAATCCACGCTGTCAGGCTTCCGTACAGCGCAGACAGCGGCCAGAGCGAAGCGGGACGGTTATACCGTCCGGCTGTTCTATGTCGGCCTTGACACGCCGGAGGAAAGCCTTGCACGCATCGCGAACCGTGTGAAGCGCGGCGGGCATAACATCGGGACAGAAGACGTCCTGCGCCGTTTTGCGGGCCGCTGGGAGGCTGTGTCGAAGGTGCTGCCATACTGTGACGAGGCACATTTTTTTGACAACGACAACGGCTTTGTCGAGGTCGCAGAGTACAAGAACGGTGAGTTACTGCTTGTTGGCGATCTTCGCCCGGCATGGGTGCTGGAATTGCAGCAGTATCTTCTTCACGCCGAAGGCTCAAAGGACGGTGAAGCAGAATGACCTACGCTGACCGATACCACCTGACACCGGAGCAAAGCCGCTTCCTTGCAAAAAAGAAGTGGGATGAAAACGTCTACTGCGGCATGAAGATGGAAAACCGCGCCGTCACATTCCCACAGACAAAGACCATTCTGGAAGGCGTCAACGTCCCCGGCGTACAGATCGACGATATTCAGGCCATTCTCAACATGCGCGACGCTTGGCGCTTCCTGATTGGCTCGATTGACGAAGATGTGACCTTGGAGTATGTCTGCAAGCTCAACGGCTTCATCGCCCGCAACGAGGCTCTGGAGTGGGGCAAGCTGCGCACGGGAAGCGTGGCCATCTCCGGTACGGACTACACGCCGCCTGTGCCGCAGGAAGCGGCTGTCCGGGCAGAGCTGGCCGCAATCCTTGCCGCCGATACTTCGGCAACAGAAAAGGCGCTGACGGCCTTCTGCTGGGGTACGCGCGGGCAGCTTTTCTGGGACGGCAATAAGCGTACCAGCCTGACGCTGGCAAACAAGATCCTGCTGCAAGCCGGAGCGGGCGTTCTGACCATCCGAGATCAAAACATGGAGCAATTCAACGAAGCGCTGCTGAACTACTACGACACCGCCGAGGCCGAGCCGCTGAAAGCGTTTCTGTATGAGAATGCGATACAGGGGTTGGAACTCCATTCATAAAAAAGACCGTGAGAGGCCTGCAATGGGCTTTCTCACGGTTTTTCTTTTATGGCAGGTATCCGCGCTTCTGATATCCCGGCGTGTTGCTGTTCAGATTTCAAATCCAGATCTTCCAGCGACTGAACGCGGCACAGCTAGAGAACGTCAGCCCGGCACTGGTCAGCACAAAAAACAGACGGGGGTGGTTTTACAAGCCTGAATGAAAAAATAATTCCAGAATCATGGGAAGCACGTCTCCATCCGACTACGTTCTAAAAAACAGGAGGTAATTTATGCCACGCTTAAAAAAGAAAGAGCCCGACTTCATCAAGGTTGGGCGACTCATAAGAGGCTATGCGACACCGCCAAAGGTTGCAGAGATGATTGGCCGTTCAGCTACAACAGCGAGAAAAAAGATGAATACGCCAGAACTGTTCACGCTTGGCGAACTCAACATGATCTGCCGTAGGGCACACATCCCGGCAGAAGATATGGAAGCCAGCATCAAATTCTGATTCGGTCATTCCTCCCACAGTCCGCAGACCGTACACTTGATGCGCAGCCTGCCGCCTGCATTGGACAGCGATACGCTGTCGCTGAGTTCCATGAGCATGGAAAAATGTTTCCGCACATATTCGTTCAGCACCACGACAGGAAGCGGCACGTCGAGTGTCAGACAGGCGCTGCGGCGGGTTTCCAACGGCTCCTGAATGTCCAGGTTTCCGTGCGTATAGTGCATGAGCGCGCCGGCATGGCCGCGCAGCCGGTCGAATTGCAGCCGCTTGTCCTTGCTGGGGACTGTGCCGTGAAAATCGTCTTCAGGCTCATCGAGGATCAGGTTAATAATATCTTGTTCGTTCATGTAAAAACTCCTTTACGTTTTTCTCTGTCTATTGTTCTACCGCATTTTCGGGTTTGTCCCGCCTGCGTCATAATTTCGCAGCTGAATCTTCAGCCGTGAAACAGGGTGCGTCAGATTCGCCGCAGGGGTCTGTCCAGTTTTGGACACATCTGAAAAATCTTTCGCTCAAAATTGAGCACATCTCCACATTTTTGGGGAGCCGTCCTCAAAAGGGACGAAACGCCGCTTTTGCTTTGCCTTCATACGAAAAACGTACGAAGGAGATCTGCTCAAAATTGCGCAGACCCCACCAGAATGGAGGTATCCCCAAAATTGGGGACACCCCCTATTTCGCAAACCTGAGCGAAAAAATTCAAATTACCTGAACCGTTTTCCAAAAAAATTTTTAAACTGCATTCCGAAATCAGAAACGCAGGAATTCTTGCATAAATCAGAGCAAAATATTATAATTATTCACAGGAAGGAGATGGTTTTGTGCCATATATCGCATATCTGCCGAACAGCAGAGTCACGCTTCTGGATCTCGACGAGGTAGCGGAGGTTCTGAATGTCTCACGAAAAACCGCATACCGATACTGCAAGAGCGGAAAACTCCCGTCCAACAGCGTCAGCGGGCAGGTCATGGTTTCCGAAGAAACGCTGCTTGCCTTCCTGCATGGCGCAAAACCACAGAAATCCGCGATTCGCACCGGCCAATATGCTGCCCGTGGGCAGAAGGTGGAAGCGCCCCAATTTGCAGAGTTTCCGTCAGACGATCTGACCGGAGTACGCCGAATCGAAGGATATTGATGAGTTTTACGCAGAAATGCGTGTTTTTTCAGTATCTGCCCCGGACAGCATAAGCCTAATTTTTACCAAATTCATAGATATCAGGGTGCTTTCGTGCTGGAAAACGCGTGAAAATGGGGCGAAGGGGGATGTGCTCTACGTCCGTCCACGTTCTGTAAATGCCTCTGTAGCCTTCTATGCGCCGTTCTGAGCGGTTTTTATCCACTCGGCGTAGGAAAAAGTCATGCAAACGGCACATTTCTGTATGGAAGCCCACGGAAGGCTCACAGGGCAACTGCCCGAAATTCGGACGGTTGTATGCGTCTGCGGTAAAACGCAGTAGACCGAAAAAGGGTCGGTAAAATGCTGCTTCCATGGTCTGGCCGAAAAACAGACGGGCCGCCGAGCACCATTTCCCCCACTTGTGGGGGAAACGGAACCTGCTCTTTTTTGAGCGGGTTCCCAACGCTTCGAGAAAGACTTTCGCGGTTTTTTCCGCGTTTTGCTCATTTTTGAGTAATGGACATTTTTGTCCATTAGCCCTATACGATAAAACACAGTAGGGTGGGTATGTTTGTGACACGCCCCCGCGCTGCACGATGTTCAACCCGTACATTTTTGACCGGGTTGGAATTTTATTAAATCCAGATTTGGATTCAGCGACCCGTCAACCAGCGCAAAATTGCGCTCAATGAAATCTAGCGGGCGCAATTCTGCGCTGGTTACATTCTGGAGAACTTTTCTGTCACAAGCTGCGCAGAATGGCGCTCAATGAAATTAACGAACGGAATTTTCCGTTGGCTGCTGTTCCTATAACCAAGCAGACGTTTTTCGTCGCGTTGGTCTGCACGTCCGAAATCCGGACACGCTGTTTTCATCTTTGAACGCCGTCCGTAATCCGGACAACGAGACCAAAGTTGGACTCGTTAGCTAACCGCTAGTGGGTGAACGCAAAGAGCGTATTTCTCGACCTTTGGCCGCTGGTTCAGCCGCAGGAGGACGGGGTAACGATTCGTTACACTGCCCCATAGATATATAACGAAAAAGGAACGCCTCAGAAAGAACGTTCCTTTCTTGTTTTTCGCTTACAAACGAAGTGCTTCCCGCAAGGCAGCTTCTTCTGCTGCATCCAGCTTTATACCTTTGCAGGGCGTTTCCGTCCCATCGACCTCCTGGAACCACTTACGAATGTCCAGCACGGAATCAGGACTATTATCCCAGCGGATGCGTCTCACTTTTCTTTTCGAGCGGCCTGTCCCTGAAAGTGTGGCGATTTCCTCAACGATTTCATAAATGCGGTTGCTCATTCCAAATTCCTCCTAAAATAAATGACTTTTGCTCAAATCTGTGTGAAAGTGCGTATGTGCTATTCCGGCCGCAGGGTCATATCATTTTGTTGCCGGAAATCCATGTTTCCGAACGGCCGACGAAGTTCGTCGGCCCTATCGATTGTCTTAATCTCCAAAGCAGTTTCCTGCCATTGACCGTGTATGGATGGCCTGCCCATCAAGTAGGACGTCGATTCTGCGCCCGCAGTCCTCGCAGGTGATTTTGATATTTGCTTGGCTGGATGCCACGGCGACGGATCGGCCCTTCTTCCGGATGGTCAGGCTGCGTCCATCGTACCCGGCGAGGATGTTTCCACAGATGCAGCGAACAAGCTGGTTATTTTTGTAATTTCTCATTTTTCCGCTCCTTGTCATTTCCCTTTTTAATCCATTCAATTCCCAATGAGTTTCTGCACTGTTTCGATTAAATTTGCTCTATCCGCCTGAAGCGCGGCGTTCGGGTCTTTCGCTTCCCTGCAAATTTTTACACAAACGTCACGAAAGTCCACGCCCAAATCGTGTAGCTGCTCGGAGATATTTGCACAAGCCTCCCGACCGCTGCGGTCGCTGTCGAGGCACAGCAGGAGCGGGTGATTCGTCGGCCGTTCCCGCAGCGCATTCAACAGGAGCCGACCATTGGCGGCGCTATTGAGCGCAACCGCACTGCCGCCTGCCTCGATAACAGACAGTGCATCGAATGCGCCCTCGGTGACAAAGACCGGTTCATCGCCGGGCGCATAGAGGGCCTGCCGGTTGAAGAGAGTGGGCGAGACGCCCAGGCTATTCATCGTCCGGCACCCCGGTTGTGCATCCGGGTCGATACTGCGTGCGACGTAGTGGAAACAGTTTGTCGGGATGGTAATTCGCGGGCAGCAGCGGTGACTTCCTGCCGGGTCTGCTTTGGGGCCGAAGCCAAGGCCATAAGTCTCTGCCGTCTTGATATTGATTCCACGGGCAGATAGGAAGGAAACAGCGGCAGGGTCATGCAGTCTGGCACGACACGCCGCGAAGTAATCAGACATATCCTTCGGTGCAGAGCCGGACTGCACGGGAGACGGAGCGGGTGGGCACTTCCGAGCGGGCTTTGTGCTGTGCGGCTCGACCGACGTACCAAGCTGTTCCGCCAGCGCCCGAAGCGCCGTGTTGAAGTTCACGCCATGTTCCAGCTCGTAAAGCGTAAAGATGTCGCCCAAAGTCCTACACTTGTGGCAGTACCAACGCTGGGTGTCTGGATAATACTGAACCGCACCGGTTTTGTGCTGCCCGCAGCCGCTCCCGCATTTGGGGCAGATGTACAATGAACATCCGCTTGACTTTTTTAGAAACTCCCGGCAGTCGAAGCGCTGCCTGATGAAGTCTTTCAACTGGTCCTGCGTCATATAACTAACCCCCCTGGACTTCTTCTTATTGGGAAATTATCTATGCTCTATGCTCTATGCTCTGGTGTAAGAAAGTCGTAAGAAATCTAACGCATTTTCTCACAAGATATCGCATCCTCTTTCTTCCTCCGCTGATACTCGCGCTGACGGTCTGCCTCGCCCGAGGATTTTCCAACAAGGTTCGGAATATCAGGAACATAAATTGTCCCGTTGCCTTGCACCTCAAGCAACCCCAACTCTTTGAAAATCGGGATTGCTCCTTGAACAAATTTGAGCGCATGGCCGGTCATCCTTGCTAACTGCAAAGGGGTATACGGTCGATCTCCGATTGCAAGTCTGCCGTTTTCGTTGATGGATAGCAGCTGCAACTTGAGCAGCAAAACGATGTATTCGCAGCCGTTCTTCATGGTTTCAAGGTAGCGCACATTGGGTGATTGAAAAAAATTGTCCTTTAGTCGTAGGTAGTAATACTTTTTTGTGTCTGACATTTCACCACTTCTCCATTTTCGGCAATGGTGCTTGTCGCACCAAATTGTCGCAACAGTTGCGGGACATTAACATAAATCGTTCGTCCCGACCGGACACAGGGAATCGAGCCATTGCGGCAGCCGCGCCTCAAGTAGTACGCGCTCAAACCGGTTGTCCGGACGGCATCTTCAATTTTTTGGAAGGGCGGGTTTGCAGACTGAGCACGTTCAGTTCCCTTCATCGCGATCCACCTTTGCAAGCGCCGAGATGATGTCGAGAATTTTCCTTTTTTCGGTCTCCCCAAGTTCTCGGCGCAGTTTCCGGGTCATGGTCGGCTCGCTGATGTGAAGAGCGTCAGCAATCGCCCAGAGCGGAACGCCCGCGTTTTTTGCCGCAGTACGCAAATCAAAATTAGCTGGTTTTTTCATGTTTCCTCCTTGACATATGATATAAAATTCACTATGCTTGATGTGATGATTATGATTAAAGTTTACTCGTGATATCAATAGTTTTCAAGTGAATAAAAAGAAAATTTTTATACTTATAAAGCTTATATGGTGAATTTATTTTCACCATATCGACATGGAGAATATATGAAATTCGATTGCAAGAAAACATCAATACGCCTAAAGCGACTCCGGGAATCAAAAAAGCTATCGCATGATAAATTGTCTGATGAGATTGAAGACCGCTACGGCGTACACATCGACAAAAAGACGCTCATAAATTATGAAAAGGCTGAAACACTCAGTTCAACGCCAGACGCAGTAAAAGGAATGAATATTACCCGCTTGACTGCTCTTGCTGACTATTATGGAGTGTCAACCGATTATCTGCTTGGAGTCTCGGACTGTCCCAGCATCCGTAAAGATGTCAAGGTCATTCAAAAAACGCTCGGCATTTCCCCAAAGGCAACCGAGAACCTCATCTCCATTGTTGAATCAGCTCGGACGAGGGCGTTGCCATTCCCAGCGAGAGCGCAGAAGCGGAATTGGACGCTTGTTCAGGCGATGAACGTTCTGTTTGAGTCAGATGATCTATTGCAAATTATTGAAAGCATTGCAAATCTAACGGATGCGGCAAATGCTTTGCGAGACTATGAGCAATATAGCGCCAATGATTTTCTGGAGGATGACCTTGAACACGCGGAAGATCGACTTGACTATATTGACCATTGCTATCGCGTTGCCAGGCTGGACGTAAGCGAAGCAATCCTAAACTGCATGGATAATCGGATATTGGGAAAGCGCGAAGAAATACAGATATATACTGCCGCGCGTAAAACCATCGAATCTGCTTTGCAGATGAATGAGCAGCTAGGCAAAATTCAAGAGGCTGAATTGATGGAAAAATACGAAAATGAAGAAAAAGAATGGCTAGATTATCTGGAAAGTGAGGGGCTTGACGAAGGCTATGGCAGCGACGAGACTGAAGACAACTAAAGATGGCCGCGCATATTATGAGATCCGCTACCGTACCAGCCGGGAAGCCTCTGAATTGTCTACGCGCTGGTATGTTCCTTCCGGTTGGAGTGAAAAGGCGATCCAGCGGGAATTGGCGAAACAGGCCGCAGAGTTTGAACGTCAGTGCAGAGCGGGTCTGGTTATTTCACACAGAGAGAAAAAAGAAATCGCCGCACAGGAGGCGGCGAGGCAGGCGGCAGAAGCGGCTAAAATCGTGACTGTGAAACAATACGGCGAGCGGGTCTTTATGCCGGGCAAACTCGCTGGAACCATCGGTGAAAAGGCGCTTGCCGAAAATAGCCGTGCCTATTATCAGAACGTATTGGATAGGCATATTTACCCGATCATCGGCGAACGAAAAATGCAGGAGATCACGCGCGCGGAGTTGGAAGCCTTACTGCTGGGCGAATTGAACAGTGGAAAAGCCGAATCAACAATATCGGCAGTCTATGTCACCTTGCGGCAGATGTTTGAATCTGCGGAGGACAGCGAACTTATCCGCTCAAATCCGATGCAGAAGGTCAAAAAGCCCAGACGCAATAAAGCTGACACCAAAGACGCAACGCAGGTTGAAGCCTTTTCCATCGAGGAAATGCAGCATATTTTGGAATGCCTGAAAAATGAACCGCTCAAATGGCAGGCGTATGTCACATTGATAATTGATACGGGCTGCCGCCGCGGAGAAATCTGTGGGCTGCGCTGGCAGTCAGTCAATTTCAAGGATAAAACGATCACGATTGAAAACAATCTTGTCTATACGTCCGCCAAGAAGGGCGGCAAGGGCGTTTTCGAGGACACGCCCAAAACAGACGCCTCCGCCCGTGTGATTGACATCAGCGACGACGCAGCCGATCTTCTGCGGCAGCTGCGAATTGAACAGAGCCGCGCCTGCATCTCACCGTATGTTTTTCGCAGGATGGCCGCGCAGAGCCAATGCACCCGACCTCGCCGACGCGATATTTTAAGAAATTCGGCGAACGGTACGGCATCGATCATTTTCATCCGCATAAGCTGCGCCACACATTCGCCAGTATCGCCATCACGAACCACGCGGATGTTGCTTCGGTTTCCGAAAAACTCGGTCATGCCAATAAAGGCATCACGCTCAAAATGTACACCCACGCCAACGCAGAAAGCATCAAGGCCGCCGGTGATATCTTCCGCAACGCGCTGAAAGCGAAGAAGGACGACAGCAAGCAGGCGTGAGCAGCCGAGCGGCATATTTGCACGGCTCGCAAAAACCCGCACCAAAACCCACACGGGCATGAGAAAAACCCACACGGGAAGCTACATCAGGTTACAACAAGTCACAACAGATAGAATCCAGAACCCATTGGGGCGCAAGGGTTTCAGGCGATAAGTTACGGCAAGTAAAAACAAGCTGCAACAAGTAATTCTTAGCTGGCAGTCATGAGGTCAGCGGTTCGATCCCGCTTATCTCCACCAAAACAAAAAG
>ERZ857801.982-NODE-982-length-34301-cov-11.754891_pt1 | contig 34301 bp, 34 predicted proteins | sample MGYA00519762_ERZ857801 | MGnify/ENA primary metagenome ERZ857801 (study PRJEB31778, sample SAMEA3449368) | human gut metagenome | biome: human gut; feature: human-associated habitat; material: faeces | place: United Kingdom | collected 2010/2012 ...
TTTCTTGATTTTCCATTTTCTTTTTGTCTTTCCTAAGTTGTTTGATTTTAAAAAATTATAGTTATGCAATGTCAAATAAATTGCATAACTATATATTAACATATCTTTCTATTGTTTTCAACATAAATCGTTCGACAAATTTCGAGCATTGTACGGTTTTTCTTTTTATTTATACTCAATAAATTTAACCAATTTTTCAATTTCAAAAATATATTTATTTTTAATATCTTCATAAATTTTTCTAGATTCTTCCTCATCATATAAATGTGATAAAGAATTTCTTGCTAGCATCATATTTATCCAAACTTCTCCGTTTTCAATTAAATTATGTGCGTAGCTTTCCTTTAATACTTCTCTTGGGCTTCCTGTATTTGATGAAATTCCTAGGTATTCTAAATAATCTTTTAACGTTTTCCAAGCTAATTCAAAAGTAAATTCATATCTATGCAATACACCATCTATTGTAATGTCATCCGCTTCTTTTTCTAATGCTTCTTTTAATCTATTAGTTGCATTTATTAAATCAATTTTTCTTTCTTCAAAGCTTTTCATTATATATCCATTCCCTCCTTCATTATTTCTTCTAAAAATTCCTTTTTTAGATTTTTATCAACAAAAACTAAATCTATTTTATATATAATATCTAATAAATCAAATTCATTTCTTATTTTATACTCATCTTCTTTTGAAACCTCTTCAAATACTGCTATGTCAATATCTGATGTATTTTTATATGTGTTCTTTGCTCTTGAACCAAATATTTTAAATTTATATTTCCTATTTTCTTTTACTATTTCTTCTATTTTATTAAATATTTCTTCATTTAATCCAAACTTCATAATTCCCCCTAATTTATTTTGATTTTACTATAATTTTTAAAAAATATCAATGCATTTTTATATTTATTTTAATTTTTTGGTTATACTAATAAAAAATAATCTGTCAAAAAAGTCCGTCCTATTTGACACCATTTGACAGCAAAAAAAAGGATGATACTATGCCAAAATTAAAAGAAGAATTAAATATAAAAGAAATGTATGGAAATCAATGTATACTTTCCAAAGATGATTTCTTATCAAAATATAATTTTAATGAAAATGGTTTATCTTCTCAAGAAGCTCAAGAGATGATAGCCAAAAATGGAGTGAATCAAGTTAGCCAGTCAAAGCCTAAAAAGTGGTATAATTATTTTTTTGAAAGTCTTTTTAGTTCTTTTAATACTATTTTATTAGGAATATCTCTGGTTTTAATATATACAGATGTTGTTATTCCGGAAACTCCAAGCTATGCAAATATAATTGTTATTTTGGTTTTGGTTATTGCTAGTACTCTTTTAGAATTTTTTGAGGAATTTCGTTCGAATAAAGCTGCTGAAAAACTTAAGGAACTTGTTGGTACTACTACTTTGGTATTACGAGATGGTAAAGAAATAAAAATTCCTATTCATAATATTACTATTGGCGATGTAGTTTTGTTGTCTAGTGGTTCTATGATTCCTGCTGATTTAAGAATTATAGAAGCTAAAGATTTATATGTTGGTCAGTCTTCTTTGACTGGTGAATCTGATGCGGTAAAGAAGTCTGTAAATTCCGAGTTAAACGATAATAATATTAATTCTATAACATATTTAGATACAATATGTTTTATGGGTACTAATGTTATTAGTGGATCCGCTAAAGGTGTTGTTATTAAAATTGCTGATGATACTTACTTTGGAAAGATTGCTCATACTTTAACAAATAGTAAACCTCGAACTGCTTTTCAAAAAGGAGTTCATGGAATTAGTAAATTGTTAATTAAATTTATGTTGATAATGATACCTATTGTTTTTATTTTAACAGCTTGGAAACACGAAACTTTAACTGCTTTTACTTTTGCCGTTGCAATTGCTATTGGTATAACTCCCCTTTTACTTCCTGTTATATTGTCTTCTAGCTTGTCTAAAGGTGCTGTTAAAATGTCTAAAAAGAAAACCATTGTAAAGTCTTTGGATTCAATTCAAAGTTTTGGGGCAATGAATATTTTATGTACTGATAAAACAGGGACTTTAACAGAGGATAAAATTGTTCTTGAGAAATATCTTGATATAAATGGTGATGAAGATATTAGAGTTCTAAAGCACGCATTTTTAAATTCATATTTTCAAACTGGTTTAAAAGGTAATATTGATGAGGCAGTAATTGCTCGTGGTAAAGAAAATAATATTGATGTTATTGCAAATAATTATAAGAAGATTGATGAAATTCCTTTTGATTTTTCTCGTAGACGTTTGTCTGTTATAGTGTCTGATGAAAATAATAAACTGCAAATGATTACTAAAGGAGCTGTTGAAGAAATTTTGAGTATTTGCACTATGGTTGATTATAAAGGTACTGTTTCTAAAATTACAAAAGATATTAAAGATAATATTAAAAAAATTAGTAAAGATTTAAATAAAGATGGTTTAAGGGTTGTGGCTGTGTGTCAAAAAAATGATGTACGTAATGATGCTGTTTTTGATGTAAGTTCAGAAAAAGATATGGTTTTAATTGGTTTTATAGGATTTCTTGACCCTCCTAAGGAAAGTGCAAAAATTGCAATTGAAAAATTAAATAATTATGGTATCAGAGTTATCGTTTTAACTGGTGATAATGCAGATGTTACAAGATGCATTTGTAATAAAGTTAATATAAATTCTAAAAAGATTGTACTTGGAAATGATATTGATAAGCTTTCTGACCAAGCTGTTCTAAGGCTTTTAAGAAAAACTAATATTTTTGCAAAACTTTCTCCTATTCAAAAAGCTAGAATTGTAAGACTTTTAAAGGAAGATGGAAATATTGTTGGTTTTATGGGAGATGGTATAAATGATAGTCCTTCTCTTATAAATTCTGATGTTGGAATTTCAGTAGATACTGCTGTTGATATTGCAAAAGAATCAGCTGATATAATTCTTTTAGAAAAAGATTTAAATGTTTTATTAGATGGTGTAACTGAACGGTAGACGTACTTTTGTAAATCTTATGAAATATATTAAATTGGCTGCAAGTTTTAATTTTGGTGAAGTAACTTCCGTCATAATTGCAAGTATACTTCTTCCTTTTTTACCTATAACACCAATACAATTATTAGTTCAAAGTTTATTATATGATATTGGTCAATTAACTTTGCCTTTTGATAATGTTGATATAGAATATTTAAAAGAACCTAAAAAATGGAACATTAATAGCTTAAAGCATTTCATGTTATTTATGGGGCCTTTAAGTTCAATTTTTGATATGATTGTTTTTGCTTCAATCTGGTTTATACTTGGAATTAGAGAAGCTTCTATTTTCCAAACAATTTGGTTTTCATATGGTGTAGTTTCTAACCTTGTTGGAATGCATATAATTAGAACTTCTAAAATTCCATTTATAGAAAGTAATGCAAATAAAATTGTATATGCCTCATCTATTATTTTAAGTATTATTGCAATTATTGTACCATTTACATTTTTAGGGCATATAATAGGTCTTGTTTCTATTCCTTTTAGTTATTTAAGTATTATCATAATTGTTCCAATTTTATATTGTTTTGTTGCTTTGTTTGCAAAAAAATTCTATATTAAAAAATATAAAGAATGGATATAAAAAAGATTAGAAGCTTTAAAACTTCTAATCTTTTTTTGTTTATAATTATTCTGCTGATTCTTCTGTTTCTGGAGCATTGTAAGCATCTAAAATTGCTTTTTGAATTTTCTCTCTTGTTTCAGCATTGATTGGATGAGCTATATCTTTGAATTCTCCGTTTGGAGTTTTTCTGCTAGGCATAGCTATGAATAATCCATTTTGGCTTTCGATAACTTTGATATCGTGAACTGCGAATTCGTTATCGAATGTTACAGAAGCAACAGCTTTCATTCTGTTCTCTGAATTAACTTTTCTTAAACGTACGTCTGTAATTTGCATTGTGTGCACCGCCTTCCTTAAGTTTTAAATATTTTGTACATATTAATTTATCAATTTAATCTTATGTACTATTTTTAATATTCTCCATAAAAAATTTTTTTCCTTCTTTTTTTTACAAAATTTTTATAAATTTTTTATAAAAGTTATTTGCGGTTTGTAATATTCTTATTTTTTGTTAATAAATATGTTACAAACCCTTGAATTTTATGCAATATAATTATATAATCTATCTGTTAAAAATAAATTAATTAGGAGTGACTATATATGCCAAATATAGAGAATATAAAAAAATATAAAAATATACATATGATAGGAATTGGTGGAGTTAGTATGAGCGGAATTGCAGCTATTCTATCAAATTGGGGATTTACTGTTACAGGTTCTGATAGAAGTTCTTCTGTAAATACTGATAAATTAATTTCTATGGGAATTAAAGTAGTTATTGGTCATGATTTAGCCGATATTGCTTCTTCTGATGTTGTAATTTATACAGCTGCAATTAAACAAGATGACCCTGAAATTTTAGAAGCAAAAAGACTAAATATTCCTACAATTGAACGAGCTGACTTTTTAGGTGAATTGACAAGATGTTTTAAAGATACAATTTGTATTTCTGGAACACATGGAAAAACAACTACTACTTCAATGGTTGCTCTTTGTTTCTTAGAAGCATTACAAGATCCTAGCATTCAAGTTGGTGCTGTTTTAAAACAATTAGATGGAAATTATAGAGTTGGAACTAGTGAACATTTTATTATAGAAGCTTGTGAATATGTTGAAAGTTTTCTTAAATTTTCTCCAAAAGCAGAAATCATTTTAAATATTGATAATGATCACTTAGATTATTTTAAAACTTTTGAAAATATAAAAAATGCATTTGTTAAATATGTTAAACTTTTACCAGATGATGGTCTTTTAGTTATTAATGGTGATGATAGAAATTGCTTAGACCTACCTCAATATACAAAATGTAATATAATAAAATACGGAATTAATAATAAAGATACTAATTTTTATGCAGATAATATTAGTTTTGATAATGATGGCTTTCCTAGCTTTGATGTATTTAAAAATAATGAATTTTATTGTACTATAAAATTATCTGTTCCTGGAAAACATAACATTTTAAATGCTTTAGCATGTACTTGTTTATGTGATTATTATGGAATTGACAAAAAATCTATTGAAAATGCTCTTTCTAAATTTACGGGAGCTGATAGAAGATTTGAATTTAAAGGAAAAGTTAATGGTGCTAGCATATATGATGATTATGGTCATCATCCAACAGAAGTAAAAGCTGTTGCAAAAGCTATGCAAGAAAAGAAGTATAATAAATCTTGGGTTGTTTTCCAACCACATACTTATAGCAGAACAAAAAATTTGTTAGATGATTTTGCTAATGCTTTAATTAATTTTGATAATATAATTGTTTTAGATATTTATGCAGCTAGAGAAACTAATACTTACAATATATCTTCTCTAGATTTGGTTAATAAAATTAAGGAATTAGGAAAAGATGCAAAATATATTCCTGATTTTAATGATTGTGTATCTTATTTAAAAGAAAATGTTGAAGAAAATGATATTGTTATGACTTTAGGGGCTGGAACTGTTACTCAAATAGGGCCTATGCTTTTAAACCAATAATCGACCAAAATGGGGATGTTGTTTAAAATGGTTGAAAACTTTTTTCAACCACTTTAAACAACGTCCCCCACTTGGTTGATTTAATTTACTTTCTTCATCTCTTTAATCATTATATCTCCAAAAACTCCATACCCCTCTGTTGGATTATTAACCAACACATGGGTTACAGCTCCCACAAATTTTCCATTTTGTATAATTGGTGAACCACTCATTCCTTGAATAATCCCTCCAGTTTTATCAAGTAATCTTTTGTCTGTGATTTTTATTAACATACTCTTATTATCATAATTATTTTCTTTATATATTTTTTCAATTTCTATTTCATACTCTTCAATTTTATCATTTTCTACACTGCACATAATTGTTGCTTTTCCTGTTTTTATTTCATCTCTCAAAGCAACTTCCATTTCTTTTGAAGTATCTATTTTTAAAGATGATAAGTTGTCAACTTTTCCATATACTCCAAACTTTGTGTTTTTCGAAATTATTCCTATATTTTTTTGATTATCAATAGTTCCTTGTATTCTTCCAGGATTCCCACTTTCCCCTTTTACAACATTTAATATTTTTGTTGTAATAAATTCTCCAGATGATATATTAATAAGTTGCTCTGTGTCCATATCTGTAATTCCATGACCTAGTGCTCCAAATGATTTTGTTGATGGTTCATAAAATGATACTGTTCCAACTCCTGCTTCACTGTCTCTTACCCATAATCCTAATTTGTATTCATTTGTACTTGTTTGAACAGGCTCTATTGAACATTCTTTTACATTTTCATCATGTCTAAAATTTATTTTTATTTTTTCTCCTTTTGATTTGTTAACTTTATTAACTAAATCTTCTGTTGATATTATTTCTTTGTCATTAATTGCAACTATTGTATCTCCTTCTTCTATTTCTGTATTTTCATAAGGTTTATATTTTTTGTTGTCCATTCCCTCTATTTCTGACATTCCTACAACTAAAACTCCATTTGTATATAATTTTATTCCTGCTACACTTCCTACTGGAATTACTGTTGTTTTTGGTAATACATCTACATCTACATTTTTGACAAATACTTTTTCAAATAAACTTAATTTTACTGTAGCTTTTCCTGTTTCATTTATTGTATTTGTTTGATTGTTTGATAATGTTTCTATTACTTTGTTTTGTTCAGTTAAGTTTGCAGTTAAACCAAGCATTGTTTTTAATCCTATATTCTCTCCTTCAAAAATTACTATACTGTCTGGAATTGCTTGTATTGCAATTACATAAACATATATTACTAGTAAAAGTGAAATAATTAATATTTTTTTAATAAAATTAAATTTTTTCAAAGTTTTCTCCTTTTTGTTTATTTAATTTTATTATTCACTTTTTACATTTTTTTATTCCTTGGTTATATGTATATTTTTAGCATAAAAAAAGAAACAAATTTGAAAATTTTAATTTGTTTCTTTGACTTTATTATATTTCTATTTTGGGTCTATACATTCCATATCTTTCACGTGCTAAAGCTGTGTAGTAGACTTTAGCTAAGTTTTTATTTTCTGCTAACGCTAGATAATTATATATATTTCCATTATATTTATCATTAATATTATTTTGCTCTACAATTGAATCATAAGAAAAATCTCCTGTTATTGGGTAATAATACTGTGTTGATCCTGATGAGCTTTCACCTGATTTTCTTTCTAAATTTATATTATATACTCCAATTACTGCATTAGAATTTAATCCATTTTCTGCAACATTACAAAGGTAATTATATGAATCTTTTATATATATTGAATCCTCTGCTACAACATCAGAATTTTTCGTATTGCTTATTACTGAATAACCATTATATATTTTTCCTCCTATGCTTAATCCTTGTAAAAAGCTTATTATTGATATATTGTCCATTATAACGTCCCAATCTGTTTCTTTTAGTTTTGGCATTTGAAAATTTACACTAGCTCCTGAATAATTATTATAATTTGAAATTGCTATTGATAAATTTCTTTCTATTGAGTATTTTATAACATCTCTTCTATGTGTATTAAAATCAGAATCTTTACTTTCTATATTTGAAAAATTGAAAATTTTACTAATACTTTGATATGGATTATCTTGTGCATTTGAATAACTTGCTCCTGTGTTTATATCAACAATATTATTGGTAGATAATTCTCTAAGAAATGTAGTGTTTTCTATATAATTTTTCATTTCATATGCTTCTCTAAAATAGTTTACTGCGTTTTTATTATTTATAAATTCATCTTTTGATATTCCACTTTGCTCTATTCTTTTTCCATTAAGAACTGAAAATGCCTTTTGATTACTATCATCCCAATAGTATTTTGTACCATTTTTCTTTATGCATTTATAAGTTCCAACTGTTCCATTTACCATGACATTTTCTGTATATCCATTTTCTGTGTTTATTGTTATTCCTTTATATGTAACTTCTTCATCACTTATCACATTAATATCGCTTAACACATAGCCATACTTACTTACTGTTTTACCTCCAATTTTTCCTTGAATAGCTATGTAATTATCTAATGAATATGTTATTACTATATCATTATTATCTCCGCTTTTATATCTGCAACTATAATATACATAAGGCTTTAGACCATATAAAGTTTCTCCATCTTTATATGTTCCTGAAGATTGATTTGGGATTTGATCTGTTTCTATATTTCCCCATGTATTTGTATATGGAGAATATATATAATAACCATCATACATTGTATACACTACTGCTGGTACATAATTTTGTAATGTTGTTTTTGAATAACCTGCTGTACTAAAATTTGTTGCTATTGAATTAAAAAATGTATTTACTGATGCTTTAATATCACGTATTTTTGAGTTTGCATATTCTGAAGTATTATCATTTAAACTATTTAATTGATATGCTTTTAATGCGTCATATGTTGCATCTTTTAGTTTAGAATCATATTTTGATTGTAAGCTTATTGTTGTTACTCTACTTTGTGTATATGACGCTAACACCATTGATATTGGTAATATTATTATTATAAACATTATTGCTAAACTTTGTATTTTCATATCTTTTTCCTTTCGTTTATTATGCACCTTTTATTAAAAATAGCTTGTAATATAAACATTACAAGCTACTTTATTTTATATTATTTTCCTGTTGCTGTTACCATTCCGCCATGTGATGCAGCAATTGTATATGTATCATTTCCAACTACAGTATAGAAGAAATTCTTTAATTGTTGTGCTAATGTTTGGTTTGTATTTTTAACACTTACTGAGAACATATCTCCTTCTTTTAAATTATAATTTTTGTTATTGTTTAAGACTTCCTCAATTTGTGAAGTATAAACTGAATAATATGCATTTTCTCCTATTTTATCAGATTGTAGCGTAAGTGTTTTTTTACCTGGATTTTCATCTAAAACTTGTACTTGCATTTCTACGTTATATGTATTTCCTGTTGAACCAATGTTTTCAATAAATTTGTTATATTTGTCTGGTGTGATTTTTCCTGTTGTTCTTACCTCATCAACAAAGTCTGTTGTTGTTGTTTCTACTGCTAATTGAGAAACATCATCTGTTCTATCAGACATTGTCATTAATGGAAAAACAAACATTAATACTGCTGCTAATGCTATAGCTATTACTGTTATTAGTGTATCACTCATTTAATTTTCCTCCTTAAATTTTACCTCTTTTTTTATTATAACATTTCTTTTCACTTTTTTCAACATCCTGCTTAATTTATTGTGTTACTTGTGTATCTCCATTTCTTAATACAAGTCCACTACTTGATGCTGCTATAGTATATGTGTCATTTCCTACTACTGTATAAAAGAAGTTCTTTAATGATTGTGACAATGTTAGATTTGTATTTTTAACACTTACATTAATAATGTCTCCTTCTTTTAAATTATATACTTTATTTTCTCCTTCTAAAGCTTCTTGTATTTGAGTTGTAAATACTGAATAATAAACATTTTCTCCTATTTTATCTTTTGCTGATTGTGTTGATTTTTTACCTGGATTTTCATCTAGAATCTTAAATTCCATTTCTATATCATATGTATTTCCTGTAGATGTTAATTCTTCTACAAATTTATTATATTTTTCAGATGTTAATTTTCCTATTGTTCTTATTTCATTTACAAAGTTGGAAGTCATAGTTTCAACATCAGTTTTAGATATATCATCTGCTCTATCAGCCATTGTCATAACTGGAAGAACTAATAATAAAACTGCTGTTAACATTATTGCTATTACTGTTATTAATGAATCACTCATATTGACCTCCTATTATCTATTTTCTATTTTGTAAGTAATAATTCTTTTTTCTGTTTTATTTACATCTGGAACATCTTCATTGTCGTTTTGATAATAAACGCCTAAATATTCTGTTATTTTTTTACCTTTTAATCTTTCTATTAGTCCAGAACCTGAAGATGGTAAAGTTACATTGTATTTTTTTTCAAAAGCGTTTTTATTACCATTAAATTTTGTAAAGTCATAATATAAAATTCCACATAAAAATTCAGATTTTTGCTCATCATTTGCTAAAGAGACATTATTTACTTCTATTTCTCCTGTTTTTGTTGTTTCTAAGTCTATTGTATATTTATCTATTGTTTTTCCACCACTTAAGTTTAATGTATAAATTGGTCCATCTAATCCTTCAAATACTATTTTGTAATTTTCTATATATGATCTATATATTGTCGGAATAACTGCTTCTAATCCAACTGTTCTTTCTGTTCCTGTTGCTTTATAATAATAATTACCATCAATATAAAAAGTTTCTCTGTCTCTATAATCTAAAATTGTATCAGCTGTTTCTCTTGCTTGTCCAAAAGATACAATAGCAACAGAAAGTGCTAAGACAAATAATAATACGGCTCCTGCCATTTTTAATGCTTCTGCTGCATTTTCCATTGCTATTCCTCCTTTTATTAATTATTATTTATATATTTTATCTATAATAATTATTTATCTGCAATAGTTATTGAATTTATATAACCAGTTTTAGAATCTGTTGCTAATGTTATTTGATATGTTTTAGAAGCCTTAATATCAGATGTTGATAATCCATTTGTATTAGAATCTATCTTTTTTTGACCATATGTAACACTTACAAATCTTCCATTATTTGATGCTGTATCACTTGCATTACTTGTTATAACTTCTGTTATCAAAGATTTTACAGCTGTACCTTTTTGTTCTCCATCATATTTTAAAAATTGACTATTGAATGTAGTTATTTCAGCTTTTGTAAATCCACTATCATTTACAACACTTTGTGCTTGTGAGAATATGTATATTCCCAATGAAATTAATAATATAGCTAATAATATAGCTCCTGCGATAATTAATGCTTTTGATGCATTTTCCATTTTTTCTTCCTCCTTTATTTTTATATATATAATTTTAAAAAATTAAAAACTAATTTAACTTGTTATTTGTTCAAACAACATATATTTTACTTGATTTGTAGAACTATGATATTCTATATCAACACATTTAAATTTTATATTGCTGTAATAATTTATAAAATTTTGAATTCCACCTCTATAAAATGTTTCCATTTGATATATTGTATCATCATCTAACATTTTTATTTCTATATTTATAGAATTTGTATCATTATTTTGATAAATTCCTTTATTGTTTTTTTCTACTTCATTTTTTTCATTTCTATCTATTGCTCTATTTATTACTGTTGCTAATTCTGAACCATAAACTTCTTCATTTAAATATTTTTCAAACGATAAGTTTGATTTTTTTGATATATTATAATTTGCTTTGTAGCTTATGTACATTGCAAATATTGCACATATTATAAGTATTATTATTATAAAAAATATTGCTACTTTTTTCATATTTTTTCCTTTTTAATTTTTTATTCATCTATTTGTAAAAATTTTATTTTCCATACTCTTCCATTTGAATGATAACTTAATATTTCACAAGAATAATTATGAATATCTCCACTATAACTAACTTGATCTTTTATTCTCTTTTTTAGTAATTTACACTCTTCATAAGTGCTATATTTTGTATTTTTCAAATAAACTTCTACTATATAATCTGGATTATTATCATAATATTTATTATTTTCCATAGCAAAATTAGCCACCGTAACAACATCATGTATTGTAAGTTGATTATTGCCTTCATAAGAGGTAAATTGTGAGTTAAACTGATTTATTTGTTTTTGTGCATTTTGTGAATTTATTTCAGCTGAAGTTTGTCCAAAAGAGACAAACAAGTAAACTGCTAATGATATAATTAATACACCAATTAGAACTCCACCAGCCATAATTAATGCTTTTGATGCGTTTTCCATAAATTCACCTCTTAATTCTTAAATTCAAATGATAGTTGTTTAACTTGTCCATTATTGTGATACTCTACATTTCCAGGTTTAAATGTTGAACTTTTAAATTCTGAATATTCCCTATATTGTTCTATTTCAGTTAAGCTTATTGTATTTCCTGAATTATTTTTTACTACCTTACCAACTATTTCTTTTATTTTTGTTTCATAACTATTTTGATTCTCAGCTTTTGCTTGTTTTAATGTATCATAGTTTGCAGATAATTTGTTCATAGCTGACAAAGTATAAGTATTTTCCATAGACCTAAAATTATTTAAATCTGCTGAAAAAATTGTATTACTATTATTTATTGTGTATGTATCTTTTGTAAATAATGAAGTTATATTTTTAACTCCATATTTAGATTTAAATTCCTTCATGTTAATAACAACTGTAATCTTTTTTGTATAATCAACAGAATTTCCAACTTCCTCTTTTATATTATAATCGATTACCTTATTAACTAAAGATATTAATTCATAACCTTTTATATCATCATATGTAAATTGCACATATTCTTTATTAAAGTCTGCTAATTGTTGAGTTTTTTCAGAATCAGTTTCAGTTCTTTGATAATATGATAATTGGTTAAACATAAGTACAAGAGCTCCAATAACAAGTAATGCTATTAAAATTCCTCCTGCCATAATTAGTGCTTTTGATGCATTTTCCATAAGTTTTAAGTCCTCCTTCTAAAAACTTGTTGATGACATTTGGCTGAAGGTTGATGACATTGATGTAAGTCCTATAAATACTAATGGTATTATTAAGTAACCTACAAATAAGCATATCATAGGAGCAAATCCTATTACTTTTCCAACCATTGCTTTTTTGCTTATTAACCTTGCATTTGATTCTTTTCTTTTTTCTCTGTAGTAATCTCTTTCTGCGTCTAATTCATCAAATGCATCTTTAATTGGTATTTTTTCTACAGCTGCTTGCATACTTTCTACTATCCTTATTAGTGGCATATATGATATTGAATTTTTTAATTCTTCTAATGCCTCCCATGCACCTGCTTCATAGTTGTTTACACATTTTGTTATTTGACTCTTGAAGATATTTGAATATCTTTCTAGCCATTCTAGTATAATTTCTACGTTCACTCTTTCTATTCTCATTAACATTAGTATAATTGTTTGGAATTGCATTACTTCGTCTTCCATTTCTAATTGCCTCATTTTTACTTGAAACATTAAAATCCATTCTTGAGACATATAACCTAGTATTCCAAATACAAATGCTAATAGTAATTCGAACCATTGTAAATATTCGCTATTTACAACTTGAATTTTTCCATATATTCTTTCTGTTGCTTTTTTTATTTCTTTGTCTGTTGCATCTTGATAATATTTTGAATTTTTTATTGCTCTTTCTACGTCTTTTTCTGTTGTTTTTAATTTACCTCTAAACATATCTAAGAAAATATTATCTTGTTTTGTTAATTCGATTGCTTTTTGTTCATCTTTTGAACTCATTCCACCCATCAGGTTATAATCTGTTGTCGGCTGTGTGTATTCATAATCAATTGCCACTCGGTGCAATTGTACAAATACCAGTAATGATACACAAAATGTTACAATTGCTATACAAATTCTGTTTACATATACCCATTCCATTTTTAATGGTGATGCTGCATCTGTTAATAAATCTTTCATTTTTTTGTAATCTTTTGTTCCATCTTTTGGTATAAATAAATCTATTATTTTCTTTGCAAATTTATTTTTATATACTTTTGCTTGCCATGGATTTTGTGTATTTTGTGTACTTGTATTAACAGAACCATTATCTTTTAGTTTTCTTACTAATACATAAGATATGAATGTTATTACAAGTATTAATATTTGTACTATTATTCCTGATTTTCCATTGTACCAACTTCTAACAAATGAGAAGTTTGATATTGCCCAATTTTTTAGTGGTTCTAAGAATAATACTGGTGCTATTGAGATTAATGACAAACTTCTAAATACATAGTTTAATTTATCTCTTTTTAAAATCTCAATTTGCATTTCTTGTGTTATGTTATCAACATTTTTTAAGTATAATGATGCACCATCTACTTTTCTATCACCAAATTCTTTTGTTAGATATGATAATCCCGCAAATTCTTTTAAGAAGTTGTTTGGTGCTACATCATAATATTTTTCTAGTTCTGTTTCAGGATCATCTGAAATTAATATATCATAAATTTTTTCTCCTTGTCTTGATACATCTTTTTCATCATCTTGTGATACTTGGTAAATTGCTTCTTCTACCATGTTGTACTCATGGTAAGCATGTCTTATTTCTGAAAAGAAATCAATTTGTTGTACTAATAAAGCGTCATCTTTTTTATCAACAGAACTATCTATTAATATATCTACCATAAATAGTTCAAATATTAATAATATGAACATTAATAGGTAGTTTGTTTTTGTTAAAAGTATTGTTAATATTACAATTGGAAGTAATATTACAAGTGACTTTGTTATTATTTTTGCAGAATCTCTTCTGGTTGCATATTCATCTTGGATATTTATAATTTCTAGTTTTCTTCTTAATTTTAATATATATCTTTTTAGAAATGGTATTTTTCTATAGAATAGATATAATTTTTGAAAGAGTATTTCTGTAGAAAAACTATTGGTTTTTGTTCCTTGTTGTAATTTCTGTATTTTTTTGTACTCGGATTTTTGCATTTTTTTTGATAATAAATAATATGCTAATATTATTAAAACAAATAATCCTGCAGAGCCCCCCATCATTATATATATTATTTGATTTGACACTTGCTATCACCTCCCAGTTATGTTGTTATATTTTATCAACTTTTGGTTTTCTTCCTCTTTTTTTAGGTTTATCTTCTGTTTCTTCTTTTTTTACATTATTTGCAGATACTGCTACTGTTTCTGGAGTTTTTGCTTTTTTCCAATGTCTTTCTATAAATCTGTCAAATTCTTCTGCATCTGTTTCATCCATATTGTCTCTCATTCCTCTAAGGTTTTCATCTGTTATTGGATTTGTTATTACATATTCTCCATCAACAAACTCTACTATGTTTCTGTATGTATATAATTGTTTGTCTGTAACTTTTGCAAAGTAATGTGTTGCATTGTCGAAGAATTTATCAAATTTTCCTTCTAGTGTTTTTTCGTTTCTGTGGTCAAATGTATATTCATTTTTGTTTTCCAATGGTATACATTCTGTAATTCTTTCTATATATCTTTTTCCTCTAAAGTCTTTTACTTGGTGAACGTCAAAGTTTAATACTTGTACAACTTGTTCTTCTGCTGTTTTTTCATCTTTGAATACACCTGTTCTTAACATTGAGTTTCTTAGTGCTGTTACTAAGTTTGGAAATGTTTTTGCGTGGTGAGTAAATAATGTAAATTTTGATGCAACTTGAGCCGCTTGTATCATCCAAGATGCTACGGGGTCTGTTGCAACCTCACCTATGATGTTTACAGAACCGTCAGTTTTCTTTTGAACATCTAATCCTTCTTGTCCAGATATTGTATCTGTTTCACGGAATGTTAAGATGTTTCTTGTTGGGTATATTTTTCTTAAATGTAATTCGAAAGCTGTTTCTTGAACCCTTATGTTCATTGTTTCGTATATATTTTCTATCATTCCCATTAAAAGTGTTGTTTTACCAGAACCTTGTTCACCAGTGATTGCTGTGATTCTTGCACCTTTTACTAAGAATTTTAATAGTTCTATAACTTCTTCTTTTCCTGGGTCTCTTACTAATTGTTCTAGGGTTGCTCTTTTAACATCGAACTTTCTTACGAAGAATGCCCATGTTTCTGAGAAGCTTGGTCTTACAACAACTACACGAGAACCGTCTTTCATTTCATTGATTTTATAACCATTTGTATCTGATAATTGTCCTGGGTTATTGTATTTATATATGTTTTGACATACTCTTTTTAATTCTGCTTCTGTACCAAAACTTAAGAATGCTAAACGTATTGATTTACCTTGGAAGAAAATCCAAATACTGTCACATGCTCTTGGTACTCTATGTTCTGATATTTGTGTTAAGTAATCTGTGTCTGATGTTTGTGCTACTTGGCTTAAGAAGCTTTCTGGCAAACCAGATACACCACCAGATACACCATCTATATTCATATCTCTCACTTCATCAATACTACTATAACCTTTGTAGTGTTGATAAATTCTTTGAACAACTATTGATAATTTATCTGAAAAACTTAATTGTAAATTTTCTTTTTCATATATATCTTCTATTTCTTGTGCTGTTATAACATATGATGGTTTTGTGTCACCTTCCATATATTTTAATACGGCTAAATCATATTTTTTTATTAACTCTGTTAAAGCCTCATATCCAAATTCTTTTTTATAAGCATAAAGCAATATGTCAAATTTATCTTGAGCTGTTAATAAAGATGGTACATCAAATGGTATTGCTTTTGATATATTTGTTTCATTTATTCCATATTCTTGTGAAAGTAAATCAAATATTAATTCTTTTACATATTTTTTATCGTTGACATCACCATATGTACAACCTTTTAAAGCTTTCTTTAATTCGTATTTTTTATTTTTTCTCCTTTTTAGTTCTTCTTCTGAAAGACCTATGTCATAAAGGTTGACTTTTGTTATTTCATCAAGTCTTTTTTTAACAAAGTCTTGCATTTGTTCTAAGTCGTATGTTTTGTCTTCTTTTACTATTTCTTCTTCAACTGGTTCTTTTTCTTTTTTCTTTATATAGTAAACTATTGCTCCTATTGCTGCAACTAGAACAACTATAACTAGTAATATGTTTGTTATTGACATTTGCTCTTTCCCCTTTCTACATTATTGTTTGTAACTCTTGTAATCTGTATATAATGTTTTCTGAAGCTCTTTTTATTTCTTCCATAAAAATTGCATTTCTATCATCCAAATCATACATTTTTTTTAATTTTAAAAATAAATCTGGTACACCTGCCTCGTTACAAGCTTCAAAGTATAATGTGTTATATGGTACTGTTAGTACTTTATTTTTTTCTCCTAGATATCTTGTTATGTTTTTCACATTATATTTTGAATACTTATCATATCTTCCTATTAATAATAATGTTCGAGGTGATTTTAGTAATTTGTTGTTTTCTTTATTTTCTTTTAATTCTTTTAAACTTTTATAATTTTGACTCGAATTTAATATTATTAAATCTGATTGATCTATTATTTGTTCTCTTATGTCTTGATTTAAGTTGTAATCTAAATCTACAAAAACTTTATCATAATATTGATTTGCAATTTTTACAATTTCAACATACTCATCTGCTATTTCTATAGGAGAACTTCGCACTTTTTCTTCTATATTTTGATTGCTTTCACTTTTGTTTTTCCCCAATAAAACTTCTAATCTGTCTTTAAATACTACTTTTGTGTAGTTTGTTATCATATCTGGATTTAATTTATTACTACGTAACATTTTTGCAAGTCCATCAATTCCTGCTTCTGTATCTAGTGCTGACATATTTTGTCCAAATATTCCAAGTCTCATTTTTTTTACTTCTGTGTCTTCAAAAAAGCATGATTTTATTTTGCTTTCTTTATTGGTAGTTGATATTATTAGTATTTTTTCATTGTTTTCTATTGCCATATTAGTTGCAATTGCAACTAGTGATAATGTTTTTCCAGTTTCTTCTTTTCTGTTATTAACAAAAGTTATTACTGACATTCCTATACTCCTTTTTCTAAGGCTTTTTCAACTCTTCTTATGTTTGAATCTGTTTTTTCTCCTAATATTTGTTGGGCTATAAAAATCAAACTGTCTTTATATTGTACACTTAATTTTTTAAATTTTATTTTTTCTACTCTTTGGTTTTCTGCTATTACTGTTGCATCTCCATTTTCAATTGGAAAGTATATTCTCATATCATTCCACATTAATTTGTACCCTAAAGATAAGAAATTCAAATAATCATCTTCCTCTTTTAGCATATTTTTTGAAAATAATATTTTAGTTAAATTCAAAGGTAATTTCAAATTTGATAATATTTCTAATCCTTTTTTTAAAGAATATACGTCAAATGAAGTTACAAAATAGTTTATTTCTGCTTTGTCTAATTCAAATTTTTCTATTCTTTCTGTTGTATCTGCATCAACTAATATTATGTCATATGGTAATGTTCCAGAAACCCCAAGATATTTTTGAATTGTTTCTACATTATCAAATCCAACAGCAACATCTATATCTTCAAAAGAAGTTATATATGAAATTGTTGGTTCTATTGCTGGCACAACATATCTTGCTTTTTGGTTAAAGGTTGAATCTATCATAAGAACACTTTTACCCATTGCTGTTATAAGTTTAGCTAAATTTAAAATTAGATCAGTTTTATCATATGCCCCTATAAATCCAATTTTTTTCATATATAACATTCTCCTTTTTAGACTACTCTGTTCCTCCTAAAGATTGTAAGTATTTTTGTCTGTTTTCTTTTGAATTTGTAACACTTTCTTGTACTTTTGTTTTTAAGTTTTCTTCTCCTTCTTCTCCAGTACTTATTGCAGGATTCAAAGCATCGTTTCTTGTGTTAGCATTGCTATTATATCTATTAATTAATGTCACTTTAGATTTTTCTACAATATTTGGATTGTTTCTTATTAATTCTGCAACTTCTTTGCTTGGTACATATGTTGGTGTTGCCGCTTCTTGTGTTCCAGCTTCTGTATAAATTGTTACTTTTAATACTGAGCCTAATGCTCTTGCTGAATCTACTATAGCATTGTTCATTGTGATAATTTCATCTTCTGTTAGTTTTAACCATATTGTATCTGCTACATCTATTCCTGAAACTTGTGGTATTTCAACTTGTTTTTTTGAAACTACTATATAATCTTGACCACTTGGTAATGCTAATCTAACATCTATATATTCTCCAGTTTGTAATTGGCTTGGTAATGTTAATACATTGTATTCAACTTTTCTTAAATCATCTGTTGTTTTTTCATTTGATTTGCAAACCATTTCTGTTGTTATTACTGTATTTTTATTCATATCAACTTTTGCTATTACTGGTACTGTATTTAATTCAACGTATTCTTTATCTCTATTTTTTTCTATATAGTAACTTCCTGTTGAATCTTCTTGTTTTAATTCATATTTAGTATTATCTTTTGATAAATATAATGTTGCTACATTGTTTTTATATTCAGTTATTACTTCATTTCCTTCTTTGTCTTCTAAAGCATAATTATCTAAAACTGTTATATTGCCAATAGCATTTGTTGGTACATAATTTTTATTAACTACTTGTTGTGTTAGCATATCTGTTGTTATTACTTGCCCAGATATCACATCTTGTCCTAACACCCATACTTTAACACTATTTGCCTTTTCTTCTTGTTCTTTTTCTTTATAATTTTTTAATTGTATAAATAGTAATGCTATTATTGCTCCTGCTATTACTAGAGTTATTAACATTCCTAACAAAAATGAATTTCTTGCTTTTCTTTGCATTGGATTTGTTGCCATTACAAATTCCTCCTTTAATTTTTATTTTATTACAAAATTTCTTATTTAATTTTATCGCAATTTAATGCTAAAATCAATAATATATAGTATTGTAATTAAAAGTTAATATTTTCGTAATATTTTTGTAATATTTATTTTGTATTCTTACTTATACTTATATTTCTCTATAATTTAAAAATATTTTTCTAATGCTTTTGCCACACCATCTTCATTATTATTTAATGTTACGAAGTCAGCAATTTTAGTAATTACAGGTGTACTTTGTCCCATCGCAATTCCTACTTTCGCATTTTCTATCATTTTTTTGTCATTAATATTATCTCCTATTGCTATTATCTCATCTTTACTTATATTCATTTTATTTGCAAGATATTCTATTGCATTCCATTTATCTACATCTTTTAGTGAAATTTCTGTGTAGTAATATTCTATCGGCACATCTTCTGTCCCTTGTTTTATCATTTTTCTAGACATATGTAAAACATCTAAAACATCTATATCTTCTACTGTTCTTAGTTTTCTTATTATTGAATTAAATACAGATTTTGTCTCATCACAAACTGTGATTTTTAAAAATTTTTCGTTTTCTAAATTTTTAATATATTCATAAACATCTTCTACAATTGTTATATTTGTTTTTTTGTTCTCTTCTTTTTTTAAGTTTTCCTTATAATAATATAATACATTGTATTTTAGCCCTTTGGCTATTATTGTTTTTTCTGTATATATATTATATGCTATACTATTTTCTTCGCATATTTTTATTATTTCTAAAACTTTTTGTTTATTCATAAATTTTTCGTATATTATTTCATCTTTTTTTATATCATAAATTAAGGCACCATTTCCTGCTATAAAATAATTTTCTGTTCCAATTTCTTTTGCAATTGTTTTTATAGAGTCGATTGGTCTTCCAGATGCAATTATTACTTCTGTTCCTTTATTTATGGTGTTTTTTATTACTTGTTTTGTGTTTTCTGTAACCATTCCATAGCTATTTAACATTGTTCCATCTAAATCTATTGCTACTAATTTATACATTTTTTCCTCCTTGGTTTGTTTTATTTTTTGTGTTTGTTCGGTGAATGTTATATCATACTTTTTATTTTGGTTCAATGTTTATTTTTATTTTTGTAAAAATTTCCAGTTTATTTTTTTCTTTTCTGCAAATGATAGTATTAGAAAAAGCAAATGTTTTTTTCTAGAAAATGTAGATTTGCAGGAGGTGAATTCAAATGGCAAACAATTCAAACAAAAAATTAGTTCCAGAAGCTATGACAGCTTTAGATAAATTCAAATACGAAGTTGCTAGTGAAGTTGGTGTTAATTTAAAAGACGGTTACAATGGAGATATTTCTGCTAGAGATGCTGGTAGAATAGGTGGTCAAATGGTTAAAAAAATGATTCAACAAGTTGAAAATAACATGAAATAGTTTTATTTTCTAATAGTTATCATTTTTTGATAAACTGACAGATTTAGATTTCTTTATGATTGAGGTAGAAAGTTAAATTTTGCTTTTATACATAATAAAGGCAGGATTTGATTTCCTGCCTTTTTATTTTTATAATTCTATATTTTGAATTGATGTTTCTTTTTCTTCTCCTGTTTTCATGTTTTTTATTTTTACTATTCCAGAATTTATTTCATCCTCTCCAACTACTATTACATATGGTATTTCTAATTTGTCTGCATATTTCATTTTTGCTTTTATTTTTTTGTCATTCAAGTATACTTCTGTGCTAATTCCTTTTTTTCTTAAATCTGTAGCTATTTGTATAGGAACAGTTAAGTCTTGAACCATTGGTACTACTAATACTTCTGCTATTGATTTTTTCTCTGCTTTTATTAATTGTAATTCATTTAATTTATAGAATAGTCTTGTTAGTCCTATTGAAATTCCAACTCCTGGCAATTGTTTATCTGTATAGTATTCTGCTAGATTTTCGTATCTTCCTCCTGAACATACACTTCCAAGTTCTCTATATTGATTTAAGAATGTTTCATATACTGTTCCTGTATAATAATCTAGTCCTCTTGCTATTGTTAAATCTACTTTGAAGTTTGCTTCAGGAATTCCAAATATTCTAACATATTTTACAACTTGTGTTAGTTCATCTAGTCCTTTTTCAAATTCTTCATTTTTTATATTTAATTCATTTAGTTTTTGAAGCTTTTCATCTGTTGTTCCTTCTATTTCTATGAAATCCATTATTTTATTTATAGCATCACTTGGAATTTCTATTTTTTCTAGTTCTTCTATAACCGCTTCTTTTCCTATTTTTTCTATTTTGTCTATTATTCTTAAAATTTCAGTTGCATTTTCTTTTTGATTTAAACTTTCAAATAAACCATTTAGTATTTTTCTGTTATTTATGCGAATTGTAAAGTCATCAAATCCTAATTCTTTAAATATGTTGTATATAACACTTGGAAGTTCTGCATCATTTATAACGCTTAGTTCTCCATCTCCAATTATATCTATATCACATTGATAAAATTCACGAAATCTTCCTTTTTGAGTTCTTTCTCCACGATAAACTTTTCCAATTTGATATCTTCTAAATGGAAAGCTTAAATTGCCATAGTTTTTTGCAACATATTTTGCAAGTGGTACTGTTAAATCAAATCTCATTGATATATCTGTATCACCTTTTTCAAATCTATATATTTGTTTTTCTGTTTCTCCTCCTGCTTTTGCAAGTAATACTTTTGATAATTCTAGTATTGGTGTGTCTAATGGTAGAAATCCAAATTTTTGGTATGTTTTTTCTATTTTTTGTTTTATTTGTTCAAATAGTATTTGTTCATTTGGCATTAATTCCATGAATCCTGCTAACGTTCTTGGTTCTGTTTTTGATTTGTTCATAATTTTTATTTCCTTTCTGGTTATTTTTTATCTATTACCATTGTTTTGGTTTTAATTCTAAATATATCGGTTTTTCATCTTTTAGCATTGTTGCTTTTCCATGACCTGGGTATATTAATGTATCATCTGGTAGAATCAATATTTTTTTAGTTATTGAATTCATTATATCTTCTCTACTTGAAGTTGGCAAATCTGTTCTTCCCCATGTTCCACAAAATATTGTATCTCCTGAAAACAAGCATTTTTCTTTTTCACAATATAATGAAGTGCTACCTGCAGTATGGCCTGGTGTATGAATAACTCTAAACTCTAAGTTTCCTAGGTGGATTAAATCATTATCATCTATTCTAGAATCTGCTTCTAGTTCAATTTCTGGTAATCCTATTATTTCTGATAGATTTATTTTGGCATCATTTAATCCTATTGCATCTATTCTATGGATTAAAATTTTTCCTCCACATCTTTTTTGTAATTCTGTTACACCTAATATATGGTCTCCGTGGCAATGTGTTAAATATATATATTTTAATTTCCCTTTAAATACATTTTTTATTAAATTTTCTATTTTGTCAACATCCCCGGCTGGATCTATGCACATTATTTCTTTACTTTGTTCATCAAAGATGACATAGCAATTTGTTGCCTCACCAATAAATGTATATATCTTTAGTTCTTTTAAAATCATCGTCTGTTCCTCTTCCCTATCTCCTTACTTCATAAACGCTGTCTACTTTTCTAATTGTTCTAATTACTTTGTTTAGTTCTTCAATGTTCTCTACTTCAATGTTAATGTCCATTATAGCAATTCTATCTTTTGTTGTTTTTGTGCTAACTCCCATTAATTTTGCTTTTGTTTCTTTTATTGCATTTAAGACATCTATTAATAGTCCTCCTCTGTCATTTGCTAATACTTCGATATTAACATTGTAATTTTCCTTAGTTTCTTCATACCATTTAACATCAATCATTCTGTTTTCTTCTGTTAACAAGTCTTTTACATTTACACAATCTTTTCTATGAACTGAAACTCCTCTTCCTTTGGTTATATATCCTACTATTTCATCTCCTGGAAGTGGATTACAACATTTTGATAATTTTACAAGACAGTTGTCTATTCCTTTTACTACTACTCCTGAACTTGATGGTTTTTGTTTTTTCTCTTTTTGTTTATTTAATTGCTCCATCTTTTCTTCAATGTCTTCTTCTTGATGTTCTTTTCTATATTCTTGCAACATTCTTGCTATAATTTTCACTGATGAGTTTGCCCCAAATCCGACTGCAGCATACATTTCATCAAGATTTTTGTATTTGTATCTTTCTAGCATTGGTTCTATATATTCTTGTTTGAATAAGCTTGTGTGTGTCATTCCTATTCTTTTTAATTCTTTTTCTATTAATTCTTTTCCTTTTTCAATGTTTTCTGCTTTTTGAGCTTTTTTGAACCAACTTTGAATTTTGTTTTTTGCACTTGTGCTTTTTACAAATTTTAACCAATCTCTACTTGGTCCTTTTGAATTGTCTGATGTTAAAATTTCAACAATGTCTCCATTTTTTAATGGTGTTATTATTGGCATCATTCTACTATTTATTTTACATCCTGTCATATGATGTCCTATTTCAGCATGTATTGCATATGCAAAATCTATTGGTGTTGCTCCTCTTGGTAATACTTTTATAGCTCCTTTTGGAGTAAATACATATACTTCATCTTCAAATAATTCTGTTTTTAATGTATCTAAGAATTCTTGTGGGTCTTGCATATCTTTTTGCCATTCTAGTGTTTCTCTAAGCCATGCTAATTTATCTTCTTCTACTTTTACTGATTGTTTTTTTCCAAAATAACTTGCTTCTTTATATGCCCAATGTGCCGCAATCCCGTATTCTGCAATTCTATGCATATCCCAAGTACGAATTTGTACTTCAAAAGGTGTTCCTTTGTCTCCTAATAGTGTTGTGTGTATTGATTGATACATATTTGGTTTTGGTACTGCTATATAATCTTTAAATCTTCCAGGCATTGGACTATACATTTCGTGTACTACACCTAATGCAGAATAACAATCTTTTATTGAATTTACTAATATACGTAAAGCAAATAGGTCATATATTTGATCTAAAGTTTTATTGTCTCTTTTCATTTTTCTGTATATACTATATAAATGTTTTGCTCTTCCTGTTACTTCTGCATCTATATGTTGTTTTTTTAGTTGAACACGAATATCTCCCATTATTTTTTCTATAAATTTTAATCTTTCTTCTCTTTTTTTATCTATTCCTTCAACTAATTCATGATATTCTTCTGGGTATAAATATTTGAATGACAAATCTTCTAATTCCCATTTCATTGAATATAGACCTAAACGATTTGCAAGTGGTGCATATATTTCCATTGTTTCTTTTGCATTTGCAATTTGTCTATCTCTTTTAAGATATTTTAATGTTCTCATATTGTGTAATCTATCTGCAAGTTTTATTATTATTACTCTTATGTCTTTTCCCATTGCTAAGAACATTTTTCTATAATCTTCTGCTTGTTGTTCTTCTACTGATGTAAATTGCATACTTCCAAGTTTTGTAACTCCTGCTACCATATCTGCAACTTCTTCTCCAAAGTCTCTTCTTAAATCTGCATCTGTTACATCTGTATCTTCTACAACATCATGTAACAGTGCTGCACAAATTGTTGCTTCATCTAATCCTACTCCAGCCAATATATATGCTACATTTATTGGATGTATTATATATGGTTCTCCTGAACGTCTTTTTTGATCTCCATGATGTTGAACAGCATAGTTATACGCCTTCATTATTGCTTTTGTGTCTACCCTTTTGCTTATTTCTTTTTTCTTTGTAATTACATCTTGAATCGTTATTTCTTTATCATTCTCTTGCATTTGATTCACCTCTTACTTTCTCTTTGTTGTCAAAAAAGGGCGTCCCATTTGATATTGGCTGTCAACGGGGACGGGGATTTTTGACAACTTTTATATTGATTTCATTACATCTTTCAAGTTTATTTGTAAACTGTCAATTCCATTAAAACTATTTATTTCTAGACTTCCTACTACGTCTATTTTATCTCCTATTCTATATTCATCTGCTAAACATCCTAAGTTGAAGCCTATTGCATCTATTATTGTATTTCCGTCTTTTAAAGTCATTTTTATATGTTTTCCTTCTGTCAATGACCTAATTGAGTCTATTTTTAGGTTTTTGAAGGCAAATATTGGTGTTTTATTGCCTTCCCCAAATGGTTCTAATTGTTTTAGGCTTTGTACCATTTCTTTGCTTATTTCGTTTAAATCGATTTTTGCATCTATATTTATTATAGGAATTATTTCATTTATTTTTGCATCTTCTGCAATTTTTTCTACTTCTTCTGAAAATTTTTCAAAGTTTTCTTTTTTTATTGTTATTCCTATTGCCATTGCATGACCGCCAAATCTTTCTATGCTATCTTGGCATTTCATTAATGCATCATGTAAGTCAAATCCTGGTATGCTTCTTCCTGAACCTTTTGCTAAATCATCTTCATAACATAGTAAAATACTTGGTTTAAAGTATAAATCTGTTATTTTTGATGATACTATTCCTATTACTCCGTGGTGCCAATTTTCGCCACCTACTATTATTGCATTTTTGTTAAATAGTTGTTTTTCTTCTATTTGTTTTATTGCTTCCTCATAAATTGATTTTTCTTTTTCTTGTCTTATTTTATTATAGTCATTTAATAATTGTGTTAATCTATTTACTTCATAAATATCTTTTGCTAAAAATAATTTTAATGCTTCGTCTGCATGTCCCATTCTTCCGCAAGCATTTATTCTTGGGGCAACTCCAAATGATATTGTGTTTGAATCTATATTTTTATAGCCAGATGAAAGTAATAATGATTTTAATCCCATATTTTGTGTTTGTTTTACTAACATTAATCCTAATTTTGTAATTATTCTATTTTCATCTACTAATGGAACGATATCTGATATTGTTCCTACACATACTATATCTAAGTATTTTAGATATTCTTTTTCTTCTAGTCCTAATTTTATTCCGTAATGCTTGTATTAATTTGAATACTACTCCTACTCCTGCTAAATCTCTGCAAGGGTATATATTATCTTTTCTTTTTGCATCAACAACAGCAATAGCATCTGGAAGATCTTCTCCTACTTCATGGTGGTCTGTTACTATTGTTTCTATTCCTAAACTATTTGCATATTTTATCTCTTCTATTCCAGAAATCCCACAGTCTACTGTTATCATTAAGTCATAGTCTTGTTCTGCAATTTTTTTAACAGCTGGATTGTTTAAACCATAGCCTTCTTCTAATCTATTTGGAATATATTGGTCAACATCTATTCCTCTATCTTTTAAAAAGCTTTTTAATACTGTTATACTTGTTATTCCATCGACATCATAATCTCCATATATTATGATTTTTTCTTTATTTTCCATTGCTTTTAAAATTCTATTTACTGCAATTTCCATATCTGGCATTAGAAAAGGATCATGAAAGTTTTTTCTGTTCGGATTTAAATATATTTCTATTTGATTTTCTTCTATTTTTCTATTTACTAAGATTGTTGCTAATAATTTATTTAGATTATATTTTTGGGATATTTCTTCTATTTTTTCATTATTAGACTCATATATTTGCCATTTTTTTGTCATATTCCTCTTGGTCTCCCTTTAATAATTTTTATATATTGTATAACATTTCTTAATATTTTTAAAGGGTTTTTATGAAATTTATGTTCTAGTAACAAAAAAATTGAGTGAAACTTTTAAAGTTCTACTCAATTTTTTACTTATTTATTATTTAAAATTAGATATTTCTATAATCTTGTATTTTTTTGTAAGCATATACTGCTGACACACCAAATACTACTAATAATATTGTAGCTGGTATATGGTCTTCTATACCTGTTTTTGGTAAAGATGTATTGTTATAACTACTTGTATTATTTGTTGTTAATACAGAATTATTTTTTATTGTATTATTTACTGTATTATTTCTTGTTGTATTATTTAATGCTGTATTACTTGTTATATTGTTTGTTGATGAATTATTTGAACTTGAACTGCTATTTCCAAGAGCATTTGTTAAATCTGTAACATTATCAGCAAAAACTTGATTTGCCATTGTAACAACTATAAGGCTTATTATAGCACCCATAACTACTTTTACTAATTTTGAATTTTTCATACTTTTCTCTCTCCTTTGTTATTATTATTCTACAACCTTTTTTTATTATACTGCATAATCACAAATTATGCAATTTGTTCTTCTCTTTTTATATTTTATACTTATTATTTTAATAAGTCAATATTTTTTATTATATTTTATTTTACATTTTTATTACATATATTACAAAATTATTACATTTTTAGACATTGAATTTAAATAGTACTATATCTCCATCTTGCATTATATATTCTTTTCCCTCCGAACGTACTAGTCCTTTTTCTTTTGCAGAGACCATTGAACCTTCTCTTATTAAATCATCATATGATACAACTTCTGCTTTTATGAATCCTCTTTCTATATCTGAATGAATTTTTCCTGCTGCTTGTGGTGCTTTTGTTCCTTTTTTGATTGTCCATGCTCTTACTTCTGGTTCTCCTGCTGTTAAGAATGACATTAGTCCTAGTAAATCATAACTTTTTTTGATCACTTTGTCTAATCCAGATTCTTCTAGTCCAAGTGCTTCTAGCATTTCTTTTTTGTCTTCATCTTCTAAGCCTGAAAGTTCTTCTTCTATTTTTACACATAGTGGAATTACTTCTGCTTTTTCTTTTTCTGCATATTCTTTTACTTGTTTTACTAATGTGTCATTTTCTGCATCTTCTAATTGTTCTTCAGATACGTTTGCTACATATAGAATTGGTTTTGTTGTTAGTAAAAACATATCTTTTACTAAAGCTTGTTCATCTTCGTTAAATTCTAGAGTTCTTGCTGATTTTCCTTCTTCTAGTGTTTTTAATATTTTTTCCAATAAATCAATTTCTAGTTGATATTTTTTATCTGCTTTTAAATTTTTTCTTGCTTTGTCTAGTCTTTTATTTACTGTTTCTATGTCTGCAAATATTAATTCTAAGTTTATTGTGTCTATATCTCTTAATGGATTTACACTTCCATCAACGTGAACTACATTAGAGTCTTCAAAACATCTTACAACTTCTACTATTGCATCTGTTTCACGAATGTGTGATAAGAATTTATTTCCTAATCCTTCTCCTCTACTTGCTCCTTTAACAAGGCCTGCTATATCAACAAATTCTATTACTGCATGTGTTGTTTTTTCTGGTTTATACATTTCTGTTAATTTATCTAGTCTTTCATCTGGTACAGCTACTACACCAACATTTGGTTCTATTGTACAGAATGGGTAGTTTGCACATTCTGCTCCTGCTTTTGTTATGCTATTAAATAATGTACTTTTTCCTACATTTGGAAGTCCTACTATTCCTAATTTCATTTTTTCCTCCTAACTTAGATTAGGGAAAAAAAGGGTGTCCCCTTTTCCATTTCCCATTTTTTATTATTTTGATTTTGTTTCAACTTCTTCTTTTATTTTTGCCACAAAGTCATCTGCTTGCATTGTTTCATTTTCTGCATTTTCTCTTGAACGTACTGAAACTGTTCCTTCTTCCACTTCTTTTGCACCAATTACTAACATATATGGTACTTTTTCAAGTTGTGCTTCACGAATTTTATAACCTACTTTTTCGTTTCTGTCATCTAATACTACACGAATTCCAATTTTATGAAGTTTTTCTTCTACTTGTTTTGCATAATCGCGTTGTGAATCTGTTATTGGTAATATTTTTACTTGTGTTGGTGAAAGCCATAATGGGAATGCACCTTTTGTTTCTTCAATTAAGAAGCACATAAATCTATCAAATGTTCCTAATATTGCTCTGTGAATTACAACTGGTCTATGTTTTTCTCCATCTTCTCCAATATATTCTAGTTTAAATCTTTCAGGCAATAAGAAATCTAATTGACAAGTTGATACTGTTACATCATGTCCTACTGCTGATTTTAATTGGACATCTAGTTTTGGTCCATAAAATGCTGCTTCTCCTTCTGCTTCATAGAAGTTTATTCCTAATTCTGTTAAGATTTCTCTTAATTGTCCTTCTGCTTTTTCCCACATTTCATCATCATCAAAATATTTATGTGTATCTTTTTTATCTCTTAAAGATAATCTAAATTCATAATCTTTAAATCCAAAGTCTTTATAAACAGATAAGATTAATTGTACAACTTTTCCAACTTCTTCTTTTATTTGGTCTGGTCTTACGAATAAGTGAGCATCATTTTGACACATTTCACGTACTCTTTCAAGTCCACAAACACTTCCGCTGTCTTCATATCTAAAGTCATGTGCTAATTCACCAATTCTTATTGGTAAGTCTCTATATGAGTGCATTTTGTTTTTGTATATTAACATATGATGTGGACAGTTCATTGGTCTTAATACCATTTCTTCATTGTCCATTTTCATAACTGGGAACATATCTTCTTTATAGTGATCCCAATGTCCTGAAACTTTGTATAATTCTGTGTTTGCAAGTGATGGTGTATATACGTGTTGGTAACCCATTTCTACTTCTTTGTCTTGTATATATCTTTCTAGTAATCTTCTAACTGTTGCTCCATTTGGTAAATACATTGGAAGTCCTGAACCAACTAATGGGCTTGTCATAAATAATTCTAGGTCTTTCCCTATTTTTCTATGGTCACGTTGTCTTGCCTCTTCTAATTTTTGCATATATTCTTCAACTTGACTTGCTTTAGGGAATGATATTGCATAAATTCTTTGTAGCATTTTATTATGTTCATCACCTCTCCAGTATGCTCCTGAAGATGATAGTATTTTTACTGCTTTTACTTTTCCTGTTTTCATTAAGTGTGGTCCTGCACATAAATCTGTAAAGTCTCCTTGTTTGTAGAAGCTTATTTCTTCTCCATCTGCTAAATCATTTATTAATTCTTGTTTATATGGTTGTCCTTCCATTAATTTCAAAGCTTCTTCTTTTGGTAAAGAGAATCTTTCTATTTCTATATCTTCTTTGATTATTTTTTTCATTTCTGCTTCGATGTTTGCTTTATCTTCATCTGTGAATGGTTTTTCTACATCAAAATCATAATAGAAACCATTTTCTATACTTGGTCCTATTGCAAATTTTACATTTGGGAATAATCTTTTAACAGCTTGTGCCATTATGTGTGAAGTTGTATGCCAGTATGCTTTTTTACCATCTAAACTGCTATCAAATGTTTCTATGCTTACATTGCAGTCTTCGTTTAATTTGTGTCTTAAATCTTCTACTTTTCCATTAACAAGTCCACATGTTGCAAGTCTTGCTAATCCTTCACTTATTTTTTGTGCTACTTCATATATTGTAGTACCTTGTTCAACTTCTAATATTGAACCATCTTTTAATGTTAATTTAATCATTTTTATTCCTCCTTTTTAGAATGTAAAACACTCCTATAGATATTTTTTATACCTATAGGAGTGTTTTTTTATAACACGGTTCCATCCTAATTTTTACTTAATTGATAGATTGTAACGTATCTTACACGTTTGGTTTGTTCGCCAAAACTTTGAAGAGGTAGTTTTTCAAATATGTTTGCTTGTATTGGTTTTCAGCCTAGACCAATTTTCTCTGTAAGTAACCTTTATTTTACTTTTTCTCTTACTTGTTTTATTTATTTTATATTTATATTTTAAGCTCTTTTGGTTTAAATGTCAAGATTTTTTGATGATTTATACTAAATAATTTTGGGCATAAAAAAACATATGAATTAATTTATCATATGTTTTTATGTGGAGCAGGTAGTGGGAATCGAACCCACGTCATCAGCTTGGAAGGCTGAGGTTCTACCATTGAACTACACCTGCATTTCTCCTGACAGTTATAGATTATAAATGATTTTTTTATAACTGTCAAGAGTTTTTTAAAATTTTTTTATTTTATTTTGCTATTTTTTATTTTAGTACATTCCTTCCATTCCTGAAGCTCCCATTCCGCCTTCATGACCACAATGACAATCTTTTTCTGGAATATCTGTTACTAAACTTTCTGTTGTTATAACCATTGAAGCTATAGACGCTGCATTTTGTAATGCACTTCTTGTAACTTTTGTTGGATCTACTATTCCTGCTTTTTTCATATCTACATATTCTTCCTTGCTTGCATCAAATCCAACTCCAACTTCTGATTTTTTAACATTATCTGCAATTACTGCTGGTTCTAATCCTGCATTTCTTGCTATTTGTTTTACTGGTTCCTCTAAAGATTTTAGAACTATCTCTGCTCCTAATTTTTCTCCACCTGTTAATTCATTTACTGTTTTTTCTACTGCTGGTACTACATTTATTAATGCTGTTCCACCACCTGCTACAATTCCTTCTTCAACTGCTGCTTTTGTTGCAGAAAGAGCATCTTCTATTCTTAGTTTTTTATCTTTCATTTCTGTTTCTGTTGCTGCTCCAACTTCAATTACTGCAACTCCTCCTGCCATTTTAGCAAGTCTTTCTTGTAATCCTTCTTTGTCGTATTCACTTTTTGTTTCATTTATTTGAGCTTTTATTTGTCCTACTCTGTCAGCTATTTGTTGTTTATCTCCTGAACCATCAACAATTATTGTGTTTTCTTTTTGAACTTTTACTTGTCTTGCTCTACCTAATTGTTCGATTTGTGTATCTTTTAGTTCTAATCCTAAATCAGATGTTATAACTTCTCCACCTGTTAAAATTGCTATATCTTGAAGCATTGCTTTTCTCTTATCTCCAAATCCTGGTGCTTTTACTGCAACAACATTTAATACACCTCTTAATTTATTAAGTACTAATGTTGATAATGCTTCTCCTTCTATATCATCACAGATTATTACTAGTTTTCCAGATTGTTGCATTAATGCTTCTAGTAATGGTAATATTTCTTGAATATTGCTTATTTTTTTATCTGTGATTAAGATATATGGATTATCTACAATTGCTTCCATTTTTTCTGTATCTGTTACCATATATGGAGATACATAACCTTTGTCAAATTGCATTCCTTCAACTACATTTAATTGTGTTGTTGATGTTTTTGACTCTTCTATTGTTATAACTCCATCTTTTGAAACTTTTTCCATTGCTTCTGCAATTAATTCTCCAACTTCATCATTGTTTGCTGAAATACTTGCTACTCTTGCTATATCATCTTTTCCATTTACTGGAACACTGATTGTTTTTAATTCTTCAACTGCTGATTTTACAGCTTTGTCAATTCCTCTTTTCATTGCCATTGGATCTGCACCAGCTGCAACGTTTTTAACTCCTTCTTTTATCATAGCTTGTGCTAAAACTGTTGCTGTTGTAGTACCATCTCCTGCAACATCATTTGTTTTTTCTGATACTTCTTTTACAAGTCTTGCTCCCATATTTTCGAATTTATCTTCTAATTCGATTTCTTTTGCTATTGTAACACCATCATTTGTAATTAATGGAGCTCCAAAGCTTTTATCTAATACTACATTTCTTCCTTTTGGTCCTAATGTTACTTTTACTGTATCTGCTAATTTGTTAACTCCTTCTAATAAAGATTTTCTAGCATCTTCTCCAAATTTAATTTGTTTTGCCATTTTTATCAAACTCCTTTCAAAATTCATTCAATCTCTAAATTCGACCAATTTTAAATTGTGTCAAATGTCAAATTGGGTCAAATAGGACAGGCTTTTTTGACATATTATTTTAGTTCTCTTATCTTGTCAAAAAACGGCGTCCATTTTGATATTTTTTATTATTCTACTACTGCTAAAATATCATCTTGTTTTACTATGATATAATCTTCACCATCGTATTTTACTTCTGTTCCGGCATATTTGCTTACTATTATGTTGTCTCCTTTTTTTACATACATTTCTTGTGGTTTTCCATCTATTTTTTCTCCTGGTCCAACTTCTACAACTTCTGCTATTTGTGGTTTTTCTTGTGCTCCGCTTGATAGTATAATTCCACTTTTTGTTGTTTCTTCGCCTTCTTTCATTTTTATTAATACTCTACTTCCTAATGGTTTTATCATTGATATTACCTCCCTTTTTTCATCAAGAATTTTATTAGCACTCTTTCTTAGTGACTGCTAATAATTTATACCCTATTTATTAAATTGTCAATAGAATTTTTTGATTTTTCACATAAAATTCACATTTATTATATTCTTATTTTTTTATATTTAGAACTTTATTTATTTTCTTTTATTTTTTATTGCATTTTCATATTATTGATATTATAATATAAGTAATTACAAGTTGTTTGTTTCTTAATAAGGAGGTCAATATTATGAATTTTTGGTATATGACTATTGGAGATGAACTTAATGCAGCTATTAATAATATTCCTTCCCGGCTACAGAGATTATTTTTTCAATCTGTTTTAGAGCGATATAATAAATATATCGAAGATACAGATGATGTAGTTACTTTTGGTGAGTATTATAATATGTTTGAACGGGAACCTTCTAAAAGAACCTCAGAATTATTCTGAGGTCTTTTTATTTTTTACTACTTTCTCTTTTTATTTGTATTTTTCTATTTCTTCTTTTGGTAATTTTGTTATTTGTATAATTTGTTCTATTGGCATTTTTAGCTTTAATAGTTCTTTAGCAATTTTTATTTTTTCGTTTTTTTCTCCTTTAGTAATTCCGTTCTTTTTTTCCGCTGTTCTATTCCGTTTCTCCATTCCGCTTTTCTATTCCATCCTGTAAACCTGCTTTATAAAAATTATGCTGACTTGTTAATCTATTATATTCTGCCATGACTATTGAATTGTGTCTTTCTCTTTCTTTTGGGTCTTCACTTATAAAGTCTAATGTATTTATTGCTCTTTCGATTTCTTTATTCTCTTTCTTTGCCAACATAATTCCCCCTTCGTTTTGTGTAAAAATACACATCCATTGATCTAATTTTGTAAAATCTTTTGGATTTTTATTTTTATATTTTGGTAATTCTATATAATGATATTCTATGTATTCTG
>ERZ857801.1006-NODE-1006-length-33715-cov-3.116696_pt1 | contig 33715 bp, 47 predicted proteins | sample MGYA00519762_ERZ857801 | MGnify/ENA primary metagenome ERZ857801 (study PRJEB31778, sample SAMEA3449368) | human gut metagenome | biome: human gut; feature: human-associated habitat; material: faeces | place: United Kingdom | collected 2010/2012 ...
TAATATTATCACGGTCATTCTGTTAATTACCTTAAGTATGTTCCTGCCGGATAAGAACTATTATCTGATTATGGTATTTTGTCTGGCTATTGTGAGCTCAGCAGTATTGCTTCATCAGATTATCAGACGTATTTAAGGGAGAAATTATAATGGACAAAAATATTGTATTGGCTGTGATATTTGGTGCGGCCGCAGTTGTTGGAGCTATGGAAGAAGAAGTTGCTGAAATAAAAAAGTATATGGATATAACTTCTATGCAGACAATTCATGGATATACTTTTTATGAAGGTACAATAGCGAATACAAAAGTTGTAGTTGTACAAGGTGGTATCGGAAAAGTGAATGCAGCTATTTCAACCACTTTGTTATTAACAAATTATGATATTGATTTTCTTATTAATGTAGGTTCTGCTGGTGGACTTTCTTTATCACAAAATGTTGGTGATGTTGTTATTTCAACAGGGGTTCTCCATCATGATGTTGATGTAACTGCTTTTCAACGTGAACTTGGTGAAGTGCCTGGTATGCCACGTATCTTTGAACCAGACAAAAAAGCTTTAAAACTGGTTGAAAATATTTTAAAAGATCTTCATCTGTCGTATCATATGGGGCTTATTGTTTCAGGAGATCAATTTATTTGTCGTGATGATCAGGTTAGTCAGATTAAAAAGAATTTTCCTGATGCAATATGTGCTGAAATGGAAGCTGCATCTATTGCACAGGTTTGTCATGTTTTTCAAGTTCCATTTATTATCACAAGATCTCTAAGTGATATCTATCAAAAAGGTGAAAATCATGTGCAATTTGATGAATATTTAAAACAAGCTAGCCAAGCTTCTGCAAAAATGTGTTATCATCTTATTTCTATATTATCGCAATAACACTTGTTATTGCTTTTTTATATAAGGAGGATCTCTATGAAAAAAATTGAATTATTGGCTCCTGCTGGCGACAAAGAATCTTTAATTGCTGCAGTACAAAATGGTGCGGATGCTATATATTTAGGTGGAACTTTATTTAGTGCACGTGCTTTTGCAAAAAATTTTGATGATGAACAACTACAATGGGCAATACAATACGCTCATTTATATGATGTCAAAATCTATGTTACTGTAAATACGTTATTTAAAGATGCAGAGATAGATGCTTTGATTTCATATTTGGATAAATTATATGAATTTCAAGTAGATGCCCTGATTATCCAAGACGTTGGATTATTTGATATTGTCAGAACTTTATATCCTGATTTTGAAATTCATATGAGTACACAATCTTCTATTATGAATCACTATGGTGTCAATTACTTTGAAAAATGTGGTGCATCACGTGTTGTATTAGCACGTGAAAATACATTAGAAGATATTCAATCTATTTGCCAAAATACATCTATAGAGATTGAAGTTTTTGTTCATGGAGCTATGTGCGTGTGCTATTCTGGACAATGTTTAATGAGCAGTATGATTGGAAAAAGAAGTGGAAATAGGGGACAGTGCGCCCAACCATGTCGTTTGCCATATCAATTATTAAAGGATGATCAAGTTTTACCTGAAAAATATCCTTTTATTCTATCACCAAAGGATATGATGACAATAGAACATGTTGGTGCTCTTATTGAAGCAGGTGTTTCTTCATTGAAAATAGAAGGACGTATGAAAAGGCCAGAATATGTTGCCAGCGTTACACGTGCATATCGCCAAGCAATTGATGCCTTTTATGAACATAAAAAAATTGATTTACAGCCCCTTATTCATGATATGAAGGCGATGTTTAATCGCAATTATACTTTAGGTTATTTAAAACATGATACTCATCTTGTAGATGGTGACTATTCTGGACATAGGGGTAGTATTATTGGTGAAGTTTTGTATTATCATAAAAAACAAAAAAGAGTGGGGATTCGTTTAAAAGATACACTCATGCAAGGTGATAGCATTGTTTTTGAAAATATTGATAAAGGAAGACCAGTCAATAAAATCTATCATCAAAAAAAATTAGTGAATAAAGCTTATTCAAATGATGTGATTGAAATAGAATTTGATTATTATGTTGATCGAGGATTGGTTAGAAAAACACTTGATACAAATGTTGTTGAAAAAATGCAACAGACATATCAAAAATCACCACGAAAAGTCTCAATATCTATGGAATTTGAAGCCCGTATTTATCAAAAAGCAAGACTTATTCTTAAGAAAGAAAATTTAAAAGTAACAGTTGAATCACAACAGGAAGTTCAATTAGCTCATAATACGCCTCTTGAAAAACAGAGAATCAACCAGCAGTTATCAAAACTGGGATCTACACCATTTATAGCTGAGCATATACAGATAAACATAGATGAAGGTATTTCAATGCCTATTAGAGATATTAATGAGATGCGTAGACATGCAACAGATATGTTGATTGAAAAATTATCTCATCAAAAAATACATCATCATAGTCGACAAAAAATGTCTACATATAGCCAAAAAAGCACTTCTCAAGCACCTCAATTTTATATTCTTGTTCATTCCATAGAACAATTAAAAACAGTCATTCAATATCCTTTTGATACAATTATTTATCCTTATCAGGAAAGGATAGAAAAAGCTTATGAAATTTGTCAAAAACATCAAAAGAAAATGATTATGATGACATCTCCTGTTATGAAAGATGATGATATTGAAGATGTATTATCATCACAGATTTATTCGCAAATAGATACAATATTGGTAAATGATTATGGTGCATATATGGCTTTCCAAGATAAAAAACTGGTTGTGGGTCAGGGCTTAAATATTTATAATTCGTATGCTGCACATCATTATCATCAACCATATTTGGTTTCTTTAGAAATGTCAACAACTGAAATTAAACATTTGCAGGTTGATTTAACACATTGTCTTGTTCAGATATTTGGTAAAACAACAAATATGATTAGCGAATATTGTGCAATTACTCAATATTATTTTGGATATCAAAATAAGCATTGTCAAATGTGTAAACAAGGTCATTTTGCCTTGAGAGATCGAAAAAATGAGAAATTTGATATAATGGTTGATAATAAATGTCGTATGCACTTATTAAATGCACATACACTTTTTTATGATCAATTTAAACAATTACCAGTTGGTGGATTCCTTATTGCGTTCACTAACGAAGATCAACAACAAGTTCAAATGGTAATGGATGATTTTATGCAGATGATCTATAACCAACAAAAGAGCTATATTCGACAGAAAATAAAAGTAACTTCAGGATATTTCAAAGAATAATGTTGAATCATCAATATTTATGTCTTTCACAAAAAAAGTTTTTTCATATTCTAAATTGCGATTGTTTTTCATTCATGATATAATATTATTATGGAGGTGACCTTATGGCAATAGATATGGATTTAGCTAAAAGACTGAAGGTTTATCGTAATTTTAAACACCTTACTCAAAAAGAAGTTGCTTCTCATCTTAATGTTCCACATTCTGCTATTTCAGATATTGAAAATGGTAAAAGAGATGTGACAGTTAGTGAATTAAAAATTCTTTCACATCTTTATGGACGTAGTGTTGAAGAAATTATGAGTGGTAAAAAATATGATTATTATAATATTGCAAATATTGCACGCCTATTAACAGAATTGCCAGATGATGATTTAAAAGAAGTTATGTTTATTATTGAATATAAACGTAAAAGAGTTGAAGAAAAAAATAAAAACAACCAATAAAAAAGAAATTAGTTACAGAAGCTAATTTCTTTTTTATTTTAACAGTGTTTTAAATTCTTCTAATAATTCAAGTCCTTCATCTAATATATCCTGATTACAAATCTCATCTGTTTGACAATGATGAAATTCAACTTGGATATCATTGTTATCACGAATATCAATAAGAGCATATGTTCCATATCCATAACTTCCTCGATTCATCATTAAACTTCCTGGATTAACAAAAAGAATGTTTTGATGTTTTTGAACCGTTGGAACATGTGTATGACCATGTAAACAAAGATAACAATTTTCTTTTTGACAAAGCTGTATTAATTGATCATATCCATAATAAACTCCATAATATTGTCCATGTGTAACACAGATATGTTGAAATGTTTTATAGATAGGGAAGGGTGCATCATCATGGTTTCCCTTAACAACAATATCAAATAATTGTATATATGGATCATCAACAGGTAAAGATGAATCACCACAATGAATCATATAATCAACATGAAAACGATAGTGAGTTACCACACGCTGTAAATAATTTTCGTAAAGATGACTATCGCTGACAACTAATAATTTCATTTCAATCAACTCTTTTCTTATATTATTCTATCATATTTCAATTATAAATTCATAATTATATTGATAGAATCAACCGATTTTCTCAAATAGAATACATCTGGGGCCTTTAGTGCGTATTTACAACGTTTTAAATAAGTAATAATCACTTATTTTCATTTGGTAAGTAACAAATAAGTAACAAAGATATTAATCAATTTTAATTTTCTTTATTTGTTGGATTAGAAAATTGGTAGATTCCTTTATATATAAATCTTCAGTTATGTCATTTGTAGAATGCCCGAGGATTTTTTTAATAGTTCTATGATCAATTCCTGATTCTTTTGCTAATGTAGCAAACGTATTTCTCGTATCATGCATTGTATGGTTCATATTTAAAGAATTCATGTATTTTTGAAATTTCGGTTGAATACTATTATATTTCGTACTATCAAGATATTTTATAACTTCTTTAATAAAGGGTTTAATATAAGGGTGTATAGGTATTATTCTATTTTTACCACTTTTAGTCTTTAATCCGCATACTAAATAATCGTCAGTTAATTTATCTATTTTTAATAACTCACTGGCTCGACAACCTGTTAGAATATACGCAAGTACGACTTTAGAAAAGAAGTCTTTTTGATCTATTAAGTATCTTATTTCTTCTCTAGAAAAAGGATAATGTATAGGTATTAGTTGTATAAAATGTGAATTTAAAAGTGCAATAAATATACTTGAATATTTAAATAAAGAATATAAGAAACCTATTAAAATGAGTAGTTTTGAGTATGCAGTGCTTGAAAGTTTTTTAAATACACGTATCGATTCCGTTGCTAATTATACATTTAAAGACGTTGAATTCTTTAAAAACTTAAAGGATAAAGGATATTATAAAAACGTTGATCCAAATTTAACACTTAGAGAAATTTATGAAAGAGCTGGTGATTAGTGATGATTAAATTTGAAAAGACTGAAGTAGTAGGTTGGGAAGCAGCCATTAGAGGAATGAGAAATCCAATGAATAGTTGGGAAAAGAGTGATAGTGGGTATTGTATGGATACTTTACCTTGTCATTCTTGTAAAATTAGCCGTAATAATTGTAAGAAATGTATAGAAGATCATGCATTCATCATTGGTTCAAATGATACAGATCTTATGAAACGATTGAGAAATGCCGGTACAGACCATCGTAAGTTTATGAGAATGATTGTCGTGTATGCTGATATTACAGCTCCGCTATATTGGTGGAAAGAGTTTGATACATACAAAGTAGGAACTGTAGCTAATAGTTGTAGTACGATGCATAAGATTCATGCTAAAGAGTTTACTATAGATGATTTTAGTTACGATCATTTAGACGGAGAAACAATTCCGTTATTTGAAGACGGAAATTTGATTTACGATGATGGATCAAGAGGAACGTATAATTGTTCCGCATACGATTTTCTATGTATTATTTGTGATGTTCTAAACAAGTATCGAGATTTATATTTAAAAACTAAAGACAAAAAATACTGGTGGCAGATGATTCAGTTATTACCTAGTTCTTATAATCAAAAGAGAACTGTGATGTTAAATTATGAGGTATTAGCTAATATTTATAAATCTAGAAAGAACCATAAATTAGATGAATGGAAAGAACATGATTATCTATCAAAAGAGGATCTTTCATATGAAAACACATTTGAAAAACATGCCGGTTTCTGTGATTGGATTAGAACTTTACCATATTCGGAATTAATTACTAGAGAGGAAGGAGAATAGAGATGAAATTGAAAGATTTATTCAACAAGAAACCTAAAAATGATAGAGAAATTGTTAAGGCTTTTTACAATGAGTACGGACGCATACCAAGAGTAGAAGAATTTAAAGCACTTGGAGGTCATATGCGAAGTGTTCAAAACACTTATGGCTCATATCAAAAGTTTTTAAAAAGTCTTGGATTACCGTGTATTGTTACTAAAGCTGAGTCGTTTGAGCTTATACATATTAGAAGAAATAAAGTTGTCATGGTTGGTACTCGTAAAGACATAAGAGAATATTTAGGAGTAAGTAAAGATGTGGTGAATAGAGCTATACAAAAAAATAAACCAATTTTAGAAACTTATATCGCAGTCAAGAAACCTTTTAAAAAGGTAAGTACGCAAAAATAACACGTTCCTTAACGAAAGGAGTGGAATTTATGAAAAAAGTAATGTGGTTTATTGGAGGATTTGTATTAGGTTATATAGTAGATTTGCTGTTTTTCAATAAAGAGGAGTCTGAGTAACATTAGGTTCTTCTTTTTATTTTCAGTTATTTAGAGAGAAGAAAGAGAGGAATAAGAAATGAGTAGATTAAAATTAACAGTTAAAGAATTGAAAGAATTATTAGATGGTGTACCAGATAATTATCCAGTTATCATTCCATGTGTTGATCTAGAAAATGCAGATAATATTTGTGGATTCAGATATGTGAGAAAAATGGGTATTTTACATAATAAAGCAGATTGGGTTGGTAGTGATGATGATCCTGATGTTTTCTATTTAGGGGCAAGTACATCTAATAGTGATAAAACTATTCAACAACAATTAGATGGGTCTGACTATGAACATATTAAAGCAGAAGAAATGGAAATATATGAACTTAAGGTAAATTGCTAAAGAAAGAGAGGAATAGACAATGGGGTTAGTAACAGCAAATGAATTAAGTATTAATGATGAAAGACAGTGGACTTTGGTTGATGATTCTCATCCTATATTTAATAGATGGGAACATGAAACAGCATCTGGTGAAAGTTATCAAGAATGTTTCTTTAAATACGAAGATCCTAATAAACAAAACTTATTATTTAAGGACAATCCTTATCTAAAGAGAATGACAGATTTAGAGATCTATAAGAAAGATGCAGCCGATGAGTTAGGAATGACTCCGGCTGTTTTTGGTAGAAAATTAATTGGAGATCCTAGATATGATCCATTCACAAAAGAAGAACTAAGTAAACTCAATAAACTCTTAATGTTTGAAGATTATGGTGATAAGGATGTTAGAGTCGAAATCAATCCGGAATTATGGGGTGAGAATTGATGGATTTTGAGAAAAGCATGGTAGAAGCTTTGTATGAATCTTGCAATAAAGCTGATAAAGCGTTTGAAGAACTTATACTTAGAGAATTAAGGCCTTATGGAATTAGTAAAGATAATTTTGAAGAATATGCTGATAGCAAGCGTTTAAATATGATTATTCACAATGTGGGAAATTCGTATTTTTACTTAGTCTATTTAGATGGTGAGGAAATATTTGTGATTGAAAAGCATGGCGAAATTATCCAAAGAGATGATACTTATGGAATTCAATATCAAGTGAGAGTTGTATCAAGAAAAGGAGTGCGTTTTTAAAATGGATGAAGAAAAGAAACAAAAGATTATGTATTGGTTAGCTGAGGTTGCTATTTGTTCGCATACATTTATAGATAGGCCCGAGCATCCAGAAATGAAAAAAGAATATATGTCTAGACTTATTGGTATGTTAGTTGATGCTATATTTGATGAGAGTGATGAAGCTATAGATGAGCTTATATCAGTCATCGACTCTCATGGAGATATTATGGTTAACAATTTCAAAACATTTGTTGAAGCAAAAATGAAGGAGAGAATGAAAAATGGATGAGAGATATAAAGAAGTTAGATTTGATGCTTATTGTGAGAAATGTAAATATAAAGACAAATCAGAAGAGGAGAGTCCTTGTGATGTATGTTTGGACAATCCTTTAAATTTATATTCTCAAAAACCTGTGAATTGGAAAGGTATAGAAGGATTTGAAGATTATATTGCATCGGAAGAGGAGGAAAAGAAATGATGACTTTCTTAGGTTTTATACTAATGTTAATCTTAGTATTATTTTTAAGCTTTTTAGTTACAAGTATATTAGTTTATTTGATTTGCATATGTTTTAGCTTAACTTTTTCATGGCCAATAGCTATAGGTATTTGGTTTGTATTACTGTTATTGAAACATGTATTTGGGAAGTGAAAGGAGAAAATAGTATGCAAAAACTTATCAAATGGTGTGAAGAGAATGGATTTCAATTGCGTATTAATCCTAATGACTTTGGAGGTAATGCTATAACATTTACATTTATACATTATAGAGATGTTGCAGTTCCTGATTTTAGAATAGCTCATAGTATAGATAAAATAGAATTATACGAATCTCGTGTAAGTGAAGATGTTTTAGTTATGGAATTAATAAAACACATTGAAAATGAATGGGTTAATTATAAGAAAGCTAAGGGGGATGTAATATGGAGTTATTCATTGCAATAGCTATGATATTAGCATTTTTTGGTTTTATATATTTAATTATATGGGGTATTTTATCATTAATTTTCTGGATTATATATGGGTTAACAGCTCCTTGGTTTGTGGCATTAGCAGTGTTTCTGCTTTTATTCTGGATATTAGGTGCGTATGAAGAAAAAATAGGTAGATATTTTGAGAAACAAAAATGAAAGCGAGCAAAAAGATATGGAAAGTAAACCAATTTATGAATACATAGGTAAACCAGCGTTATTAGAACAATTAGGAGAAGAAGCTTGTGAGTTAGGACAGGCTTCTTTAAAAATGGCTAGATATATAAGAAGCGAAAATCCTACGCCTAAAACAGCATTTGATGTGACTAAGGATTTAGTTGAAGAAGTTTCTGATGTTTTAGTTTGTATTGAAGAATTGAAAGCAGCCGGTTTTATAAATGATAAAACTATTAATGCAATGAAAGAAATTAAGCGTACAAGATGGTATGAAAGATTAGGAGGAAATGAAAATGTATAGTACAAATACAAAACCATATAAACCTTATAGCGGAAGAAATTATAAACCAAATCAAAAATATAGTGAGTCAGGATATCAAAGAGAATATGAAGGATATAAACCTCAAAATAAAAAGTATTCAATTCAAATTAAATTTAGAAGATCAGAAGAGAAGATGAAATTTATTTGCAAGGATTATATTCATAATGAAAATTCTAGAGATTGGAAATTTAAAGGAACTGATATTCCGGGTAGTTACATTCTTTGCGTCAATGGTTGTGAAATTGAATATGTAATGATTGATATTTATAAGGAATAATATATTCTTTGCTATTTTTGAATGTAATGAAAATGAAATTGTGAAGGGGAGAAGTAATATGGGTAATTTTAAATATGAAGTTCGTGTTTATTTAAAGGACGACGATAAAGTATATTTATCATGTGATCAGATCAGCTACAATCAAATTGAAAATGTTTATGTATTTGTAGATGGAAAAGATGCCTATAATATATATTTTGAGAGATATCATATTGCAAGAGAAAATGTTGCCAGCATGGTTGTAATAAAAAACAAATCTGAATAAAGAAAGGAGAAATAGAGATGAAATTGAAAGATTTGATTAATAAAGAAATGGGAATAGATATAAAAGCAAGATATAGATTATTGTTGGTTTGTGAAAAAAGAGACTTTGCTAGGAATTGTTGGAATATTAGAGCATCAGTAAAGAATCTTTTATATCGTGGCGTATATGAAGTATATAAAAATGATGATTCTATGGCTATATTTGAAACTTCAAATGGGTTAGAAATAACATTAATTACTTATGATTGTGTTAATGATATGCCTGAGAAGGATGTATATAGTTTATTCATTAACGAATCGGATTTATATAAGTTATTATCTGGTGTAAGTCCGCTTGATTTTGATGATTCTTTGAAAAAGATCATTGGAACATCAAGAAAAAGATCCGAAAGTTTAACGGTAAGCGGTGTCTTGGGAGAAGCACATCGAAATATGATAAAGATAGAAGTAAACAGTATATTCGGAGTAAAAGGAATGGAGGAAGAACGTATGAAAAATGATAGAAATTTAATTGTTTATAAAAGTGAAGAAGAAATGGCTAAAGAATTTATTAATTTTGGTAAGAGATATGGTGGTCATGGTTTTTTACCTATGAATTATGCAGCTATTAGTGTGACTACAGTTAATCAAGATCAAAAACCTCGTTTAGATTTAGGTATTAAGAATGTTATATTTAACTATCCTGCTACAATTGTGTTATGGAATGACGGAACGAAAACAGTTGTGAAAGCTCAGGGTGATGATGTCTATGATCCAGAGAAAGGTTTAACTATGGCAATTGTTAAGAAGTTACTAGGGAATCAAGGGAATTACTATAATGAATTAAAGAAATGGTTACCTAAAGAAGAGAAAGTAGATTTTGGTGGAGTTACGGTTCAAGAAGCAATCGACTCGATGAATAGATTTGCCGAAGCCGCCTTTAAAGCACTAAATGGAAATGAAGTGGAAGATAAAAAGAAAGGAGCTTAAGTATGGATAAGTCAATAAAAGCATCTTTTAAAACTATTGAAGAGCTATCTGAAGAGGTAGCTTCTTATTTATGTTATTGGCATATTCATAGAGTTCCAACATGTAATGAGGTCAAAGCAGCAATGGAAAAGTTAGGTTTAGTGAGAATCCCTAAAGTTTATCAAGAGGTTTATTTATATTTCTTAACGAGATACAATAGAGCTTTTAAAACTTATTTGCATATTTGTGGTAATCATATGCCGATGAAATATATGAAAAAGACTAGGTGAGTGATAAATGCCAAAAAGAAAAATGTATGGAGTGTACAATAAAAATGGGGTTCCTATATTTTGTGGAACCTCTCGTGAGTGCGCTGCTTATTTAGGAATTAAGTATGACTCTTTTAGAAAGCAGGTTTGGCGTACTAAAAAGGGTCGTAAGTACGTGAGAGATCACAGTATATATTTTGAATATAAGGAGTAGAAGACTTGAGTTTGGATTATTTCAAAGGAGGAATAGTAAGTTATATAATTCAGACAAATTCAATTTGAAAGAATTAGAGACGAGAAAGTTTAGGAAACTAACGAAATAAAAGGAGAAAGATTATGAAAAGAAAACTTATTAATTATATTTGTACTGTAACCATGATGGTTGCAGGGATATTGAGTTGGAATGTGTCGGTTGTTTATGCAATTGATGATTCTAATGCACGAGAGATCAAGTTCGGAGGGGAAAATATTGAATCTGATTTTAATAATTTATATTGGTATATTCACAATCAAATCAATGTTACTGAAGAAGAAAAGCATGAAGAAATGATTATTGAGTATAAAGAAAAATTAGCTGAAGAAGCAAGACGTAAGAAGGAACGTGAAGAAAGAGAACAAGCACTTCTTAAATCAATGGGTTTAAAAAGTACAAACTGTATTGAGTTTAAGATTTATAAAGCTTGTGAGAAATATCATGTTCCTTTTTCTATTGTATTGGCTATAGCACGACTTGAAACTGGGTGGTTCACATCAGATGCTTATTTGTATCGTAATAATCCTGGTGGGTTAAGTCGTAATGAAATACCTTTATCTTTTAGCAGTAAAGACGTTGGAGTTGATAGATTTGTGAAGAATTTGAAAGAAAATTATTTTGATGAAGGTTTGAATACACCTTACGAAATTGGTCAGAAATATTGTCCTGTTAATCCTGATTGGGCTAGTATGGTTTCTCGATTAATGGAGTATCCTGTTGATTATAAGTATAACTGATTCGGTTACGAATTGCATGGAATGGAATGACAAGTGATTCCGTAAGGAATTGCATGATTATAATAACTGATTTGGTAACAAATTGTATGATTATAGATATGGATGATGTGAAGCTGGTACGGACGTGGGGATGAAAGGAGTGGAAGTATGCCAAGAAAGAAACCTGTAGGAAGGCCTAAGAAAGAAGAAGATTGTAAGAAAAGTGATGTGATTCATATTCGTTTAACCCATGACGAGAAATTAGAATTGAATTGGATAGCTCAAATAACCAGACATTCCAGAGCAGAATTAATAAGAATGGGATTGGAATTAGTAAAATTGAGATATCAATTATCAATGAGAAAACAAAATTTCGATGAAATCATGGAAAATGATATAGGAAAACCTGTAAAAAATACTGATAAAGACGAGTAGTTTTTTATATTTTTTACAAAAAATTAAGCAAAAAATGGTCTAAAATATTTTATGTGATACAAAAAATATCAAATAATTTATGTGTCACGAAAATTATTAAAGATTAAAAAAGTTGAAAATTTTCAATAAAAATGGTCAAAAAAGGGCTGTTTTTAGCTATTTTTAGGCTATTTTTGCAAAAAAAATTTTTTTTAATAAAAACTCTTTTATATATTAATTATTTATAATACGCGATAAATAATATTTGTATCACAATAAATATTTAACATCTAAAAACGATTTAAAAAGGGGTGAAAAATTTTTTTATGATGTATATATTTTTTAACGTTATCACAGTTATATTGTTATGGGTCTGGTATCAGCAAAATGATATCAGACTTTTAATTTGTTCTGCTTTGTTTGCAATAGCTGCTTCAATAGGATCCGTAGCTTTTAATATTTTTAGAGCTAGTAAACAAACTAAGACAAATCTTAATATCAGCGCTAGTGACAATATTGATGCACTTATAAATGCTATCAAGAAAACAAATAAATAAAAACATAATCTAGGGCACGCGTGAAAAACATGCCCTGTTATGAAGAGAAAAGAGAATTTACGTTCTCTTTCACTTTTTATGAAAGGAGAAACAATGACTTATGGGTAAACTGGAACGAAACTTTCAACGTCAATTTAAAAAAGAACTTCAAAACAGATTTAAAGGATGTATTGTTACGAAGCTTGATTCGAGCTTGATTCAAGGAATTCCTGATCTTTTAGTTTTGTATAAAGATCATTGGGCAGTTCTTGAAATGAAGAGAAGCGCTAATGCAACTCATAGACCAAATCAAGATTACTATGTTGGTCTTATGAATGATATGTCATTCTCACGATTTGTTTATCCTGAAAACAAGGATGAAGTTTTGGATGACTTGACTCGTTTCTTTCAGCCATAAGTACAAGGAGGTAACGCGATTTGAAATTTATATTTAACAATCATAATAACCTCAAAGGTTTACATGCTTATTTGGGAGCAAGTAAATATCACTGGCTAAACTATGATCCAGATAAGTTGGCTGCGACTTATCGAAATCATATGGCAAAAATGAGAGGAACAAGACTACATGAATTAGCAGCAGAACTCATTACTTTAGGAGTTAAACTTCCTAGATCAAATAAAACTTTAAACATGTATGTGAATGATGCAATTGGATATCGAATGACTCCAGAACAACTTTTATTTTATTCTGAAAACTGTTTTGGAACAGCCGATGCAATTTGTTTTAGAAACAATTTATTGCGTATTCACGATTTGAAAACTGGTGTTGGACCAACTCACATGGAGCAGCTATTAATTTATGCAGCTCTTTTTTGTTTGGAATACAATATCAAACCAGGTTCTATAGAATTCGAATTAAGGATTTATCAGAATGATGAAATTCTAGTTGCAAATCCAACAGCTGAAGATATTTTACCAATCATGGATAAAATTATTTCTTCAGATAACATTATTAAAAAAATAAGACAAGAGGAGGAGTAGGCTATGGGGTATGTAGACAAGCCATCAATAGAACAAGTGGCTTTCGAATACTTTGGTGAAGTAAATGATGAGTTTTTAGAGCACTATGGTATTAAAAGACGTTCTGGACGATATCCTTGGGGTAGTGGCGAAGATCCATATCAACATAGTGGCGATTTTCTTTCTCGTGTTGAACAGTATAAAAAGCAAGGCCTTAAAGATAACGAAATAGCTAAAGCTATGGGTATGACTTCTACTACTTATAGAGCTATGACTGGTATAGCAAATGATGAGAGACGAAGCTTATTAGTCGATAGAGCAAAGAGTTTAAGAGCTGATGGACTATCATTAAATGAAATAGCCAAAGAGATGGGCTATAAAAATGATTCATCAGTTAGAGCTTTATTAAATGTTGATTCTGAAATAAGAATGAATCAAGCTAAAAACGCAGCCGATCTTATTCGAAAGAGTATCGAAGAAAAAGGAATGATTGACGTCGGTAAAGGTGTTGATATTCAGTTAGGTATCTCTAAAGAGAAATTGGATCAGGCTTTGCTAATGCTTGAAATCGAAGGATATCCTGTTTATGGAGATCGTGTCGAACAAGCAACGAATCCTGGTAAGAAAACAACTATCAAAGTTATTTGTCCAAAAGGGACGGAGCATAAAGATATATTTAGTTATGATATTCATAGTATTGATGATTATGTATCCTATGATAAAGGTGAAACTTTTAAACCATCATTTGTTTATCCAAAAAGTATGGATTCCAAACGTTTGGCTATTCGTTATGCCGAAGATGGTGGAATTAAGAAAGATGGAATTATTGAAATTCGTAGAGGAGTTCCCGATTTATCTTTAGGCGAATCACATTATGCTCAGGTTCGTATATTAGTTGATGGTAAAAAGTACATAAAAGGAATGGCCATATATTCTGACGATTTACCAGATGGTGTTGATGTTATGTTTAATACTAACAAAAGAAAAGATGTTCCTAAACTTGAAGTATTAAAAGACATTAAAACCGACGACCCAATGAATCCATTCGGTTCAACAATTAAAGAACATGGTGGACAACATTATTATAAGGATAAGAATGGTAAGGAACAGTTATCACTTATCAACAAGACTAGAGAAGAAGGAGATTGGCTCAAATGGAGCAATACTTTATCTTCTCAATTTTTATCTAAACAACCATTAAAATTAGCTAAGAAACAATTAGATTTGGCTAAAGAAGATAAACAAATGCAGTTTGAAGACATTATGGCTTTGAATAATCCAACTGTAAAGAGAAAGCTTCTTCTGGATTTTGCTGATGAATGTGACTCGGCAGCTGTTAAATTAAGAGGAGCAGCTTTACCTAGACAAAAGTATCATGTCATTATTCCTGTTACAACATTAAAAGATAATGAAGTATATGCGCCAAACTATAAGAATGGCGAAAAAGTTTGTTTAGTTCGTTATCCTCATGGTGGAACATTTGAAATACCAGAGCTTGTTGTAAACAATAAACATAAAGATGCTAGAAAAATCTTAGGTACCACAACAACTGATGCTATAGGAATTAATAGCCATGTTGCAGAAAGACTTTCAGGAGCTGATTTCGATGGTGATACTGTTATGGTTATACCACAAGGTAAAGGAGTTAAGATAAAAACAACTCCACCTTTGAAAGGTCTTGAAGGATTCGATCCAAAGCTTCAATATGGAACTAAAAAAGTCGGAAACGATTACTACAATGAACGTGGTGAGAAGATTAAAACCATGTCTAAGAAACTTACCCAAACTGAAATGGGTAAAGTATCTAATTTAATCACTGACATGACATTAAAGAATGCTACTGAAGATGAATTAGCAAGAGCCGTTCGTCATTCAATGGTAGTTATCGATGCAGAAAAACATAAGTTGGACTATAGATCTAGTGCTAAAGACAATGCTATAGAAGAATTAAAAAAGAAATACCAAGAAGGTGGTGCTTCTACTATTATCTCTAGAGCTAAAGGTACTACTAGCGTTGATAAACGTCAAGGTTCTCCAACTATAGACCCTGAGACAGGAAAACTTAAATGGAAAACTACTGATGATTTATACTATGAGACTACTAAAGTTAATAAGAGAACCGGAGAGGTCACTACAACTACCAAAAAAAGACAGCAAAAGATTACAAATATGGATTATGTAGAAGATGCCTATGAGCTGGTGTCTAAAGCTAATACTCCAATGGAAAGATACTATGCTGAATATGCTAATTCAATGAAGAGACTAGCTAATGAAGCTCGTAAAGCCAGTCTAAATGTAGGAAAAGTCCAACGATCTTCTACTGCTGCAAAGACTTATGCTACTGAAGTTAAATCTTTAGATGAAAAGTTAATGAAGGCGGAGGCTAATAAACCTAGGGAAAGGATGGCACAAATTCAGACCACCCTTGAAGTGAATGCTAAGATTCAGGCTAATCCAGATATGGACAAGAGTGCTATCAAAAAAGCTAAACAACAGGCTCTTAGCAGACATAGAGAGGCCCTTGGAGCTAGGAGAGAGCCAGTAGAAGTAAGTGAAAAAGAGTGGGAAGCTATTCAGGCTGGCGCTATAAGCGACAATAAATTAACTAGAATTCTTAAGAATGCTGACATGGATGTAATTAAGCAGTATGCAACACCTAAAACGTATACAACAATCACTCCGGCTAAGGCTAACAAGATTAAGGCCCTTAAAGCAAGTGGTTACACAACTGCTGAAATAGCAGAACGTTTAGGAGTTTCTACTTCAACAGTGCAAAAGTATATGAATTGAAAGGAGTGAGCAATGAATGTCTCGAACAGTAATGTTAACAACTATTGACAATCCGTTTGATCCTTACACAGACTTTGACAATTGGTTAGCTTATGATACTGAAAAACACTACAATACTTGTGGTCTTTTGGCTAGAATTGCTAACACTTCTGATGCATTGTCTGATGAAGAAAACGTGATTGAAATTGAATCAGCAATTGATGACTTTCTTAGTCTTGATTTAACAAATACATTTAAGAAACTTGTTTATGATTAATGTTTTGTTTATCAACTAAAAAGTCTTTAAATGTTTTTAATAAAAGTTTATTAATGTTTATGTTTTATCATTATCATTCATTAATAAAAATTAATTTATTATTTAAGAGTTTGATTGAATAAATAAAATTATTTCTTTTGTCATATGTAAACAACTTTATTAATAAATTCTACTTACATTTATCTCTATTATAAACATGGAAATTTATTTATCAGTCATACCCTTGAATATATAGAAAGGCGTGGGGAGGGGTCTCAAACAAGTACACCCCCTCTCTCATCGCGCGCCTCTTCGATTTTTCTCCGGAGGATATTTTTGGAGAAACAATCCTATATTTTTACGACACTTTAAGCGGCCTACGAGACCTTTTCTGACATTAAAATTGATATTTAGACATTTTTGGTATTGTTCATGGTATATCCCCACAGATTTTGTTCTCAATTCCTCTCATAAGATTCAATCTAATGGACATTTATTAATGTTTGCCGTTTCTTTTGCTACTTAAAATCATTGTTTTATTCTATTTTCTAACTTGTTTTATTTTTTTTAGATGTAACATTAATTTCGAAAGTTATCTCTGCATTACTCCTTTCATGCAAAGATAAAATATTTACAGCTTGTATGTGATCATCCTATTGATAAAAGTTATTTCCACACATGATTTAAGGTTTCGCAGTCCGCTTTAAGTGTCGTAAAAAGGTATTAATACAACCTTAAAAGTATAGAGAAAGGAGTAGCATGGTGGCTAAAAGTAATAAGCAAAGTTCTCAAAAGGAACCAAAAAGTTTTAGACCTGCTTTAACTCCTGAAGGTCAAGAAAACCGAATGATCTCTTTAGCTATGGATTTAGCTGAAAAACAGTTAAGAGAAGGCACCGCCTCTGCTCAAGTCCAGGTTCACTTTCTGAAATTAGGTACTGAGAAAGCTCGATTAGAAAGAACCAAGCTTGAAAGAGAGATAGAGTTAATGAAGGCTAAACGAGAACAGATAGAATCAGCTCAACGTTCGGAAGAGTTATTCGAAAGAGTTATTGCCGCTATGAAACAGTATAGTGGTAATGGCACCGATGAAGAAATGGAGGATGACGAGTATGTATAGATGCTATTCAGAACTTATGAAACTCCAGACTTTTGAAGAACGTTTTAAGTATTTAAAAGTTAAAGGTTCAGGTGTTGGTAAAGACACCTTTGGTGCTCATAGATATTTGAACCAAGCTTTATATCAATCAAAAGAATGGAGAGATTTTAGAAGAAAGATTATTGTTCGTGATATGGGATGCGACTTAGGTTGTGAAGGTCATGAAATTTACAAAGGTGCTATTATACATCACATCAACCCATTAACTATTGATGATGTGATTAATAGAAGCCCTAAGATCTTTGATTCTGAGAATGTTATCACTGTAACACACAATACTCATCTGGCTATTCACTATAGTGACGAATCAATTCTTCTAATAGCTCCGAAAGAAAGAAAAAAGAATGATACTTGTCCTTGGCGACAGTAATTGAGAAGGGAGGATAAATATGAGTGATACAACAAATGATAATGTTAACACTAATGAGAGTATATTGCTTTCTATTAAGAAACTGTTAGGAATAACTCCTGAGTATACTATCTTTGATACTGACATTATCATACATATTAACAGTGTATTCACAATTCTGAACCAATTAGGAATAGGACCTGACGAAGGTTATGTAATCACTGGTGCTAATGAAACTTGGGATGATTATGTTCCAAAAGAATCAAGAGTGAGGATTGAGTCTTTGAAAACATTCATCTATATTAAAGTGAAATTAGTATTTGATCCACCTCTAAGCTCTGTCGCTGTACAAAACCTAAAAGATACTGCCGCTGAATACGAATGGCGACTCACTAACTATGAGCGTAAAGATTCAGCTGCTCAAGAATAGGGGTGAAAATCAAAATGGAGAATTCACTATACCATCATGGTGTCAAAGGTATGAAGTGGGGCGTTCGTAGAACCCCAGCTCAATTAGGACATAAAACAACTTCTAGTAAAAAGAAGAAAGTAGTTAGAGAAGTAAAAGTTCATGAAGACTACAAAAAAGCTCATTCAAAAAAATCTATAAAAGAAATGAGCGATCAAGAATTAAGAGAAAGACTTAATCGACTTCAGATGGAACAAAATTATAGAAAACTTGATACGAATACTGTTAAGAAAGGTAGATCATATATAAACTCAGCATTGAAAACAGCTAAAACGGTTGCTGAAATTACTGGAACCGGAATAGCAATATACAACAATATTGATAGAATCCGAAAGATAATGGGATAGATTTGAGGCGACAATTATGAATAGAAATTATTTATATCATCATGGTGTTAAAGGCATGAAATGGGGCGTTCGAAGATATCAAAATCAAGATGGATCTTTGACTGCTGCTGGGAAAAAGAAAGTTGCGAAAAAAGAAAGAAAAACTGCGAAAAAAGAAGTAAATAAATTAGCTAAATATGTATCTCGTAGTGGAGACGCTGGGTTATTAATATCTACAGCAACTTTATCTAAATTTAAACCTGAAAATTATGAAAAAGCTAGTCAATTATTGAATAGAGGAAATTTAACTGTTAAATCGAAAATCAAGAAGAACTATGATGATAAATCATTAGATGTTTATGTCTATGGTGAAAAAACACCAACAATTCGAGCTCGTTTGAAAAATGGAGAAGATTTTACTTTTGAGTTTTTAAACAAAGCAGATGCTGATAACTATAACAATTTTGTCGACTATTTCAATAAAAGAAATGGTTTCTAAAGTAAAGGTGACTTAAATTATGGCTTTGTCAAATACAGCCGTCCCAAAATATTACGGCTTATTTCGCGATGCCGTAATTAGAGGCGACATACCAGTTAATAAAGAGATCTCTATGGAGATGAATCGTATAGATGATCTTATAGCTAATCCTGGAATCTACTATGATGACCAAGCAGTAGAAGGATGGATAGCTTATTGTGAAAATGAAATGACTTTGACCGATGGATCGGACTTAAGATTACTCGATTCGTTTAAACTCTGGGGTGAGCAAATCTTTGGTTGGTATTACTTTGTAGAACGAAGTATTTATGAACCGAATCCAGATGGACATGGAGGAAGGTATGTTAAGAGGTCAATCAAGAAACGATTGATCAATAAACAATACTTAATAGTTGCACGTGGTGCTGCAAAATCCATGTATGCATCATGCATTCAAAGTTATTACCTTAATGTAGATACTTCTACAACTCATCAGATAACTACGGCACCTACAATGAAATTGGCGGAGGAAGTTATGTCCCCAATAGCTACTGCCATAACCAGAGCAAGAGGTCCATTGTTTCAATTCCTCACCGATGGATCTATTCACAATACGACTGGAAGCATGGCTACAAGACAATTGTTAGGTTCAACAAAGAAAGGTATTCAAAATTTCTTAACAGGATCTCTATTAGAAGTTAGACCTTTGAGTATTAACAAACTTCAAGGGTTGCGATGCAAAGTGGCAACTGTAGATGAATGGTTGTCTGGGGATTTGAGAGAAGATCCAATAGGGGCAATCGAGCAGGGAGCTTCCAAACTTGATGATTACTTGATTGTAGCTACAAGTTCTGAAGGTACCGTTCGTAATGGCAGTGGTGACACAATCAAAATGGAGTTGATGGACATTCTCAAAGGAGAATATATTAATCCTCATGTTTCTATTTGGTATTACAGACTCGATTCTATAGATGAAGTTGCGTATCCTGATATGTGGATTAAAGCTAATCCAAACTTAGGTAAGACTGTAACTTATGAAGTCTATCAGAACGATGTTGAAAGAGCTGAAAAGGCTCCGGCTGCTAGAAACGATATTTTAGCAAAACGTTTTGGTATTCCATTAGAAGGTTATACTTACTTTTTTACTTATGAAGAAACCCTTCCAATGAAAAGAAAACGTGACTTTTGGCAGATGCCATGCTCAATGGGAGCAGACCTTTCACAAGGTGATGACTTCTGTGCATTTACATTCCTATTTCCATTATCAAATGGTTCTTTTGGTGTAAAAACTAGAAACTATATAACAACTAAAACTTTAATGGAGCTACCTACGGCAATGAGAGCAAAGTACGATACTTTTGTTGCTGAAGGTAGCTTAATTGTTTTAGAAGGAGTCGTTCTCAACATGATGGAAGTCTATGATGATTTAGACAATTACATCATGAACTTTCAGTATGATGTCCGCTCATTTGGGTATGATCCGTATGGAGCACAGGCATTTGTAGAAAGATGGGAAAGAGAGAACAGTCCTTATGGTGTAGTTAAAGTTATACAAGGTGCTAGAACAGAATCAGTACCATTAGGAGAAATTAAGAAACTTTCAGAAGAGCGTATGCTCCTTTTCGATGAGGATCTTATGTCATTTGCTATGGGTAACTGTATAACTTTGGAAGATACCAATGGGAATAGAAAGCTATTTAAGAAAAGACGTGAGCAAAAGATTGATGCAGTTGCTGCTCTATTGGATGCTTACGTTGCTTACAAAGAAAACATTGAATCATTTGAGTAGGAGGGAATTTAACATGGCTTGTAAAGGTAAAGGCAAAAGCAAGAGTAAAGGAAAACGTAAGTAAGGAGGGAAATTCAAAATGGAGTTATCAATTTCATCTAGGTTAAAACATGCCTGGAATGCTTTCCAAATGAATAGAAACCCTACTTATACAAATAACTATTATGGTTCAAGTTCTTCAACAAGACCTGACCGAATGCGATTCAGTAGAGGTAATGAAAAATCTATAGTTACTTCTATTTATAATCGTATCGCTTTGGATGTTTCTCAGCTATCTTTTGAGCATGTCCAGTTGGATAAAGATGGAAGATACTCTGAAACGAAAACTACTGGACTTAATACTTGCTTGACATTAGAAGCAAACCTTGATCAAACATCACGTGCCTTCTTCCAAGATGCAGCGCTTTCAATGTTTGATGAGGGATCTATAGCATTAGTTCCAATTGATACAAATTTGGATCCTAACATAACAGGCGGTTATGATATTGAGTCAATTAGAGTTGGTCAAATTTTAACCTGGTATCCAAAACATATTAAAGTTCGTCTTTACAACGAACAGACCGGTATTAAGGAAGATCGAATTATTCCTAAAAGTATTGCTGCAATCATTGAGAATCCGTTCTATACGGTGATGAATCAATCAAACTCAACCATGCAGCGATTAATTAGAAAACTAAGTTTGCTAGACGCAATTGATGAACAAAGTGCATCTGGAAAATTAGATTTGATTATTCAGCTTCCTTATACAGTTAAATCAAACTTACGTAAACAACAAGCGGAAGAAAGACGAAAGGCTGTTGAAGATCAATTATATGACAGTAAGTATGGTATTGCTTACATCGATTCAACTGAACGAGTTATTCAATTAAATCGTCCGGTTGAAAACAATTTGATGAGCCAAATTGAGTACCTGCAAAATCTCTTGTATAGCCAATTAGGGATTACTCAATCTATTCTAGATGGATCGGCAGATGATAAGACAATGCTCAATTATTATAATCGAATAGTTGAACCTATCGCTGCTGCTTTTGTTGATGAAATGAGAAGAAAGTTCCTAACTAAGACTGCCAGAACTCAAGGTCAGTCTATTATGTTCTTTAGAGATCCATTTAAGCTAGTTCCAGTCAACGAATTAGCTGAAATTTCAGATAAATTAACTCGTAATGAAATTGCTTCTTCGAATGAAATGAGACAAATAATTGGATGGAAACCATCTAAAGATCCGAAAGCCGATGAGTTGAGAAATAAGAATTTGAATCAACCCGAATCAGAGCTTCAAAAGGATCAGACGAGCCAAAATCTGAAAGGGATCGAAGATAAAGATAAGGAGGAAATTCAAAATGGATAAAAACAACTATGATTGTTCCGGTTGGGCTACAGTTAATGATGTCCTTTGTGCTGATGGAAGAACTATCCGTAGAGATGCTTTCAAAGCAAACAATGGACAAGTTGTTCCTGTAGTTTGGAATCACAAACATGGTGAAGTTTCCAATGTTCTAGGCCATGCTTTGTTGGAAAATCGACCTGAAGGTGTTTATACATATGTATCTTTTAACGATACAGTTGGTGGTCGTACAGCTAAGCAATTAGTTGAACATGGAGATATTAGAGCATTTTCCATCTTTGCGAATTCATTAAAGCAGAATGGAAATGATGTTATTCACGGTAATATTCGTGAAGTTAGTCTTGTTCTTGCGGGTGCAAACCCAAAAGCTTATATAGATAACGTAATAGCTCATGGACAAGAATCAGAAGAAGAAGCTTATATTCTTACGGCAATTGATACTGAAATTGTTTGTCATGCTGAAGAATCTAAAGAATCATCTGAAAGTAAAAAGACAGAAAGCGATACTAAGAAAGATGAAACCGAAGGGTCTAAAGATGAAGATAACGCAGTACAAGATCCACAAGAATTATTTGATTCTTTAACTGATGATCAAAAAACTCTTGTTTATGCATTAGTAGGAGCCGCTTTAGAAAGTGAAGATCCTGATGCAGAAGACAACACTGACAACTCAGAAGGAGGAAAAGAAGAAATGAAACACAACTTATTTGAAGAAGGTGCTGAAGTAGTGCAAGACAATTTTATCGCTCATTCTGATCAAATGGCGATTCTTGCTAATGCTAAAAATAAAGCAGTAGGTACTTTCAGAAACGCTTTAGAAGATTATGTTGCTTCTAAATCTATGAGCGATGATGGAGAACAATTGGCTCATGGTATTGATTCTATTGATACATTGTTCCCTGATTTCAAAGACATTAAACCAGGTGCCCCAGATATTATTTCTAGAGACCAAACTTGGATTGCTGCTGTAATGCAGAAAGTTGGTAAAACACCATTCAGCCGTATCAGAACTCGTCAAGCTGATATTCGTGATAAACAAATTAGAGGTCGTGGATATACAAAAACTAAACAAAAGAAAGATATGGCAAATATTAAATTGTTAAAGAGAACTACTGACCCACAAACAGTTTATGTTAAAGACAAATTAGACAGAGATGACATTGTTGATATCGTTGATTTCGATGTAGTTGAATACTTATATGGAATCATGAGAATGAATCTTAACGAAGAGTTAGCAATGGCTATCATGGTTGGCGATGGACGTGAAGAAGGAGACGAAGATAAAATCGACGAAACTCACATTAGACCAATCTGGAAAGATGATGATTTATATACTATTCATACTGATGTTGATATTGCTGGTATGAAGAAATCATTACAAGGAACTAATACTTCTGCTAACTTCGGTGATAACTATGTTTATGCAGAAGCTATTATTCAATCAGCGTTATATGCTCGTGAACAATACAAAGGAAGCGGAAGCTTAGATTTCTATTGTGCTCCACATGTATTAAATATGATGTTATTAGCTCGTGACTTAAATGGTCGTAGAATTTATAATTCTGTTTCTGACTTAGCTACGGCTTTAAATGTTAACTCTATCCAGACTGCTGAACAATTTGATGGTTTAGTAAGAGAAGCTGCCGGATCTAAAAAGAAGAAATTATTAGGTTTATTTGTAAACTTGGCAGATTACAATGTTGGTGCTACTAAAGGTGGAGAAATCACTAGATTTAACCAATTCGATATTGACTTCAACCAAGAAAAATACTTGATTGAAACTCGTGTATCTGGAGCATTAATTAGACCTTATTCAGCTATCGCTTTGGAAGAAGATGTAACTGAATCTTTTTAGTAGACACCCTCGTTTCTCCTGTTGATGAGGGTGTTGATCTTTTAGGTAAGAATGCTGAAGATTTACAAACAGGTGTTAAAGTGCTTTCTAATAATCGCATAGTAGGTACATTAAAATATGTAACTGGTTATACAGGATTCAGTTCTGTTTCTGAAGAACAATCTGGAAATTATTTAGCACTTAAGTTCGATACTAATGTTGAAGAACCGGATTCTATTACTGTTGAACTTGTTGGAGGAACTAAAGGTCCTGTCGAATTAGATGAAGACCGTATGTTTGTTGGTAGAATTAAAGATAAGACTATTAAAACTATCAAAGTTGTAACAACTGTTGATGAACAAGAGTATGTTGAAAACTATGACATCTCAAGATTAGTCTTAACTCCAGTTAGTGAATAGGGAGAAATTCAAAATGGCGAAATATTATGGAACTGTTGGGTTTGCTGAAACTCAATTAGATGACTATGGTGTATGGAAAGAAACTATAGTTGAGAAATCGTATTATGGAGAACTTGTTAATCCTATGTATGGTAAGCATGTCGCAACTCAAGAGTTGAATGACAATGTGATTATCTCGAATGTTATAAGCATCCTAGCAGATCCATACGCTAATGAGCATTTCTCCACAATACGTTATTTAGAATACATGGGTGTAAAGTGGAAAGTTACAAGCGTTGAAGTATCATTTCCTAGACTTATATTAACAACTGGAGAAGTCTATAATGCCGATATTTAATAGAGAAATTTTGCATAAGATTCTTAAAGAAATTATCGGAAATGATAATGTATATTTTCAACCACCTGAATCTGCTAAACTAAAATACCCATGTATCATATATTCTAGAGATGACATTCTTAATGAATATGGAAACAACACAGTATATAACCAATATTGTGCTTTTTTAATTACTGTCATTGATTACGATCCCGATAGTGAAATTGTTCGTAAGATTTCACAGTTACCTATGTGCAATTTTGATAGACATTTCACTTCTGATGGTCTTAATCATGATACCTTTACACTTTATATTTAAAAGGAGGATTTTAAAATGCTATTAAAATGGGATCAAACTGGTGAACGTTTGTATGAAACTGGTATTGATAGAGGTGTTATCTATCCTCAATCAGAAGCTGGTGATTACCCAGTGGGTGAAGCGTGGAACGGTTTAATTTCTGTTACTGAAAGCCCTTCTGGTGCCGAACCTACTGCTTTGTATGCTAACAATGGTAAGTATGTTAACTTGATTTCAGCAGAAGAATTTGCCGCAACAATCGGTGCTTATACTTTTCCTGATACATTTGCTGAATGTAATGGTTTAAAGGAATTAGCACCAGGCGTATTCGCTGGACAACAAACTCGTACACCATTTGGGATGACTTACAGATCATTAATTGGTAACGATATTCAAAAAGAAGCTTACGGATACAAATTACACTTTATTTATGGTGCATCAGCAGCTCCATCTGAATCTGCTTATAACAGTATCAATGATTCACCAGAAGCTTCTGAAATGTCTTGGGAAGTATCTACAACACCTGTAGATGTTCCTGGTGGAAAACCATCTGCCACTATTGTTATTGATTCTACAAAAGCAACACCAACACAATTAAAGGCATTAGAAGATATTATCTATGGTAAAGATTATGAAAGATTAGCTACTGAACCGGGTGATTGGTCTGATAATTATACTCATTACTTCACTAAAGAAGGAAATGAATATAAACCAGTAACTAGTTCTGGTGTGGCCCCAACTTTTAATGAAGGAACTTATTACTCAGATAAAGTTGATGCAAGATTACCTTTACCAACTGAAATTGCAACTATCATGGCTTCTGAAGACTAAGCTTGATTGTATAAAAAATTATTTTGGAGGAAAGAAGACTTGTTATATACAATGAGTCTTCTTTTTTTTATTGTCAAAAACTGAAAGGAGAACTTAATTATGTTAAAAATTACTGAAACTTATGTTGATTTCAATGGTGTAGAAAGAAAAGAGGATTTTTATTTCAATCTTACTCAGGCAGAACTTATGGATATGGAACTTGGGTTGGATGAAAGTATGATTGGGAGCATGTCAAGTGTTCTAAAGAAAATCGTCGCTGCTAAAGATACAAGATCAATCATGAAAATCTTTAAACAGCTTGTTTCTAAAGCATACGGTGTGAAAACTGAAGACGGTAAACGTTTCGTTAAAAATGATGAAGTGAGAGCTGCTTTCGAACAACACCCTGCATACTCACAAATTTACATGAGATTAGCTACTAATGATAAAGAAGCATCAGATTTTGTTCTTGGAATTCTTCCAAAAGATATTTCTGAGAAAGTGCAAAAAGAAGATTTGAAAGCTTTCATGGATAATGATCAAAAAGCTATTGGACAAAACTAAAGAAGGATGACTTATGCTTGAAGTTGTTATACCGGCTCAAGAAACATTTAATGATGCAACTCAAACTTTTGATTATACAAAAGAAGTAACGTTGCAATTAGAGCATTCTTTAATTTCAATTTCAAAATGGGAAGCCAGATGGCACATCCCATTCCTAGATGGTAAACCGAAAACTACTGAACAGCAGATAGACTATATACGATGTATGACACTAAATAGGCACATCGATTCAAAAGTCTATGGGTTGCTTACTCAAGAAAATTTACAAGCTATTTATAACTATATAGAAAATCCAATGACTGCTACCACATTTAAAAAATTACCACATCAGAGAAAGACCGGAGAAATTCAAACATCTGAAACTATTTACTATGCAATGATTGCATGCCAAATACCATTTGAGTGTCAGCGCTGGCATTTAAATAGATTACTCACTTTAATAGAGGTTTGCGGTCGTAAGAATGCACCTAAAAAGAAGATGAGTGGAAAAGAAATTATGTCACAACAGGTAGCTTTAAATGCTGCTCGTAGAAAAAAATTAAACTCTAAAGGTTAGGAGGAATTTTATTATGGATTTAAGAAAGTGTCTTTTAACTAAAAATAACTGCTATAAAGCAGGTAAGAAAATCACAGTAAAAGGGATTATGTGGCATTCAACAGGAGCTAATAATCCTAATTTAAAACGTTATGTTCAACCTGATGATGGAAAATTAGGAGATAATCCAAATAACAATGATTGGAATAGAGCTCTTCCAGACGGAAGAGAAGTTTGTGTTCATGCTTTCATTGGTAAAGATAAGAACGGAAAGGTTTGTACTTATCAGACATTGCCTTGGAATTATCGTGGATGGCATTGTGGAGGAAGTGGAAATGACGAATACATTGGATTTGAGATTTGTGAAGATAATTTAAAAGATAAAGATTATTTTAATGCTGTATACAAAGAGGCTGTCGAATTGACAGCTTTTTTATGTAAAGAAAATGGACTAAATCCTAAAGGAGAAAACGTCATTATCTGTCACCAAGATGGTCATAAATTAGGAATCGCTTCTAATCATAGTGATGTTTACCATTGGTTTAATAAGTTCGGCAAAGACATGGATGATGTAAGAAATGATGTAGCAAAAGCTATGGGTCAAACTTCATCTTCTAGCACAGCATCTAAACCTTCAACTTCTACTTCTTCATCAAGCTATTATAAAGCATTTAACAGCACTTCTATCGTTGATGGCTTGAAATCTATTGGTGTTGACTCATCAATGGCCAATCGTAAGAAGATTGCCGCTGCTAATGGAATCTCTAATTACTCAGGAGATTACGATGACAACGTTAAGCTTCTCGAATTAGCTAAAAAAGGTAAGTTGAAGAAACCTGGAAGTTCCACTTCTACAACTACTAAACCTACAACTTCATCTACACAATATTATAAAAAGTTCAAATCAACTTCTATCGTTGATGGATTGAAATCTATTGGCGTTGATTCTTCCATGAGTAATCGTAAGAAGATTGCTAAAGCCAATGGTATTTCTAACTATGATGGAGATTATTCAGATAATGTTTATCTATTAGAGCTAGCTTCACAAGGTAAGTTGAAGAAAGCTTAATTTTTTTTTTGAGGAAATTCACATGATTACTTTTAAATCAAGAGGGAATTGGGATATCACAACTCGTTTCTTAGAAAGAGCTAAAAAAGGAATCAATATCAGATCTCTTGATAAATACGGTAGACAGGGGGTTGCAGCTTTACGTTCAGCAACTCCTGTTGATACCGGATTGACTTCTCAATCTTGGTATTACCAAGTTACTCAAAAGAAAGGACTTGTTGAAATCGTCTTTCTTAATTCAAATGTTCAAAATGGAATTCCAATTGCTATTATTCTGCAATATGGTCATGGCACAAGAAATGGAGGATATGTTCAAGGACGTGATTATATCAATCCTGCAATCCAACCTATCTTTGACAAAATTGTGGAAGATGCTTGGAGGGAGGTGACTAGAGGATGAGTAAAACAATTGATGAAAGAGTCGTCTCCATGCAGTTTGACAATCGAAATTTTGAGAATAATGTCAAAACTACAATCGGAACTCTAGATCGTTTAAAAGAAAAATTAAAATTTCCAGGAGCTACAAAAAGCCTCGACAATATATCTACAGCAGCCAATAAAGTTAATTTAAGTGGGATAAGTAGTGCTGTGGATACTGTACAAGCTAGATTCTCAGCTTTAAGTGTTGTGGGGGTAACCGCCTTGGCGAATATTGCAAACCAAGCAGTTAATACAGGTAAACAGTTACTTTCTTCATTTACTATTGATCCTATTACATCTGGTTTTCAAGAATATGAAACACAGTTAAACTCAGTTCAAACAATTTTAGCAAATACTCAACATAAAGGATCTACGTTGAATGAAGTAAATGCAGCTTTAGATGAATTAAATACTTATGCTGATCAAACAATTTACAACTTTACTGAAATGACGCGAAATATCGGTACGTTTACAGCAGCAGGTGTGGATTTGGAAAAATCAGTAACTTCAATTAAAGGTATTGCGAATTTAGCAGCAGTATCTGGTTCAAATGCTCAACAAGCCTCAACGGCTATGTATCAACTTTCACAAGCTTTAGCGGCTGGTAAAGTAAGTTTGATGGACTGGAATTCAGTTGTTAATGCCGGTATGGGCGGAGAAGTATTCCAAAATGCATTAAAACGAACTGCTGAAAATTTTGGCTACAACGTTGATGGAATGATTAAAAAGTATGGTTCATTTAGAGAATCACTAACAGAAGGTGGCTGGTTAACCGCTGAAGTTTTAACCGAAACATTAACTCAGCTTATACCGAAGCTGATTTGATAGCTCAAGGCTATACTAAGAAGCAAGCACAAGAAATTGTTCAATTAGCTGAAACAGCAAAAGCTGCTGCTACAGAAGTTAAAACATTTACTCAGTTGATAGATACTGTTAAAGAAGCTATTGGCTCAGGTTGGGCACAAACTTGGGAAATTATTTTTGGAGATTTTGGAGAATCTAAAGAATTATTTTCGGGGATTAGTAATGCTATAGGTGAAATGGTTTCAGCTTCTTCTGAAGCTAGAAATAAAATGCTCACTGAAGGATTATCAACAGGATGGAAACAATTATTAGCACAAGGTATTGGAGATGAAGAAGGTTTTAAAGAATCAATAAAATCTGTCGCTAAAGAACATAAAATATCAGTTGATCAAATGATAAAAGATACTGGATCATTCGAAGCATCATTAAAAAAAGGTTGGTTAACAGGTGATATATTGACCGAGTCATTAGATAAAATGACTAAAAAGATTTCCGGGATGTCTGAAAAGCAATTAAAAGCTGCCGGGTATACCACAGAACAAGTTAATGAATTAAAGAAACTGAATGAAGCTGTTAAAAAGGGTACTGTTGATATGGATGAGTTCGCCCAGAAATTAAAAATGAACTCAGGTAGGGAAAATTTAATTCAAGGCGCTACGAATATAATTAAAACTCTAGGGGATGCTATCGCTCCAATTCGAGAAGCATTTAGAGATATTTTTCCGGCTACTACAGGAGATCAATTATATGCTTTTACTGAAAGATTTGAAGAACTTACTAAAAAATTCACTATAAGTGCTGAAACTGCTGATAAAATTAAAAGAACTTTTAGTGGATTATTTTCAATATTTGATTTATTAGGAAAAGCTATAAAAACAGTATTAACTCCTCTTACATCATTTGTAGGATCTGGCGGTGCTGGTGGAGTATTAGATATTATACTTAGTATCACTGCTGCTATAGGTGATTTCTTTACTACTATTAATAATAGCACTGGAGTTGGAAATTTCTTCTCAGGATTATCAAGTGGATTATCGACAGCGGCGTCAGGATTTTCAACATTCATTAATGCTATCGCTAGTGGAATAGGTGGGTTTGAAGGAATTTTATCTACCTTAGAAAATGGAATCTCTTACATAGCAGGTTTGATAGGAGATGCGTTTACTTGGATAACTGATAATATTTCCGGTGGAGATATAGCCACAGGTTTAGCGGGCGGTGGCTTATTCTTACTTTTTAAAAAGTTTGCAAGTCTTATTGGAAAAGTTAAAGATGTTATTGAGAATCTCTTTGGTAAAGATAGTAATGTATCAAGTATGGTTGATAATTTTTCATCCTTGCTTGAAGGAGTTCATGACTCATTAGATGCTTTCACTTCCGGTATAAAAGTTGCTTCATTAGTCGGTATAGCAACTGCTATTGGAATTTTATCGGCATCCTTAAAAACTATATCCGAGATTGATTCTGAAAATGTAGTAGGTTCATTAATAACAATGGGTCTTATGTTTACAGGCCTTAGTTTAAGTTTCAAATCAATTACTAAAACTCTATCCAGATTTAATTCTAAAGGCGTTGTTAAATCCAGCATCGCTCTTATAGGCATGGCTGCCGCTTTAAATATTATGGCTAATGCTATCAAGAAAATTGCAGATCTTGAGATGGATCAAATAGGTAGAAGTCTTTTAGCGTTAGGAGTGGGACTTGCCGAATTAACTATAGGTATGCGTTTTATGGGGAAAGCAACGGGTTCTATTAAGAATGCGGCTGCCCTTATGATACTGGCTAAAGCTTGTGATGATTTAGGAGAAGCATTAAAGATTTTTGCTGAATTATCATGGGATGAAATTGGTAGAGGTCTGACTGCTATGGGCGGAGCTTTATTAGAGTTATCAGCATCATTAGCTATACTAAATAAAACAGGTGGATTTAAATCGCTATTAAGTTCTGCTGGACTATTTATAGCAGTTCAATCTCTTAATGATATATCAGAAAGTTTAAAGAAATTATCAGAGTTATCTTGGGATGATATAGGAAGAGGTCTGACTGCTATGGGTGGAGCTTTACTAGAATTTACAGTAATTCTTGGAATTCTTAGTAAGGTTAGTGGATTTGGAACAATTTTAGCTGGAACTGGATTACTTATAGCTGTCCAATCATTAGATACTATAGCAGAAAGTCTTAAAAAGTTAGGCTCTTTATCTTGGAATGAAATAGGTAAAGGTTTGTCTGCAATGGGTGGAGCCTTATTAGAACTCGCTGGTATTTCGGGAACTTTAGGTAAAATCACAGGATTCTCTGGTCTTTTAGGATCGACTTCTATATTAATAGCAGTTCAATCTTTAGATGTTATTTCGGTAAGTCTTTCCAAATTAGGCTCTCTTTCATGGGGTGAGATAGGAAAAGGATTAGCTGCTATGGGCGGGGCTTTATTAGAACTCGCTGTTATCTCAGGTGCAACAGGATCTTTAGCTGGTATAGCGGGACTTGTGGGTGCTGGCACTATTACTCTAGCAGTTCAAGGACTTAATCAACTTGCCGATGGTCTGATTAAATTTGGAACTATGTCATGGGATGAGATTGGTAAAGGTCTTGTTTCTATGGGCGGAGCTTTACTTGAAGTCTCAGCTGGAAGTGCTCTTGCAGGATTAACAGGTATTGCTGGATTGGTTGGAGCAGGCACTATTACTCTAGCTGTTCAAGGACTTAATCAACTTGCTGATGCTTTAATTAAATTTGGAAGTATGTCGTGGGACGAAATAGGAAGAGGTCTGGCTGCTATGGGAGCTGCTATGGGCGAAACAGCTATTGGTGGCTTGATTAATACCTTATCCGGATTTGGAGCGGATGCTATTGCTAAAATAGCAGAGCCTTTAGGTAATTTAGCTGATTCAGTACGAAAATGGACTAATGTTAAAGTCCCTGATGGTTTGGGTAATCAGCTTTCAGCTTTAGCACCAGGAATTCAAGCATTTACTTTTTCTGGATGGGGAGCAGATGCTATTGCTGCTGTGGCTGATCCTTTAGGCGTTTTGGCAGATTCTGTTATGAAATGGACTAATGTAGTAGTCCCTGACGGTTTGGGTGATCAACTTAAATCATTAGCCCCTGGCATCGGTGCATTCAACTTTTCTGGATGGGGAGCAGATGCTATAGCTGCTGTGGCTACACCGCTAGGAACACTAGCAAATTCTGTTAAAGCTTGGAGTACGGTAGTTGTCCCCGAAAATATGAAAGAAATGTTGCAAGGTTTAGCTTCAGGCGTTAAAGCGTTTAATTTCTCAGGTTGGGCCGCGAATGATATTTCGGATATAGTTCAACCATTAAAAGATTTAGCTGGAGCTATAAAAGCATGGAGTGGCATCGTCATACCTGAAAATATGGGTAATAAATTATCAAGTCTTGCCTCAGGATTAAAGGCATTTGACCGTAGTTTCTTTGAAGGAGATTATGATATTTCCGAAGCTATAGGTCCAATTAAAGATTTGGCAGGTGCAATGAAAGCTTGGAATGGAGTTACTATTAATTTAGCTATGGGGATGGGTTTATCAAGCTTTGCTAATGGATTAAATACATTTAATGCAATTGATCCATCTAAAATAACAAGTGCTTGTAATGCTATTCGTAATATAGGGCAAGCTGCAATAGATATTTCCGGAATAGATTTTATGTCTATTGCGGCTAACGTTAACTCGTTTATTAAGTCCATTAGTAATCTTAAAGTTTCTACAGACTCATTCAAAAATATGGGAACTACTTTAGTTAATAGTTTGGTGAATGCTATAAATAGTAGTGGTTATAGAGCTCAGGCCGCCGGTGCGAGCATAGTAAGTAAAGTGGCCGCCGGTATAAATTCAGGGAATTCGTCCCTTATTTCAACAGCATCAAGTATAGCATCAGCAATTACATCCGGGATTGATTCTAAATCTTCATTATTTAATAACATATCAAAGATTTCATCATATTGTTTTTCT